>Ga0334722_10000232_pt1 | contig 85287 bp, 69 predicted proteins | sample C3_bottom_MG_FD_207210 | JGI IMG/M metagenome (GOLD analysis project Ga0334722, IMG submission 207210) | Sediment microbial communities from Yellowstone Lake, YNP, Wyoming, USA - C3_bottom | ecosystem: Environmental > Aquatic > Freshwater > Lake > Sediment | place: USA: Wyoming | collected...
CGCGCCACGGGGAAATTCGCCCATCTTGAGGCGGTTGGGCGTGGTGTCGGCGCCGAAGCGGCCGCGGATTTCAGCCTCGGCTTCGGGGTGCAGCACGAGATCGACGCCGGCCGCCGCCGCGGCGCAGGCACGCGTATGGTCGTCCGGCGTCGCGCCGATGCCGCCGAAGCTGAACACGATATCCGGGCCCGCGAGGGTGCGCTTGAGCGTCGCCGTGATCAACCCGGGATCGTCGCCCAGGTATAGGCACCAGGCGAGCGCGAGGCCGCGGCTGCGCAGAATCGCGATCAGCTGCGCCAGGTGCTTGTCCTGGCGCTTGCCGCGCATGATTTCATCGCCGATGATAATGGCGCCAATGGGCATCGTTCTGCTCCTTCGAGCTTGCTGTTGGTTCGCGCGCCGCTGGTCGCGCAGTTGCACGACACGCGCGACGCAATAGTAAATGCAATAGTGGATGAAACCGAGGCCGGCGTAAACCGGTGCGAATCTCCCGTCTGGGGAGCGCGCCGAACCCATCCGTATCGCATAAAGCCGAGCGCTGCCGCACTTGCGCAGTAGTGTCACCGGCAGTATCATATAACAATGGCAAGGTCGACGAAGACTCTCGCGCAGATGAAGGTCAATCCGCTCGATTGGCGGATCGAAAACCTGAAATCGGTGGCCGGAGCGCACGGGCTGGAGTATCGGCAACCGGGCGGAAGTCATGTCATTTTCCGGCACCCCAATGGCGCCATGTTGAGCGTGCCGGCGCACCGGCCGATCAAGCCCATTTACGTCAGGAAATTCGTGCGTTTGATTGAAGAAGGTGTTGCCGAATGAAAAAGTTCTCCATTGAATATCCGTTCGAGATCCTGCCTCTGTCGAAGGACGAAGGCGGTGGTTACAGCATTGCGTTCCCCGATCTGCCCGGCTGCCGTTCCGACGGCGCCACGCCCGAAGAGGCTGTCGAAAACGGACGCGACGCGCTGAAATCCTGGCTCGCCGTCGCACGCGAGTTCGATGATCGCCTGCCCAAACCCTACTCCGCGGCAAGCGGCCGCTTTGTTCAACGCGTACCGCGTTCGCTCCACGCGCAACTTGTGGCCCAAGCCGAAGCCGAGGGTGTATCGCTCAATACGCTTGTCGTTTCTCTGGTCGCCCAAGGTCTCGGACGCCGGCAATCAGGCAACCGCCTAGCACCTGGCGCTACAGCGACTGCCCGCAAGCGCGCGGCGCGTTAGCCGCAACATTTGGCCGGTCGATTCAAGCCACCACAAACACGCCGTGCCTGGGTTCCATCGGCGCCGGCACTGTCGACGCGGAGGCAATCGATACGTGGAGCAGCGTTGAAAACGTCTTCGTAATACGATCATCCTGGCCAGTTTCCTATTGCGTCGCCGCCGGTTCGTCGCGCAATTGCGCCAGCCGGGCCAGGCAATAGTGGATGAAGACGAGCCCGCCGTAGACCGGCGCGAGCAATCCGAGCAAGGGTACCAGTCCGAACAGCGCGACCATCACCCCCAACAAAAACAGTTCGCGCCGGTGGCGTCGAATGAGCGTCTCCATTTCCCAAGCGCTCGCGTGCTCGTAGAGCGCATCGTAGCGAAACACGCGCTGGTTGAGATAGGCGAACAGCAACACCGGCAACACCGGCCAAAATAGCGGGAACAGCCACAAGGGCAGCGACAGCAGCAGCAACAGCGCCAGCCAGACCAGGGTCATCACGCCGTTCCACAGGCTGCCGGCAAAGGTACCGCCCTGCAGGCGCTCGAGGCCGGGGTAGGCGCGCGCCGCCACCACGCCCACCATCACCGGCATCGCAAACACGCCGATGATCACCACCGCGGTGATCAGCACCAGCGGGATGAACAACAGCGCGAGCAGGATCCACGCCAGGTGCATGGCGACGAGCGACAGCGGCCAGACGCTGATGGTCCAGCCGAGCGCGGCGGACTGGTCGAACGCAAGCTGCAGCCAGGCCACCGCCTGCGACCCGAACGCGAACGCCAATCCCAGCCACAAGGCAAGCGCGATCAGCACCGGCCACAGCATCAGCAGCAGCATGCGCGGCTGCAGCAGGCTCGCAAACGCGCGCAGCAGCGCTTTGGCGATTTCACTCATGCGTTCCTTCGCTACTCACCGCTGCATACTCTGCCACATTTTCTGCAGCCGTTTCACCGACACCGGCACCGGCGTGCGCAGTTCCTGCGCGTAGAGCGACACGCGCAGCTCCTCCAGCAGCCAGCGGAACTGCTCCAACTGCGGATCGGCGACGCCCTGCTTCCTTTGCTTCAGGTCCTCGCGCAGCCACATCTGCCACAGCGGATTGAATTCGGCGCTCCAGCGCGCATCGCGCGCAGGGTCAGCGCGCAGCTTCGCGAGGCGCAGCGCCACTGCCTTCAAGTAGCGCGGGAAGTGCTGCAGCCGCTCCGCCGGCGTGGCGGCGATGAAGTTTTTCGGCAACAGGTTCGCGAGTTGTTCCTCGATCTCACGCGCTGGCTGCGGCAAGTTCTTCAAGCCCTGCAGCTTCTTGCGCAAGGCCTGATACTCGGCGAGTATGATGGCGACCAGGCGGCAAAGTTCCTGCGCGAGCAATGACAGGCGCGTCTTTCCTTCGTCGCAGCGCTGTGCGAATTCCGCCTGCGTCGCCGGCAGCGGCTCGGCCATGCAGGCGCGGTCGTAGCTCACGCGCAGCAACTGCTCCCGCAGCGACGCGGCGTCGCCGAAATCCAGGAACTGCATTGCCATGTCGCGCAGTCCGGGCAGGTTCTTCTCCAGATACCGGGTCTGCTCCTTCAGCTGCAGCATGAACAGCCGGCGCAGCCCGTCACGGTGCAGGCTTTTTGACTTCTGCGGCGAGTCGAGCACTTCCAGGTCGACGCTGTCGCCGCGATCGATGAGCGCCGGGTAGCCGATCAGCGTCTGCGCACCCTGGCGGATTTCCATGATTTCCTGCAGCTCGCCGAAATTCCACGCGGTGATGCCGGACTGCGCGGCTTTGGGCTGGGCGATGGCGCTGAACTGCTCGCCTGCCTGCTCGCCCAGTTCCGCGCGCAGCTGTGCCAGGCTCCGTCCCATGGCGAGCTGCCGGCCGTGCTCGTCCAGCACGCGGAAATTCATCGCGAGATGCGCAGGCAGGAGCTCGGGGCGGAACCCATCTTGCGGCAGCACCAGGTTGAGTTCCTCGCGCGCGTAGCGGGCGATGGCCTCGATCAAGGGGACGTCTTCCCGCCGCTGTGCCTCCATCGAAGCCATCGCACCGAATTGGCTGGCGAATCCTTCGGCGAATTCAGGCAGCGTGCCGAGTTTGTGGCGGCTTTTCTGCGGCAGTGTTTTCGCCAGCAGCGCCACCTTCTCCTTCAGCAAGCCCGGCACCAGCCAGTCGCAGCGCGTGGCCGAGAGCTGATTCAATGCGATCAGGGGAACCGTGAGCGTGAGTCCGTCGCGCGCATTGCCCGGGTCGTGCAGGTATTCGAGCGCGTAGTTGCGTCCGCCGATGGCCAGCTGGTGCGGAAACAGCGTCGTCGTGATACCGGCCGCCTCATGCCGCATCAGGTCTTCGCGCTTGAGGTAGAGCAGCCTGGGATGGTTGGTCTCCGCATCGCGGCGCCAGTGCTCGAAGGCCGCGCCGTTGTGGATGCCTACGGGGATGAGGCTGTCGTAGAAGGCGTAGATCAACTCCTCGTCCACCAGCACGTCGGGGCGGCGCGATTTGTGCTCCAGCGCCTCGATCTCGTCGATCAGCTTGCGGTTGTGCTGGAAGAAAGGCGCGCGCGTCTCAAATTCGCCTTCGACCAGCGCCTGGCGGATGAAGATTCGGCGTGATTCGGCCGGATCCATGGGCCCGTAGTGGATGCGCCGGTTGCCGTAGAGCAATATGCCGTACAAGGTCGCGCGCTCAAACGCGGCGACGTGGGCGGGCTTCTTTTCCCAATGCGGCTCGTACTGGTGGCGCCGGATCAGATGCGCGCCTACGCTCTCCAGCCACTCCGGCTCGATGCGGGCGATGCAGCGCGCGTACAGGCGCGTGGTCTCGGTGATCTCGGCAGCCATGATCCAGCGCCCGGCCTTCTTGCCGACGCCCGAACCGGGGTGGACGAGGAACTTGATGCCGCGCGCGCCGAGGTAATGTTCGCTGTCCTCCGATTTGCAGCCGACGTTGCCGAGCAGTCCGGCGAGCAGCGCGCGGTGGATCTGCGCGTAGCTCGCCTCCTTGCCCGACAGCTTCCATCCCATCTCGGCGACGAAGGTATGCAGCTGGCTGTGGATGTCCAGCCATTCGCGCATGCGGTTGTACGACAGGAAATGTTCGCGGCACAATTCGGCGAGCTTGCGGTTCGATTTCTTGTGCGCGAGCGCCTCCTGGTAAAACTTCCACAGCTTGAGCCAGGACAGAAAATCGGATTTTTCGTCGTCGAACTTGGCTTGCGCCGCGTCGGCCGCGCCCGCGCGCTCCAGCGGCCGCTCGCGCGGATCCTGCAGCGACAACACCGCGGCGATGATCAGCACTTCGGCCAGGCTCCCCTCCTCCTTCGCCGCCAGGATCATGCGCGCGATGCAGGGGTCGAGCGGCAGGCGCGCGAGCTGCCTGCCGGTTTCGGTCAGATCGTTCGCATCGTCCACCGCGCCCAGCTCAGTGAGCAGGCCGTAGCCGTCGCTGATGGCCTTGGGTAGCGGCGGATCGAGAAACGGGAAATCCTCGACCTCGCCCAGCCTGAGGGATTTCATGCGCAGGATCACGCCGGCCAGGGACGAGCGCAGCAGTTCCGGCTCGGTGTAGTCGGGGCGCGCCTTGAAGTCGTCCTCGTCGTACAGGCGTACGCACACGCCGCTTGCGACGCGGCCGCAGCGCCCGGCGCGCTGATTGGCGCTCGCCCGGGAGATCTTCTCCACCTGCAGCTGCTCGACTTTGCTGCGGTAGCTGTAGCGCTTGATGCGCGCCTCTCCAGGATCGACAACGCAGCGTATGCCCGGCACCGTGAGCGAGGTCTCGGCGACATTAGTGGCGAGCACGATGCGCCGGCCGGTATGCGGCTTGAACACCCGCTCCTGCTCCGCCGCCGACAGCCGCGCGTACAGCGGCAGGATTTCCCGCATTTCCCTTTGGGTCGGCGGATGGTGCTTGCGCAGCGCCTCGGCCGCCTCGCGGATTTCGCGCTCACCCGGCAGGAATACCAGCACGTCGCCGGGGCCGCAATGTGCGGCTTCGTCCACCGCGTCGACGATGGCGTCGACCAGATCCGGCGCATCATTTACGCCCGCGCGGGGCGCGGTAGCGCCGGGGCGGGGCGCTGCGGCGCCGGCTGTTCTTTTAATTGCAGGCGATCGATAGCGCACCTCGACCGGATACAGCCGGCCGGACACCTCGATCACCGGCGCACCGTTGAAATGCCTGGAGAAGCGCTCTGCGTCTATGGTTGCGGAGGTCACCACGAGCTTCAGATCCGGCCGCCGCGGCAGCAATTGCTTGAGATAGCCGAGCAGGAAATCGATGTTCAGACTGCGTTCGTGCGCTTCGTCGATGATGATCGCGTCGTACTGGCGCAGGTCGCGGTCGCCCTGGGTTTCGGCGAGCAGGATGCCGTCGGTCATGAGCTTGATGTAGGCGCGCGGGCTCATTTTGTCGTTGAAGCGGATCTTGTAGCCGACCGCGCCGCCGAGTTCGGTCTTGAGTTCCTGCGCGATGCGCGCCGCGGTGGCGCGCGCCGCGATGCGCCGCGGCTGGGTGTGGCCGATGAGGCCCGCGACGCCGCGCCCGAGCTCGAGCAGGATCTTCGGCAATTGCGTGGTCTTGCCCGAACCGGTTTCGCCGCAAACGATGACCACCTGATGTTCGGCCACGGCGCGCGCGATGTCGGCGCGCCGCGCGCTGACCGGCAGTTCCTCCGGATACTCCGGCTTCGGGCAGGCGGCGCGGCGCAGCGTAAGTTCGGCCGCCGAATATCGACCCGGGTGTCGGGGCTGTCTGGCTTCAGGCACGACGGCTTACTGCAGGGAGTGCAGCAGAACGCAGGTGCAAGTCTGCCGCGGCGCGGCGCTTCCTCTGCACCCTCCGCGATCCGATCTGTTCTGGTTCACCGATCAAGACACAATGCGGCCGAGGCGCACCGCGGTCTCGCCTTTCCGCAAGCGCATCGAAGGCATGATCAGGACGCAGTGGTCATAAGGCGTGGCCACCGGATCTGCGCCGTCGTGGCCGATCACCGTGCCCGCGCGCGCGATCACCTCCATGCCGACATAAGGCGCGGCAAAGCGAAATGCGTCGTTCTCGATGGTCACCGCGTCGGTGACCTCGACCACCCGTTGCGACGTCGGCAGCGGGGCGAGATGCGGCGCTGCGAAATCCGGCGCGATCGCGCGAAAGTGCAGCAGGAAGCGCAGCATCGCGTCGATCGCGACCGTCGCGCTGGCGCGCTCCCAGTGCTGGCCGCATTCGATCAGCAGCGCGTTCTTCGGGCTGGCGTTGTCGGCGAACGCGCCGTAGTCGCGCATGCGGCGGCCGGCGGCATGGCCCGCATCGCACACCAGGTGCGCCGGCGTGCCCAGGCGCAGCGCGAGTGCGCGCGCCTTGGGCGTCATGCCGCAGATCATCAGCGGCGGCGTGGCATGCTGCATCGAGTGGATGTCGAGCAGGGCATCGACGCCATCGAGCAGCGGGCGCAGTTCGCGCGCGCGGCGCAGTTCCACGCTGTCGCGCGCCCCCTGCAGCACCTCCGCGCCCCACACGCGGTTGAAATCCTCGTCCACGCAGCGCGACGCGCTCGGGTTGTTGTGCTCGAAGCGGGCGTAGGCCGCGATATTCATGAACGCCAGCGTCAGCCGGCCGGCAAGCGGCCGCACTGCCTGGCGCAGCAGCCAGTCCAGGGCGATGGCGCCGCACAGCTCGTTGCCATGGGTGAGCGCGGCCAGCATCAGGTGCGGGCCGGGTTTGCCGCTATCGAAGCTGTTGACATAGTCGATGCCGCAGTTACCGGCCCGGTAAGGCTGGATGTCGGGCGCTTCAAGCTCTATCGGGTAAGTGTTCATGTGCTGGCGCAACGGCGCGAGTAAAGTCCATGCCCGATATTATCGGGCATTGCGCCTTGGCGATAGGTGGCAAGCCTGGCAGGTGGCAAGCCTGGCAGCCCGATCCGGGCGGCGACCGCGATCAGCCTCGCCGGGCAGGCCGGGTTCAGGGAACCCAGTGGCCGTGGTCGGTCAGGATCTTGCGTCCGGCGGGTGAGTGGACGAAGGCGGAAAAACGTTCCGCCGCCGCCGAGTGCTTGTTGCCGGTGACCATGAACAGCTGCTTGTATAGCGGATAGACTTTCGCCGCCGCATTCGCAGGCGTGGGTTCCACGCCGTCCAGCTTCAATGCCCTGAGTGCGCGCCGTTCCGACAGAATCAGGGCCAGCGAGCTCGGCCCGATCGCGCCCGGTATGCGCTCCAGATCGCCGGCCGCATCCTGATCGGTCACCGAGAACTGCACGCCCGGTCGCTTTTCCGCGGCCGCGAGCCCTTTCCCGATTTCGGGGGAAATCGCCTTCACCATCCAGGTATCGACATCGCTGGCCGGACGCAGTACCAGGCGTATCGTAGTGCCGTCGGGCCATTTCTCGGTCTTGCCCGAGTAGATGTCGGCCAGTTCCTGGCGCGAGATCGCGTGGACCGCGGATTTCGTCGACACCGCGAACACGAATGGCGTGCGCGCATACTCCTGTTGCGACACACCGAGCTTGCTTTCGCTGTCGGTGAGCGGGCGCGAGGTCACCGCAAGCTCGATCGCGCCACCCGCCACCGCTTTGACCGCGCCGGCACTGCCCAGATTGGCTACCGTGGTGATTTTGATGTCGGGATCGCTCTGGCGGAACTTGTCGGCGAGCAACTGCATGATGCCAAGCGCGGCGCCGGTGCCGCCGATTTTGATCTCTACCGCCGCTTGTGCAACACCGCCGACGGCGAGCAGCAGCCCAAGCAGGATGGCGCCGGCGCGGCCGCGGGTGGAAAAACCTTTTCCAAAGCGTATCTGATCCATGAACTAGCCTATTTACCGGCGAGGCGGCCTTTTAGCTCCGGTGCGCAGCCGCATATCCAGTATGCTCTAATATAGGACGACGCCGCTTTCCGGCTATTGATAGATATCAAGCAGAGCGCGATCGACCGACGCGCTTGACCGGTGCCGGAACCAGGAATAATCTTCAACGCCACTGGAATCGGAGCTTCCTGCCGTCGATCACTGGGCCGCAACTCCGACGGCGCCTGCAGGGCGTTGCGGCGTTCGCGTTTTTCGTTTGCTGCAGCATATCAACCGAGGTGGGCAATGGACAGCGTAGATCTGGAAGTACTTCGAAGCGCTACCCGCTGGGTGAAAGCGGGCCTGGCGGTCACCCTGGTCACGGTGGTGAAAACATGGGGATCGGCGCCGCGTCCGGTCGGGGCGATGCTCGCGATTCGCGGCGACGGTCAGGTGTCGGGCTCGGTATCGGGCGGTTGCGTCGAGGGCGATCTGATCGAGCGCGTGCATGAACACAGGCTCGCCGGCGGCAAGCCGGAGGTCGCGACCTACGGCGTCTCCAAGGAGCAGGCCGATCGCTTCCACCTGCCCTGCGGCGGCACGCTGCAACTGGTACTGGAGCCGCTCAAGGATAGCGCCGGACTGGACCAACTGTTAGCCGCCATCGAGCGCCACGAACTGGTGGCGCGATTTCTCGACCTCGCGACCGGCAACTCCCGCATCGAGGCCGGCAGCTGGTCGGATACGGTCGAATTCGACGGCAAGGTGCTGAAAACCGTGCACGGCCCGCGCTGGCGCTTGCTGCTGATCGGCGCCGCCCAGTTGACGCGCTACGTGGCACAGATGGCGCAGGCCCTCGACTACCATGTCACCGTATGCGATCCGCGCGAGGAATACGCGGCGGCCTGGGATCTGCCCGGCGTGCCGCTTGACCGCGGCTATCCCGATGACGTGGTACTGGCGATGAAACTGGACGCGCACAGCGCGGTGGTCGCCCTCACCCACGATCCCAAGCTCGACGACGTGGCGCTGCTCGAAGCGCTGAAGTCGCCCGCGTTCTACGTCGGCGCGCTCGGTTCCAAAGCCAACAACGACAAACGCAGGCTGCGCCTCGCCGGATTCGACCTCTCCGCCGGCGAGATCGGACGCCTGCGCGGCCCGGTCGGGCTCAAGATCGGCAGCCGCACCCCGCCAGAAATCGCGGTGTCCATCCTGGCCGAGATGACCGCAATGCGCCGCGGCGTGCAAATTCCGCAGACCATCGAACCGCCCAAGGCGGGCGTCGAAGCCGGGTGTAGCGTTCCGCAGCGCTGATTCGCGCCCAGTCGGGCTGACAACCGACGGCGCTCAGCCGCGTGTGTCGCCGCAATCGAGCAACAGTGCCAGCGCGCGCCGGTCGATCTTCTCCACTCCGGTGCGCGGCAGCTGCGCGAGCACGGTGAAGGCTTTCGGAATCTTGTAATTCGCGAGCCGTTGGTCGCACCATTGCTTCAATTCCTGCGCGGTGGCGGCGCCGTCGAGTTCGACGAACGCGTGGCCCACCTGCCCCCACTTCGCGTCCGGCTGCGCGATCACCGCCGCTGCCTTGACCCGGGGATGTTGTTCCAGCGCGAGTTCCACTTCGCGCGGATAGACGTTGAAGCCTCCCGACTTGAACATCTCCTTCGAGCGCCCGCGAAACACCAGTACGCCATCGTCGCGCAGCAGCGCACGGTCGCCGCTGCGAAGGTAGCCATCGGCGCTAAAGGCGGCGACGCTCGCTGCAGCGTCGCCGAGGTAACCGAGGAAGGGATGGGGTACCCGCACCTGCACTTCTCCCTCCTCGCCGCGCGCAAGCGCACGCCCGTCGCTTGCGGCGATGCGCAGCGCCAGGCGCGCGTCGGGACAGCCGACGCCGGCGAGCAGCGGTTCGATCTCGCGCGTCGGCGGCGTGTAGCAGATCGGACCGTTGGTTTCGGTCATGCCATACTGGGTCGAGAACAGCGCCGCGGTCTTTGCGAGCAGCGCGCGCAGGTCGGACTCCTGCAAGGGGCCGGCGCCCCAGGTCACGTAGCGCAGGGACGACAAGTCGCTGGCGGCGAAAGTAGGGTGCGCAACCAGGGCGCTCGCCATCGACGGCACCATGCCGATGAGATTCAGTCTTTCCGCGGCGACGAGCGCCAAGGTCGCGCCGGCATCGAAGCGCTCGCGCAGGCACAGCGTGCCGCCGGCTGCGAACGCGAGTGCCACGCCGCCGCAAAGCGCGCCGATGTGATTGAGCGGCAGGTCGACGAGCGTGCGCACGCTCAGCGCCCCGAATCGATCCCCGAGCATGGTATAGGCGCGATAGGCGATGCCGGCGTGGCTGATGAGCGCGCCTTTTGGCAGTCCGGTGGTCCCCGAGGTATACACGATCACTGCGGGCACCTCGGCACGAAAACCGCCTAAATCCAGCGTCGCCGATTCCTCGGCTGACTCGGGCTCCTGACCGAAACGCAGAATCTTCACTCCGCATTCGGCCTCGTGGCTGGCGAGATCGGGCTCGAAGTCCTGCTCGCCGAAGCGCGTCATCGCCAGCAGCACGCGCGCACCGCTATTGGCGAGCACATGGCGCTGCTCGGCGCGCCGGTAGCGCGGACTCAGGCCGACCCAGGTGAGGCCGAGCGACCAGGCAGCGAGCATGCTGGCGAGCGCTTCCGGACGCGGCGTGGTCAGAACCGCCACGCGCTCGCCCGGCGCCAGGCCCAGGCGCGACAGGCGCAGCGCCAGCGCGCCGGCGCGGCCGGCAAGCGCGCTATAGCTCAGCCGTCGATGGTCGAACACGAGCGCATCGCGCTCCGGGTCGGAGGCGACGCGATCGAGGACGGCGTGCAGCAGCGAGGGCAGCAATTCTACGATTTGAGCTGCGCGAGCCGCGCGAGATGATCGCCGCGCACTACGCTCCAGGCGTCTTCGACCCAATCGGTCAGAACGGCGCGCGTTTCCCGGGGATCGATGATCTCGAGGATGCCGAACTTCTCGGCGGTGCGAAACGGCGAACTGAGCCGCAGGTAATAGTCTTCCAGTTCCTTGCGCTTCGCCTCGGGATCGGCCGCCTCTTCGATCTCCTTCTTGTGCGCGGCCATCACGCCGCCTTCGATCGGTATCGAACCCCAGCGCGCCGAAGGCCAGGCAAAGCGGTGATTGAGGTCCTCGCCATACTTGGGCCCGTGCATGGCCCCTGCCATGCCGAAGCAACGGCGCACTATGATCGAGACCCAGGGCGAGCTGCACTCGTGCAGCGCCTCGGCCACGCGCACCGCGCCCAGCAGGGTGCCGCTGAGTTCGGCTTCGGGGCCGGTCTGGTTGCCCGGCTGATCGACGAAATTCACCAGCGGCAGGCCGAACAGGCTGCACAGCTTCACATGCCGCTCCATCTTGTAGGCAGCCTGCAGGGTCATCGCTCCGGCCTGCACCCTGGGATCGTTGGCGATGACGCCGATCGCAATCCCGTTCAGCCGCGCGAACGCAGTAATGAGGGCGCCGCCCTGATGCCGGCCGATCTCGAAGATCGAATCGAGATCGAAAATGCAGGCGATCATCTTGCGCGCATCGTAGGCCTGGCGGCGATTGTGCGGAATCGCGTCCTTGAGCCAGTCCTCGGCGCGCGCCGGGTTGTCATTGCAGGCGACGACCGGCGCGAGTTCGTAGATGCTGCGCGGCAAATAGCCGAGAAAGCGTCGCACCTGCGCAAATGCATCGAGCTCGTCCGCCGCTTCGTTGTGTACCAGCGCGCTCTTGCGATGCACCGTGTAGCCGCCGAGTCCGTTTTTGTCGATTTCCACGCCGTAGGCCTGGCGCACGACGTGCGGCCCCGCCGCCATCACCTGCGCCTGATCGCGCACCATCACGGAAAAGTGCGATGACAGCACCTTGATCGCGCCTTGACCGGCGCAGGCGCCGAGCGCAACGCCGACCACTGGCACCGTTTTCAGCAGCTCCTGCATCGGCCAGGTCACGTATTCCGGAATTTTCGTGCCGCCCATTTGCATCAGCAGCTTCACGCTGCCGCCGGCAGAATCGACCAGGCGGACCAGGGGCATGCGCAACTGGTGCGCCATGCGTTCGATGTAAATCCACTTGTCCGAGATCGTCGCCTCCGACGAGCCGGCGCGGATGCTGTAGTCGTCGACGTGCAGCGCCACTTTGCGTCCGTCTATGCGTCCGCTGCCGACGATCGCGTTGGTCGGCTGGAAGTCCTGCAACTCGCCTTCCTTGTCGTAGCGCCCTTTGCCGGCGAGCTGGCCGAGTTCGCGAAAGCTGTCGGCGTCGAGCAGCGACGCGATGCGCTCGCGCGCGTTCATGCGGCCCGCGGCGCGCACTCGCTCCAGCGCCTGCGCGCCGCCCATGCCGCGTCCGAGTCGACGCCGCTGCCGCAATTCCTCCAGTTCCGACCGCCATTCGCCGGCGGACTCGAATTCGACTTGGCTCATTGGTGTTTCCTTTACGTAGCGCGCCTAGTTGGCGCCGGCGTCATTCAATCCGAGTTCGGTAAGCAGTGCCTTGGTGGCCGCCCACTCTTCGTTGAAATAGCGCTGCGACTGCGCCTGTCCGAGGAATATCGGTTTGGCTCCGGTCTTTCCCACCAGCTGCTTCCACTCGGCAGACTCGGCGGTCTTGCGCAGCACCCCTTCCCAGAAACGCATCTGCTCGGCGCTTACGTTCTTGGCGAGTTGTACGCCGCTGTAGGACACGTAATCGGCATCCACGCCTTGTTCGCGCCAGGTCGGAACCGATGCCAGCGGGCCGCCGGCACGCTCCTTGCCTACGGTCGCCAATACGCGCACCTTTCCGCTCGCCAGATGGGGCAGCACGACCGGGGTGGTCGCGGAAGCGACGTCCACGTGTCCTCCGAGCAAAGCGGTCATCGATTCGCCGGAGGAGCGAAACGGGGCGACGGTCAGCTTGCGGATATCGACGCCCGCCATCTTGAGCGGCTTGGCGATTGCGAGGTGGATGTTCTGGCCCAGCGCCGGCGCGACGGCGATGCTCAGCGCCGCCGGATCCCGTTTCAGCGCGCCCACCAGGTCCTGCGCCGAATTGAGCTTGGAGTCCGCGCGCACGATCACCAAGGTGGTTTCCTCGACCAGCATCGCCAGCGGCGTGTATTCGCGCACGTCTGCCTTGAGCGCCCCGGAAAGCGCGCCGGCAATGAAGCCGGTGTGAAACGTGGCGAGGAAATGGGCGTCGCCCGGATGCCGCTGCAGCAATTGCAGCGCGAACAGCCCGGCGGCGCCAGCCAGGTTGTCGATGAGGATGCTTTGCCCGGCGAGCAGGTCTTTGGCTTCGAGGATCTGTTTCATGCTGCGCGCATACATGTCCACCGATCCTCCCGGCGGCACGCCGACGGCGAAGGTGATTTGCTTGCTCGGCGCCCACTGCGCCTGGGCAGCGCCCGGCGCCAGGGCCAGAACGAGCGGCGCGACAAACGCAGCGAGCGCGCGCGACAACGCTTTTCCAGTCATTGTTTTCCCCCCTATGGCGCGCCGCGGACGTGCACTGCGCAGGCCGGTGCGCGGCGAAATAGCGATTGTCAGCATCGCTGAATCTTGTATGATTGTCAACAATATGACAAGAAAACAGAAAATGATGGGCACGAAGCCGAGTCCGATCTCCGGCAACACCGCATCGACAAAGCCGGTCCGCAAGCAGGCGGCACGCGCGCCGGAAGCGCCGTCACCGCTCGAGCCATGGCACGGCGAGCGCACGCTTTCTGGCGACGCGACCGCGGCGCTGCTGCCGCTGTCGCTGCCGGAGCAGATCGCGGATCGAGTCTGCGAGCGCATCATGCGCGGAGATTTCCCCGCAGGGCAAAGAATCCAGGAGCAGATGCTGTCGGCATCCTTCCGCGTCAGCCGCGGGCCAGTGCGCGAGGCCTTGTTGCTGCTGGAACGCGACGGCCTGATTCGCATCGAACCCAGGCGCGGCGCCAGCGTGCGGCGCTTGAGCGCGGACGAGGTCGGCGATTTGTTCGCAATACGCGCGGCGCTGCTTGGCCTCGCCGCACGCCTGTTCGTCGAACGGGCGGACGCCGCCGATCTGCAATCCCTGTCCGCGGGCATCGCGCGGATGGCGGCGCACGCGCCGCCGGCGGGCGATGCCGATTCCTATGCGCGCTGGAGTTATGCGCTCAGCCTGTTCATGGCGGAAAAGGCGGACAATCCGCACCTGTACCGCATGCTCCATTCCATCGCGCGCCAAACCTACAGCTATTCGCGGCTCGCGTTGAGCGATCCGGCACGGCGCCAGGATTCGATCTCCCGGTGGCGCAAGACCTTGGCGCGGGCGCGCCGGCGCGATGCGCAAGGGGTCGAAACGCTGACGCGTTCGCTGATCGACGCAACGCGCAAGGCGGCCGCGGCGGCGCTCGAGGCCGGGGAATTGCCTGAGCCAACCGCGACCGCCTTAGAGGCCGCAGCGCGTGCGCGCCGCTGAAGTCGACACCAGATTCAGTGCGCGGACCGCGGCGTTTCCCGGCGCGTCAGCGAGTAGCGGCGGCGATGTCGGGCATTTGTTCAGGGCGATCATATGAACCAGGCAATTTGCGGCATTCTTCTGGCAGCCGGGGCATCGAAGCGTTTTGGCTCGGACAAACTGCTGCACCCGCTCGCCGGACAGGGCCCGGTCGCATTGGCGGCACTCGCCAATCTGCGCGCGGCGCTTGCGCACGTCATTGCCGTCGTGCGCCCGGGCGCACCGCTGCTCGCAAATCGTCTCGGCACTGCAGGGGCGACCGTGATCGAGTGCGCCAACGCCGAGGACGGCATGGGCGCTAGCCTGGCGGCTGCGGTGGGCGCTTCGGGGGAGGTCGCCGGCTGGGTCATCGCCCTGGCCGACATGCCCTACATCCGGCCGCAAACCATAGCGAGCATTGCCGCGTCTCTGGCCGCCGGCGCGCGCATCGCCGCGCCCGCCTATCGCGGCGTGCGCGGCCACCCGGTGGGCTTGGCGTCAGCGTTTCGCGCGCAACTCGAAGCGCTGCGCGGCGACGAGGGCGCACGCTCGATACTCAGGGAAAACGCCGGCATCATCACGCTGATCGAAGTGGACGACCCCGGCGTTTGCCGCGACATCGATACGCCGGACGACTTGCCCCGCGCGCACTGAGCGCCCTTCGCAAACTCCTTAAGATTACTCGCCTTTCCACGCCCTTGGCAATGCTTGACGAAGCCTGCCGCCAGGCGCAGGGTGGTTGTCCGCAGTGCACATCGAGGAGCAACGGCGATGAGAAGGCTCTATTGCAAATCGGGCACAAGTGTCGGTCTCGCACTGCTTCCGAGCGCGGCGTTCGCAGTGCAGTTGGAGCAGTTGCAGACGACCATCAACACCGTGGTGCTGTACGCAGTTCTGTTGTTCGTGATTATTGTCGCGCTTTACGCCTATTTCATGAGATTGCGCGACAAGCGCAGCGCGCCGGTAGCAAGACTGTTCGGGCTGCGTGAAGCGATCCACGCCGTCAGGCCCGATAGCTTGGTCTCGGAATGCGTGCGCAAAATGACCGCCGAGAAAATCGGTGCCGTCATCGTCATGGATGGAGAAAAGTTGGTAGGCATTTCCACCGAACGCGATGCGCTGAATAGAGTATTGGGTGCCGGCCTTGATCCGGTCAGCACGAAAATCTCCGAGGTGATGACGCGAAACCCGATATGCATCCCGCCGGGGACGACCGTCGGCGAGGCGATGGAGCTGGTCACCAAGCGGCGCTTTCGGCACCTGCCGATCATGGAAAGCGGCAGAGTGGTCGCCGTGGTATCGAGCGGCGATCTTACGCACTGGATGGTTAAGGACCAGGTAGGAGAGGTGCAAGCGCTGGTAGACCTTGCCGCTCGGTCCTGACTGCCGCCCTGCGCGCCGAAGCCCTCGCTCGGCCGTTCGACCCCTCGCCTGATGCGGTTCGACCGCGGACCGAGGAGTCGCCGGCGCGTCAGAGCGCCGATCGCCGGGTCCCCGTCCTGGCGAACAGGTTCGCCGCTACCTCGGCGCGGCGAATCGTTCCTGCGACTGCCTCTCCGATGCGTCGTTTCCATGCGGTTGACCTGAATCAAACCATTGGCAGCAATTAGGCGCATGCTTGCCTTTGCTCGATCCGCGCCCGGGCCGAAAGCGGCGAGCGAACACACGCGGCGCATACACGGCAATGTCTGCCGTACCGGCATTTTTTGCTGCCAAGAATGGAAATGAAAGCGCGAACACCAAATCTCGTCTGGCTGGGCGCCGCACTGGCGATCGTCTATTGGTTTGCGGAGTCGCTGATACACACCTTCATCTTCAATGAAGGATCGTTGGCTGTCACGCTGTTGGGTGAGGATGATCCCAATGAAGTGTGGATGCGCCTCATCATCGCGATATTCTTCATTGCCTTCGGCTGGGTCGCAGAACGATCGCGGCAGGCCGAGCGCCAAGTGAAGGCCGACTCGGAGCGCCTCATGCGCGTGTTGCACTTCGTCGACGACGTCAAGCTAAAATTCCCGCCGCCCGGGCAGGGGCGCGGCTTCCCGATGGACGTGGACCGGATGTTTGGCGCGGGCGCAGCTGCATCCGCGACAGCGCCGGGCGCCGCAAGCGCTGCAGATGGTGCGATTCAAGAGCTGGCGATCAGCGCAGATGATTTCGGCAAGCTCGCGCGCAACCTGCAGGACCTGTCGCGCGTACTCGATGAGCGCTTTGAGGAACTGCACGCATTGCTGCAGGTCACCCACCAAATCAACATGGGCCTGCTGCTCGAAGAGGTGCTTGAGAAAGCCTATCTGACGCTGCAGTCCGTGCTTCCCTACAATCGCCTCAGCGTCGCCTTGCTTGAAAACAACGGCCTCGTCGTGCGCGCGCGCTGGGCGAAGGCGGACTATCCGGACTTGATACTGCGGGCCGGCCATGCGGGGACGATACAAGGAAGCAGCCTACAGGAGATCATAACTTCGGGGGAGCCGAGGATCATCAACGATCTCGCCGGCTATTTCAAATTGCATCCGCAGTCTGACTCCACGCATTTGATGGTGGCCGAAGGCATTTGCTCCAGTCTTACCTGTCCGCTGATATCGATGGGAAAGCCGATCGGATTCATGTTTTTTTCCAGCCTGGCTGCCAATTCGTACAAGAATGTGCACATCGATGTGTTCAAGCTGATCGTGGGCCATCTTTCGGTCATGGTGGAGAAGAGCAATCTGTATGAGCAGATCTTGAAAGAGAAAGAGAAGTCGGAGCGTCTGCTCCTCAATGTGATGCCGGCCCGGATCGCTTCCCGCTTGCGCTCAGGTGCGAACTCGGTGGCCGAAAATCTGCCCGAGATCAGCATCCTGTTCATCGATATCGTGGCCTTTACCCGATTTGCAAGTCGTTATCCACCGGAGCGGGTGGTGCATCTGCTCGAAAATGTGTTCGCGCCGTTCGACCGGCTGTGCGTTCTGCATGGTGTGGAAAAGATCAAGACCAGCGGCGATCAGTACATGGTGATGAGCGGCCACACCGATGCCGAGCATGGCAACGCGTTGAGCAAGCTTGCGGAATTTGCGCTCGAAGCGCTCGGATCGGTGCGCGGGATGCGCTACCCGGACGGATCTTCCGTGGAAATTCGCTTAGGCATGCACGCGGGCCCCGCCGTCGCAGGGGTCATTGGCCAGGCGAAATTCGCGTACGACGTATGGGGAGACGCGGTCAATGTTGCTAGCCGCATGGAGTCGAGCGGCCTGGCCGGACGCATCCACGTAACCGAAGAAATTCACACTAGACTGCAGGGAGAGTTCCTGTTCGAACGGCGGGGCAGCATCGACGTCAAAGGGATGGGACCGATGAATACTTATTTCCTCACTGCGAAAATAGGCGATCAGGCCAAGGCCCGTGCCGCCTGAGTAGTGTCGAAACGGGAGCATCTGCGACAGCTCCCGGTGGTTGGAAGCGGGTCGACCGGGAGCAAGCAGGTCCTGGACCCTAGTAATGGAATTCGCCGATCACGAGGTGATTGTCCTTCGCCGGCCAGTTCTGCAGCGTCATCGCCTCGTCGTTGAAGCGCGCCGGCACCGGCCGCAGCGGAGCGTCCGGCAGCAGCAGTTTCCCCGATGAAACGCCGGGCACGCCCTGATTGATTCCGGGCGGCACCTTACCGTCGAGCAGAAAGCTGTCGCGCCCGTGGCCGAAGTAGCCGCGCGGCCGATTGATCATGACCACGCTGCCGGCGCTTTCTTCGCCTTTGGCCAGGCTCGCCGGCCGCAGGTGCACGAGTTCGCTTGCGCGCGGAAACGGCGAGCGGTAGATATGGGTGATCGCGTGTCCCGGCACCTGAACGACGAATTCGTAATAGGCGTCCGGCCGCGCGCGAAACGGCCCCCACAGCCCATCGGCGCCGGTGGTCTTCGCGTGCGCTGCCGCCCCCAGGCGCGCGCCGGTGATCGCCGAAACTTCGTAGATTTCCACCTTGGCGCCCGCCACCGGCAGATTGGTGGGCACGCCTCCGGGCATGCCGTTCACCTTGCCGTTCAACACCACCTCTGACTCCGGTGCGATGTCCAGGCGCGCGGGTGCGCGGCCGGTGATAAAGCGATACATCTGCGCAAATGCGAGCGGACCGAAGGCGGTTTCGCGGTGGTCGATTTTCGGGATCACCACGTTTTCTGCGCCCTTCAGTTCGGGACCGTCAAAACCGACATGGGTCGGCTTGCCCGGCTTGCCGAGGAACTGGCCGTCGGGCTGCGCGTACTTGTCGTTGTTGTCGCTGCGCAGGGTCATGAAGCGCACTCCGGCAACCACCTCGTCGGGTCCCGCGTTGAGCTGGGTCAGGAATGCGCCCTTGGCGTTGAACTCGTTGCCGCGCGTTTCCTCCCAGTCGGACACGCCGTGGTTGACCGCGCCGCTGAGAATTGCATGCGACACATAAGCCGCGCCGCCGCCGTTCTTGAGGTAATTGCGGATCGCATTGCCGCCACGCGAATTGCCGATGAGTACCACCTGGTCGCGGCCGGTGAGCCTTCGCACCTCGGCGACTTTGCGCGCGAGTTCGGCCATTTGCTCCGCCGTGGAGGAGCGCCGCGGCTGCGGCTTGGCGTCCTCGCCCGGCGCCAGCGGATTCGGGAAATCGACGGCATGCAGCAGCCTACGGCCGTAACCGTTCGACTCGAACCGCCACGCCGTGGTGTGCCACAGCGCCGCGGTGTCGCCGTTGCCGTGTACGAAAACGATGGGCGGCGTTAGCTCCACCGCCGGCTGCAACGCGGCGCAGGCCGCCAACAACAGCAACAAAGGTAGCGCGCGGGCGCGTCGCAGCAGGTCGGCCATGCTCTTCTCCTTAGAGTCTGTAACAGGACGAGGGGATACATCCCATCGTGCTCCCCAATATCGGCCGTAACAAATTGGCATTTGTTACGGCTTCTTAGGCGATGTGACGGATCACGATGTCAATATACATCAGCTTCGGCGCCGTCTCCACGGCGAGCGGCGCAGCGCTTATACTGCATACGGAAATCTTGCACCGCTTATCCCTGGAGTGTTTGTCGATGCGCCTGCGTGCTCTTGTGTCCCCGCTGCCGGTCCTGTTGATGTTGGTCGCGACGACCGCCGCACCTGCCGGACTGCCGCTCAATTTGAAGGGCGCGCCGACGCTCGCGCCCATGCTGTCGCAGGTGACGCCGGCGGTGGTCAACATCTCGGTGGTCACGCGCTCGCCGATGGAGGACAACCCGCTGTTTCGCGACCCCCTGTTCCGGCGATTTTTCAACGTTCCGGACCAGCCCTCGCGCGAGCAGAGCGCGGGCTCGGGCGTGATCGTCGACCGCGGCCGCGGCTATGTGCTCACCAACAATCACGTCATCAATAATGCGCAGGAAGTGGTGGTAACGCTGAAGGACCGGCGCGCGCTCAAGGCGCGCCTGGTCGGCACCGATCCGGGCACCGACATCGCGGTGCTGAAGATCGACGCGCAAAACTTGGCCGAACTCAAGTTCGGCGATTCCGACGCCATGAGCGTGGGCGATTTCGTGGTCGCCATCGGCAATCCCTTCGGTATCGGTCAAACGGTCACCTCCGGCATCGTCAGCGCGCTGGGGCGTACCGGCCTGGGGATAGAGGGCTACGAGGACTTCATCCAGACCGACGCCTCGATCAATCCAGGCAATTCGGGAGGGGCTCTGGTCAACCTCTCAGGTGAATTGATCGGCATCAACACCGCCATCCTCGGGCCGTCGGGGAGCAGTGCCGGCATCGGCTTCGCCGTGCCCTCGAACATGGTGCGTACGGTGATGGAGCAGATCATCCGTTTCGGCGAGGTCCGCCGCGGCCGCGTCGGCGTGACCACGCAGGACATGACGCATGAACTGGCGCAAACGCTGGCGGCGGGATCGGCCGAAGGCGCGGTGGTGGTCCAGATCGAACCGGGTTCGCCCGCTGAAAAAGCCGGCCTGAAGCCGCGCGATATCGTCACCAGCTTCAACGGCAAGCCGGTGCGCAGTTCCGCCGATTTGCGCAACCGCATGGGTCTCGTTCCGGTCGGCGAGGAGGTGGAGTTGCGGGTGCAGCGCGGCGGCAAGCCGCAGAGCTTGCGCCTGCGCATTGCGGAACTCCTCACCATGACCGAGATCCCGGGCGAGGCGGTGCCGCAGCTCGCCGGCGTACGCGTGTCCAACATCGAGCCGGGCATGCCTCTGCACGGTATGATCGAGGGCGCGATTATCACCCGCATCGAACCCAAATCGCCGGGCGCCAAGACTGGTCTACGCCCGGGCGACGTGCTCTACGGCGTCAACCGCAGCCGGGTCCGCTCGGTGACCGAGTTGCTCGCCGCGCTGCGCCAGGAGGAACGGCCGCTGCGCATTTTGCTGTTGCGCGGCGATTCGCGCCTGACGCTGACGCTGCGCTGACGAAGCACACGTGACATGAGCCTCACGCTATACCAATTTCCGACAGCGTTCGGGCTGCCCAATGCCAGCCCCTTCTGCATGAAGGTCGAGACCTATCTGCGCATGACGGGAATCGCCTACGCATCGCGCTACGGCATGTACCAGCTGCGCGCGCCGAAGAAAAAGCTGCCCTACATCGACGACGGCGGACGCATCATCGCCGATTCGCACTTCATTATCGATCACCTCAAATCAGCCTACGGCGACCGCCTCGACGCGGCGCTGACACCGGCACAGCGCGCTCAGGGCACTGCGATCCTGTGCCTGCTGGAGGACAGTCTGTACTGGGTGCTGTTGTACGCGCGCTGGATCGACGACCGGGGCTGGCCGTTGACGCGGCAGGCCTTTTTCGGAGCGCTGCCGGCGCCGCTGCGCTGGTTCGTTCCGCTGCTGGCGCGCCGCAGCCTGGCGCGGCAATTGTATGCGCAGGGTATCGGACGCCACCAGCCGGACGAGATTTACCGCATCGGCACTGCGAACATCGCTGCACTTTCGGATCTGCTGGGCGAACGGCCGTATTTCCTCGGCGCTGAGGCGAGTTCGGTCGACGCCGCCGGCTACGCGTTTCTGGCGAACATCCTCGATGTGCCGCTAGACGTGCCGCTGCGGCAGGCGGCGCGCGCACACGCCAATCTTCCGGCTTACTGCGCGCGCATGCGGGAGCGTTACTACCCGTGAACCGCAGCGCGCGGTTGCGCGCAAGTACGGCGCGCGAGTACAGCGTGCGGGCGCGCGAGTAGAATGCGTGCTATAGCCACTACCCGAGATTGCCGATGAAAAAACCAGCTTCGACCAGCCTGCCCGTCAGCCCCGAGGACATCGCCGCCGCCGCCGAGCGCCTGGCGGGCCACGCCCGGCGTACGCCGGTGATGACATCGCAGATGGCCGACGAGCGCTGCGGCGCGAAAGTCTTTTTCAAGTGCGAGAATTTTCAGCGCATGGGCGCGTTCAAGTTCCGCGGCGCCTACAACGCGCTTGCTCAATTAACGCCAGAGCAGAAGCGCGCCGGCGTGCTCACCTACTCTTCGGGCAATCACGCCCAGGCCGTGGCGCTGGCAGGCAAGCTCCTGGGCATAAGCACGCTCATCGTCATGCCGCAAGATGCGCCGCAGGTGAAACTCGAGGCCACGCGCGCCTACGGGGCCGAAGTCATCACCTACGACCCAGGCACGGCCAAGCGCGAGGAATTGGCCGCAGGCATCGCCAAAGAGCGCGGCATGAGCGTAATCCCCCCATACGACCATGCGCACGTCGTCGCCGGGCAGGGCACGGCGGCGCTGGAATTGATCGAGGATATGGGTCCGCTGGACTATCTGCTGGTGCCCTGCGGCGGCGGCGGACTGCTCTCGGGCTGCGCCGTGGCGGCGAGCCACTGGTCGCCGGGCTGCAAGGTGATCGGGGTCGAGCCGGAGGCGGGTGACGACGCAACGCGCTCGTTCCATTCGAAAACCCTGCAGAGCTGCCACAATCCAGACACCATCGCCGACGGCGCGCGCACACCCGCGCTCGGCACCATCACCTTTCCGCTGGTGCTGCGCTACGTGCAGGACATGCTGACGGTCAGCGATGCAGAACTCCTGCGCAGCATGTTCTGGATCTGGGAACGCATGAAAATCGTGGTCGAGCCTACTGGCGCGCTCGCCGCGGCGGCGCTGCTCGAAGGCAAGCTCGACCCCCGCCACGATTACAAGGGAAAACGCATCGGCGTCGTCATCTCCGGCGGCAATGCCGACATCAAGGCGCTGTGCCGCTTGATCTAAGCGGCCGAGGTCGGCGATGGCGTTTTCCGCAGCATCGGCCGAATTTCGCTTCTACGCGGAACTGAACGATTTCCTGCCGCCCGGGCGGCACCGCGCCAGCTTCGCCTACAGCGTCGCCGGGACGCGCTCGGTCAAGGACGCGATCGAAGCAATCGGCGTGCCGCACACCGAAATCGATTTGATCCTGGTCGACGGACTTTCGGTCGGATTCGATTGCGTACTGCGCGGCGGCGAACGCGTCGCGGTCTACCCGGTGTTCGAACGGCTGGACATCGCCCCGCTGCAGCATCTGCGCCCGCGGCCGCTGCGCGATCCGCGCTTCGTGCTCGACGTGCACCTGGGCACGCTCGCGCGCCACCTGCGGCTGGCCGGCTTCGATTGCCTGTACCGCAACGACTACCGCGACTTCGAGCTCGTCACCGCCGCCGTGGCCGAAGGCCGCATCATCCTCACGCGCGACAAAGGCCTGCTCAAGCGGCGCCTGGTCACGCACGGCTACTTCGTGCGCGCAACCGAGCCGTGGGAGCAAGTGCGCGAAGTGGTGAGCGCCTTGCAGCTGGAGGCAAGCCTGAGACCGTTCACCCGCTGCCGCGCATGCAATATCGTATTGCAGGAGGTTGCCAAGGCCCAGGTACTGGAACGCCTGCCGGAGAAAGTACGCGGCGCTTACGATCGCTTCCAGCTTTGCCGCGGCTGCGGCCGCCTCTATTGGGAGGGCACCCATTACGCGCGGCTGCGGCGGCGGCTCGATCTCGCGGTGCAATCCGGCGCAGCGCCAGCGGTCGCCTGATCCGGCAATCCTGCCCGTAACACTAAATGCGGCCTGAACCGGTGTATTCTGACGGCCATCTGACTGCCGGAGCCAGCATGGAAAAGTCGCCCACCGCAAGCCTCACCGACCTGTTGCAGCGCCAGCGCGCGGCCTTCGCCGAGGACATGAATCCGTCCATCGCAACGCGGCAGGATCGCCTGGCCCGTCTCGCGGCGATGGGCGAAGAACATGCAGCGCAGATCGTCGCGGCGATCAGCGCCGACTTCGGCCACCGCTCGTCCCATGAAACGCGCATGGCCGAGCTGCTGATCGTCGGCACAGCGATCCGCCACGCGCGGCGTCACCTCAAGGGATGGATGAAGACGCGGCGCGTCACCACCGCCATGCACTACCTCCCCGCGGGCAACCGCCTGATGCGCCAGCCGCTGGGCGTGGTGGGTATCGTGGCGCCGTGGAATTATCCCTACCAGTTGTCGGTCACGCCTGCGATTGCGGCGATCGCGGCCGGCAACCGGGTCATGGTAAAACCGTCCGAACTGACGCCGCGCTTCTCCGAGCTGCTGCAGCGCATCGTGAGCGAATCATTCGCCGCGGATGAGCTGGCGGTAGTGACCGGCGATGCGCAGACCGGCAAGGCCTTCACCGAACTACCGTTCGACCACCTGTTCTTCACCGGGTCCACCGCGGTAGGACGAATGGTCGCGCAAGCCGCAGCAAAGAATCTCACCCCCGTAACCCTGGAGCTGGGCGGCAAGTCACCGGCCATTGTCGATGCTTCGAGCGATTTTGCCACCGTCGCCCCGCGCCTCGCGTTCGGAAAACTGCTGAACGCCGGCCAAACCTGCATCGCGCCGGACTACGCCTTCGTGCCCGCGGACCGCATCGATAGTTTCGTCGAGCATTTGCAGCGCGCGGTCACCGCGCTCTACCCGCGCCTTGCCGCCAACCCGGATTACACCAGCATCGTCAGCGACCGGCATTTCGCGCGCCTGCAGGGATTGCTGGAAGACGCGCGCTCCAAAGGCGCTCGCATCGTTCCCATCAATCCCGCAGGGGAATCTTTTGATCCGGCGAGCCGGAAACTGCCGCCGACGCTCGTTCTCGGAACCACGCCCGAGATGCAATTGATGCGGGAAGAAATATTCGGCCCGATCCTGCCGGTACTGCCGTATGCGCGCATCGAGGACGCCATCGCCTACGTCAACGGCCACGACCGGCCACTGGCGCTGTACTGGTTCGGCGCCGACAACTCAAACCGCGACCAAGTGCTGGCCCGGACGATTTCCGGCGGAGTCACCGTGAACGATTGCATCTGGCACATCGCGCAGGAAGACCAACCCTTCGGCGGCGTGGGCGCGAGCGGCACCGGTGCCTACCACGGAGAGTGGGGATTTCGCACCTTCAGCAAGGAAAAGCCCGTATTTACCCAGTCCCGGCTGAACGGGATGTTTCTCATGTACCCGCCGTACGGCAAAACCATAGAGCGCATGTTGGCTCTGCTCAAGCGCATTGCGTGATCTTCTTGCCCGCCGCCCGGTCTTGATTTTAGTTCGCGGATCTTATCGAACTTAAACGATAAAGCTTGCGCGGAGGGCGTCCCGTCCGCGGGGAGCGTCTTTTGCACACGGATGAAAAGCATATCCGTGTGCAATCGACGATCTCGGATAAAGGCAAACCCAAGCCATAGTTGGTTTTATCCATAACCCTGTTGTTGGGACGGATACGCTTTTCATCCGTCCCAACAACAGGGTTGGCGCGCCGGGGCGCGCAATAGCCGCTCTTGGCAGCTGATGCAAATTGAGACACTGAATTGAATGTTATTATTAAACAATATGTTACATTATTATACCGCCAGGCTAATCCACCCTCCGGAAGCTCGTTACCGCATGCTAGAATTGCCCTACATCCATCCTGCAGACTCGCGCCATGTCCTCGCTCAACAACAATCTAGCCTCGTTCGACACCGAATTGTGGAATGCCATCCAGGCGGAGAATCGGCGCCAGGAACACCACATCGAACTGATCGCTTCTGAAAACTATGTCAGCCGCGCGGTGCTCGAAGCGCAGGGTTCGCAACTGACCAATAAATACGCCGAAGGCTACCCGGGCAAGCGCTACTACGGTGGCTGCGAGCAGGTGGATGTGGCCGAGTATTTGGCGATCGCGCGCGCCAAGGAGCTGTTCGGCGCGGCGTATGCCAACGTGCAGCCACATTCCGGCTCACAGGCCAACCAGGCGGTCTATACCGCGGTGCTCAAGCCGGGCGATACCATCCTCGGCATGTCGCTCGCTCACGGCGGACATCTGACGCACGGTGCCTCGGTCAATCTCTCCGGCAAGCTCTATCACGCCTTGTCCTATGGCCTGGATGCGGACGAACAGATCGACTACGCCGAGGTCGAACGTCTGGCGCGCGAAAATAATCCGCGCATGATCGTCGCCGGCGCCTCCGCCTATTCACGCGTCATCGACTGGCAGCGTTTTCGCGACATCGCCGATGAAGTCGACGCCTATCTGATGGCGGACGTCGCGCACTACGCCGGCTTAATCGCCACCGGCCACTATCCGAGCCCGATCGGGATCGCCGATTTCGTCACCAGCACTACGCACAAGACGCTGCGCGGCCCGCGCGGCGGCCTGGTCTTCGCCAAGGACGAATACGAGAAACAGATCAATTCGGCCGTGTTTCCGGGATTGCAGGGCGGTCCGCTGATGCACATCATCGCCGCCAAGGCGGTGGCGTTCAAAGAAGCGCTGGCGCCCGAATTCAAAGGCTACCAGGCACAGGTGATCGCCAATGCGCGCACTATGGCGCGCGTGCTGCAGGAGCGCGGCTTGCGCATCGTTTCCGGCGGCACCGACTGCCACCTGTTCCTGCTGGACCTGCGTGCCAAGCAGATCACCGGCCGCGACGCCGAGGATGCGCTGGGCCGGGCGCATATGACAGTCAACAAGAACGCCATTCCCAACGATCCGCAAAAGCCCATGGTCACGAGCGGCATCCGCATCGGCAGCCCCGCCATCACCACGCGCGGCTTCGGCGTCGCGGAAGCGGAACAGTTGGCCCACCTGATCGCGGACGTACTCGACGCGCCGCACAGCGAGTCGGTGCAGAAACACGTGCTGGCGCAAACCCAGGCCCTGTGCCGGAAATTTCCCGTATATGGCGGCCAGCAAGGTGCGCGCCAGACCCAGGCACAGAATTTCGCCCTGACATCGTGAAATGCCCGTTTTGCAAAGCTGACGATACCGCGGTCATCGACTCGCGATTATCCGAGGATGCAGCAAGCGTGCGCCGACGGCGCCAATGCAAGGAGTGCGCGAAGCGATTCACCACCTACGAACGGGTGGAGCTGGCGATGCCCACCGTGATCAAATCGAACGGCTACCGCACTGCCTACGACCGCGAGAAGATCCGCACCGGCTTCATGCGCGCCCTGCACAAACGCCCGGTGCCGACCGACAACGTCGACGACGCCATCAACCGCGTCGAGGCGCGCATCCTCTCCTTGGGCGAGCGCGAGATCAAGTCGCGCACCATCGGCGAACTGGTGATGCGCGAGTTGAAAAAGATGGACGACGTCGCCTATATCCGCTTCGCCTCGGTGTACGAAGATTTCCAGCGCGTGGACGATTTCCGCGACGCCATCCTGCAGGTCAAGCGCCCCGGGCGCAAAGCGCGGCGCCCGGCCCTTTAGGGATCTTTCCCGCGCGCTGCCGCATGTTCAGCCCCGCCGATCGCGTTCACATGGCCGAGGCGCTGCGCCTCGCCGAAAAAGGACTGTTTACGACCACGCCCAATCCGCGCGTCGGCTGCGTAATCGTTCGCGACGGCGAGGTGGTCGGCACCGGCTGGCATGAACGGACCGGCGGGCCGCACGCGGAAGTCCTGGCGCTGCGCGCGGCGGGCGAACGAGCGCGCGGCGCGACGGCCTATGTGTCGTTCGAACCCTGCAGCCACTACGGACGCACCCCGCCCTGCGCCGACGCGCTCGTCGCAGCGGGAATCGTCCGCGTGGTCGCGGCGATGCAGGATCCAAATTCCCGGGTCGCGGGCAGCGGTTTCGCGCGCCTGCGCGCGGCCGGGATTGAAGTCGAATCCGGGCTGCTGCAGGACGAGGCGAGCGCACTGAATTGCGGTTTCGTTTCGCGCATGAGCCGCGGCCGGCCCTGGGTACGCATGAAAGTTGCGGCCAGCCTGGACGGAAGAACCGCGCTCGCCAACGGCCAGAGCCAATGGATTACCGGGCCGGAAGCCCGCCGCGACGGCCACGCCTGGCGCGCCCGCGCCTGCGCCGTGCTCACCGGCATCGGCACCGTCAGCGACGATGATCCGCAATTGAACGTGCGCGAGGTCGAAACGACGCGCCAGCCCCTCAAGGTGGTGGTCGACAGCAAACTGCAGTTGCAGCCGTCGGCGCAAATCCTCCGGGAAGGCAGGGTCTTGGTCGCAACCGCGGCAGCAAACAGCCCAGGCATAGCCGCGTTGGAAGATAAGGGCGCCGAAGTCGTGGTGCTGCCGAATGCCCAGGGCAAAGTGGAACTCCTGGGCCTGATGCGCGAACTCGCCCGTCGCGAAATCAACGAGGTACACGTCGAGGCCGGAACCAAGCTCAATGGCTCACTGCTGCGCGCATCCCTGGTGGATGAACTCCTCGTTTATGTTGCGCCCAGCATCCTCGGCGATACGGCGCGAGGCATGTTCGGCCTGCCGGAACTTGCAGACCTCGCGCATAGGCGGCTGGTACAATTCGGCGACGTGCAGATGATGGGCGGCGATGTTCGCATCCTGGCACGGGTAATTGATTAATTGGCACTTTTGGACTTTTGAAACAGTCCTGAATTAGGGGGGTACGAGGCGCGCTATCCCCTCATCTTGAAACAGGTTCCAGCCATGTTTACAGGCATCGTCACCGCCATCGGAAACATCAACAAAGCCGTGCCGCGCGATGGCGGACTGCGCCTCACCATAGACGCCGGGATGCTCGACTTGTCCGACGTGGTGGTGGGCGACAGCATCGCGGTCAACGGCATCTGCCTCACCGTAATCGCCGCGCACGGTGACCGCTTCGACGTCGACGTGTCGCAGGAGACCATCGATTGCACCGCGGGCCTGGATCCCGGCAATGACGTCAATCTGGAAAAATCGCTGCGCCTGTCGGACCGCCTGGGCGGACACCTGATGTCGGGCCACGTCGACGGCGTAGGCGAAGTTAGGCGCTTCAAGCCGGCAGGCGACAGCTTTCTACTCGTGATTCGCGCGCCGCACGATCTGGCCAAATACATCGCGCGCAAGGGCTCGATCACGGTGAACGGCGTCAGCCTCACGGTCAACCGCGTGATCGGCGCCGAATTCGAAATCAACCTGATACCGCACACCATTGCGGTAACCAACCTCAAACATCTCCAATCCGGCAGCCGGGTCAACCTCGAAGTCGACCTGATCGCGCGCTACATCGAACGCCTGCAGCACTACGGCGCCTGAGCTGCTGCACCAGCGGCAATCGGATCGAGAAACGACTGCACACATGCGCGCGCCCGCCAATACATGATCAGGCGTGTATAATGTGCAATATATTGTACGCTATGAGCAGGAGGCCAGCATGGGAATTTCCGCAGACGACGTTATCCCGCTCTCTCACGCCCGCGCCAACTTCTCCGAACTGGCTGAGGAGGTCAAGGCCGGTGCCGAGAAGATCGTCACCAAGAACGGCGAAAGTTATATCGCTCTGATCGACGCGCGGCGTCTGGACTATTACCACAAGTTGGAGCGCGAGCGCATTCATCTGCTGTTGACCGACGAAGCGGGCAAAGGGCTGGACGACGTCGCCGCTGGCCGGGTGAAAGACGCCCGTACCGCGATCCGGTCGATCAAGCGCCGCCGCAGCGCTTAAATGGGGGCGCAAGTTCGCCCGTGGCCAAGAAACCGATCGTCAGACTGACCGCGAACTTCGAGCGAAACCTCGCCGACATCGAGCGCTTCCTGACCGATGCCGATGAGCCCCAGGCTTACGACAGCTTGCTCGACGAGTTGCTGGACACGGTGATTCCGAACCTTGAACGCTTCCCCGGCATGGGGCGACCCTTCCTGACCGGTCCGGCGCGTTCCGTCGAAACCAAGAATTCATCTGACGCGCTACGCGCAAAGTTATTGGCGCTGACCACAGACGCGGAATCGTTGCGCGAATACATTCTTGCCGACTACCTGCTGCTGTACGCGCAGATTGGCGGGAACCTTTATCTGTTGTCGATCAAGCATCAGCGGCAGCTCTCATTCGATTTTGAGTCCCACTGGGTCGCCGCGTCCTCAATGCGATAGGCTGAAGCAGTCAGACGCGCAGAGGCCCTTGCCAGCTGTTGTCATGCCTTCTCGCTGGAGTAGATGGTCAACGACGAGCACGGCGAGAGTGCGGGATCAAAATCATGGCGATCCCCTTCAGTTCGCACTCGACAGTGCTACCAGCTTAGAAAAAGCTGCGCTATTAGTCAATACATTGTCGTATTAATCTCAATGGCGCGATTAAGCCGCCGTGTTGCGCAGCATGCGGACATATCTTTATAATAGCTATATAACCAATAGTTAGCGTGACATAATTTAGGCACTTTATAGTTTCTGTCTGCGGAGCAAATATTTTTTAAGACAATATATTGACATATAATCGCGGCTTTGCTAGGATTCCTGCAAGTGCACAAAACGAGGAGGCGCGATGGAATTCAACCTTAGTCCCGAGCAGCAGGCCCTGGTCGACACGGCCGGCCGATTTGCCAAAAATCGCCTGGCCCCGGGTTACCGGGCGCGGGAAAAAGCGGAGTGTATCGAACGCGAAGTCGTTCGCGAGATGGGCGAACTGGGTTTTCTTGGACCGGAACTGCCCGAGTCCGTCGGCGGCATGGGCGTCGATTGCCTGACCAGCGGCTTGTTGCTGGAACAGATCGCCTACAGCGACTTCAACGTTTCCTACGTCAACCTTCTCACCTCGCTGTGCGGGCAGATCGTCTCCAGTCACGCGCGTTCGGAAGCGGCACGCGCATGGCTGGGCAAGGTCCTGACCGGCGAGAAGTTGATCGCCATCGCATTGACGGAGCCCAGCGCCGGTTCGGACGCCGCCCGGCTCAAACTGCGCGCCGTCCGCGACGGCGGGGATTTCGTGCTGAGCGGCGAAAAGACCTCGATTTCGATGGCCACGCAGGCCGATGTCGCGGTGGTGTTCGCCCGCACCGGCCAGGACATCGAGCGCGCCCGCGGCATCAGCGCCTTCCTGGTCCCGATGGATGCGCCCGGCGTTACGCGGACCACGTTCGACGACATCGGCACGCGCCCGGTCGGCCGCGGCTCGATCTTCTTCGACGCTGTGCGCGTGCCTGCCGCAATGATGCTCGGTGACGAGGGTCAGGGCTTCGTTCAGGTCATGCAGGGTTTCGATTACAGCCGCGCGCTGATCGGCGTCCAGTGCATGGCCGTCGCGCGCGCTTCGCTCGACGAAGCCTGGCGCTATACGCAGGAGCGCGAAGCCTTCGGCAAGGCCATCGGCGAATTCCAGGGAGTGAGTTTCCCGTTAGCCGAGGCAGAAACCTACTATGAAGCCTGCCGCCTGCACTGCCTGCGCACGCTATGGCTCAAGGATCAGGGCCTGCCGAACACGGCCGAAGCGGCGATGTGCAAGTGGTGGGCGCCGAAGCTCGCCTGCGAGATCATCCACCAGTGCCTGCTCACCCACGGCCACGGCGGCTATGGCGGTGACTACTCGTTCGGTCAGCGCTATCGCGACGTGCTCGGGCTGCAAATCGGTGACGGTACGGCGAATATCATGAAGACGATCATCGCGCGCCAGATGAGCGCGCGTTTCCCCGTCTAGAGCTGCGCCATGTTTCGTTGCAGGCGGCTGATGTAATGAATGAATTCGAGCCGGTCGTCGAAGGAAAACCCTTTGAGCGCGCCGTCGTAGAAGGCGCGGATGGGCGCGGCCAGCGCCAGCCACAGTGCGTCGCCCTTTTGGGTCAACTTGATCTTGCGCGAGCGGCGGTCCTCCTCGCCGGCGGTGCGTTCGATCAGGCCGTCGCGCTCGAGACGGTTGAGTATGCCGGTAAGGTTCTGGCGGCTGACCAGCAGGTAGCGCGAGAGTTCGCTGATACTCATGCCGGCCTTCGTCTGCGGCCGCGACAGCGCACCGAGTACGGACCACTTCCCGGTCGTGACGCCTGCCGCTTCGAGGGCCTGGGTGCCCTTCGTATGCAGCGTGTTCGCCGCCTGGAACAGGCGAAAAAAAAGCCGATTGTTGATTTCGTCGGCGGCCAAGGATTTTTCGGAACTCAGATCTTTCATCGACGCGTCTTTCGCATTTCCGGTACGCGCCATTAAATCGTAAAGCATACCCATAGGCAATGGGCCGAATCTCAATCTGCAGCACAGGAGAGCAATCATGAAAGGTATCAAGAGCAAAGTAGTAGTGGTGACAGGCGGCGCCGGCGGCATCGGCGCCGCAATCTGCCGGCGCTTCGCCGAGGAGGGCGCGGCGGTTGCGGTGTTCGATGTCAACAAAGACGCGGCCGATGCGCTCGCCAAGCAAATCCGCGCAGCCGGCAACAGGGCCGCCGCCTTTGCGGTCGACCTGACCAGCCAGGACTCGGTGATCAGCGCTGTCGCCGCCGCGGAGGGCGAACTCGGGCCGACCGACGTACTGGTCAATAACGCCGGCTGGGACAAGATCGGCGATTTTCTGAACACGGACCGGGTCCTGTGGGAGAAGCTGATCGCGATCAATTTATACGGAACGCTCTACATGCATCACGCCGTCGTCAATGGCATGGCCCAGCGCGGCCGCGGCCGCATCGTCAATATCGCCTCGGATGCCGCCCGCGTCGGTTCCTCGGGCGAAGCGGTGTATTCCTTCTGCAAGGGCGGGATGGTCGCCTTCTCGAAGACGCTGGCACGCGAGTTGGCACGCAAGCAAATCAACGTCAACGTCGTCTGCCCCGGACCGACCGACACGCCGCTCCTCGCCGACATCTGCGGCGACGGAGAACGAGGCGAGAAACTGCGCACCGCCTTCACCCGCGCCGTGCCGTTCGGTCGCCTCGGGCAGCCCGACGATCTTCCCGGCATCGTCGTGTTCCTCGCCAGCGACGATGCGGCATTCATCACCGGCCAGGTGATCAGCGTTTCCGGCGGCCTGACCATGGCCGGCTGAAGCGCGACTTCGACATCCCCAGATTTCAATTCAATCGACAAAGGAGGTTCTCATGGAATTCCAGGACATTTTGTATACCAAGGCCGACGGCATCGCCACCATCACCATCAATCGCCCCAAGGCCTATAACGCCTTTCGCGCGCAGACCTGCGAAGAGCTGATCCAGGCCTTCAAGGACGCGGACTACGACCGAAGCATAGGCGTCGTCGTTCTCACGGGCGCCGGCGACAAAGCCTTTTGCACCGGCGGCGACCAGGGTACGCAGGATGGCGGCTATGGCGGACGCGGCACGATCGGCCTGCCGATCGAGGAAGTCCAAAGCGCGATCCGCGACATCTCGAAGCCGGTGATCGCCCGCGTCAACGGTTTCGCGATCGGCGGCGGCAACGTGCTGGTCACGATCTGCGACCTGGCCATCGCCTCTGACAAAGCGCAGCTCGGCCAGGCCGGTCCGCGCGTCGGCTCGGTCGATCCGGGTTTCGGCACCGCGCTGCTCGCGCGCGTCGTCGGCGAAAAGAAAGCGCGCGAAATCTGGTACCTGTGCCGCCGCTACACGGCCCAGGAAGCGCTGCAGATGGGCCTGGTGAACGCCGTCGTCCCGCATGACCAACTCGACGCCGAAGTGCGCAAGTGGTGCGACGAGATCGTCGAGAAGAGCCCGACCGCCATCGCGCTGGCGAAGAAATCTTTCAACGTCGACACCGAAATGATCCGCGGCATGGGCGGTCTGGCGATGCACGCGCTCAAGCTGTACTACGAATCGGCTGAATCGGCCGAGGGCGGCAATGCCTTCCGCGAGAAGCGAAAGCCGGAATTCCGCAAGCACGTCAAATAGGCCACGCCGCCCGAATACCGCCACCGCGCGACCGCCGCGGTGGCGGTCCGCGAAACTTCACGGCGACCGACGGCGCCGCCTGGCGCGTGGCGTTTCCGGGAGAACCGAACTTAGCGTCGCGGCTCACGCAGGAGCGTTTGATCCGACAATCCGCTGCGCTCACCTCAGAAACGCTGCGAGGCGGGTCAGGAAGGTGTAATCGCCTTCGATTGCCATCAAACCGATCAGGACCAGCAGGCACAGCGGCGGAACCAGGATCGCGAATTTCAGCGCCAGCCGTTCCCAGGCCATGTGCATGAAGATGGCGACGATAAACCCCGCCTTCAGCAGCATGAAGACGATGATCAGCGTCCATCGCAGGTAGCCGTGGAGATGGAAGTAGTCGACCAGATAGGACATGGTGCTGAGCACGAACAAGAGCAGCCAAATCCAGAGATAGATGCTGATCGGATGCTGTTGCCCGGTCTGGCCCTGTACGTGTTCCATGCCTCCCCCTACCAGAGATAGAACAGCGCGAAAATGAACACCCACACCAGATCGACGAAGTGCCAGTACAGGCCGGCGATTTCGACGATCTCGTAACTGCCTTTGCGCTCGTAGTCTCCGCGCCACACTTTGCGCGCGACAATGGAAAGGTAGATCACGCCGGCGCTTACATGGGCGCCGTGGAAACCGGTGATCATGAAGAAGGACGAGCCGAATTGCGCCGCGCCCATCGGATTTCCCCAAGGACGCACGCCTTCCTCCACGATCAGCTTGGTCCACTCGAACGCCTGCATGCCGACAAAGGTCGCCCCCAGCGCCGCGGTGGCCAGCATCAGCGCCGTGGTCTTGGCGCGGTCGCGCCGGTAGCCGAAGTTGACGGCCATGGCCATGGTCCCGCTGCTGGTGATCAAAACGAAGGTCATGATCGCAATCAGGATCAGCGGAACGCTTTGGCCCCCGATCTGCAGCGCAAAGACTTCGCTCGGATTGGGCCAGGTTGCCGTGGTGGATAGCCTTACGTTCATATACGCGGTGAGGAAGCAGCTGAAGATGAAGGTGTCGCTCAACAGGAAGATCCACATCATCGCCTTGCCCCAAGGCACCGGAAACGCCTGCTTGTCGGCGGACCAGTCGGACACGACTCCGCGCAGGCCGGAGGGTGCCTGAGGCGTAGTTGCCAGATCGCGCATCGCATTGGGTGTCATCGGGATACGCTCGCCCGGACGGTGCAGAACTGATTCATAGCGGCCTCGATTCGACTCCTGATTCGACTCTTGTTTGCGCGTGCTCAGCGGCAAACATTGGTCGCGCACTGGGACAACAGAACACCGAACAGAACCAGCCAGACGAGCAGCAGGAAGTGCCAGTACACCGAACACAGTTCAATGCGCAGCTGCAGCTCGCCGAGCCTGGCGGCATCTGGCCGAATTTCCATTAGGGTCCTGCCCCAAACCACCAGGCCGCCCACTAGATGCAGGCCGTGCAGACCGGTGAACAGGTAGAAGAAAGCAACGGCGGCATTGCTCGCCGCAAACTGGCCGGAGGCGTTCAACTGCTGCCACGCCAGCAACTGGCCGGCCAGAAACGCGATCGCGAACACGCCCGCGGCGATCAGGCCGGCCTTCACGCCTGTCACCTGTCGTCGCTTTGCGGCTCCCCGCGTCCGCTGAAAGGCGAGGCTGCTCGCGATCAACAGCGCGGTGTTGAGCCACAGCAGGTTCGGTTGCGCCAGCGGCCGCCAGTCCCAAAACTGGATGCGCATACCGTAGGCAGAAATCAGCAGGCCGAAGAACGAGGCGATCACGGCGAGCAACAGCCACAGTCCGACTCTCGCCGGTGCGAGCGCGAGCCCGGCCGCGCCGTATTCGTTGTCGAACTCGCTTTGTTGCTGCTCCCACGGCTTTGCCGTCAGTTGCCGGGCAAGCACCCACCAGCCGACGATGCCCACCGCGACCAGCGCAAACAGGGCGGCGATATTCATGCCTTGGCTCCATGGCCGCGCCCGGCGCCGACCGATGCATCGGGCGGCACGTTCTGCGGAATGAAATCTTCCTTCACCCCTGGCACGCTGTAATCGTAGGCCCAGCGATACACCGCCGGCAGCTGCGCACCCCAGTTGCCGTGCCGGGGTGGCGTATCCGGTGTCTGCCATTCCAGCGTGGTCGCGCCCCAGGGGTTGCTGCCGGCCTTTTCGCCTTTGAACAGGCTCCACACGATGTTGACCAGAAATATCAGCTGCGCCGCGGCGACGAACAAGGCCGCAATGGTGATGCTCACGTTCACGTCGTGGACCGACTCCGGGATGAAGGCGGTGTCGCCGAGGGCGAAATAGCGGCGCGGCACGCCCAGAATGCCCAGATAGTGCATCGGCAGGTAGACCGCATAGGTGCCGAGGAAGGTGGCCCAGAAATGAATTTTGCCCAGCGTCTCGTTCCACATGCGCCCCGTGATTTTCGGGTACCAGTGGTAGATCGCCCCGAACACGACCAGGATCGGCGACACCCCCATCACCATGTGGAAGTGCGCAACCACGAAAAAGGTATCCGACAGCGGCAGGTCCACAGTCACGTTACCGAGAAACAGCCCGGTCAGCCCGCCGTGGATGAAGGTGAAAATAAATCCGATCGCAAACAGCATCGGCACCCGCAGGTGGATGTCGCCGTGCCACAGCGTCAGCACCCAGTTGTATACCTTGATCGCCGTCGGAATCGCGATGATGAGCGTGGTCGTGGCAAAGAAGAAGCCGAAATACGGATTCATGCCGCTGACGTACATGTGGTGCGCCCACACCACGAAGGACAGGCAGCCGATGGCGAGAATGGCCCACACCATCATGCGATAGCCGAAGATGTTCTTGCGCGCATGCACGGCGAGCAGATCGGAGACGATGCCGAACGCCGGCAGCGCGACGATATAGACCTCGGGGTGACCGAAGAACCAGAACAGGTGCTGGAACAGCACCGGGCTGCCGCCTTCGTGCTTGAGTCCCTGGCCCATCGAGACGATCGCGGGCATGAAGAAGCTGGTGCCGAGTACGCTGTCCAGGGTCATCATGATGGCGCTGACCAGCAGCGCGGGGAAGGCAAGCAGACCGAGAATGGTGGCCATGAAAATCCCCCACACCGACAGCGGCATGCGCATCAGCGTCATGCCGCGGCAGCGGGCCTGCAGCACGGTAGTGACGTAGTTCAACCCGCCCATGGTGAAGGCGACGATGAATATGGCCAGCGACACCAGCATGAAAATGATGCCCAGGCCCGCGCCCGCCGTGCCGGGCAGGATCGCCTGCGGCGGATACAGGGTCCAACCGGCGCCGGTGGCGCCGCCGGGCACGAACAGACTCGCGATCAACACCAGCACCGCCAGCAGATAAACCCAGAAACTCAACATGTTCATGTATGGAAACACCATGTCGCGGGCGCCGACCATCAGCGGAATCAGATAGTTGCCGAATCCGCCGAGGAACAGTGCCGTGAGCAGGTAGATGACCATGATCATCCCGTGCATGGTGACGAACTGCAGGTAGTTGCTCGGGTTGATAAAGGCGAAACTGTTCGGGAATGCCAACTGCAGCCGCATGATTCCCGACAGCACCAGCGCCAGCAGGCCCACCGCAATCGCGGTCACGGCATACTGAATCGCGATGACCTTGTGGTCCTGGCTCCAGATGTACTTGGTGACGAAGGTCTGCGGGTCATGCGCATGCACATCCCGGTCGGCGATCGCAACATATTCCATCAGCTGAGTCTCCCGTTCAATCCGTCACCTTGCGCAGGCTGAGCCTGTCCGCCGCAATCGCCTGCGTCATCTCAAACTATTGATGTAGGCAAGCACATCGTCGGTCGCCCGCTCGTGCGCCAGCGTCCTCGCCATGAACACCATCTGTGCCCCGTGGAAGTCCTGCGGGTGACTGCCGCGTATGCCCTGCCTGAAATTCTGCAGCTGCCGTGCCAGATACCAATCGCTCATGTGTGACAGGCGCGGGGCGTGCGTCGACCAAATGCCCTCGCCGGCGGCGCCGTGGCATTCGGCGCAGGTCGCGTAGAGCGATTTGCCTCTCGCAGCATCGCCAACCACGGTCGCGGGCGCAGGCTCGTCGGGCAGGGTCGCGAGATAAGCCAGGATATTTCCTATCCCGACCTCATCGAGCGTCGCCGCCATCGCCGCCATCTGTTTGCCAAACTGGTCCTCGTCACGCGCTCCGCGCATTCCCTGTCTGAAGTGCTGCAATTGCCGCGCCAAGTACCAGCTCGCCTGGCCGGCCAGTTTCGGGGCGTTAATGGATTGATTGCCCTCACCCTTGGCGCCATGGCAGGCCGAACACACCGCATACAGAGCGGCGCCGGCTGCGGCATCACCCGCAGGCTGCGCCGAGGATTCTGAAAACGTCGGCTGCGCGGCGAGCCACGTCTGAAATACACCGTCTTCCTCCACCACGACGCGTCCGCGCATGGCGAAATGGGCGATGCCGCATAGCTCCTCGCACAGCACGTCAAAGGTGCCCGTCTTGGTCGGCGTAAACCACAAATGCGTGACCGTGCCGGGCACCAGATCCATCTTCACCCGGAACTGCGGCACGGTGAAGTCGTGCAGCACGTCCTTGGAGCGCAGCAGAAGCTTGATCGGCTTGCCGATCGGAAGATGCAGTTCCGGACTTGAAATCAGGACGTCGTCGCGTCCTTTGGGATCATTCGGATCGATGCCGAAGGGGTTGGCGCGACTGATGAGCTTGGCCGAGGTGGCCCCCAGGACACCGTCTTTCCCGGGGAAACGATAGCTCCAGCTCCATTGCTGGCCAAGCGCCTCGACGACGTTTGCGTCGTGCGGGACATCGACAAATTTGGCCCAAACGAACAAACCCGGCGTCAACATGGCGGCGATGCCCAAGGTCGTCAATATGGTCAACCACCACTCCAGCTTCTTGTTTTCGGGTTCATAGCTGGCGCGATGTCCGTTGCGGTGGCGATAGCGCACGATCGCGTACGCCATGAACAGATTGACGGCGACGAACACGATACCGGTGACCCAAAACGTGATGCTCACGGTGTCGTCCATCATCTGCCAGTTGGAGGCGATAGGCGTGAACCACCACGGGCTCAGGAAATGAAAAGCGACCGAACCGACCACCAACAGCAGCAAGACGACCGCTATCGCCATGGGCATTCCTGGTGCCGCGCACGCGCCGGTTTTGCGGGGAGGCGCCGCGGCAACTGGACACGAAGCACTGCGGTTCGGCACGGACGTCCCGTTCCACCCATGCCCGCGCGCACGAGCAGCGTTCGCCTGCGACACGATGCGTACATATCCTGACCTTCCCTACGCCATTATGAATTCTGTATTTCCGCCTCTACGCCTCGGAATGGATTGATGAAGTGCCGGTCGACCGCGGCCAGCTTTGTTTCCGGATGGCGGGCGCGCATCATCGCTTTTACCGCCGGTTCCTGCTGTTTGCGCGCATAGATCAGGATCAGGTACTTGCCTGCCTCGATATCGTCGCGAAATCTCGTCAGCTTCCGGTTCTCGCTGGCGATGCCCGTCAAGCCGCCTACCCAGGCGCCAAACATGGTACCCACCACGACGATGGCGATATAGACGAGACCCGGGGTACCCGGTCCGAACGGTTCGAACCATCTGAACAGTCCGGCGGCAATCGATCCGCCGAGGACGCCAAAGGCCGCGCCGATCAGGCCGTCGCGAACGAGGTCCCGCGTCTCGAGGTAATTGCTGGAGTGAATATGCTCCTGCGTCAGACCGGATTCGTCCTTGCTGACGACGTGCAGGAAAAAGTCCTTGATGCCGGCCGCATGCAAATCATCCGAGACCTGACGCGTCGTAACCAGCGTGGGCGCAAGGTAATAGAGACAGTTCATCGTGCTCCTCCCGATGCGACGGTGCGCGCATTTGTGCGCTCTTATGTCCGTCGGTATCTACCCGTCCCTGATCCCATCTGCGCGTGTGAACACGTGCGCAAATAGACTATCGTCCCGCGAAAATGGAAAGTCAACACTCAAATGTACTTAGCAATAACCGGATCGAGATCATGGTTAATGGCATCCGGCGCGCATTGCGGCGCTGCCTAGGCGGGCGGCTTCGAGCGCGCGAACTTCATCCGGAGAGCGTACAGTTCGGCGCGCGTTCGCGCGCAAGCGCCACCGAACGACGCCGGTACGCTTTCGTTCGCGGACGGTGTAGAGTTCATATACGGTCATTGCAGCGTCTAAGGCCCGCATGCGGCGTGCGGGGTGATGCGGCGGCGCGATTCCGGCAAGCGCACGCCGCACCCGGCAGCGGCTTCGAGCGAGACCAACCACGTCACCACGGAGAATCGATCATGAAAAGTGCGGCTCAAATTCTAAGGTCTAAGCCCGATCAGACCGTCCATACCATCAGCCCCGCGGCGTCGGCGCACGACGCCGTCATGCTGATGGCGGAGAAGAATATCGGCGCGCTTCTGGTATCGGAGGAGGCGAAGATCGTCGGCATCGTCAGCGAGCGCGACTATGCGCGCAAACTGGCCCTCAAGGGCCGGTCATCGAAAGAAACGCCGGTCCGCGACATCATGACTTCCCCGGTCATGTTTGTGCGCGCCAGCCAGACCAACGAGGAATGCATGGCGCTGATGACCGACAACCGCCTGCGTCACTTGCCCGTCATGGACGGCGACAAGCTGATTGGCCTGATCTCCATCGGCGACCTGGTGAAGGACATCATCTCCGAGCAGAAATTCATCATCGAGCAGCTCGAGCATTACATCGCGGGCGACCGGGCCTAGGCGCGCAGCGCATGGTCGGATCGCTGACCCGGGGTATCGACGGCGGGTCGGACCGGCTCGATCAAGTCGGCTCCCTGGTTTCGGGCCTTGCTCACGCACTGGCTTACCCGATGAAATACTACCGCGTCTTCCGCGTTCGGCTGCAGCAATTCCATAGCCTGGTCCGCATCGGTCAGTTTCCTGTCGAGCCAGCGCTCGGCCCGATCCTGAGGTAATGCGAACGGCATGCGAGCGTAGATCATTGCAAATGCGTCGTTGGCCGGCCCGACCATGATCGAGCACGACTCGATCACCGCCGCCCCGTCTTGCCGTCCCACCAGCCCGCGAGCCCCAGAAGTTCGCCTTTGGCGCCGTGCAAGAACAGGGCACACTGCCGGAGGGCAGCTTCTGCCATTCGTACCAGCCGGACGCAGGGATGATGCAGCGGCGGTGCTTGAGCGGTTCCCTGAAGCTCGCCGCCTTGACCACCGTCTCGACCTGCGCGTTGAACGTGCTGTACTTGTTCGGGGGAGACGTAGCGGCCACACATGCGGATATGTCAGCCAGGAACCGACCGAATGGGGTGTTGAATCAGGAGCTGCGACAGGAAAGCGGAGATCCCGTTTCTTCCCCAGGAGAAAGGTCCAATCGAAGGCGCCGCCATCAACCGCAAGCCCAAGACCGACCGGGCCGTGATGGGATAAACCGAACCCGACACCGCCGGGAACGCGCGTTTCGGCTGGCGGGGACGGCGAAGAATGGTAGACTTATCGAAACTTCATACCAAGTTATCAATACCTTGCAAACACCATCCACCCTGCCGCGAGGCGCCGGCCGCGGCCATGCGTGCCAACCGCTTGCGTAACCCGGCCAACGACAAACCATGAATAGACTGCACCATCTGCTGATCGCCATCGTCGCGCTCGGGCTGATCGCGGCCCTGGCCTTTCTCTATGACAAGACGCAGGCGGTCGACCTGCGCGACCGCAACGAAATCGCGTCGGTACTGAGCGCATTGCGCGAAATCGACGGCCGCTGGGACATCGACGTATTGCGCGAGCGCTCCGAACTCGACGCGAACCAGATGGCGGCGCCCAATCGGACCGCGGCCGCGACGGCTGCGCTCGCCACCTTGCGCACGGTGGTGCCGCGCACCGACAGCGCAGCGCTCAAGGATGGCCTGGGCGAACTCTCCAAGGCGGTACTCGAAAAGGCAGACCTGGTGGAGAAATACAAGGTCGAGAACGCGAGCGCCAAGATCGCGCTGCACGCGATTGTTTCCACCGCGGGCGAATTGGCGGAGGCGCAGGCGGCCGATCCGCGCAAGGGCGACGCACAGCAAAAAGAACTGCGGCAGGCGCTGACCCAGCTTACCTACACGGCGCAGCAATACTACTGGCTGGGCAGAAACGCGCAGCCGGCGAGTCTCGCCATGACGGCGGCACTGGTGCGCGACCTGGCCGCGCCGGTCGGCGACGCCGCGCTCGCACAGGCGGTCGGCCTGGAGGGCAGCATCCAGGAGCTGCTGAAACGCAAGCGCGCTGAAGAAGAACTCTTCACCAGGGTGTCGTCCCTTTCTTCGGGCCCGCGCCTGGACAATCTGACGTTCGCGTTCAACCGCGAACTCGAAACCACGCTGCAGACCAAGGAGCTGTATCGGGTGTACCTGCTTGCCTACGCCGCGGCGCTGCTGATCGGCATCGGCTACCTCGGCGTCCGGCTCAAGGCCGCAAACGAGAGCCTGGAGCGGCGCGTGATCGAGCGCACGCGCGAATTGTCGGAAGCACTGCGCCACCTGAAAGAATCCGAGGCGCAACTGATCCAGTCGGAAAAGATGTCCTCGCTCGGACAGATGGTCGCCGGCGTCGCGCACGAAATCAACACGCCGCTCGCCTACGTCAAGAACAGCCTCGGCGCGGTAAACGACCGCCTGCCGGAGATCACGGCGGCAATCGAGCATTGCGAGAAGCTGCTGGCGCTGCTCAACGACAGCAACGTCAATCCGGAAACCCTGAATCGGCAGTTCGCGCAGGCCGCGGCGCTGCTCTCAACCTTGAAGCAGCAGCAGGTGCTCACCGAGCTCACCGGCCTCGTCAAGGACGGACTCTACGGCACCGGCGAGATGGCCGAGATCGTCGGCAATCTCAAGGATTTCAGCCGGCTCGATCGCAGCAAGGTGACCAGTTTCAATCTGAACGACGGCCTGAACAGTTCGCTCGGACTTGCGCGCCACATGCTCAAGGCAGTCAATGTCGACCGGCAATTCGGCGAAATCGCGGCCATCACCTGCGCGCCGTCGCAGATCAACCAAGTGTTTCTGAACCTGATCACCAATGCGGCGCAGGCGCTGCCTGCAACCGGGGGCAAGATCGCGCTCACCACGCGCGACGAGGCCGGCGGCGTCACCGTGGAAGTCGCCGACAACGGCAAGGGCATTCCGCCCGAAATCCTGCCGAAGATATTCGATCCATTCTTCACTACCAAGGAGATCGGCAAAGGCACCGGGCTCGGGCTTTCCATTTCCTTCAAAATCATCGAGCAGCACGGCGGGCGCATCACGGTCGCGTCCGAAGTCGGCAAAGGCACCAAATTCACGGTGTGGCTGCCACAGAAGCCGCCTGCGGAAGCCGAGCTGACGGCTTAGCCTGCCGTGACGCAACCGGGAAAACCGGGGACAGACCACGATTTTCCTTTCTACAACCGGGAGCTGAACCAGTGAAGCATGTCGAAAATCGTGGTCTGTCCCCGGTTTTCCTGCCGTGACGCAGCCGGCCAAAATCGGGAAGTACGAAATCCAGGGCACCCTCGGCAAGGGCGGCATGGGCGCGGTCTACCTCGGATTCGACCCGGCGATCTCGCGCTCGGTGGCGATCAAGACCATCGCCAAGTCCTCGCTCGACGAGGGCGAACTGCAACACCTGCTCGCCCGTTTCCGGCACGAGGCGCAGGCGGTCGGCAGGCTCGCCCACCCGGGCATCGTGCAGATTTACGACTACGGCGAGGACGACGAGCTCGCCTATATCGTGATGGAACGGGTGCACGGCAAGACGCTGCAGCAGCACCTGCTCCAACACGCGAACTACGACCTGCGCGAGGTCGGCGAAATCATCCGCCAGCTGCTCGACGCCCTCGGCCATGCGCACACGGCGGGCGTGGTACACCGCGACATCAAACCGTCGAACATGATGATCAACAACGACGGCCAGATCAAGATCAGCGACTTCGGCATCGCGCACACCGAATCCTCGGAGCTGACGCAGCACGGCGACGTACTCGGTACGCCGTATTACATGGCGCCCGAGCAGTTTCTCGGCCTGGCGATCGGCATCCCCGCCGATCTGTACGCGGTCGGCGTCATCGCCTACAACCTCTTGACCGGAACCAAACCCTTCGTCGGCAACACCGCGACCGTGATGCAGCAGGTGCTGAACCGGCGCCCCGCCGATCCCTCCAACCTCAACCCCAAGCTGTCGCCGCTGATGGATCAGGTGCTGCAGAAAGCTCTGGCGAAGCGGCCGGAACAGCGATTCCAGAGCGCGCGCGAATTTTCCGAGATGTTCCGGCAGGCGCTCGAAGCGAGCCTGGGAGCGGCGGACGGCGAGCCCGAATTTGCGCAGGCGTTCCGGCAGGCGATCGAGGCGAATCTGGAAGCGGCGACGGCCGCGCCTGCTACCGCGGCACCAGGCGCCGGCCTGCTCAACGCCGCGCGCCTGATCAAGGCCGAGGCCGCGGCGCAGCCCGCAGCGGCGCCCGAGCGTACCGCTGCCGGCGCGATCAGCCTCGACCAAAGCGTGAAAAAGGCGCGCCTGCTGGTGGTGGACGACGAAGAGCGCATCCTGTCGGCGTTGAAGTCCGTTTTTCGCTCGCGCTACCACGTGTTTGCCACCACGGATGGCAACAAGGCGCTCGAGTTCATGAAGAAATACCCGATGCACGTGGTGATCAGCGACCAGCGCATGCCGATCATGCCCGGCGTCGAGTTGCTGCGCCAGGCGCGGGAAATCTCGCCCGCCAGCGTGCGCATACTGCTCACCGGCTATTCCGACCTCGCGTCCATCGTCGGCTCGATCAACGACGGCGAGGTCTACCGCTTCATCAGCAAACCGTGGAACAACCAGGAGCTGCAGCAGACCGTCGCCGAAGCGGTGACCATCGCGCTCGAGCTCGCCGATGCCAACACCGCGACTATCGATTTGCCGCAAAAAATGAGCGCCGGCGTGCTGGTGGTCGACAACGACCGGGAAATCTTCCGTTTCACCAAAGAACTGATCGGCAGCCGCTGCCCGGTGTGCTATGCGAACACCCTCGACACCGCGCTGGACGCGATGCAGGCGCAGGAAATCGCGGTCGTCGTCGCCGACGTCGAGGCCGGCCACGACGACACCACGGCGATGCTGAAGCTGCTGAAGCAGGAGAATCCGCAGATCCTGACCATCGTGCTGACCACCGCGTCCGATGCCGAACTGGTGATCCATCTCATCAACGAGGCGCAAATCTTCCGCTTCCTCAATAAGCCGGCGAACGTCAAGCTGCTCAAGCAGCACGTGGAGGCGGCGCTGGCGCGCTATCTCGCGTTCCAGCAAGCGCCGCAGTTGCTGCAGCAGCACCGGGTGCAGGAGTCGAAGGCGGTGCGCGAGTCCTCGGTCGGCCAGAAGATATTGGCCGGGCTCAAGGTGCTGCGCGGGCGCTGGTTTGGCGCGGGAAAGAAATCCTAGCGTCACTAGCGCGGTTTGCAGAGCGATCCGTGTGGTCTCTTGTTGTTGCAACGCCGTCGCGAAGCTTCGAACCGGATCTCGGCATGTTCGAGCGCAGCGAACTCCCTCGCATTAAGGCATTCGTCCCGCAGCCGACCGCTGAACGGCTCTATGCGCGGTGCCGGCTTCACTGGCTCGATAAGTTGTCGGACTGCAACCAAACTCCTCCCGGAACATATACGTAAATGCGGACGCGGAGGCATACCCAAGGTCCAGCGCCACCGCAGTGACGGACAGGCCGGTGCCTAGCAGTTCCATCGCTTTGAACGCGCGCAATCGGTATCGCCAGGCGCGAAAGCTGATTCCCATCTCGCGTTCGAATTGGCGTGACAGCGTTCGGCCGGATGCACCCAACTCGGCGCCCCACTCCAAAATGCTTCGAGTATCCGACGGCGTCTGGTAAAGGACTTCGCACAACTTTCGCAGCATCCGGCCGTTTGGCCAAGGCAGGAAGAAGGGTCGGCGCGGGAGGCGCATGAGTTGATCCAGGATCAAGGTCGATATCCGCTCGGTATAGGCGGTCTCCTCGCGCCGCTTCTCGAGGTCCACCGCTTCGATGATCAAAGCGCGAAGCAGTGGCGAGACGTCGAGAACGCTGGTGGTATCCGGCATGCCAGAACTCGCGGAGACGTACAGGCTGCGAAACTCCGCCCCGAAATTGGATCGGACGCTGTGCAGCGTTCCGGTCGGGATCCAGACTGCCTGATCAGGCGGGATGATGAACCAGCGGCCGGCCACGGCGACAACCAGCGCGCCCGATACGGCATAGACAAGTTGGTTCCACGGATGGCTGTGCTGCGGAAAGACCGCATGAGCGGGGAGATGCTCCGAACGGATGAATACATTTCGGGGCAGCTTTTCAAGCTTGGGCACATGCAACACCAGCCAATCGTCGTTGGAATGCACTAAGGCCTGTCATCTCATCGATACAAACTGTCAGTCTATCGAAAGACCGCCATCGCGGCAAACGATAGCATTCATCCGCCCTATCCTTTTGCCGCGAGGTCAATCCATGGCGCACCACGTCGTGACCGCGAATCTTAAACAGGAGCAGGATTATCGATTCGCCATCGATTTCGGCGAAGGCAAACCGCTGGTGTACGGCGACGAACCGCCGCCCCTCGGCAAAGCGACCGGGCCCTCGCCCTCGCAATTGCTTGCCGCAGCGGTGGGAAACTGTCTGGCGGACAGCCTCCTGTTCGCGTTGCGCAAGTTCAAGCAGAACCCGGAGCCGATCGAGGCGGTGGTGACTGCCGCGATCGACCGCAACGCCGAGAACCGCCTGCGGGTGGTCGATATCAATGTGAAGCTGACGCTGGGCGTCCCGGGCGCAAGCCTCGAGCACCTCGACCGCGCGCTCGCGCAATTCGAGGAATTCTGCACGGTCTCCCAGAGCGTGCGCCAGGGCATACCGATTACGGTCGAGGTGTACGACAGCGGCGGCCTGCGCCTGAAATAAGCGCAGCGCACGGCGTACCGGCGCGACGTGCGCGCCCGTGCTTCGTCCTGGACCCTATTGCGGTTTGATTCCGGCGATCTCCGCAATGCGGCGAAACCGCTCCAGTTCGTCGCGTTGATATTTCTGCATGGCAGCAGGCCCATAGGGCATCAACTCGCCCCCCATCGACTTCGCAAATTCCCTGGCCTCGTTCGTGGCCAGCACCTTCTGTAGGGCGTCGGCCAGCTTGGCCGTTATGTCGTCCGGCGTTTCCGAGCGAACGCAAAACGTGGTCCAGGTGTAGGTGACATAGTCGGGATAGCCGCTCTCCTTGATCGTTGGCACCTCCGGGAAATCCGGATGCCTCGTCTCCCCAGTCATCGCAATCGCCCGCAGCTTCCCGCTCTTTATCAGCGGCGCGGCGCCGCCTGCATCGACAATGGCGAAATCGAGCTGGTTTCCCATCAGGTCGGTGAAAATCGGGGACCCGCCCTTGTAGGGTATGTTGTTGAACTTCACGCCGGCAAGATTGGCGAACCACTCGAGAATCAGGTGATATCCGGCCGAATAGTTGCCTGCGCTAAGCGGCTTCTGTTCGTTCTTCGACGCCGCAACCAGATCCGCCAGCGTGGCCAGTTTCGAATTCTGCGCCACGATGATTGCGGCCATGCCGCGGGTCAGGCCGGCGATAGGCTTCAGATCCTTGAGCGAGTCGTAAGGCAGATCCTTCATCGTGACGGGATTCACCGACAACAGAGAAATGCTCCCGAGAAGGATCATGTGGCCGTCAGCGGGGGCCGTCTTGACCGCCATCACGGCAATCACGCCGCTGGCACCGGGTCGATTCTCGACCACCAGCGGCTGACCGAGGATGGCTGAAATTTTTTCACCGAAGAACCGGGCCGAAGTATCGGACCCGCTTCCCGGCGTAAACGGGACTATCGCTTTGACTGCCCGATTGGGAAAGTCTTTCGCCTGACCCAGCGCAAGGGGTGCAATTGTCATCAGCCCGACGAACAACAGCAACATTCGTTTCATTTCTTCTCCTTTGTCTCAGCTTGCCCCGGTCGCCGCAGCGATCGGCGATCGATTGTTTGCCGCAGCGAGGCAATACCTGCGGATCGATGCTGGTGTACCTAGCCATCAAGCGACCGGTTCCACCTGTTTGCTGCGCTCGCCGATCACGCCCTTGGACCGCAGAGTCGGCCTCTGGACTGAAGCCCGCCTGGCGCAAAACCTGTTCGGTATGCTGGCCCGGCCGAGCCTGCAGCGGCGGGGTGTTGAATACTACGCCCTCGACCCTATTGCGCTTTGGTGCCTGCGGCGACCGCAATACGGCGGAATCTTTCAAGTTCGTCCTGCTGATATTTCTGCATGGCGACGGGCGCATAGGGCATCAGTTCGCCCCCTAAATTTTTCGCAAAATCCCTGGCCTCATTCGTGGCCAGAACCTTTTGCACTGCGTCAGCCAGCTTGGCGGTGACCTCGTCCGGCGTTTCGGATCGGACGTAAAAGGAGGTCCATGAGTAATTTACGTAGTCCGGATAGCCGCTCTCCTTGATCGTCGGCACATCCGGGAATTCCGGGTCCCTCTTTTCTCCCGACACCGCCAGCCCCCGCAGCTTCCCGCTTTTCAACAGGGCCGCGACACCCGCCAGGTCCACGATCGCGAAATCGAGTTGGTTTCCCATCACATCGGTAAACACCGGCGCCGCGCCTTTGTAGGGAATATGGTTGAATGTGACGTCCGCAAGTCCGGCAAACCATTGAAGTGCCAGTTGATATCCGGCCGAAAAGTTGCCCGCATTCAGCGGCTGCTGTCGCTTCTTTGCCTCCGCCACCAGATCCGCAAGCGTCATCAGTTTCGAGCTCGGCGCCACGACATAGGCGTTCATGCCCCGGATCAGCCCGGACAGAGGCCGAAGATCCTTGATCGGATCGTACGGAAGATCCTTGACCACGACCGGGTTTACCGACAGCAGAGAAATGCTGGCGGCAAGTATCATGTAGCCGTCAGCAGGCGCCGATTTCACCGCCATTACGGAAATGACGCCGCTCGCGCCGGGCCGATTCTCGACCACGAACGGCTGGCCGAGTACGGCCGCAAGCTTGTCGCTGAAGAATCGAGCCGCCATATCGGAACTGCTTCCCGGCGTAAACGGGACAATGACCCTGACCGGCCGGTTGGGAAAGTCCTTTGTCTGACCCAGCGCAAGCGGAGCGATCGCCATCAGCCCGGCAACTACCAGCAGCATTCGCTTCATTTCATCTCCCTTGTCTCAGCTTGTCGCCGTCGCCGGAACGACCGGGTCCGCCGGTTCGGCGCGCTCGCCGATCACGCCGTTGAAGCGCAGCGTCTCGATCGCCTCGGCACTGAAGCCCGCCTGGCGCAAGACCTCTTCGGTGTGCTGGCCCAGCCGCGGCGCCGGCGTATCGATGCGGCCCGCATCGTGGGCCAGCTCGAAACCCGAGCCGACCAGCGTATGGCGGCCTTCGGGTGAATCGACCTGCTGCAGCACCGAGCGGTGTCTGAGTTGCGGGTGGTGCACGATCTCATCGATCGCATACACGGTCGCACAAGGCACGTCGGCCTCGGTCAGCTTCGCTTCCCAATAGGCGGGCGTGTGGCTGGCCATTGCGCTTTCCAGAATCTCGCGCAGCGCCGCTTCGTTCTCAGTGCGGGCGAACCAGTTTTCGAAGCGCGGATCGGTCAGCGCATCGGCACGGCCAACCGCGTGCAGCAAGTTCGCGAACTGCTTTTCGGTCAGCACGGCCAGAACGATGTCACCGCCCCCGGCCTTGAAGCGGTGGGCGGTGACCTTGCGGCTGACCGAGAGGTTGCCGAACTGGCGCTGTTTGAGATCGGTGACGGTATATTCCGCTACCTGCGTCGACAGGAAGTTGAGCGTCGAGTCGAGCATCGCCACATCGACGAACTGGCCGCGGCCGGTGTGCGTACGCTGATAAAGCGCGGTGGCCACCGCAAACGCGGCGGTCATGCCGCCAATCAGATCGCACACGGCAAAGCCGGCGCGCATCGGGCCGCCGGCCGGATCGCCGGTGAGCGACATGATCCCGGACATCGCCTGGATCTTGCCGTCGAAAGCGGCGGTGAACTGCTCCGGGCCCGAGTGGCCGAAGCCGGACACCGAGCAATAGATCAGCTTTGGGTTCACCTGCGCGAGCACTGCGTAATCGAGGCCGAGCTTCTTCATCACGCCCGGGCGGAAGTTCTCCCAGACGATGTCGGCGTCTTTCACCAGAGTCTTGATCAGCCCGATCGCGTCGGTCTTGCGCAGATCGAGCGTAATGCTGCGCTTATTCGGATTTACCGCCATGAAGGCCGGCGCCATTTTGTGAGCGGCAAGTTTCTTGTCGATGGTCGTCACGCGCGTGTCGTCGCCTTCGAACGACTCGATCTTCACCACGTCTGCACCCTGCAGCGCGAACTGGTGCGTGCCGAACGGACCGGCGAGGAAGCGCGTGAAGTCGAGGATGCGGACGTTGCTGAAAGGCGTGCTCACGCGGCCTGGCCATGTGTGGCCGGCGTTTTGTCGCGGATGGCCTTGGCCACCGCCTTCGCGTGATCGACTTCGGCGCGCAGCCGCGCGATTTCGTCGGGGCTTACGCGCTCGATATTGGAGAAGTCGAGCTTCCATTGCCAATCGTCGCTCCAGCGCTGCGGCGACTGCACCGTGGTGCGCGCAGCGGGCGCGGTCTCGAGCACTCGCAGCGCGAACTCGATCGTGGCCGCCTGCGAGGCCTTGTCGTGAGGCTTGCCGGCGCCGTTGCCGAGCGGGAAATCGCTGAACAGCACGCGCGGCACGCCGACGTGTTCGACGATGTCCTTGGCGCACGCCATGATCACGGTCGCGATGCCGTGCGCTTCGAGGTAGCGCGCAACCAGGCAGAGCGTCTGGTGGCAGATCGGACAGTTCGGCACCAACACCGCCACGTCGACGCCGTCTTCCTGGCAGCGGCGCAGGATCTCGGGACAGTCAACCTCGACGGTATGGCGCTGGCTGCGGTTCGTCGGCGCGCCGTGGAAACGCTGCGCGAGGCGGCCGAGCCGGCCTTGACGTACACATTCGCGCAGTGCCGGCAGCGGGAACCAGCAGCCGCTGTCTTCCATGCTGGTGTGCTTGCGGTCGATGCCGACATGCGAGACGCGCAGGTCGTGGTCCTGCGCCATGCCGCCCGAATACACCGCATAGAACTTGGCCGCGGCATTGTATTCGGCGCCTGGGCCCTGGTTACCCTTGTCGGGCTGGTAGGGCGCGGCGGTGGTGATCAGCGTGACCGTCGATGCGGCGAGCGGTTTCTTCAGCGGCTGGAACGGCACATCGATGTAGTGGGCCCAACGATACGGGTTGCCGAAGCCGAGCGCGAGGTACCAGTCGCGCGTGCGCTGCATGTACGAGGTGGGCTTGTCGGCGTCGGGCGCAAAACCCATTTCGGCGTCGATTTCGGTTAAAGCGGCTTTGCTCATGATGTCTCCATGATGTGGGGTGGGGCCGCGGCGCGGGCCGGATCGCACCCATTCTTGTTTGGAACTCCACCTAGCAGATTACGAAGCCCCATTCTGCAATATAGATCAAACATTCCGTCAAAGAAATCATTCCATGCTCGGCGCGGGCGCCGGGTCGAAGGCGGACGCACATCGAGATGCAAGCTTACTCGGTTCGGAGCCCCAACCTATCGATAATCCCGCCGTAAAACGCCATGTCGCGCAGAATGCGCGCCTTCAGTTCCACCGGACCCATATATGCGGGATATGAACTCTTCTGCAGCAGCTTTTCCACCGTCTCGGGCGAGGCGGTGATCTTTTCCAACGCGGCGGCGACGCGGTTGATAATCGCAGGCGGCGTGCCGGCGGGCGCCAGCAATCCGGACCAGACCTCGTCCGACAAGGTGGGCATGCCCTGCTCGGCAAATGATGGAATGTTGGGCAATAGGGGCATGCGGACTCCGTCCTTACCCCTGGCGCCCAGGGCCTTGATGGCGCCGGCCTTTACTTGGGCGAGCGATGTAGGATCGAAGGTGATGTCAATGCGGCCGGCGATCAGATCGGTCATCGTCTCCTGCAATCCTTTGTAATGCACCATCAGCAGCTTGGCGCCCAGCAATTCGGCCAGCAGTCCGCAAGTCATGTGCGAGCCGGAACCCACGCCCGCAGTGCCGCAACTCACCGTATCCGGCTTGCTCAAGGCGAGCGTCTTGAGTTCGGCCAGATTGTTCGCGGGCAGGTCCTTGCGCGCGGGCAGGATCGTGAAATTGCCGGCAATGGCGGCGATCGGCGCAAAATCCTTGACCGGGTCATAGGGCACTTTGCGCATCTGCGCCGTCGCTGCGACCACTGCAGCGTGCCCGACCAGAAGCGTGTAGCCGTCGGGCCGCGCCTTGGCGACGGCCGCCGCGCCGATCGACGCACCTGCGCCGGGGCGATTTTCAACGATGACAGTCTGCTTGAGTTCGCGTGCGAGCCCGTCGGCGATGATGCGGCCGATCACGTCGGTCGGCCCTCCAGCGGAATACGGAACAATCAGGTGGATCGGCTGACTGGGCCAGGGTTCTTGCGCCCGCACGCTCGAAGCCGCGAATGAAAAGCCAATGATCATGGCGCAGACTGCGCCTATCCGAAACCGGCTCTCTTTTCTCGTCCTACTTTTTGGTGTCATCTCCGCCTTCCCCCGTTCGAACTTCCTGGCTTTCTGCCGAATCATTTGCGGCGCAATGACGCGCGTCCGCGCGCCGCAGTGCAAGCACTACTCGGTGCGCAGCCCCAGCTTCTGGATGATCGCACCATAGGCGGCCATGTCGCGCTGGATGCGAAGCTTCAAATCCTCCGGGCCGATATACGCCGGATATTGGCTTACCCGCAGCAGCTTTTCCACGTTCTCAGGCGACGCAGCGATCTTCTCAACCGCTACAGCGATTCGCTTGACGATCGCAATCGGCGTGCCGGCCGGCGCCAGCAAGCCGAACCAGATCTCGTCCGATACGGCCGGCAATCCCTGTTCGGCGAACGAAGGCACGTTGGGCAGTTCCGAGAAGCGGGTGCCACCGTTGCCACGGGCGCCCAGCGCCTTAACCGTGCCCGCCTTGACCTGCGAGAGCGAGGATGGATCGAACAGGATGTCGACGCGTCCAGCCATCAAATCCGTCAGGGTCTCTTTCGAACCCTTGTAGTGGACCATCAGCAGCTTGGCGCCGAACATCTCGGCCAGCAGTCCGCAGGTCATGTGCGAGCCGGAACCGGAGCCGGCTGTGCCGCAACTCACCGCTTCGGGCTTGCTCAAGGCTAGCGCCTTGAGTTCGGCCATGTTGTTTGCGGGCAAATCCTTTCGCGCCGCCAGGATGGTGAAATTGCCGGAGACGGCGGCGATCGGGACAAAATCCTTGACCGGATCGTAGTCCACCTTGCGCATCTGCGCCGTAGCCGAAACCGCCGCAGCGTGACCTGCCAGCAGGGTGTAGCCGTCGGGGCGCGCCTTGGCGACGGCGGCGACGCCGATCGAGGCCCCCGCGCCAGGCCGGTTTTCGACGATGACGGACTGCTTGAGCTCGCGCGCGAGACCGTCGGCCATCAGACGACCTGCCGCGTCAGCCGGGCCGCCGGCTGCAAACGGAACGATCAGCCGAACCGGCTGGCTGGGCCAGTTGTCGTCCGCCTGTGCCGCAGCGACAAACGGCAGAGAAACGAGCAGTGCCCACGCCATGCAGGCGCGCGCTGCCAGTTGGGCACGTGCGCTTCGTCGACCCGTCTCGCGGCAGCGCCGATCTGCATGCGCCATTTCCTCGCGCCTCCTGTTCCCATGCGCCGCATTGCCCGCGCCGGTAGCCCAAAGTGATCCCATGCTGGTGCGGTTTCAGCCCGCCGCGGCCGGCGCCATGTTCGCCACACCCACCGCCTTGTCCTCGCGCAGCCGCTTGATTTCCGCCTCGGTGAAACCGAATTCGCGCAGGACTTCGTCGGTATGCTCGCCCAGACGCGCCGGTGCGCGCTCTATGCTTCCCGTACCGTGTGCGAGCTTAAAGCCGAGACCGACCAGCGTGCGCTCTCCCTCCGCAGTCTTCACCGACTGAAGAATTTCTCGAGACTTCAATTGCGGATGGCGAACGACCTCTTCGACGGCGAAAATTCTGGAACACGGCACGTCGGCTTCGGTAAGCCTTTCTTCCCAGACTTTGGCGCTGGCGCTCGACATCGCGTCTTCGATGATCTTTCTGAGAGCGACCTCGTGTTCTGCGCGCGTATGCCAATCCTTGAACCTGGGATCCGCGAGTGCATCTGCCCTGCCCACGACCGTCAGCAGATTGCTGAACTGTTTTTCGGTCAACGCTGCAAGCACGATCGCGCCCTGCCCGGTTGCGAACCGATTGCCGGTGACCCTGCGGCTGATAGTCATATTGCCGCGCTGACGATGGATCTGGCCCGCGACCGTGTGTTCGGTGACCTCGATCGAAAGAAAATTGAGCGCGGCATCGAGCATGGCGACGTCCACGAATTGTCCCTTGCCCGTGTGTGTTCGTTGAAACAGAGCGCTCGACACGGCAAAGGCGCTGGTGATGCCACTGATGACATCGCACAGCGCAAAGCCTGCCCGCATCGGCCCGTTCGACTCTTCGCCGGTGAGGGACATGATGCCCGACATTGCCTGGATCTTGCCGTCGAACGCAGCCTGATTCTTTTCCGGACCCGTGTGCCCAAAGCCGGAGATCGCGCAGTAAATGAGGCGCGGATTGATTCTGGAGAGGGTCTCGTACCCCAAACCCATGTTCTCCATCACGCCGGGGCGGAAGTTTTCCCACACGACGTCCACCTGTGCAACCATCCTTTTGAGGGCGGCGATGGCTGCGGGCGATCTGAAATCGACCGTAATGCTGCGTTTGTTCGAATTCACCGCCATGTAGGACGGCGACATCTTCGTTCTTGGCGACTCCTTATCGATCATCGAGACCCGAGTGGTGTCCCCATCGAAGGGTTCGACCTTGATTACGTCTGCGCCCAGCAATGCACACTGATAGCTGCCGAAAGGCCCTGCCAGAAGGCGGGTGAAGTCGAGAATCTTGATTCCGTGAAATGGCTTTGCCATCATGCGCTCCTCAGGAGGCGGGTACCTGACTTCAGAACCGTACGGGAGCAGGGATCGGGAAGCTGCAACAGCCGGAAAACAGAACCTCCTAAGCGTCCGCTGCCCTTCCGTTTGCCGTCTCAGTTCGGGTTCAGCAACGGTATTCTATGGTTCGCTGGGATGACCGTCTCTCGATAGACCGACAACTTGTATCGACGAGACGACACACTGCAATGGCGACGTTTCCAAATGCCTGGCCGAAAATCTCTCGGCGCCACGCGGCAATAGATAGCAATAGCTGAGGTTTGCGCCGAGCCGCCCATAGCTCGGCGCCGAAGACGTCGTTCGCAACCACGGCCAGCAATGGGCCGGAAAAAACCTCGACCAGGCGGAGCGGAGCCGCGCTCTTACCTGGACTCAGCGCCTTTGCGCTTGCTCCGCGCCGGCTTGCTCGGCAGTTTTTCCGGCTTGTGCGGGCCCCAGACGCGGCTGTAATAGGTATCTGCCAGTTGCAACGCGCCCACCGGGTTGTGCGCGAGTACCCGGTCCTTGGTCACCAGGGTGGTAACGAGGCCCTGGGAGTGGCGGATGAACAGGCTGTCGTGCCCGACGCACAGGCCCATGATCACGTTCAGCTCGCAGCCGGCGCGATTGAGCAGCTCCGCCTGCGAAATCGGGTTGCACATGGGCTCGAAGTTCCCCGGGTAGATTTTTTCCTCGTCTTTCACGCCGAGCTCTTCCTTCGGCACGCCGCCGTTCTTGCACGCGATCGACGTCACCTCCAGGCCGTGGCTCTCGAGAATGGCGCTGAACACGCGGGCGAGATCGACGAAGCTGATGCACATCGCGATGCCGACTTTGCGAAAACCCATTTTCTTCGCGAACTCGCAGATCTCCTCCACCCGCGACCACTTGCAGTAGCCTTCGCTCTCGACCACCGCCGCGGTGTGCGCCACGCGCATGGTAAACGGATCGTCGTAGCGTTCACGGCCTGCGGCAAGCCCGTCCGGGTCCACCTTCGACGGGCAGTACGCGGGACCGCGCGCCTCGCCTTCTCCCTGGCGGCAGGCGCGTATCGTGCTCGGGCAGTAGGCGCAGCCCGGGGTTTCGTAACCGGGGATGTCGTAGCTCATGCGAAACTCTCCGTGGAAGGGTTAGTGCGCGGCCGCTGCCGCGATTGACGATGCGCGTCTGAACCGCCGCAACGGCCCGCGTAGGTTACGCCGCTTCGGGGCGAACTTCAATTGCGCGGCGCCATGATTGCATTGCGAAAGCAGATCGGGGCCAGAATAAAAAAGCCGCTAACGCGCACTGCGCAAAGGTATAAAATCTTCGCGTGTGCCCCCTGTAATCCGCCGCTGTGGCCAGAACAATAATGGTCAAACTTCCGACATCGATAGACGACACCGCTGCGCTGCTCGCGCGCGCCGACTACGTGGCCGAGCGCAGCCTCGCCACCGCGTTGTTTCTCGCGCTGAAGATGGAACGGCCGCTGTTTCTGGAGGGCGAAGCAGGCGTCGGCAAGACCGAAGTCGCCAAGGTGCTCGCGAGCACGCTGGAGCGCCGGCTGGTGCGCCTGCAGTGCTATGAAGGACTGGACATCGCCTCCGCCGTGTATGAATGGAACTACCCGCGGCAGATGATCGAAATCCGCCTCGCGGAAGCGAGCGGAAAAGGCAAGGAGGCGTTTAGCCAAGCCGCTCGCAAGAAACTCGGCCAAGACATTTTTTCCGCAGAATTTCTGATCAAGCGGCCCCTGCTGCAGGCGCTCGAATCGGTCGACGGCGCGGCGCCGGTGCTGCTGATCGACGAACTTGACCGCACCGACGAGCCGTTCGAGGCCTATCTGCTGGAAGTCCTGTCCGAGTTCCAGGTGAGCATTCCCGAGCTGGGCACGATCAAGGCGGACAAACCGCCGATCGTGGTCATCACCTCCAACCGTACGCGCGAAATCCACGATGCGGTCAAGCGCCGCTGCCTGTATCACTGGGTCGATTACCCCGACGCCGCGCGCGAGCTGGACATCCTGCGCCGCAGGGCACCGGGCGCGGCCGAACGCCTGTCGCGCGAGATCGTCGCCTTCGTGCAGCGGCTGCGCAAGTTGGATTTGTTCAAGCTCCCCGGTGTAGCCGAAACCATAGACTGGACGCGCGCGCTGGTAGCACTGGATGCGCTCGCGCTCGATCCGGATACGGTCAACGACACGCTGGGGGCGCTGCTGAAGTACCAGGACGATATCAGCCGAATACGCGGCAGCGAAGCCGCGCGGCTGCTGTCGGACGTCAAAGCCGAAATCGCCGGCGCATGAGCGCAGCTAACCGAGCGCGGGCACGGTTCTCTCTCCCGTCCCCTCAAGGGGGATCGAGATCAAGCGGGACCGAGGGAGGGGGATGGAGAACTTCCGGGCGCGTCCCCTCGCCCGTTTCTATATCGGCCGCCTAGCGGTAATTCCGCGACGCGCTTTAAGCTCATTTTCCACAATCGATCATGAAAACACCCGCCTTCATCAGACGTTTGTTCGCTACCCAGGCTAAGGTTCACAGCAAAGCCAACCGGCATACGCGCAGAACCGTGTCGCTGTGCCAGGCGCTGTTGTCGGAGCGCGGCGAGGCCTCCGGCGCCGCCCTCGCGCGCGAGGCGCTCGCCGCCTATCGCGCGCTCTCGGGTCCGGCGCTGGCGGCTTTTTTCGACGTGCTCGCCGAGGAATTCTCACCCGATCCGCAGACGGTGTGGGAGGCCGCCGACGCCTACCGGCAGGATGCTTCGCCGGTCAGGCTGATCACCCTGCAGCAGGTGGTCGAGGCGCCGCGGCAAGAGTTGTTCCGGCGCCTCAACCTGGCGAGCGGCGGAACGGCGGCGTTGGTCGAAATGCGCCGGCGCCTGCTGCGCGATCTCAAGGCGCAACCCCAATGGGCGGGCATCGATGCCGATCTCGCGCACCTGCTCGGTTCCTGGTTCAACCGCGGCTTTCTGTCGCTGCAGCGCATCGACTGGCGCACCCCGGCACTGGTGCTGGAAAAGCTGATGCAATACGAGGCGGTGCACGAGATCCAGGGCTGGCGCGACCTGCGCCGCCGCCTCGAGTCCGACCGCCGCTGTTTCGCTTTCTTTCATCCGGCCCTGCCCGACGAGCCGATCATATTCATCGAGGTGGCGCTGGCCAAAGGCATGAGCGAAAAAGTGCAGCCCCTGCTCGACCCCGACTCGCCCGTCGTCGATCCGGCGGGCGCGGATGCTGCCATTTTCTACTCCATCACCAACTGCCAGGAAGGGCTGCGCGGGATCTCCTTCGGCAATTTCCTGATCAAGCAGGTGGCTGAGGATCTGGGCCGGGAATTTCCGCGCTTGAAGACCTTCGCCACGCTGTCCCCGGTACCGGGATTCCGAAAATGGCTGGCCGAGACCGCCGCCACGCAGCCCGGGCTCGCCGAACTGGCGGCGACGCTGTCGCGGCCAGACTGGTTCGAAACTGCCGGGTCCGACGCCGGCGTGCGTACCGAATTGATGCGGCTATGCGCCTACTACCTGCAATACGCCAAGCACGACAACGAACCCGCCGATGCGGTGGCACGCTTTCACCTGGGCAACGGCGCGCGCATGGAACGCCTGAACTGGCTCGCCGACTTGTCCAAGCCCGGCATGGCGCGTTCGGCCGGCCTGATGGTTAACTATGTGTATCGCCTGAAAGAGGTCGAGCACAACCACGAAGCCTACGCAAACAAACACCACGTCGTGGCATCGCCGGGACTGGCACTGATGGCGCGCGAGAGCCTGCTCGCGCGCGAGGGCGTGCTGGCGCGGCAAATGGCCAAGCGTAAGGGATAAGGCTGCGAGCCCTGGACTTAGCTGGCCAGCCGAATTTGGCCGCTATACATTCTGCGGAGAAATGCTTAGCGCAGACGTAAAGGGAACGGCAACCCATGGTTGCAATGTGCGCGATCGTCGGCGGTCACGCCTCAATCTTCACGCACCCTTATACCCGTGCGGATTGCGCTCCTGCCAGCGCCAGCAGTCCCGGCACATGGCCTCGATACCGAGCTCGGCACGCCAGCCGAGCACCTCCTGCGCCAGCGACGGATCGGCCCAGCAGGCGGCGATGTCGCCCGGGCGCCGCGGGCCCAGGCGATACGGAATCTCGCGGCCGCACGCCTGAGCGAACGCACGCACCATCTCCAGCACGCTGTAGCCGCGCCCGGTGCCGAGGTTGACGGTGAGAACGCCGCTGTGGGTCGCGAGCCACTACAGGGCCGCGAGGTGGCCGCGGGCAAGGTCGACGACGTGGATGTAGTCGCGCACGCCCGTGCCGTCCGCGGTCGGGTAGTCGCTGCCGAACACCTGCAACCGCGGCAAGCGGCCCACGGCGACCTGGGCGATGAAGGGCAGCAAGTTATTGGGGATGCCATCGGGGTCCTCGCCGATCGAACCGCTCGCATGAGCGCCGACCGGATTGAAATAGCGCAACAGTGCGATACGCCACTGCGGTGCCGAAACCGCCAGGTCGCGCAGCAGGTTCTCCACCATCAATTTCGAGCGGCCGTAGGGGTTGGTCGGGCCGGTCGGTGCGTCTTCGGTGGTCGGCACCGATTGCGGATCGCCATACACCGTGGCCGAGGAGCTGAACGCGATCCGCGTCACGCCGAATTCGGCCATCACCTCGAGCAGCGCGATGCTGCCGAAGACGTTATTGTCGTAATAGCGCAGCGGCTCGGCGACCGATTCGCCCACCGCCTTGAGACCGGCGAAATGGATGACGGCGTCGATCGTCTGCGCGCGGAACACGCGGCGCATGGCGTCGCGGTCGCGCACGTCGGCATTGTGGAAAACGAGCGGCCGGCCGGCGATCCGCTCGACACGCCGCAGCGCCTGTTCGCGGCTGTTGCAGAGGTTGTCGACGACCACGACCTCATGCCCGGCCTGCAACAGCTCGACGCAGGTGTGCGAGCCGATGTAGCCGGCGCCGCCGGTGACGAGAATCATAGTTTTGGGAAACGGCTGAACGTGGAAAGTCGGATTGTGCCAGTTCGCGCGCGGCGAGGGAGGAAAAGAGGTTCTTGCCTAGAGCTCCACAACGCTGCGCCCGGGGCGCGGACGCCCGATTCGAAACTCGAAGTCTAGCTGTTCAAGCGATCCCATTTTCGCGGTCCAAGCGATAGGCAAGTCCTGGTGCCGCACCTATGCTCGATCTTCAGTCCTCGGTAGTTGCGACGCCGCCTCACATCCTCCGGCTCGCGCCCTGGACCCATTGCAGAAAATGGCCGACCATACGCTCTTCACGCAGGACGGTTTGCTGCGATCGATACTCGACCCCTCGAAAGAGGGCGTCGAGCCTGCCAATCCGCGCGCCAAGATCGCGTTCACGCTCGGCCAGCGCAAATGCGATTCGGACCGGGTGTGCCTCGCCGCCGAAGTCTTTGCGGTCAGCCAGGAAGGAATCGCCGTCACCGATGCGCAGCACGCCATCGTCGACGTCAACCCGGCTTTCAGCCGCATCACCGGGCACGATCGCGACGACGTCATCGGCAAGACGCCGGCACTGCTGAAATCCGGCCGCCACGGACCCGCGTTCTACGCGGCGATGGGCGCCGCGCTGAAGACGGACGGCGCCTGGCGCGGTGAAATATGGAGCCGGCGCAAGAACGGCGAAGTATTCCCGGCGATGTTGGCGATCAATGCCGTGGCCGGCGAAGCCGGCGAGATCCAGAATTACATCGGCGTGTTCTCCGATATCAGCCAGATCAAGCAGCACCTGGCCGAGCTCGATCTGGTCGCCCACTACGACACGCTCACCGGGCTGCCCAATCGGCGCCTGCTCGCAGACCGCATGCGCCAGGCGCGCGCGCGCGCGAAGCGCAGCGGCAAATTTCTCGCCGTCTGCTTTCTCGACCTCGACGGCTTCAAGCTGGTGAACGACGAGCATGGCCACGAAGTCGGCGACGAGCTGCTGGTGAAAGTCGCGCAGTGCGTGCAGCACACGCTGCGCGCCGACGATACGCTCGCGCGCCTGGGCGGGGACGAATTCGTGCTGCTCTACAGCGATCTGGTGCACGAACAGGAATGCTGCGAGGCCCTGGATCGCGTCCTGGCGGCGGTATCCGCGGTGGACAGGGTACGGGAGTATCCGGTCGCGGTGTCGGCCAGCGTCGGCGTTACGCTCTATCCTCGCGACGATGGCGACGACGACGCGCTGCTCAGGCATGCCGACCAGTGCATGTACTGGGCCAAGCAGGCGGGAAAGAACCGCTACCACGTCTACGATCCGGAGCAGGACGCGCAGATTGCGACGCGGCGCGAAGAGCGCGAGGGCATCGCCGAGGCGCTGGCGCGGCGGGAGTTCGTCCTCTATTTCCAGCCGAAAATCAACCTGATCAATCGCGAGGTGATCGGCTTCGAGGGCCTGATCCGCTGGCAGCATCCGCTGCGCGGACTGCTGCCCCCGGGCGAATTCCTTCCCATCCTGGTGAATACGCAGCTCGAGGTTGCCATCGGCGAATGGGTGATCGAGGCGGCGCTCAAGCAGATGTCCGCCTGGCATGCGATCGGGCTGCACCTGAAACTCAGCGTGAATATCAGCCCGGATCACCTGCGCCAGTCCGATTTCGCGTCGCGCCTGGGCGGCATGCTGCAGCGCTATCCCGAGGTGTCGCCTGAGGATCTGGAGCTGGAGATTCTCGAGAGCGCGTCCCTCGGAGACGCCGAGAACGCGGCGCGCACGCTGGCGCAATGCCTCGCCCTGGGGGTGCAGTTTGCGCTCGATGATTTCGGCACCGGATTTTCTTCGCTGACCTATCTGCGGCGCCTGCTGGTGCAATCGGTGAAGATCGACCACAGTTTCGTGCGCGACATGCTCGAAGACCCCGAGGACCACGGCATCGTCGACGGGGTCATCCGCATGACGCACGCGCTCAACCACCACGTCATCGCCGAAGGCGTGGAAAGCGTGCACCACGGCGAGGCGTTGATCAAGCTCGGTTGTCATTTCGGCCAGGGCTACGGCATCGCGCGCCCGATGCCGGCAGCGGACTTACCGGCGTGGCTCGAGCACTGGCAGAGCGGGCGGGACTAGCGTTTCAAGTTATATGCTTTTCACGGTTCGAGCGATGTCCAGCCAGGCAAATTTCTCATATTCTTCGCTCCAAATGCCTGCTACTCCACCCAATCAGGGCGCGGCCCTGATTGCACGGCGGCACGGACCGGATCGCAGCTTTCCTGGTTGTAGTCGATTGAAGAGAAGATACCCAATGCGCCTTGGACCGGTGTGAGATAGCGAACAGCCATGGGGAGCGAGCGCCGCAGGGCGGACCGCATGTTCGTGAAAGTCCCGGTAACCCTGGCGGGGGGCACGGGCGTGACGCGCGACGCCAACTCCACCGGCGTGTATTTCGAGAGCGACGTCGACTGTACTGCCGGCAGCGAAATCGACTTTTCGCTGACGTTCGAGAACCCGGGATCCCCGGCGATGACCTGGCACTGCAAGGGGCTGGTGGTACGCGTCGAGCAGCAAAACGGAAGAAAAGGCATCGCCGCGAAAATCCTCCAGTCCAGCCTGCGATCGGAAGCAAACTCCGCGCACGGCGCCGCCCACATCCAACTGTAGCCGGAGCCGATGGCAGCGCGCGACCGGCGCGGCAAGCGCGCCCGCCTCGGGATCCCGCATTGCTCGGGCCCAATTCCGACCATGACGCTGCACCCGCCCACACGCCCGCAGCGTCGAGCCCTCCGGCGTAGTACGATAGCGGCGATCTCGTCGACGAGACGCTGAAATCATCGCTGCAACCGGCCTGCCTTGCCCTTACCCCGAAACAAATCATCCGCGAGGGTATGCGAGGGGATTGGATTGCATGAAAACTTGGCCCCTGCCTGACGGACCCGGGCAATATCCGAACCGCTGACCATGTCAACGACAAGCGCCGCATCCAGCCGCATCCAAGCGCCAACTCGAAATAGCCGGGCGCAATATGCACTGGCGTTCCTGATCATCACCGTATGTTTCCTGCTGCTGGCCGGTTACCAGATTTACACGTCGAAACTGACGGCTCAGGCGGCCGCAACGACGCATGCGAAGAATCTGGTCCTGGTGCTCGAATCCAAGCTGAGCGCCGATTTCGCGGCGGCAGAGAGCACGGTCGCGGCGATGGTTTCCGAATTTCCACCCGAGGCAATGCGCCCGGAGATGGCCAGCCGCTATCGCGCCCGGGTTTCCGACTGGCTCAAGGCCAACGTCCGCCGCACCTCGGCGGCCTCGGCCTTGCGCTACTTCGACGCCAACGGCGACCGGCTCTACAGCAGCCTCGATGACGAATTTGCTTTCAACATCGCCGATGCCCCTTTCTTCCAGCGGTTCAAGGACGATCCCGCCAGTGCCAGCGCGTTCAGCGACGTCACCATCGGCCGCTACTCGGGGCGCGCATCGATGTACGTAGGCAAGCCGGTCCGCGATAACAAAGGGGGATTCCTCGGCGTTGCGCTGAGCGTGATCGATCTCAATTCCCTGTATCAGCATTTCCGCAGCATCGACCTCGGTAGCGCGGGTGCCGTCGGGCTGCGCCGCCTCGACAACGGCGCCCTGGTGGTGCGCTTCCCGGGCCCGGCCGCGATCGATAACGGGCCCGCGGAAGATCTCCCGATCCGGCAGGCGATTCTCAAGGGTGCTGCGGTCGGAACCGAAGAAATCACCTCTCCGGTCGATGGCAACCGCCGCATCTACGGCTATCGAACCGTCGGCAGCTTCCCGTTCTTTGTCGTCGTCGGTATCGCCGAGGGCGACTACCTCGGCGAATGGCGGCGCAATTCGATCTCGTGGCTGATCGGCGGACTGCTGTTTGTTGCGCTTCTGGCTGCAGTTTTTTTGCGGCTCGGGGTCGCCGAATCGCGCCGCGCGAATAGCGAAGTCGAACTGCGCGAAAGCGAACAGCGTTTGCGAAAGCTGATCGATTGCAACGACGTGGCCATTCTCCAGAGCGATCCCGAAAGCGGAAGAATTCTGGACGCCAATGCCGCAGCCTTGCGCTTTTACGGATGGTCGCACGAACAGCTGTGCGCGAAGAGCATGCCGGACATCGATCAGTTCGACTCCGCGATCGTCGAAGCCGAACGCGAGGCGGCGCTGAAGGAGCGGCGCGAGTGCCGGTACTTTTCGCACCAGCTTGCCGATGGCACGACCAAAATCGTCGAGGTTCATAGCACGCCTATTGCCATGGCGTCGCGCCCGTTGCTGGTTTCCATCGTCATCGACATCACCGAACGGATGCGCAGCGAGGAGCGGCTCGAGGACCTGATGCGCGAGCAGAAAGCGATCCTCAACAGCCGCATCGTCGGCTTCGTCAAACTCAAGGACCGAAGATTCGTCTGGGTCAACGAGGCGTTGGCAGCGATGTTCGGATACACCGTGGATGAAATGATCGGGCAGCCGACGCGCCTCGGCTACACCAGCGACGAGGCCTATGCCGAATTCGCCAGCCGAGCCTACAAGGCGATGCTCGACGGCGAAGTGTTCCGAACCGAAATTCAGCTTCTGCACAAGGACGGGGCGCCAAGATGGTACGAAGTCTGCGGCGGCATGCTCTATCCGGGAGGCGAGGAGTCGATCTGGGCATTCGTCGATATCGACTCGAGAAAACGCGCCGAAGACGCGCTGCGCAATGCGCGCAGCGCGGCGGGCGATAGCAAGCCCGAAGTTGGAGGCGCGCCTCGTTGATCTCGCCGCTGAAGAACTGGCAGGGCTGGGTTCACCATGCTCCCTGGCTGGTACTCGCGCTCGGACTGACGCTGAGCGCGGCTGCGTTTCAGTACGTAAGCAAGCAAGTCGCGAGGGAGGCCAGGGGAAAATTCGAGGCAGAATGCGCCGCGATCGAGAGGATCGTCACCACGCGTCTGTCGAGTTTCACCAATTTGCTGATGAGCCTGCGCGGATTCATGAGTCACGCGCAGGTTGTCACCCACGCCGAATTCACTCGCTATGTGTCGGAACTGGATCTGCTCCGGCAACACCCCGGCGTGACTACGATCAACTATGCGCAGCAGGTCGACGGCGCCGCAAAAGCGGCGTTCGTGAACAGCGTGCGCAAGGACACGAGCCTGCGGCCGCGCGGCTTCCCGGAATTCTCGATCGCGCAGCACGCCGAGCGCGCGAGCTATCACGTCATCACCTTCGTCGAACCGTTCGACGCCAATGCCGCCCTGTTCGGCCTCGATCTGCAGTCGTGCTGCGCCGGCACGCAAGAAGCGCTGGCGGCCGTGCGCGACAGCGGCGAGATCATTTCCGACCCGGAGATCCTGGCCGACGCCGATGATTATCAGTGGGGCCTGCGCCTCGCCACCTATCGCGGCGGATTGCCGACCACCACGCTGGAACAGCGGCGCGAAGCGTTCGCGGGCTCGGTCGGGCTGCGATTCTCGCTGTCGCAGCTGATGGAAGAGATAGTGCCGCCGCCGCATACGAAACGCGTCAGGGTCCGCCTGCACAGCTTTCCGCGCGCCGCGGGTTCGAACACCGCGTTCACCCCGGCGCTGCGCAATATGATTATCGACAGTTTCGCGTCGCGGCCATCGAAAGTCGAGCGCGCGGTGGCGTTCAACAAGCGGGCCGGGGCGAATGAATTGAGTTCGAATACCTGGCTGCATTTCGGCGGCCAAACCCTGGGCATCTACTATGACGGCAAGATGGTCGATTTTTCCACTGACACCGAACGCGCGCTGCCCTATCTCGTTACGACGACCATCTTGATTCTGACTTCGGCGTTGTTTGCGATGCTGCGCCTGCTGCTGCGCTCGCGGCTGGAACTTGAAACCGCGGTCGGCGAGCGCACGCATGAGCTGAAGCAGGCGAACGACGAAATGCGCGTCGAAGCACAGAAGCGCATTCGCCTCGAACGCGAGATTCTCGGCGTCGCGGAGCAGGAGCGGGAGCGGCTCGGGCGCGATCTGCACGATGACATCGGACAAATGTTGACTGCCACGGCCTTCCTCGCGCAATCGCTGAGCCAGGATCTGGAGGCGCGATGGGAGGAAGGGGCGGGGCATGCCAATCTGATAGAGAAGCACTTGAGCGAAACGGTCGAAAGGATACGCTACCTGGCACAGGGACTGATGCCGCTGGCGTCGCAGGTGGGCAGCCTGTCGGTGGCGCTGGAGCAGCTGGCGCGGCACGCACGCGAGTCGTTCCGCATCGGCTGCCAGGTGGTCTGCGATCCGCCTGAAATCTTCGCCAATCAGCTCGCGGCGGAGCAGCTGTACCGGATCGCGCAGGAAGGCTTGCTCAATGCGGTGAAGCATGGCCACGCCTCGTCGGTAACGATCTCGCTGTCGCTCAGCCACGAGAGCCAGTCACTGCGCATGGCGGTGACCGACAACGGCGACGGCATCGATAACGAGCGCATGCTGCATAGCGCGGGCATCGGCTTGCGCCTGATGCGCAAACGCTGCCTGACGATCGGAATGAACATGTCGCTGGAACGCCGACCCGAGGGCGGGACGGTATTGCGGGTCGAATGAATCATGAATCGCACGCCCGCACGCACCGGCGTCGTGCCAGCCCGCAGCTCCAGGCATACACGGAGCGCTTGTTTCGCGCCGGCATTCGACCTGGACCATTGGCGCAGCGCGGATGCGCCATTTGGCTAATATCGCGGATACGGCTTAAGGGTTATAATATAAGCGTATGATCCGCATCCGATTTTCCGGATTGTGAAAAACGTCGCAATCCATTGAAAAGTAGCAATGAACTCTGCTGAAGCCGCTAGCAAGACCACAAAAATCCTCGCAGTCGACGATCACCCGATCGTACTCGAAGGATTGTCGCGATTGATCGGTCGCGAGCCCGATCTGCGCGTCGAATGGACGGCACCGGGCATCGCCGAGGCGATGGCGATCTGCCGCGCGCACGCGCCGGATTTCGCGCTGGCGGACATCTCGCTCGCCGACGGCTCCGGGATCGAGCTCATCCGCCAGATGCACGCGCAACGTCCAGGCATGCCGATACTGGTGATTTCGATGCACGAGGAGGCGCTGTACGCCGATCGCGTGCTGCGCGCCGGAGCGCAGGGCTATTTGATGAAGCACTCCGCGCCCAAGCACATCGTCGGCGCGATTCGCAAGATCCTGGAAGGTGAGCTCTATCTGAGCGAGAAGATGAAGTCGGCGATGCTCGACCGAGTCCTGGCCGGAGGCGATGGCGGCTTGGCCAGCGCCATATCGCGCCTGAGCGATCACGAACTCGAAATATTCCAGCTCATCGGCAGCGGCTTGAAGAAGAGCGAAATCGCGGCGCGCTTGAAGCGCAGCGTCAATACCATCGAAGCGCACCGCTCCAACATCAAGAAGAAGCTCAACTTGAGCAGCAGCGCGGAGCTGGCGCGCGTCGCCTTTCTCCACTCCCAGGAGCCGAAATAGATACTATCCTTTTTTTTGCGGCGCAATTCGGCGCCGGACGCGCCCGATACCGGCGCCGGCATCTCGCCCGAAGCCGCACTTCATCTCGCCTAGCTTTTCAAGCTAGCAAAGTTTCGTGGTTCGAGCGATATCAATAATGGGTGAAAACCCCTATCGTCCGGTTTGTGGAAATCGGCAATTAACGCTGTATATCGGCATGCCGCGAGCATTCTTTAATCTGGCGCAAGAGCAATAACGATGCTGAAGCATCGACGGGTCGAAAAGAAAATACGCAGAAGCTAATATCGCAGGGTTGGGCTCAGGGAGTGAGTTAAGGTGACGAAGCAAGGCAAGGGTAACGCGTGAGCAGCAAGAAAAATAAATCACGCGGGCTAGGCAAACCGGCGCGGCGGCTGCCGCAGGGCGAGATCACCTCGGCCTTGTTGCTGGGCGCGCTCGCCGCCACCTCGGCGGACGCGCCGGCGCGCCAGGATGCCGACGCCGGCGCCAAGAATTCGCGCCCGGCGCACCCCGAGCTTGCGAACGACCCCAGCCTGGCGCTGCTCCAGGGTGATCAGGCAACGGATCCCAGCTTCGCGCCAACCGACGATGCGTCCGCTGCCGAGCATGGCGCCGCCATTCCGGGCGTGGAGAACGATCTCATCGCGGCCCTCAGCAGCGGCGCGCAGGCCTCCGATGCCGGATCGCAACTGTACGGGCTCACCGACGACCTGGCGCTCACAGCAAACGCCGCCGATCCCGGCGCGCCCGCCGCCACCGACGCCGGCGATCCGCAGTCTGCCGCAGGCGACGCCGAGTACGGCGACAGCCGGCCCGCAGGCGAAGCGGGCGCAATCGCAGGCGACAGCGCGCACGCCAATCCCGCGGGCGACGCATCCAACATCGAACTGGCGCAGGCCAATGCCGGCACGGCAAGCGACGCACCGCCGGCCGAGGCGGGCGCGCAGGGTACCGAGAAAACCACGGGCGGGGACGGCGGCAGCGCCGACCCGAAGGCAGAGTTCGATCCGAATGCCCTGCCGGCCACGGGCGCGGGCCCGTTTGCCCCGGCCTTTGCCGGACTGGGCGGTGGCGCAGCCGCCGCCGGCGGCGCCGCTGCGGCGGGCGCGGCCGCATTGAGCGGAGCGAGCGGCAAAGAAGCAGTCACCGGAGCCGACGGCTCGGCGGTCCTGGCCGGCACCATCTCCAAGACCCTGCGCATCATCGATCCCCCGGTCAAGGGCGCGAAAGTCGTCTACGACGCCAACCACAACGGCGTCGCCGATGACGGCGAAGCGGTCGGCACCACCGACGCCAAGGGCTTCGTCAAGATCGATTACACCGCGACCGCGGGCGGCCAGTTCCTGGTGTTCGGCGGCCAGGATTCGGTCACCGGCGAGAAATTCAGTGCCAGCAGTCTTACCGGCGTGCTCGCCGACGACGGCACCGCCAACGCCGGTTTCGTGTCGCCGATTTCGACCCTGCTCGCGATGAGCGGCGGCGCCGTCAGCGAAGCCGACATCAAGACGCTGCTCGGCCTGCCCGCAAGCACCAACCTCTCGACCTACGATTACTACGGCGCGATGGAAAAAGGCGGCGCCGACGCGGTGGGCGCGACCAAGGCGCTGCAGTTGGCGCAATTGGTGGATACGGTCAGCAAGGGCGTGAGCCATTATCTGTCGGCCGACAACACCATCGACTTCGCCGAGAAGAAATCGGTTTCGGATGCGATCGGCACCGCGCTGAAAATGGGCGCCGAGGCAGTGACCGCGGGCAAGACGCTCAGTACCGCCGCGCTCTCCGGCCTCGTCAGCCAGGTCGCAGTGGCTTCGACCGCGGTGCTGAAGAGCGGCACCACCGACCTCACCGCGACCTTCAACGATCTGAAGGCGAGTTTCACCGCCGGCACGCTAGACGCGACGGTTACCCACAAGCTCGAATCCATTGCCGGCATCAACTCCTTCGAGGTGGGGAATTTCGCCCACGGCATCGCCAACCTCGCCACCGCGACCTCCGACGCCTACGCGAGCTTCGACCCCAGCGCGCAGTCGGCGCAGGTAAGCGCCAAACTGGGCGCGCTGTCGGCCTTGGGCGCCGCGATGGACTCGGTGGGCCAGGACTTGAGCGGCGACGGCAGCACCAGCGCCGGTTCCGATACCCTGCTCTCGTATCTGCAGACTACGACTACGCTCAATCAACTCGCCGACAGCAGCCAGTTCCAGGCGCTGGCTGCAAACCTCGCGAACAGCTCGACCAGCACTGCCGATTCGATCTCGACCACCATCTCGCAGCAGGTAGCGCTCGGCAGTTCCGTCACCGGCATCAACGCGCCGCCCGTCGCCAACCCGGACGACGCGGCCTTGACCCACTGGCTCACGCCGGTCACGGGCAATGTGCTCAGCAACGACACCGACGTCGACGGGGCCGCGGCGCCCACGGTACACGCGGTCAACGGCGCGGTCGCCGGCGTCGGCAGCACGCTCGCCACCACCTACGGCACGCTGCAGCTCAATGCCGACGGCAGCTACAACTACGTATTCGACGCCACCCATGCCCATGCCGTCCCCCTGGGGCAGAGCATGGTCGACGCCGTCAGCTACCAGACGATAGACGATCACGGCGCGCTGAGCGAGACCGCGACGCTCGATATCACCATCCCGACCTACGGCGATAGCCATGTCGTCGCCGGAACGCATCTCGATACGTCCTATAGCGGCCTGAAAGACCTTGGACTGAATCTCGTCAATCCCGCCAGTGCCTCGAGCGGCGGTTTGTTCGTCAGTCTGGATACGGGCAACGCCGGACATGCCTTGAGTACTGCCCAAGACCAGGCCTTCATCGACGGCGGCGCGGCGCATACCCTGCCCGCCTTCGCCGACCAGCTCGACGTGAGCCTGCGCGTGACGCAGGAGCAGGTGACGAGCCTGGTCGACATACTCGATGGCAAGGTGGACGGCCATTACGACGGCACGCACGCGGGCGTCGACCTCAAAGGCTACGGCATCGACCATATCGGCTTCGATACCACGACGGCGGCCGGCGCCAGCGCGCTCACCGTCAGCGCGCAGGAAATGCTCGCGATCAAGGATGCCGGCCTCGACTTCGCGCCGCACGACAACATCGTCGGCAACATCAACGACGCCACGCTCAGCGCGACCCAGACCTCGCAGCTCGCCGATTGGGCGGTGCACGACGGCGTGGATCATCTCAACATCGAACTCAGCGACGCGCAAGCCGCCGCCATGGGTGCCGCGGCGCTGGCCCTGCCCGATGCGGCCGTGGTCCATCTCACGGCCGAAGGCTCGCATCTGTCGACTTCGCTCAACGACATGTCCAAGTTGGGCGTCGACAGCGTCGATACGCACGACACGCAACACATCGTCGACATCAAGCTCGGTATCACCATACCTGACGCTGCGCATGTCAACACCGACCTCGAAGCCCTGCTCACGCACTTCAAGCCGGACGGCGTCAACGTCCACGAGGTCTTCAAGCCTGCCGACAACGTCACACTCGAACTCGGCAACACGGTCAACATTAACGACGTCAGCGCGCAAGTGCTGCACGAACTCAAGCTTCTGGGCGTAGATACGATAACCGGTGCCGACTTGGATCACGACGGCCATCCGGATATCAAGCACCCGACTTGACGTTGATGTTGCCGGGGGGCGGAGCGCATCCCGCCCCCCACCACTGAATCGCGCGCAGTCCCCCGGTAGTCAAGAAAAATAGGGGAGCTTGCGCGCCTGCGGCAAGGGCGTGTGTGTGGATCAGGCGTTGAACAATTGCGGGCCGCGGCCGTTCCATGGGCAATTTCCGGGGACATCTGCTAGTATCGAGCGGCAATGAGCGCAAATCCGGCATCGGCGCCCGTGCGCGCGTACGACCCCACCAGCCCGCTGGCGAAACTGCTGCGGCAGTGCCGCCGCGCGTTCGTGTTCGTATTCCTGATCACCCTGACGAGCGAAGTCCTGTCGTTGGCGCCGATCCTGTACATGCTCAACGTGTTCGACCGCGTGCTCACCAGCCGCAGCCAGGTGACCCTGGTGTCGCTGACGACGCTGGTGATCGGCGTCTATCTGCTGTGGTCGGCGCTGGAATGGGTGAGGAGCCGGCTGCTGGTGCGCATCTCGCTCCGGATCGACTGGGACCTCGCCGCGCGCACTTTCGACGCCTCGTTCCGCCGCTACATCGGGCGCAAAAAGGTAAACGTGCACCAGGTGCTCGGGGATCTGCTGCAACTGCGGCAATTCCTCACCGCGAGTTCGCTGCTCTCGGTGATGAGCGCGCCCTTCGCCATCGTGTTCATCATCGCCGGCGGCATTTTCCATCCCTACCTCGCCGTGTTTTCCCTGGTGGCCTCGACGGTGTTGCTGATCACGAGCTATCTCACGCAGAAGGCGAGCACGCCGGCGCTGCGCGCGGCCAACGAAGCGCAGGCCGAATCCAACCGCCTCGCCGCGGAAAACCTGCGGCTTGCCGAAACCGCGCTCGCGCTCGGTATGCAGGCGGAAATCCGCAACCGCTGGTACAAGCGGCATCAGGACTACCTGCAAATGCAGGTCCACGCGAGCGAGGCGGCGGGCATGCTGGGCGGCGTCTCCGGTTTTCTCGCCAAGGCGCTGCCATCGCTGCAGATGGCGCTCGCCTGCTATCTCGCCATCGAAGGCCTGCTCAGCGGCGGCATGGTGATCGCCGCAAGTCTGCTGATCTCGAAGGCGATCGGGCCGATGCAAAGGCTGATCGGGAGCTGGAAAGAAATCTCCAACACACGCCAGGCCTACGAGCGCCTGGATCAACTGCTGCTCGAGGACGACGCGCAGGCCGACCGCATGTCGCTGCCGGCGCCCAAGGGCCGGCTCGCCGTGGTGAATGTCATCGGCGTGCCCCCGGGCGGCAACAAACCGGTGATCCACGGCATCAAGTTTTCGGCCGAGCCGGGGAGCATCACCACCGTGATCGGCCAGAGCGCCGCGGGCAAGACCTCGCTGATGAGACTCCTGGTCGGCATCTGGCGCCCAGCGGCGGGCTCGGTGCGCCTGGACAGCGCCGAAATCAGCGACTGGGCGCACGACGAAGTCGGACGCTACATCGGCTACGTGCCGCAGGAAATCGAATTCTTCGAAGGCACGATCGCCGAGAACGTCGCGCGCCTCGGCCCGGTCGATTCGGAGAAAGTGGTGCGCGCGACCAAGCTCGCGGGCATGCACGAAATCATCCTCGGCATGCCGCAAGGCTACGAGACGCCGCTCGGCCCGACCGGGCACGGGCTCACCGGCGGCCAGCGCCAGCGCCTCGCCATCGCACGCGCCTTCTACGGCGAGCCGCCTTACATCGTCATGGACGAGCCCAATGCCAACCTCGACGAGGCGAGCGAGCGCGCGCTGATCGCGGCGCTGAAGGAACTGAAAGCGCGCGGCGCGACCGTCATTCTCACCACCCACCGGCCGAGTTTGATGGAAGTCGCGGACCAGGTGCTGATCCTCGCCGAAGGCAGGCAGGCGGGCTTCGGCCCCATGGCCGAAATGATCGCGGCTGCCCGCAAAGCCAATACTGGCGCGGCTTCCGCGGCAGTTGCCCAGGCGAAGGAGGCACCGAAAGTCCTGGTTCAGGGCAACGCCCAGGCACCCGTCGCGACTCCGCCAACCGCGCCGCCCGCGGCGGTTCCGGCCGCGCCTGCGGCACCCGCCGTGCCGGCAGCTGTGGCAGCGCCAGCCGCGGCAGCGGCCAGGAACGCAGCAGCGCCGGCGCAAGCGGCCACCGACGCCCAGCCGCAGCAGGCCATCAACGCCAAGCCGCAAGCGGCGGTCAACGGCCATCTGCGCCAGCTCCGGCTTGAAGCCCTGGGCCTGCTAAGCCCGGCGCAGCTGGAAAACAGCGTCGACAACGTCGGCCCCTGCCTCCTCGACCCCGCGAGCAATGCGATCCAGTTGAAGTTCCAGCTGGTGTCGCTGTTCCGCAACGGCGAGATCGCCGGCTTCTGCCTGACGGACGAAGCCACGGGCAAGTCGGTCCCGCTCAACCCCAAGCGCGCCGAGACGCCCAAGCTCGGCATACAGCACGCCGACATCGCCTGGTCGCGCGCGAGCCGCTTCGTGTTCGACGAAGTGCTCGGCCTCGCTGCGCCGCCGCAGCGCCTGGCGCTGTTCGTGGTGCCGCGCTTCGACGAGCCCTGGTATCTGCAGGCCTACCCCGATGTGGCCGACGCAATCAAACGCGGCGCGTTCAAGTCCGCGCGCGACCACTACCTGCGCCACGGCCACGCCGAAGGCCGCGAGGCGGGCCAGGGCGCCGGCAAGCCGCAAAGAATCGCGCTGGTGCACGTGCTCCCCGCCGAGCCGGCACCGACCCTTCAGTAAGGCAGCCCAGAATATGGCATTCAATCCCTTCAAGAGCGTCGCCAACTGGTTCGGGGATATCAATCCTTACCATCCGGAGCGGCTCGCGCAAAACGGCCTGAAGCCGATCGAGGTCGAAGAGTCCTCGATCCGGCGCAACGCGGCGCGCTGGATCGTGCTCGCGTTCGTCGCCTTCTTCGCCTGGGCCTTGTTCGCGCCGCTCGATGCCGGCGTCAACGTGCCGGGCACGGTGGCGGTGATGGGCAATCGCAAGGCGGTGCAGCACCCGAACGGCGGCGTGGTGCAGGATATCCTGGTGCGCGAAGGCTCCAAGGTGAAGCAGGGCGAGGTGGTGATCAAGTTGAATCCGCTCGGCACCCAGGCCGAACTCACCAGCACCGAACTCGATTACGTGCAGGCGCTCGCCACCGAATCGCGCCTCAACTCCGAGCGCGAGAATCGCGCCGCGATCGCCTGGCTGCCGGAGTTCAACGAACTCGCGGCCCACCCGCGCACGCGCGAAGCGAAACTGTCGCAGGAAAAGCTGTTCAGCTCGCGCCGCAGCGAATACATGAGCCAGGACGCGATCCTGAAAGAGCAGATCGCCGGCCTCGAAGCCTATTACCAGGGGCTGACGACGGTGCAGCAGTCGCACAAGGAACAGCTCGCCATCCTCACCGCCGATTACAAGAGCAACGAGGAGCTCGCGAGCCAGGGCTACATTCCGCGCAGCCGCGTCAACGACATGCAGCGCCAGCGCATCGACATCATGTCGGCGATGGCGAGCACCAACGCCGACATGTCGAAAACGCAGAACAGCATTTCCGGCACGCGACTGCAGCTGCTGCAGCACCTCTCGACCTTCCACAAGGAAGTCGATACCCAGGTGGCCGACGTCAACCGCAATCGCAAGGCGCTGCACGCCAAGCTGGAGTCGTTGCGCTTCAACCTGGGTCTCACCGACATCAAGGCGCCGGTGGCGGGCACGGTGGTCGGCCTGAAGGCCTACACCGTCGGCGGCGTGATCCAGGCCGGGGCAGTGCTGATGGAAATCGTGCCGCAGGAGAGCAAGCTGATCGCGGAAGCGCAGATCCCGCCCAACCTGATCGACAAGGTGCACGTCGATCTCGAAGCCGACCTGCGCTTTACCGCGTTCAACCTCAACACCACGCCGGTGATCCCCGGGCGCGTGATCCTGGTCGGCGTCGACAAGATCACCGGGCCCTCGGCGGGCAACAACACGCAGCAGGCAGAATATTACCTGGCGCAGATCCAGACCACCGAGCAGGGCTTTCAGCTGCTCGGCGACAAAGTGATACAGCCCGGCATGCCGGTGGACGTGGTGATCAAGACCGGCGAGCGCAGCTTCATGAGCTATCTCATCAAGCCGCTGTCGGATCGATTCGCCAAGTCGTTCAAGGAAAATTGATGCCTAAACGAATTCATGGCCCCCGCCTACTCGTGGCCGCGCTGTCGCTCGGCCTGGCTGCGCACCCGGCGCTGGCGCAAACCACGCCACCGCATGCGGCGGGCGCGCCCGCACTGACGCTGGCGCCCTCGCTTTCGCTCGCGCAGGCCACGCCCGCGCAAGCAGCGTCCGCGCCTGCGCAAGGCGCGACGGCGCTGCCGCAGCTCACGCGCGCCTACCAGCAGGCGCGAGCGCACGATCCGCAGTATCAGTCCGCGCTCGCCGAGTTGGAAGCCAACCGCATCGGCGCCAGGATCTCCGGCGCTGCCTATTACCCGACGCTGCAAGCCACGTCCACGCGCCTGGATTTCGAAAGCGCGGACCGGCGCACCATCACGCTGTCGCAGCCGCTGATCAGCGCGGAGAAGTGGGCCACCTACAAGGAAGCCGAGCCGAAGACGCAACTGGCGCAGGCGACCTTCCTCGCGCGCGAGCAGGACCTCGCGCTGCGGCTATTCAAGGCGGTGGCCGAAGTCATCCGCGCGGTGGAAAACCTGTCGACCAACGGCTCGCGCGTCGAAGCGCTGCAGCAGCAGGCCTCGGCGGCGAAAAAATCCTACGAGCTGGGGCAAGGCACCATCACCGACCTGCGCGACACCCAGGTGCGCCTCGACCAGGCGCGCGCCACCGAACTCTCGATCAAGGCGCGCCGCAGCGCCGCCGAGCGCCAATATGCGGCCATCGTCGGCGCGCCGCTGCCGCCGGGCGCCTACAGCCTCGCGCGCGAGAAGCGCGACGTGCATCTGAAAGGCGCCGACAGCTACATGCCGGTCGCGCTCGAAATCAATCCGCAGATCGTCACCGCGCGCACCAACGCGCGCCTCGGCGAGCTGGGAGTGATGCGCGCCAAGGGCGCCTTCCTGCCGACGCTCTCGGCCAACGTGGTGCAGTCCAAGCTCGCCACCGGCCCCAATTCCAACTTCACCGGCGTGTTTCTGTCGCTGCCGCTGCAGCCCTCGAGCTTTCTCAACGTTTCGGGCAGCGAAGCCAACCTGCACAAGCTGAAAGAAATGGTGCGCGATGCCGAGCAGCAGGTGCGCCTGGACGTCGAGCGCCTGCTGACCTTCGTCGAGGCCGGGCGCGGCGAAACCGACATCCGGCTCGACGCCATCCGCTCGGCCGAACTCTCCGTGGTCGCGAACGAAAAAAGCTTCGCCGGCGGCGTGCGCACCACCATCGACGTCCTGAATTCCATTCAGGCCCTGTATCAGACGCGCGAAGAATACGTCAACGCGGTGCTGACGCTCGCCGAGAACCTGCTCAGCGTGCGCCTGAAGGTGGTGATGCCGGTGCAGGATTGCCTGAACGAAGTGTCCGCGCTGTTGTTTTGACCGATGACCACTTCCGCGACCGCCCGGCACTACCAGCAGCTCGGCGCAGCCCTGCGCCCGGCGCTCGCGGCGCCACTGCCGTCGATGCCGGTCGCGGACATGCTGCAGATCGCCGACAGCTACCGCCGCGAACAACGCTGGAACGACGCCGCCCTGCTCTACTCGATCGCCGACCGGGCGAGCGCACCGTCCGCGCCGGTGAAGCACAACCTGGCCCTGTGCCTGCTCGGCAGCGGCGACGCCGCCGGCGCGCTCGGCTACGCCGAAGCGGCGCTTGCCATAGCGCCCACACTGTGGCAATCCGAGATCGTGCGCATCAAGGCGCTGAAGAGCCTGCGGCGCATCGACGAGGCGCTCGCCGCCGCGCAACACCTCCTCGAGCGCCAACCCTACAACGGCGACGCGCGCCTGGAACTCGCCGACCTGCTGCTGCACGAACTGGGCGACGCCCGCAGCGCGCATCTGCACGCCGCACATTTATTAGTAGACCCGCGCCACGCGCAGGACGCCACGCTGACGAGCCTGATGGCCCGCCTCTACGACCGCGACGAGTCTGCCGAAGCGCTCACCGCTGAAATAGTCGCGTTCGCCGACGCGCAGCTCACGCTTGCGCAGGCGCGCCCCGCGAGCGAACCCGCCGGCGAAGCGCGCGCGCCCGGGAGCAGCCGCCGCCGCATCGGCCTGATCTCGCCGCTGCTGTGCTGCTCGCCGGTCTATTTCTTCTGCATCGGCGCCTTGAAGCTGCTCGCCCAGGACTTCGACCTCACCTTCATCCACCGCGGCCGCAAGCGCGACTGGGCGACGGCCGAATTCCGCTCGATCGCCCGCGACTGGTTCGAGCTACCTGAGGCGAGCGCCGAAGCCCTCGCCGCCTTCCTGCGCAGCCAGCGCTTCGACGTGCTGCTCGACCTGGGCGGCTGGATGGACACTGCGGCACTGCGCGCGCTCTCGACCAAGCCCGCGCCGCGCATGTACAAGTGGGTGGGCGGCCAGTCGGCGACCACCGGGCTGAAAGCGTTCGACGGCATGCTTACCGACCGCTACCAGACGCCGCGCGCGCAGCAAGGCCTCTACACCGAGCCGCTGATTCTGCTGCGCCAGGGTTACGTGACCTACAGCGCACCCGCTTACCTGCCGGCTCCGGCCGCAGCGCAAGCAGACCGCCACGCGATCGGCGTGATCGCCAACCCGGCCAAGGTATCGCGGCGCTTTCTCGACTCGCTCGTCGCCATGTTCGCGAGCCCGCAGGTCAAGGACCTCGCCAAAGCGCTGACGCTGCGCTTCATCGACCAGCGCTATCGCCACGCCGGCGCGCGCGCGCGCATCGAGGCGGCGCTGGCGCCGCTCGATGAGCGCATCGCCGTCGAATTCATCACCCCGGCCGGCCACCCGGCTTACCTCGCCGAATTGGTAGGTCTCGATGCAGTGCTCGACACCCACCCGTATTCGGGCGGCCTCACCACCGTGGAAGCGCTCGCGCTCGGCGTGCCCTGCCTGACGCGCGCGGGAGCGCTGTTTTCGGAGCGGCATTCGTATGCGCACTGCCGCTACGCGGGCATGCTGTACGCGCATTCGGATTTCGACAGGGGCGGACTCGCTGCGCTTCTCGAAACGCCCCAAGAGCCGCGCGCTTCCTTGATCCGCGCGGATTCGAAGCGGGTCGACCACGCCGGGCTCGCGCGCGAACTGGCGACTCTACTGCGTTAGGCATAAGGCGAACATGGCAAAGAAACTGAAGAAGACACGCACACCCGTGGCGAGGAAGAAGACCCCCAAGGCTGCGCATCCGCCCAGGGCGAGCGCCGCGTCGCGGAACAAAGCGGCCGCGCGCAAGCCCGCAGCGGCGCGCAAGCGCGCTGCCGCGGCCACCGCGCGCAAGCGCATGGCTGCTCCGAAGCCCGCGCTCAAACCGAGCGCCAAGACCAAGAAAGCAGCGCCGGCCGCGCGGAAGAAGCCGGTGCCGGTGTTGAAGCTCGTCCCGGCACCCGCTCCGGCAGCGCCGGCCGCCGCGCCGCAGCCTGCGGTGCGCGTGTTCCAGATTTTCTACGACGCGCAGCAGCGCCCGCTGCTCGATCCGGCGTTCGAGCCCTACGACAACCGCGGCGACGCACACCCCTTGCTCGAATTCAACGTGTTCCGCAAGCTCGCGCGCTCGCCGCAGGCGGCGGGCGCGCGCCTGTGGGGGGCGCTGTCGTGGAAGTTCCAGCAAAAAACCGGGTTGACCGGCATGGAGCTGCTGCGCCTGATCGACGCCAATCCGGGTTTCGACGCCTACTACTGCAATCCGCATCCGGATACCGAATCGCTGTATCCCAACCTGTGGATGCAGGGCGAGACCAGCCATCCGAATTTCCTGCTGCTGTGCACCGAGTTCTTCCAGGCGGCGGGGCTGCCGGTGCAGGTGCTCGATGAAATCCAGCCTTCGAACGCGTTCGCGTCGACCAATTTTTTCATCGCCACGCCGGCCTTCTGGGAGAAGTACCTCGCGTTCGTCGAAGGCGCGATCGCGCGCGCCGAGGACCGGCTGTCGCCCACGGCGCGCAAGATGCTGTACTCGGATGCGGCCGACCAGCGCGCCATGCACGCGCGCGCGAGCTACATGCCGCACATCGTCGAGCGCCTGTTTTCGCTGTTTCTCGCCACCGAAGGCAGCGGCTTCAAGGCCTACAAGTACGCCGCCAATCCGCGCGCCGCGGCGCAGGCGCATCTGCGGCTGCTGCGCGAGATGAAAGACGTCGCGCATCGCACGCGCTCGGCCTGGCTCGCCGCCTGCTGGCTGAATTACCGCAATCTCTATCTTTCCAACGTGCACGACCGCGCCTGGCTGGAGAAGTACCTGAAGACGGTGACGCCGACGCAGATCCGGTTCTCCGGCTTTCCGGCGGCGGCGATGCCCAAGGGGGTCAGCGCGTGAAAGTGTCGTTCGTCGGCGCCGCGAACGCGAGGAAGAAATCCCCGCTGCTCGCCGCCGAGACCGTGATCGTGATGCCCTACAACCAGCCCGAGCTCGCGCGGCGCGCGGCGACGCTGCTCGCCAGCCGCTCGGGGGTGAAAGACGGGGTGCTGCTCGCGATCGAAGACGTCGAGCGCGAAGGCTTCATCACCGTGGTGAACCGCGCCTTCGAAGCGACCGAGAGCACCTACTTCGGCTACGTCGCCCAGGATGCCTTCCCCGGCCGGCAATGGCTGGCGCTGGCGGTGAGCGCGCTGCGCGGCCGCGACAAGCACCTGTTCGCGTTCAACGACGGCAAATGGATGGGTGCGCTGGCGGGCTTCGGCCTCGTGTCGCGCGCCTGGGCCGCCGACAACTACGACGGCGCGCTGTTCTATCCGGGCTACCGGCGCCACTACGCCGACTGCGAGCTGACGGTGCTCGCGCTCGCAGAACACGTATTCGGCTACAACGCCAACAGCGTCCTGGTCGAAGTCGATTGGGAGAAAGACAAGAAGGGCGTCAACAGCTCCGACCGCAAGCTCTACGTCGAGCGCGCGCAGACCGGATTCGGCGGCAAGGTGACGGCGCCGGAGTTGATCAGGATGTTTTCGTGAATGCAACGCCGACGCGGACGCGCGCACAGAATTTTGCCGCAGCCGAGCCCGGGGTGAGCGCCCGGTCGGCCGCGCAGGCAAGCTAACTGAGGGAGACGGAATTGGGTAAGCCATCCAGAAAATCAGAGGCATCGAAGAAGGCGGAGCGCGTCGAGGCAAAGGCGCCTGCCGAGTTAGGTGTCGCCAAGGAACGCGCAGCGACTGCAGGGCGCGAAGAGGAAGTCAGGGTCGCGCCGATCGAATCTGCGGCTATGGAACCCTCTCCCCCGAAACCCACCAAGCTGCCGGCGAACGAGCCCGCGCTGGTCACCGTGGGCAATTTCGACCACTGTTCCGGACGCATGCTCACCGGCTGGGCAGCGCTGCAGAAGGGCAAAGAATATCTGCAGGCGTCGCTCGAGCTGCTCATCGACGGCATTGCGTCCACGACCGTCACTTCGAAAATACTGCGCAGCGACCTCAAGGATTCGGGCATCGGCAGCGGCGAACACGGATTCGAGCTCGAGGTGCCGGCGAGCTGCTGTGACGGCAACGAACATCAGTTCGCGCTGCGCGTCAGGGAAACCGGAGAAATCCTGCCGAACTCGAGCACCAAACTGCGTTTCGACAAGCCGAGCCTGCTGCAGCGGATGGAGCTCGAGGGCATGGTCTTCGTGTGCGCCGGCAGCTTCAAGGACGACTACTACCTGATTTCGGTGTCGCTCGCCGAAGGCGACAAGCCGATCGCGCACAGCTACGAGATTGCCCGCGACGGGCGCAATTTCGAAGTGCGCATCCCGCTGCCGACCGAGCTGTGCGACGGTTGCGTGCATACCTTCACCGCGCGCATCGGCGACGACGGTCCGCTGCTGGGCGAGCTCGCCGCGATCACCCCGTTCTTCCTCACGCCGATTCAGGTGGTGCTCGATCACGGCGGCGGGCCGGTGAAGTCCTCGTTTCGCACCGCGGGATTCAGGCGCTACGACGCGCTGCATGAGAATCTCAAGCTCTGGTCCGGCGCCCTGGACCGCAGCCGTGCCGAGGCGGCGACGGGTGACGACATGGAGTACGCGGAGAAAATCCGCAACGCCGTGGTCGCGCACGACGCCCTGGTGCGCGGCTTCGAAACCAAGCGCCACAAGCACGAGCCCTATGCCCCGCTCAAGTTCTGGCCGCTCGAAGCGCCCAGGGTTTCGGTCGTGATCCCGGTGCACAACAAGTTCGCCGTCACCTACCACGGCCTTGCCGCCCTGATCCTGGCGCCGAACCGCGCGAGCTTCGAGGTGATCATCGTCGACGACGCCTCCAGCGACGAAACCACGGAGATCGAGCGCGTCGTCAGCGGCATCACGGTGGTGCGCAACGACAAGGGCCTCGGCTTCGTGCGCGGCTGCAATCGCGGCGCCGCGGCCGTGCGCGGCGAATACGTGGTGATGCTCAACAACGACACCGAGGTCGCGCCGTACTGGATCGACGAGCTGCTGTGGGCGTTCGAGCATTTCCAGAACGTCGGCATGACCGGCGCGAAGCTGATCTACCCCAACGGACGGCTGCAGGAGGCCGGGGGCATCGTCTGGGGCAACGGCGATCCGTGGAATTTCGGCCGCAACGGCAACGCGCGCGACCCGCGCTACAACTACTCGCGGCAGATCGATTACATCTCCGGCGCCTGCATCATGCTGCCGAAGGTCCTGTGGGACGAACTCGGCGGGTTCGACGAGCACTTCGCGCCCGCCTATTACGAGGACGCCGACCTCGCGTTCCGGGTGCGGCAGAAAGGCTACAAGACGGTGTACACGCCGTTCGCAGAAGTGGTGCACTTCGAAGGCATGAGCAACGGCACCGACGTCGCCTCCGGGACCAAGCGCTTTCAGGAGGTCAACCGCCCCAAGTTCCTGTCGCGCTGGGCCCTCTCCTACCGCAACAACGGCGAGGTCGGCAAGAATGTCGATCTGGTCAAGGACCGCAACGTCGCCTACCGCGCGCTCGTCATCGACTACGGCTCGCCCCGGCCCGACCAGGACGCCGGCGGTTACGCCGCGGTGCAGGAAATGCGCCTGCTGCAGTCCCTGGGCTTCAAGCTGACGTTCGTGGCGGAGAACGTGGCCTACCTCGGCAAATACACCGATAGCTTGCAGCGCATGGGCATCGAGTGCGTGTATGCGCCGTTCGCCTATTCGGTGAACGAAGTGATCGAAACTCGCGGCGGCGAGTTCGACATGGTGTTCATCACCCGCTACGGCGTCGCGGCCAAATACATCGACCTGATCCGGCAGCGCGCGCCGAAGGCGAAGATCGTGTTCAACAATGCCGACCTGCATTTCCTGAGGGAATTGCGCCAGGGGATCGCGCTGCGCAACAAGGACATCATCCACCAATCCATCGCCACGCGCGACGCGGAACTGGGGGTGATGCGCAAAGTCGACGTCGTGCTCTCGTACAACGAGGTCGAGCACGCGGTGATCATGTCGCACAACCTGGATTCGACCAAAGTCGCCAAGTGCCCCTGGGTGGTGGAAGTCGCCAAAGAAGTGCCGGGCTTCGAAAAGAGGAAGGATCTCGCCTTCCTGGGCGGCTTCGGGCACCCGCCCAACCTGGAGGCGGTGAAGTTTTTCGTGGCTGACGTCATGCCCTTGCTGCGCAAAGCGCTGCCCGGCGTTCGCTTCGTCGTCTACGGCAGCAACCTCCCGAAAGAGATCGAGGAAATGGAGGACGAGGACGTCGTCGCCGGCGGCTGGGTGGAGGATGTCGCCGAGGTGTTCGACACCTGCAGGCTGTTCGTCGTGCCCTTGAAGTCGGGCGCGGGCATCAAGGGCAAGGTTCTGGGGGCGCTCGCGCACGGCGTGCCTTCGGTGGTATCGCCGGTGGCGATGGAAGGCGTGGGCGCCGCAGAAGGCGTGGATCTGCTCGTTGCGGACAAGCCGCAGCAGTGGGTGGAGGCGATCGCGAGCCTGTACAACGATCAGGAGAAATGGGAGGCCATGTCGCGCGCAGCGCAGGATCTGGCACGCAGGCGCTATTCGTTTGCTGCGGGTCGGGAATTGATGAAGGCTGCGCTCGATCAGGCGCAGGTGTTTACGTCGGATGAATACATTACGTTGTGGGCGTAAGGCGGCAGGCGGCGCAATTTGAGTTGTACCTTTTCAACGAAGCGGTTAACCAGGAGATGAACGAACATGGACGGCAACGGAACGGAAGTTGTGTTTGTAGATGGCATTCAGGCTCTGGGCGTACACAATGGGGTTGCCAGGCTTTTGATGATGCGGCTTAGCTCCGATGGGAAACCGTTGCCTGCGTTGGAGCTGTTGATCCCTGCGGCTGTAATAAGGACGGTGATCGAGGGGTTAGGGAAGGTCGCGAAGTGAAGGCTATACTTCGCCGATCGGACAATTGAAATTGCTCTTGAACTGGCAACGATTTGGTCGACTTGTATTACCCTTTCACAAGGGACAATTGCCTTCAACCGATCATTTTCAATTGGCAGCAAGATGAAGGAACCAAACTGATCGGCTTTATGGGATCCATCGACTCATGCGGAGAAACGTTTGAAACCTCTTGAATATGTTCGCGGCACTCACTTCTTTGGAGGTGCCTCGCCCCTAAATTGCTGGGATTCGCTTAGGCTGTCCGAGATCGATAGCCTTCTGCAAAAGATTAAGGACGATGGGTTCAACAGCATCCTTCTTGTCGTGCCGTGGGCGCTGTTTCAACCTGAAACAAGACCAATCAAATATGACTCAATCTTCTTTCACAGAATGGACAAGGTTTTCAGCGCTGCGGAGGCTCTAGACCTGGGTGTTATCTTGAGATTGGGTTATCTCTGGGAGGCGGGTGAGACGTTAGACCAAACGCATCGGCGATACGCGGAGTACACCGTGCGGGAGGATATTCGCAAGGCCTGGCGGCATTTCATGGCCCATATGCACCTATACGCAAAATCAAAACCCAACTTTCAGTTTGCATTTATCTCTTGGGAGGACTTTTACTGGCCGATGTTGATCTGGAAAGCTGCCGGCCCTGTGCAGCGGCGTGTTGACGACGCAAGGATTTCCGGCTTTCGAGACTATCTCCCCCAACGAATCTCGCTTAATGGTCTGAAAACGGCATATGGGGTCGACATTAAGACCTGGGACGATCTCGCGACTCCGACTCCAACAGAGTTTTTGTATGAACAGTATCTCAAGTTTTATGAAAATGAGATCCTGGACGCTCTTTGCTGTGCTGCGGCCGAGAACTTTCCCGGGCTACGAATGGAACTCCGCGTCGACCCCGAATGGATTAAATCACCAGAGGGTGTGAAGTACTATCATTGGAGCATGAATTTTCCCGGCGCAGCAACGAAGGTTGTCTACTATCACGCCAATATCGCGCGATCGCACACCGTGCGACATACGGCTGACGAAGCGCAAATGCATTTGCGCGACCTCTTGGCAAGCTACTGCCGAATGGCGGAGCTCAATGAGAAAAAGCCATTTATTGACCAGTTTAACTTCTTTGACGATACCTATGCTAATTGGTCTCGAATTGATGATGAGTCTGTCAATCAGTTCATCGAAAAAAGCTTCGATACCCTGCATAAATACAGCTCTGGATACGCAATCTGGGGGTATTTCGATTGGTGCAAAGACGTCGTATTCAACGGAAGCTTCGACCTCGGCGCACATGGCTGGGAACTGACTAATGGCGCAATTGTACTAGCAACAGAGACCGCTGGACTTCCATCTCGGACACTGAAACTGAATGGCGGCGCGTCTGCGAAGCAGAGCAAATTTGTACTTAAGCTCGACGACAAGTCGCCCCGCGTTGTCGCCGTTACCGGGCGGAGCTTGGGCGGCGAGGCTAAAGTACGGGTTGAACTAAGTGGTGAAGCAAACGAAGTTTGTTTTTCTGAGGAGAGCGATGAAACACTTGTCAGCAACTTCCCGCCGAAAGATTTGCATGACTTGCGGCTTACCTGCACCGAAGGAAGCGTACAAATTGCGAGGGTACAAGTCTATGACAGATACTACTCTCAAGGATTTAGAACTCCAGGTGGAGATTCACGACCGGTCGTTGATGTCTTTAGAAAACTGAACTCTCGCTTGGACGAGCTGGAAATGACCACGCCGAGCAATCCGACGCCGGTGAATTCGAAATGAAAGTCACCCCACTTTACCTCAACGCTTTGGGGAGATCCGGAACTACGCTCCTGATGCGGGTAATGGGCGCATTTGACAATGTTGCATTCGTCGATACGTTTCCATATGAGGTACGTATCGCGTCGTTTTTAGCTTGCGCCTATAAGGTTCTGACGGGGGAGTCAGGCAATGAAGACCCATGGGCCTTTGAAAGGGATGCTGATAATAACCTGCTCTCAGCATTTCCCTATTTGGGCGACGAAGTGGCAAGAAGGTGGTACTTAGATGAACACAAGCCATTGATCAGGAGCGCATTGAAGGCCTCGTTAGAGGCGTTGGCTATTAAACTCGTCCGGCGGAAAGGTTATCTTGGTGAGGATGTTTGGTGGGTTGAAAAATTTCCCCATAATCATGAAGCAGAAATCGCCAATATTTTTGGTCCCTTTGATCTACTTACAATTATTCGCAATCCCATGGAAGTGGCAAGGTCACAGCTAAGGCTGGACCTGGATGGGAACCACCCTCTATGGAAAAGACAAACATCATTCGCCGACATAGGCGATACGGTTAATTTAATCGTTAAGAAGACAAACGGTTTGTTGACGGCGGCAGAGTCGTTCGGCCGTAGAAATAAATCCTCTCGATCGATTATCGTAAGGTACGAAGAGTTTGAAAACAATTCCACTTATCTTGTTAATGCTCTTCTGAAG
>Ga0334722_10000233_pt1 | contig 85120 bp, 85 predicted proteins | sample C3_bottom_MG_FD_207210 | JGI IMG/M metagenome (GOLD analysis project Ga0334722, IMG submission 207210) | Sediment microbial communities from Yellowstone Lake, YNP, Wyoming, USA - C3_bottom | ecosystem: Environmental > Aquatic > Freshwater > Lake > Sediment | place: USA: Wyoming | collected...
ATGATGGAGTCCTTCTTCAGCACGCTGCAGCGCGAGCTGCTCGACCGCAGGTCATGGACGACCAGGAAGGAACTGGCGTCGGCGATCTTCGAGTGGATCGAGGCCTGGTACAACCCGCGCCGCCGACTCGCTGATCGCCTATCACAGCCCTGTCGAGCACGAACGCCTGTACACCGCAGGGGCGCATGCGGCATGATGCGCCAACAAAACAACTGTCCGGAGAACCGGGGCAAGCTCAACCAGGCGAACACCGACAACTTGATCGACAACGGGCCGGGAATCACCACGGTAGACAATACCGTTCCAGCAAGCGATGAGTGGGGCGATGCGTGCGATACGGACGACGACAACGATGGCATAGACGACGCGGCAGAAGATCCGCTCACTGCATGCGGAGCGTACACGGGCCTGAGCGCGGGCCGCGGGAATGCGGCAGGTGGGGATACTACCGACGATGACAACGGCAACGGCGTGCCCGCGCCGGCGGACGGCGCGGACAACGGCCCGTCGTGGGACACGGACAACGATCACGTCCGCGACGGTGTTGAATGTTGGCTCGGCAGTAACCCGCGCAGCGCGGGTTCTCACGCCGTCTGCGGGAACTCAGCCGACGCCGATCAGGACGGCCTCGCCTGGAGAGCGGAGTGCAAGTGGGGTACGAGTGACAACCTGAAGGACTCGGATGGGGACGGTCTTATGGATTGCGTCGAGGCCAATGACAACGACGGGAATGGTATGTCGAACTTCACAGGCGACGTCATCAATAGTGCCAAAGCATCTAACGGGATCTATGGGAAGACGCTCGACTTCGACCTGGACGGAAGTGGGGTGGTCAACTTCACGGGGGACACGGTAATGTCGGCGAAGATCGCGAACCATGTTGGTGGAGTGTGCCTCTAGAGCACATGCACGGTGCGATGGACTGAGGGGAATATATGATCCGTCTTGCGCGGGCAGTCGGCGTGCTCCTGCTGATCGTCGTTGCTGCGGTCGCGTCGCCTGTAGTAGCGAAGGAGCGCGCGAACGCCGATACCCAGGGGATCCCTCACCTTGAGGTCGACGCCGACCCTGGGAACGGCGCCCGACCATGCGATCCCGTCGACGCGACGCGCGCGCTTGTCACGTCGAGCACGTACACAATCGCCATATGCCTCGAAGAAGGCGCCGGCGCCCCTGACTCATTCGAGATCGCGCTGATCTGGACCGGCGGCGCCGCTGCGCCGGTGGACGTACTGGATGACAACACAGACGGCCTGAACGACAACCCGGACTTCAATGAAGCAACGGCACCGTACGGTTTCGGCTCCAACTGGTCGTGCACGCACATCGGATTCCAGTGGCCAACCGCAGACTGGCCCGCGACGCCGGGCGTACCTGACGCCTATATCAGCTGTAACGAGAAAGGCTTCGTACCCGGCACACTGACCGCCGACCCCGGGCTGCTTGCCACGATCACGATGCAGGCAACCGGGGCCGGCACGGAGTCGTTCAACTTCTCGCTCGACGGCTCAAGCGACTTCAATTCACCCGAGTATTCGAATCATGCCTGCGGTGTCGACATCAGCTGTCCGGGCGCCACGGTGGCCAGCAACACGGACCTCGACGCCGATGCTGTTCTGAACTGGCTCGACAGCTGTCCCACCGTCTCGAATGGCGGCCAGCAGAACGCGGACAACGAGATCGACAACGGTCCCGGCATCGCCACGGCGGACGGGAGCGTGCCGAACGCCGTCGCGGACACCGAGGGCGACGCCTGCGAGACCGACGGCGACGCGGACAACGATGGGCTGCCCGACTCGCAGGACACGGAGCCGTTGGGCTCGACAGGCATCTGCGCCGCATTCGCCGGCGCGTCGGGCAGTCACCCGCACCCGGCGGGCGGCGACATCACGAACGACGACAACGCCAACGGGACGGCCGCGCCGCCCATGGGCACGGACGCCGCGGACAACGGCCCGTCCTGGGACACCGACAACGACGGCGTGCTCGACGGCGTCGAATGCCAGCTCGGCACGAACCCGCGCGACCGCTTCTCCAAGCCCACGGTGGCGCAGTGCGGCGGCACGGCGGACGCCGACGGGGATGGGCTCAAGGCGTGGACCGAGAAGTGCCGGTGGGGCACCTCGGACAGCAGCGCCGACAGCGACGGCGACGGCGTCAAGGACTGCGTCGAGGCCAACGACACGAACGGCGACGGCGCCCAGAACTCGACCGACTCCTCGAACTCCGCGGCCGCGGCGAACGGCACGATCGGCAAGACCGCCGACTTCGATCTCGACGGCAACGGGCTCGTGAACTTCACGGGTGACTCGATCCTCTCGTTGCAGCTCGTGAATCACACAAATGGCGTCTGCACGTAAGCGCCGGCTCTACGCGCGCCGCTCGCACAGCGCCTGTCCGCGAGCAGGTGGCCGAAGCACGCGCCCCAAAATGGCTACGACCAAACAGCACCGCTGATATCCTCTGCGCATGGAGCGGCACTTCACCGTGACGGGGTTCGTCATCGAGGACGGGCGGACGATGCTGCACTGGCACCGCAAGCTGCAGCTGTGGCTGCCGCCGGGCGGCCACATCGACCGCGACGAGGACCCGGTGCAGGCGGTGCTCCGCGAGGTGCGGGAGGAGACGGGCATCGTGACCGAGATCGTGCCGGGCGCGGCGTCGCTGCGCTTCGGCAACGTAGAGCAGCTGGCGGTGCCGCTGGCGATCATCGTCGCGGACGTCGCGGAGGGGCCGCACCAGCACATCGACATGTCGTACGCGGTGCGGCCGCTGGCGGGCGCGCCGCGCGAGGCGCCGGAGGCGGACCACGGCTTCATCTGGGTGAGCGAGGAGCAGCTGCGGCGCGACGAGCACCTGCCCGTGGCCACGTGCGGCGTCGACATGCCCATCGCCGAGGACGTGCGCGTGATCGGACTGCGAGCGATCGCGCTGGCGCGGGCGGCGGGCGCGTGACCCCGGGCGCGGGCGACGGCGGCGCCCCGGACCTCGACGCCGTGCGCGCCGCGCTGTGCGACGGCGACGACACGCTGCTCGGACGGGACGGCATCGCAAGCGTGACGGGCGAGGGCCGCTGGCTGGCGGTCGTGCTGTCGCTCGATGCGCCGCCGCGCGAGCTGGTGCGCGCCGTGCACGCGCGGCTGGCCGCGCGCTTCCCCGGGTGCGAGATCGACGTCCGCGCCGGGGCGAGTGTGTACCGGGGCGGGGCGGGGTTCGGCCAGGAGCGTCACGTCATCGCCGTCGTCGGCGGCAAGGGCGGCGTCGGGAAGTCGACGGTGGCGGTGAACCTCGCGCTGACACTGGCGGCGATGGGCGAGAAGGTGGGGCTGCTGGACGCGGACATCAACGCGCCGGACGTGCCGCACATGCTGGGCGTGCACATCGCGGCGCCGGCGCGGCGGGTCGCCGACGCCGCGTGGTCGGCGGGCGTCGCGCCGCCGAGCGCGTGGGCCCAGCCGGAGCGCCGCTACGGCATCGAGGTGATGTCGGTGGGCTTCGCGGTGCCGGAGCGGTATCCGCCGCGGATCACGAGCCGGCTGCTGGCGTCGACGCTGCTGCGGAAGTTCGTGTTCGAGGCGGCGTGGACGGCCGGCATCCTCGTGATCGACGCTCCGCCCGGCACGGGCGAAGAGCTGCAGGTGATCTTCGGGGAGCTGCCGCTCTCGGGGGCGATCTTCGTGACGACGCCGCAGGACCTGGCGCAGATGGACGCCGAGCGCACGCTGGTGCTGATGGCGGAGCACGGGCTGCCCGCGATCGGCGTGGTGAAGAACATGGCTTCGATGGCGTGCCCGCACTGCGCGCAGCGCATCGACATGTTCGCGTCGTCGGGGCGCCTGGACGCCGCGGGGGTGGCGGTGCTGGGCGAGGTCCCGTTCGACGTGCGGCTGTCGTCGGCGGCCGACGCCGGGTTGCCGCTGGTGCTCGCCGACCCGCGCGGGCCGGTGGCGTACGAGTTCGCAAAGATCGCCGCGGTCACGCGCCGGTGGCTGCGGACGGCGAGGACCGAAGACCTGGAACCTGGAACCGGGAACCTATAGGCTCCACTCGATGCTGAGTGTGCAGTTCATCCGCGACCAGCCGGAGGTCGTGCGAAAGGCGCTGTCCGACCGCCAGACGCCCGGCGCCGACGCGATCGTCGGCGAGGTGCTGGAGCTGGACCGGCACCGGCGCGACGTGCTGTCGGAGACGGAGCGCCTGCGCGCCGAGCAGAACGCCGCCGGCAAGAAGATCGGCGCGGCGAAGGACGCCGACGAACGGCAGCGGATGATCGACGAGATGAAGGGCGTGTCGGCGCGCATCGACGAGCTGGCGCCGGCGCTGCGCGAGGCGGAGGAGCGGCTAGACGCGCTGCTGCTGGAGATCCCCAATATCCCGGACGAGGCGACGCCGTACGGCGCGAGCGAGGCGGAGAACGCCGTCTCGCTGCAGCACGGGGAGGAGTATCGGGACGACTGGCGGAAGCCGCACTGGGAGCTGGGCGAGGCACTGGGGATCCTGGACTTCGAGCGCGGGGTGAAGCTCTCCGGCAGCCGGTTCTACCTGCTCAAGGGTGCGGGGGCACGGCTGCAGCGGGCGCTGATCGCGTTCATGCTGGAGCTGCACATCGACAAGCACGGCTATACGGAGATCTACCCGCCAGCGTTGGTGAAGGAAGAGACGATGTGGCACTCCGGGCAGCTGCCGAAGTTCCGCGACAACCTCTACCACGACGCCGAGGAGGACTACTGGCTGGTGCCGACGGCGGAGGTGCCGCTGACGAACATGCACGGCGAAGAGATCCTGGAACCGGGCGTGCTGCCGTTACATTATGTCGCGTATACCCCCTGCTTCCGGCGCGAGAAGATGAGCGCGGGTCGGGACGTGCGCGGCATCAAGCGCGGGCATCAGTTCGACAAGGTCGAGATGTACACGCTCTGCGAGCCGGAGAAGTCCCGCGAAGAGCTGGAGTCGATACGCGACGACGCGCTGGATGTCTGCCGGGCGCTGGGACTGAGCTACCGGGTCGTGGAGATCTGCACGGGGGACCTGGGATTCAACGCGGCGCGGACCTACGACATCGAAACGTGGTCGCCGGCGGTGGGCGAGTGGCTGGAGATCAGCTCGGTGAGCAACTGCACGGACTTCCAGGCGCGGCGGGCGAACATCCGCTTCCGGCGAGAAGCGGGCGGGCGGGCGGAGTTTCCGCACACGCTGAACGGCTCGGGGCTGGCGCTGCCGCGCACGATGATCGCGGTGATGGAGAACTACCAGCAGCCAGACGGTTCGATCGAGGTGCCGGAGGTGCTGCTGCCGTTCATGGGGGGCACCGCACGAATCGGGCCGCCATAGGCGCGGGCAGGGCGCCAACTACCGGGCGGGTACGCCCGCGGGGCGTCTCGTGCGGGCGGCGGCGCTCTGGGATAATGAGCGCACGATGGCGGTGACGGCGGGCGCTCCAGCACTGAGGCCGGCACGGCGGATGCGGGCGCGGCACGCATCCCGGCACGCGCTCGTGCTCGGCGCGCCCCTCGCGGCGCTGGCCGCGGGCATGGCGGCGGAGTGGCTCGACTTCCGTGGGCTGCGCGTCCCGTTGCTGCTCATGGTGGGCGTCGGCGTGGTCGCCACGACGAGCGCCGTGGCCGGAGGGCGGACAGGCTGGCGCGGATTCTTCATCGCGGTGGTCACGGGCATCGTGACGTGGGCCCTGGCGCAGGGCGTGTACTCGCTGATTCACGTCGCCCGCGGCGAGCGCTTCGACGCAGAGCAATTCGGACCGCAGTGGCTGCAGGCGCCGGCGCTGATCGCGGCGCACGGCATATTCCTGGGGCTGCCGACGGGCGTCGCGGCCGGCGCGATCGTGCGGGTCGGTGCGTGGGCGAGGGCCAGGACCCGATGACGATGGCGGGCGATGATGCGCCGCAACTACCGCTGACGGCGCGCCGGAAGTGGCTCGTGGGCGCGGGCGCGGCGCTGCTGGCCGGCCAGCTGATCGCGGCGATGCTGCTGGGGCCGGTGACGACGGGTACGGACGCGAGCGCGGGCGTGCTGGCCATCATCGTGGCCGCGTCGCTGCCGCTGTGCGTGCTGTGCACGCTGCTGCTCGTCCGGCAGGCCGACATGCCCGACGTGGCGACGGCGGCGTTCGTCGTGACGATCGCGCCGTACGCGGCGTTCGCGCTCGCGGCGGCGCTGGACGCGCGCGGGACGACGAGCGAGGTCGATCTGGTGGACGCGCTGTTCCTGGGCGTGACGGTGGGCGCGCTCATGGCGCTGCTCGTCTGGGGCGCGGCGATGGCGGTCGCACGGGCGTTGCGGCTGCCGACGACGAGGGCGCTGCGCGATGCCGGCTGAGGGCATTGTCATCGATGACATCGACCGGTTGCTGCTGAACAACCTGCAGGGCGGCTTCCCCGTGTCGCACCGCCCCTTCGCCGAGGTGGCGGAGCGCCTCGGGTTGGCAGAGGACGACGTGATCGCGCGGATCCGTCGCATGGTGGAGACGGGCGCACTGAGCCGCTTCGGGACGATCCTGAACGCGCCGCAGCTCGGCGGCGAGCGCACGCTCGCGGCGATGCACGTGCCGCCCGAGCGCTTCGAGGAGGTGGCGGCGTTCGTCAACGGCCTGGAGGCGGTGTCGCACAACTACGAGCGCGCGCACCACTTCAACATGTGGTTCGTGATCTCGTCGGAGGACGACGCCGAGATTGCGCGCGCGATCGGAGCGATCGAGCGCGAGACAGGTCTCGAGGTGATCAACCTGCCAACGCTGGAAGAGTACTTCGTCGACATCAAGTTCAAGTTCTGAGGCGGAAGATGCCAGGGTTGACGGACGACGAGCGGGCGGTACTGGAGGCGATCCAGGACGGTCTGCCGATCGAGGCGGAGCCGTACCGCGCCGTGGGCGAGAGCATCGGCATGAGCGAGGCGCGCGTGCTGGAGGTAGTCGCGTCGTTGCTGGCGCAGCGGAAGATCAAGCGCATCGGCGCGGTGCCGAATCACTATGCGCTGGGGATCACGGCGAACGGCATGTCGGTGTGGGACGTGCCGGACGACGTGGCGACGGAGACGGGGCGGCGGCTCGGCGACCGCGAGGAGATCACGCACTGCTACAGGCGGCCGCGGCGTCCGGGGTGGCGGTACAACGTCTTCGGGATGGTGCACGGCACGTCGCGCGACGACGTGACGGCGTCCGTCGAGCGGATCGGGCGCGAGCTGGGGATCGCGCAGTATCCGCACGAGGTGCTGTTCTCGACGCGCCTCCTGAAGAAGCGCGGGACGCGTGTGCGCGCGCGCGCTCCGGGCGGCGACGCCGTCGAGTAGCGTCAGTCGCGGACTTCGATCAGGTCGTGCGCTGACTGCGGACTGCCTCCCGCACGCGGTCGCGCATCATCTCGACGGTGTAGTCGGCGGCCCAGGGCATGACGTCGTTCCAGCGGACCATGATCGACTCGCCGAGGCCGATGAAGACTTCGGCCTGGCGGTTGCGGACGCCGCGGACGATGGCGCGGCCGACCTGCATGGCGGTGGCGACGGGCAGACCGAGGCGGTCGAACTCGACGGACTCGATCATGTCGGTGGCCGTGCCGCCGGGGAAGACGGCCATGACGTGGACGCCGTCCGGACGCAGCTCGCGCCGCAGCGACTCGCTGAAGCCGCGCATGGCGAACTTGCTGGCGCAGTACGTGGCGTAATACGGGAGGCCGAAGCGCCCCGCGAGCGACGATATGTTGACGATCGAGCCGGCGTGGGCCTGTCGCATGTGGGGCAGCACGATCTGCGCCAGGCGGATCGGCGCCCACACGTTGACATCGGCCATGCGGCGGACGTCCTCGGCGTCGATCTCATCGAGGCGGCCGCCCGCGACGACGCCGGCGTTGTTGACGAGCACGTCGATCTTGCCGTAGTGATCGACCGTGGTGGCGACGAGTTCGACGAGATCGGCGTCGACGGCGACGTCGCAGCGGAGCGCCTCGGCGCGGCCGCCGGAGTCGCGGCACTCGCCGGCGGCGGTGCGGAGAGCGTCCATCCGACGGCCGGCGAGAACGAGCGTGGCGCCTTCGGCGGCGAACTCGAGGGCGGTGGCGCGGCCAATCCCGCGACCGCCGCCGGTGATGACGACAACCTTGTCCTGGAAGTCTCCTGGCATCGCGCACCTCCCGTCGTGCAACGTCATGATCCCGCGAGCGGGCGGGGGCGTCAATGGCCGGTGGTTGGATCCGAGGCGTGGGACGTCGGAGATGAGAGGCAAGAGGCGAGAGGTGGGAAGTGGAGGCAGCCGGCGGGCACCATAATCCGGGTGCCCGGGACGCGGCGGCGCCTGCGTCCGATAGAGCGTAGCGGCGCGTGTTTCTAGAATGCGCGTGGTGAACGAGAGGAGCGCGCGTTGGTCCTGAGCGACCGGACGATCAAGGAAGAGCTGGCGGCCGGGCGGCTGGTGATCGATCCGCTCGACCCGGACGACATCCAGCCGGCGAGCGTCGACGTGCACATCGACCGGGTGTTCCGTGTGTTCAAGGTGAGCAGCCGCCCGTACATCGACATCCGCGAGCCGATGGACGACCTGACGGAGGAGGTGGTGATCGAGGACGAGCGGCCGTTCTTCATCCACCCGGGCGAGTTCGTGCTGGCGAGCACGCGCGAAGTGCTGACGCTGCCGGACGACATCGTTGCGCAGGTCGAGGGGAAGTCGTCGCTCGGGCGGATCGGGCTGCTGATCCACGCGACGGCGGGGTTCGTCGACCCGGGGTGGACAGGGAAGCTGACGCTGGAGCTGTCGAACGTGGCGAAGATGCCGATCGCGCTGTACGACGGGATGAAGATCGGGCAGCTGAGCTTCCTGCGGATGTCGACGACGGTGGACCGGCCATACGGCAGCGCCGAGCTGGGGAGCAAGTACCAGGGCCAGATGGCGCCGACCCCGAGCCGCGCGTACACCGAATTCGAGCGGAAGTAGCGGTTGGCCCGGCGCTCGGCCCCGTATCGCGCGGTGATCTTCGACATGGACGGCGTGCTGACGGACAGCGAGCCGGCGTTCTTCGCGGCGGTGAACGACATCCTCGCGCGGTACGGGAAGAGCGTGGCGCTGGACGAGTACGCGGGGTTCATCGGCTCGGCGACGCCGGCCATGTGGTCGGCGATGATCGAGCTGAAGGGCATCCCGGCGGCGCTCGACGAGGTGTTGGCCGCCTACGAGGCGCCGCTGATGCGCAGGCTGCGGGAGCCGCGGCCGGCGCTCCCCGGCGCGCGGGAGCTGATCGAGGCGCTGCGCTCGCGCGGCGTGCCGATCGCGCTGTGCACGGCATCGTACCGGCGGTGGGTCGACGCGATCCTGCCGTCGTCGGGGCTGGGCGGCATGTTCGATGCGCTGTCGACGGCGGATCTCGTCGAGGCGACGAAGCCGGACCCGGCGCCGTACGCGCTCGCGGCGGAGATGCTGGGCTTCGGGGCCCGCGAGTGCGTGGCGATCGAGGACAGCGTGAACGGGCTGACATCGGCGCTGCGAGCGGGATGCTACGTCGTGCAGCTGGGGGCGACCGAGACGGCGGCGGCGCCCCAGGCCGGTGTGGGTACGGTGATCTCGTCGCTGCGGGAGTTTCCGATCGGGCTGGTGGCGGGGTAGGCGGGGCAAGGAACCGTCACCGCCATGCCGCCGCGCGGCAGGGGTCGGGAGGAGTTGACACCCCAGCCCCTCTCTTATATGCTCATTTCAGCATCTTTGCATGTAGCCAGAAGAGCAAGCGTCATGCCGAATCTGCTTGAGCCTTCCGAGGGCATCCGGATGGAGTTCGTTGCCTCGCCGGCGCTCGATCTCCTGAACGCGATGTACTTCACGGCGCTCGCGGAGCAGCTGGAGGGCGTGGGCGAGTGGCCGGTGCAGACGCGGCGGCGGATGGACCCGGCGCTGCGGGGCGAGCTGGACCTGCTCTTCTCCTACCCTCGGCACCAGCCGGGCATCATGGGCGCGCTGAATGATCTGACCTTCGTGCACACGGAGGCCTGGGACGACGTCGAAGCGCTCATTTACTTCGTGCGGGAGATGCCGCCGGAGGGCGACGGCGGCGCGGAGCGCCCGACGATCCAGGGGCTGGCGATCTACTCGCTGCGCTGGCCCGGACACACGCGTTACGAGCTGCCAGCAGGCCTGTCCGCGCGGGATGCGCTGGGCGCGGAGCTGGACCGGGGATTCGAACTGGACCTCTCGTGCGCGGGGACGCCGTCGGAGATGCCGCCGCGCGACAGCGTGCTGGAGCTGTTCGACCGCCCGGAGGAGGTGCGAGCGCGGATGCTGGCGCTCATCCGCCGCTTCTACGACGAGCACTACCGCGCCGATCTGGACCGGCGGCTTCCGTGCATGAGGCGCAGCGTCGAGCACCACCGCCGCGACATGCAGACGGACCCGGAGGCGCTGCTGAAGATGCTGACGGGGCGCAAGGTCTCGTGTCTGCAGGAGCTGGCCGAGGACTACAAGCGCTTCGTCTTCGTGCCGTCGGTGGACCTGGGTCCGTACAACTCGTGCGCGGACCTGGCGCCGGTACACGGCTTGCATTACCCGTGCGAGGCGGAGTTCATGGGGGGACGGGAGGCGGACGCGGCGTCGACGCAGCGGCTGGCGCTGGTGTACCGCGCGCTGGGCGACGAGCAGCGGCTGCGGATCCTGCACCTGCTGCGGGACGGGGAGCTGTACGCGCAGGAGATCGTCGACCGGACGGGGCTGCACCAGTCGGTGGTGTCGCGGCACCTGGCGTTCATGAAGGCGGTGGAGCTTGTGAACGTGCGGCGGCAGGAGAACCGGAAGTTTTACTCGCTCAACGCGGAGATGCGGGACGGCCTTCGCCACGCCGTGGAGGCGATGCTTCCCGCGGCGAGCGCAAGAAGCGGATAGCACGGCTACCGTCGCGCCTCGCAAGATGCGGGCAGGCGGCGAAAGGAGGGACGCGGCATGTGGCAGGACGACCTGTACGTGAGAGAGAAGCTCCGAGAGATCGAGGGGCGGAAGGCGCATGCCGCGATCAGCGAGCGCACCGAGATCGGCGCGTGTCGGCGAGAACGGCGACCGCGGCCGTCGATCGGCGGTGTCGTGCGCGTGGCGGGCCGGCGTGTGCGGCGGCTGGGGGAGGCACTGGAGTCGTGGGGCGCGCCGGCGCAGGCGGAAGGCTGAGAGGCTGCCTACAACCCGAGGCCCGGCTGCTTGCCTTCAGTCGTGCGCTCGCGTGGCGCCTGCGCGAACGTATCCGATAGTTGCGGTGGCATGTCCACCTTCTTGCCGTTGAGCAGGTCGGCGGCGGTGATGATCTGGATGCGCGGGTAGTCCCTGCGCCACCGCTCGCTGTGGTACTTGCCCGCCGCGACGGCCTCGGTTTTCATCTCCCGGGTGGGCTCTTTCAGCGTAAGCAAGACGCCGATCGGTTCACCTTCACGGTCGAGCACGCCCTTCAGGTCGCGGACGAATGCCGGCGTCAGGTTGCCCGCCTTCACCGACACGATGACGCGCTTGCGGTCGACGCTTCCCTCCAGGAACGGGATGACCCCGTCGACGCCCCGGTCCATTCCCTTCTTGCGCTCCCCGCTCACCGGTTGCGCGTCCACCCGATCGACGGCCCACCATTGGAACTGATACGGGTCGCGGCTCGCCAGCTCCTGCGCCCCCGGCAGATCGACCGGCGTGCCGACGACTTTGATCTTGCCCTTGAGCGGCGGGAACGCGTCCTCCATGCGGCGCCGAATCAGCCCGATCGCGAGGTGGGTGATGTCGATGCCGATCCACTTGCGGCCAAGCTTCTCTGCCGCATGCACGGCGGTGCCGCAACCGCAAAAGGGATCGAGGACGAGCCCGCCCTCGTCCGACGACGCGGCGATGATCCGTTCGAGCAACGCGAGGGGCTTCTGCGTTGGGTAGCCCAGCCGCTCCTTGGCGGCCTGATTGATTCGATCCACGTCCGTCCAAACATCCCCCACCGTCACTGAACGCAAATCCTCATCAAAGGGCGTGGCTGAGCGGCGCCGGGGAAATCCATTGTTCTTTGGCCAATGGATGAGCCCCAGCTTATCCCACCCATCCATCGTCGCGAACGTGTTCGCCCAGTGCCGACCCATCTTGGAGGGATCGAATCCGCGCCAAGGTTGACCACTCTGACCTTCGCTGGTCTGGCCCGGCCCAGTTAACTCGTAGGTCTGGTAGGAGTCGCCACCGGCTCCTGTGATGAGTGTGTGAGGAAGCTTCGCCTTATCGGCGGCGACCACGGTCGTGCTGTATTTGAATTGATCGCTTTTGGAATAGAACAGGAGGACGTCATGAATTCTTGGCCAGCGTCCCTCGGTGCTACGAGCATTCGTCCGTTTCCAGGCGATCTCGTTCCGGAAATTCCGCGCGCCGAAGATGCTGTCCATGAGCACCTTCAGATAATGGCTGGCGGTTGGATCGCAGTGCAGGTAGATCGAGCCGGTCGGCTTGAGGACACGCTTGAGCTCGATGAGGCGGACCGCCATCATCGACAGGTACGCGGTGACGTCGTTACGGCCCAACGCATCGACCATCGCCTTGAGCAAACGAGCGGTGTTGTCCGTGCCGTGCAGCGCCACTTCTTCGAAAGCGTGCTGGGCGGACTCGGTCCAGTGCCAGCTGTCCTCGAACGCCTCGATTTGCGCCGGACTCGCGAGCTTCGAACCGACGTCCTTGAAGAGGACGTTGTAGTTCCGGTTCGAGTTGAAGGGCGGGTCGAGATAGATCAGGTCGACGGACTCGTCGCGGATGTACTCGCGCAGGATCGGGAGGTTATCGCCGTAGTACAGCGCGTTGACGCCGTTGCGTGGCATATTGCGGCGATTATAACTGCACCGCGATCAGGGCGCCTGTCCACATAACAGGCGCCGTAGCTCAACGGGCTTGCTTCGGCGCGCTGTGCAAGTGGTGGTGCAGATTGCGTGCGCCGTCGGTGGGGTGACGCGCCAGCTCTTCGGGCGGGATGCGCTTGCCACGCTCGAAGATCTTGTCCCAGACCGTCATCCCGGCCTTCGGCCTCGCCGGCGCCTTGCGTCGCGGAGTCTGCTTGCGCGGGTCGGGCTTTCGGATTGCCATAGCGCCGACAGTATATCGGGACGGCTCCACCGCTCGTGAAACGGGGAGCGGCGCGTGGCGTCGCTCCCCGCGGCGTTCGACTGTGATCGCCTGGGCGCCGTTACACCTCGCGGTACTCGCCTTCGACGGTGCCCTCTTCGGCGGGGGCTTCGCCCTCGCCGGGCTGGCCCTCGCCGGGGGCGGCGCCGTCGGGCCCCGCACCCTGCGCGCCGTAGACCGCCTGGCCGATGCGCTGCATCGCTTCGGACAGGGCCTCGGTGGCGGAGCGGATGCCGTCTGCGTCGCCAGATTGGAGCTGGCTGCGGACAGCGGCGACCTTGCCTTCGACCTCGGACTTCAGGTCAGCGGAGACCTTGTCGCTGTTCTCGCGGATCGTCTTCTCGGCGCTGTAGGCGAGGCTGTCGGCGGTGTTGCGGACCTCGATCTCGTCGCGGCGCTTGCGGTCCTCATCGGCGTGCAGCTCGGCTTCCTGGCGCAGACGCTCGACTTCGTCCTTGGACAGGCCGCCGCCTGCCGTGATGGTGATCTTCTGCTCCTTGCCCGTGGCCTTGTCGCGCGCCGAGACGTTGAGGATACCGTTGGCATCAAGGTCGAACGTCACCTCGATCTGCGGAACGCCGCGGGGGGCCGGGAGGATACCATCGAGGATGAAGCGGCCGAGCGACTTGTTGTCGGTGGCCATGGCGCGCTCGCCCTGGAGGACGTGGATCTCGACGCTGGGCTGATTGTCCGCGGCGGTCGAGAAGGGCTGGCTCTTGCTTGTGGGGATCGTCGTGTTGCGCTGGATCAGCGGCGTCGAGACGCCACCGAGCGTCTCGATGCCGAGGGTGAGCGGTGTGACATCGAGCAGGAGCACGTCGCGGACCTCGCCCTTGAGCACGCCGGCCTGGATGGCGGCGCCGATGGCCACGACCTCGTCCGGGTTGACGCCCTTGTGCGGCTCCTTGCCGTAGAACTGACGGACCTTCTCCTGGACGAGCGGCATGCGGGTCTGGCCCCCGACGAGGACGATCTCATCGATCTGGGCGGCAGCGACGCCGGCGTCCTGGATTGCCTGCTTGACGGGGCCGAGCGTGTCCTCGACGAGCTCGCCGACGAGCTGCTCGAGCTTGGCGCGCGTGATGTTGATCGCCATGTGCTTGGGGCCGCTGGCATCGGCGGTGATGAACGGCAGGTTGACCTCGGTCTGTTGTGCGCTGGAGAGCTCGATCTTCGCCTTCTCGGCGGCTTCCTTCAGGCGCTGCAGCGCCATGCGGTCCTGCTTGAGGTCGATGCCCTGCTCGCGCTTGAACTCCGTAACGAGGAAATCGATGACCCGCTGGTCGAAGTCGTCGCCGCCGAGGTGGGTGTCGCCGTTCGTCGACTTGACCTGGAACGTGCCCTCGCCGAGCTCCAGGATCGAGATGTCGAAGGTGCCGCCGCCGAGGTCGTAGACGGCGATCGTCTCGTCGTGCTTCTTGTCGAGGCCGTACGCGAGCGATGCGGCGGTTGGCTCGTTGATGATCCGCAGGACCTCGAGGCCGGCGATCTTGCCGGCATCCTTGGTGGCCTGGCGCTGCGAGTCGTTGAAGTAGGCGGGGACCGTGATGACCGCCTCGGTGACGGACTCGCCGAGGTAGGCCTCCGCATCGGCCTTGAGCTTCTGGAGGATCATCGCGGAGACCTCGGCGGGCGAGTAGGCGCGGCCGCCGAGCATCACCTGGGCGTCGCCGTTGGCGGCGCGGGTGATCTTGTAGCCCATGAGGCTGACGTCGCGCTGTACCTCCGGGTCCTCGAACTTGCGGCCCATGAGACGCTTGACGGAGTAGACGGTGTTCTCCGGATTGGTGACGGCCTGGCGCTTGGCGACCGTGCCGACGAGGCGCTCGCCCGTCTTGCTCACGGCGACGACCGACGGGGTGATGCGTCCGCCCTCGCTGTTGGTGATGACGACCGGCTCGCCAGCCTCCATGACGGCAACGACGGAGTTGGTGGTGCCGAGGTCAATTCCGATTACTTTTGGCATGTCGCGTTGTCTCCTGTTCTCGATTCGGTGGCGTGGTATCCGGTGCTTCCCCGCACGCGGGCGCAGCAGGCTGCGCCCCTACGGGCGGGGTCGTCATCATTCATCGGTCGACGTGGCGCGCCGGCCCGTGCCCTGGCCGACGACGACCATGGCGGGGCGGATCACGCGGTCGCCGAGGCGGTAGCCCTTCTGCACGACGGCGACCACCCTGTTCTCCTCGCCGGGCGTCTGGCTGACGGCTTCGTGCCGGGCGGGGTCGAAGGCTTCGCCGTCGGCGGCGATCTCCTCGACCCCGGTCATCTCGAGGAGCGCCTGGAACTTGCGGTAGATGAGGCGGATGCCATCGACCCACGTGAGGCCGGCCAGGTGCGCGTCGACGTTCTGGATCGCCCGCTCGAGGTCATCGATGATCGGAAGCAGGTTGATGATGAGCGCGGCGCTGGCCAGGCGCGCGATCTCCGAGCGCTCGTCTTCGACACGGCGCTTGTAGTTCTGGAAGTCGGCGGCGGAGCGCTGCCAGTTCTGCATGTAGGACTGCGCCCTGGCGTGCTCCTCGGCCAGCAGCGACTTGAGGGACTCGACGTCGTCGGGTGCGTCCGTCTCCGGCGTCCCGTACGTACCGCCATCGCCTCGTTCAGTTGTCATTCTGTCATCTCCCGTATCGATTTCTTCTGTCTCTCCCGGCGCATGGCCCGTGCGGCGCGCGCGTCGTGCCGGATCAGCGGCGGCGTCGCGCGGAGTCCGCGCCGATGTCCGGCGGCGGTTCCTGGTAGAACGTCGCGAGCATCTCGCCGAGCAGTCCGGCGATGTAGCGGACGGTGGTGATCGTCTGCGAGTAGTGCATGCGTGTCGGGCCGACGACCGCCATCGCGCCGGTGATCCCGCCGGGCGTGCCGTAGGGGCTGACGACGACGCTGTAGTCGTGCATCGCGTCCGTCTCGTTTTCGGCGCCGATCATGACGGTGACGCCTTCGGCCGACAGCTCGCGGAAGGGGATCAGCCGCGTGAGGTTGCGCTGCTCCAGGACCTCGAGCAGGTTGAGCATCTTGTCGCCGGTGTCGAACTCGGGCTTGCGGAGGACGTTGCGGACGCCCTCGAGGAAGGCCTCATCGAAGCCGCCGCGGTCGGATGCGGCCATGATGTCGCGGACGGCGTTGGCGACGTGCCACTCGAGCTGCGTGAGCTGCACGCTCGAGCGGCCGATCTCGCCGGCGGTGTGGAGGCGAAACGCCTCGTTCAGGTGATTGGCGATGGCGGTGAGCTGGTCCTGGGCGATGGGCTCCGGGAACAGCAGCACCTGCTGCTTGACGCGCGCCTGCTGCAGCACGAGCACGAGCAGCGCGGCGTTGTCCTGGATGCCGACCAGCTCGAGCCGCTTGAGGCGGGACTCGGCGGTGCGCGGCAGGGTGACGACGGCGGCGTTCTCGACGGCGCGTGCGAGCACGGCGGCCGCGAGCTGGATCCACTCGTCCTCGTCGCGCCCCGCCTGGTGGAACTGGTGGCGGATGGTCTGCTTGACCTCCCAGGGGAGGTCGCGCTCCTCCATCAGAGCCTCGACGTAGTAGCGGTAACCCTTGTCGGAGGGGACGCGACCGGCCGAGGTATGGGGGTGGCTGATGTAGCCCTCCTCTTCCAGGCGGGCCATCTCGTTGCGGATGGTGGCCGCGGAGAAGGGCAGGTCGAAGCGCCGGACGACGGTCTCCGAGCCGACGGGTTGGGCGGAGTCGACGTACTCGCTGATGATGAGGCTGAGGAGACGTGAGCGGCGCTCGGTCAGCATGAGCCAGGTCGCCTTCAGGTTCGAATTTCGACGAGTTAGCACTCTACCAAGCTGAGTGCTAATCGCCCGAAGTGTAGCAATCTGAGCGGAGAGGGGTCAAGGTTTTGGGGGCCGGGGCCGGAACTGAGAGACGGGATGGGAGAGGCGAGAGACGGGACGCCGGACGCGGGACTCGGGCGGGGACGCGAGCAGGTGGAGGCGGGACGCCGGACGCCGGACGCGGGAGACGGGAGGCCGGCCGCGACGCTCGGGCGGGCGGGATGCGCCAGGTGGACGAGGACGCGGGGCGCGGGAGACGGGAGGCGGGCGGTGCAGGTGGCGGACTGGAGACAATGGGAAGCCGGTAGTGGGTCAGGAAGCCGGGTTGTTTGACAGGATCGTTCACGCGCGGCTATGCTTCGCGCACAACCGAAACAGGCGACGATCGGGGCTAGTAGGTACGGCAGGCGGGCCAAGAAGAGAGCCGGGTGAGGTGAAAGCCGGCGGCCGCGCGACGGACTGAATGGACCCGGGAGCCTCGGACCGAACGTCCGGCCATGCCGGACCAGTAGTCTCCGACGGGATGGGCGCCGTTACCACGGCCCGCGGCATCGGACGGCGACCGCCGCCCCGTGCCGGCTGAGATGCCGAGACGCGCCGCGTCGAGGTGAATGCAGGGTGGTACCGCGAGCAAGCTCTCGCCCCTCAGTGGGTGAGGGCTATTTGTTTGCCTGCGGCAGGAGGTCACGATGGCCGGCGATACGACGAAGTTCATGCTCAGCGAATCGGACATGCCGACGCACTGGTACAACATCGCGGCGGATCTCCCGAAGGGGCCGCCGCCGCCGCTGCACCCGGGCACGCACCAGCCGATCGGACCGGCCGACCTCGCGCCGCTCTTCCCGATGGAGCTGATCAAGCAAGAGGTCTCGCAGGAGCGGTACATCGAGATCCCGGACGAGGTGCGCGAGGTCTACAAGCTGTGGCGGCCGACGCCGCTGGTCCGCGCGCGCCGCCTGGAGCGCGCGCTGGACACGCCGGCGCACATCTACTTCAAGTACGAGGGCGCCTCGCCGGTCGGCTCGCACAAGCCCAATACGGCGGTCGCGCAGGCGTACTACAACAAGCAGGAGGGCGTGAAGCGGCTGACGACGGAGACGGGCGCGGGCCAATGGGGGACGGCGCTGGCCATGGCGTGCAACTTCTTCGGCATGGAACTGAAGATCTACATGGTGAAGGTGAGCTTCGCGCAGAAGCCTTATCGCCGGTCGATGATGCAGCTCTACGGGGCCGATGTCGTGCCAAGCCCGAGCGCTGACACCCAGGCAGGGCGGGCGATCCTGGCGGCGACGCCGGACACCCCGGGCAGCCTGGGCATCGCGATCAGCGAGGCGGTGGAGGACGCGGCCAAGCGCGAGGACACGAAGTACTCGCTGGGGAGCGTGCTCAACCACGTGCTGATGCACCAGACGGTCATCGGCCAGGAGGCGTTGAAGCAGATGGAGATGGCCGGCGAGTACCCGGACACGGTGATCGGCTGCGCGGGCGGCGGCTCGAACTTCGCCGGCATGGCCTTCCCCTTCATGCGCGAGAAGCTGGGCGGCGGCAAACAGACAACGTTCATCGCCGCGGAGCCGGAGGCATGTCCCTCACTGACCAAGGGCGAGTACCGCTACGACTTCGGCGACACGGCGGGCATGACGCCGTTGGTGAAGATGTACACGCTGGGGCACACGTTCATCCCGGAGGGCATCCACGCGGGCGGGCTGCGCTACCACGGCATGGCGAACCTGATCTGCGAGCTGTACGACCAGGGGTTCATGGAGGCCCGCGCGTACCACCAGAACAGCGTCTTCGACGCAGCGGTGCAGTTCGCGAGGAGCGAGGCGATCGTCCCGGCGCCGGAGTCGGCGCACGCGATCCGCTGCGCGATCGACGAAGCGCTGGCGTGCAAGCAGTCGGGCGAATCGAGGGTGATCCTCTTCAACCTGAGCGGTCACGGCTACTTCGACATGAGCGCGTACGACAGCTACCTCGCCGGCGAGCTGCATGACTTCGCGTACCCGGAGGCGCGGGTGCGCGAGGCGATGCGGGAGGTGCCGGTCGTATGAGCGCCATGAACGACGGACGATCACCGATCAAAGATCAAAGATCAAAACGGACCCGTGACGGGGCCTCGCCTGATGATCCCTTCGCCGATGTCTATATGTTCAAGAAGCTCTCGCTGTGGCAGAAGGCCCAGGACCTCGCCGAAGCGGTTTTGGATCTTGTCGCCACGTTGCCCAACGACCGGACAACGACGGTTCTCATGCAGCAGATTGTTCGGTCTTCGACCTCGATAGCCGCGAACATCGCCGAAGGGCATGGCCGGTTCACGCTGGCGGCGTATCGATTCCACCTGTCGGTGGCGCGCGGATCCACGGCGGAGACCATTAGCTGGGTCGACTTGCTAAAGCGACGCGGGCTCATCTCGGGGGCGCAGGAATCAGCCCTCATGAATGCTCTGGCCCAGTTGATGCGCCTGATCAGCGCGAAGATGATCGACCTGGATGCTCGCATCAACGCAGCGTCGTCTCGCACACGTGGAGCGAGGGCCCTTCACGATGAGAGAGGCGCCTACGTTGTCGACCACGAGGATGAGGCTGGAAAGGACTTGTTCTTTGATCTCTGATCTTTGCTTTGCCGCAATCGTCCTTCGGTCCCGCGGGTCATGACCCCCCGCCAGCGGATCCTCACGGGCATCCGGCCGACCGGGCCGTTGCACCTGGGGCACTATGCGGGTGCGTTGTGCCAGTGGCTCGAGCTGCAGGACGAGTACGAGTGCTTCTTTCTGATCGCCGACTACCAGGTCTCGGACTACGTCGACGACATCGAGCGGGTGCGCCGCTCCGTGTGGGAGGTGACGCTCGACTTCCTGGCGGTGGGGCTGGACGCCGAGCAGGGGCACTACGTCATCGAGAGCGCGGTGCCGCAGCACGCGGAGCTGTCGGTGCTGCTGTCGTGGTACCTGCCGCTCGGGCGCCTGCAGCGCAACCCGACGCTCAAAGCCGAGATGGCGGACCTGGAAGCGACGAAGAAGAGCGTCCCGACGGCCTTCTTCATCTACCCGCTCATGCAGGTGGCGAACATCCTGATGCCGCGCGCGAACCTGGTGCCCGTCGGCGAAGATCAGCTGCCCCACATCGAGCTGACGCGTGACGTGGCGGAGCGGTTCAACCGCGAGACGGGCATCGACATCTTTCCGCTGCCGGAAGGCAAGGTCGGCGACGTGCGCCGCCTGGTCGGCCTGGACGGCGACGCGAAGATGAGCAAGTCCAAGGGCAACACGATCGACCTGAAGGACGACGCCGAGACCGTTCGGAAGAAGGTGATGAGCATGTACACCGACCCGACGCGGCTCCGTGCCACCGACCCGGGCCACGTCGAGGGCAATCCGGTGTTCATGTACCACGACGCCTTCAACCCGGACGTCGACGAGGTCAAGGACCTGAAGGAACGCTACATGAAGGGGGCAGTCGGCGATGTCGAGGTGAAGGAGAAGCTGGTGGTCGCCATCAACAACCTGCTCGATCCCATCCGTGAGCGCCGCGCCTACTATGAAGCGCACCCCGATCTGGTGAAGCAGGCGTTGGAGCGAGGAACGAAGGCCGGCTACGACGCGGCCGAGGAGACGATCATCGCGGTGCGCAAGGCGCTGCGGCTCGACTACTTCGACCGGGGCGTGACGACATGACGACCTACTGCCCCTCGCTCGAAGAGGTAAAGGCGCTTGCGGAGCAGGGCAACGTGGTGCCCGTCTACCGGGAAGTGATCGCCGATCTCGAGACGCCCGTATCGGCCTACCTGAAAGTCGCGCGGGGCGAGCATTCGTTCCTGCTGGAGTCGGTCGAAGGGGGCGAACGGCTCGCGCGCTACAGCTTCATCGGGACGGAGCCGTACCGGGTGCTCCGCACCGTCGCCGGTTCGGGCGACCCGCTGGTCACGATCGAGGACGAGCTGCGGCGGTTCAAGCCCGTCCGCATCGACGGCCTGCCGCGATTTCACGGGGGCGCGGTGGGCTACATGGCATACGAGTGCGCACGCTACTACGAGGAGCTGCCGGTGCCCGAGGCCGACCCGCAGGGTTTCCCGGAAGCGGTGTTCCTGTTCACGGACACGCTGCTCGTCTTTGACCACCTGCAGCGCAAGATCAAGGTCGTGGCGCACGCGCGGCTCGACGGCGATGTCGAGGCGTCGTACCGGCAGGCGAAGTGGAAGATCGAGGAGCTGGTGTCGCGGCTGGCGCAGCCGCTGATGCGCCTGCCTTACGATGCGGCCGGCGCGGAGTCGGACCGATCGCTCTCGTCGAACAACACCGAGGGGCAGTTCAAGGCGAAGGTGCAGCACGCGAAACAGTACATCCGCAAGGGCGACACGTACCAGATCCAGGTGTCGCAGCGATTCACGCGGAGGACAGGCGCGCACCCGTTCGAGGTGTACCGCGCGCTGCGGACGATCAACCCGTCGCCGTACATGTACTACCTGGAGCTCGGCGACATCCACGTCGTGGGGGCGTCGCCGGAGATGCTCGTGCGGATCGAGGACGGCGTCATCGAGACGCACCCGCTCGCCGGCACGCGCCGCCGGGGGCGGGACGCGGAGGACGAGCAGCGGATGGCGGAGGAGCTGCAGTCTTCGGAGAAGGAGCGCGCGGAGCACATCATGCTGGTGGACCTGGCGCGCAACGACCTGGGACGGGTGTGCGAGGCGGGCAGCGTGCGGGTCACGTCGCTGATGGACGTCGAACGCTACTCGCACGTGATGCACATGGTGTCGCACGTCGTCGGCAAGCTTCGTCCAGACGTGACGACGTACGACGCGCTGCGGGCGTACTTCCCGCATGGCACCGTGACGGGCGCGCCCAAGATCCGCACGATGGAGATCATCGCGGAGCTGGAGGGCGAGCGGCGGGGCGGCTACGGCGGCTGCGTGGGCTACTTCGACATGTCCGGCAACTGCGACACGGCGCTCTCGATCCGGACGATCTGGATGAAGCCGGGCGTCGCCTACGTGCAGGCGGCGGGCGGCGTCGTGTACGACAGCACGCCGGAGGAGGAGTACATGGAGTCGGGCAACAAAGCGCGGGCGATGATGCGCGCGATCGAGCTGGCGGAGGAGCGGCAGGCGGACGCACCGAAGGGCTCGCTGGGGTATTGATGCCGTGACAATACGTGCGGTTCTCTTCGACATCGGCGGCCCAATCGATACGGAAGCGGAGCGTGAACGCTACATCGACGCCCAAATCGTGCGCGCGCTGGCCGGTGCGGGCTTCAGCGTGTCGGCCGAGCAATTCGCCGCGGCGAACGACGCCGCGGTCGCGAGCTTCGCACCGTCTGTATACGGTTCGATCATCTGGCAGCTGAGCGGGTGCGACCCGGACGTGGCCGAGCGCGCGTACTGCGCTTTTCACGACTCGCTCGGCGCCATGCCGCCGATAGAGCTCAGACCAGGCATACGGGAATTGCTCGCTGGGATCGTGGGCCGGGGACTGATGCTGGGTCTCGCGGCGAACCAGCCGTCGTCGGCCCTGGCCGCGCTCGATGGCCTCGGCGTGGGCCAGTTCTTCAAGCACCGTGAAGTCTCCGGAATCCACGGATTCCGCAAGCCGGACGTCCGCCTGTTCCTACGCTGCTGCGACGAGCTCTCGGTGGAGCCAGCGGAGTGCGTGGTAGTCGGCGACCGCATCGACAACGACATCGTCCCCGCGCGCATGCTCGGGATGCGGTCGGTGCTTTTCAGAGTCGGGCGGCACATCGCCCAGCAACCGCGCTCGCACGATGACGTGCCAGACGCGGAAGTGCGTTCCGTGGACGAACTTGCGCGGGCGCTATCGGAGCTGATCGGTGTGGACGTGTGAGCAGCAACGTGCCTGACCTCATATCGGCGGCGCTGTTCGAGCGCGGCACGCGGGTGCTGACGGCGCACCGCAAGACGACGCGCCCTCCCTTTGCGGGGCAGTGGCTGCTCCCGATGACAATCGTCGCCGACAAGGAGGGCGCGGAGGACGCGTTGCGGCGCCACGCCCGCGAGCAGTTCGGCGTCGAGCTGGGCGTCGAGCAGTTCATCGACACGGTGTACCTGGACGATCCGGATGACCAGCACCGCTACGTCGCAAACATCTTCCGCGCGTCCGTGGAGAGTCCGATGCGCTTCAACGCAGAGGGCGACTACGACGACGCGCGCTGGGCGGCTGCCGGGGAGCTGAACGACCTGTGGATGCCGCCTGCGTTGCGCGAGCCGCTCGTGCGGATCATGCGGGAGGCGGGCGCTGCGACGCGTGACGCCGCGATGCGGGGTCCGCAGGCTTCAGGGCAGGCGATCCCTCTCGGCGAAGCGGTACCGGCGCCGCCCGATAACCGCGCGGCGTGGGATGCGATCGCCGAGGGGTACCAGGCAGCGCGGTACGGGGAGCGTTTCGGCGGGCGGCTCATGTGGTCGTGGCGGGCCTCGGAAGACGACCTGCACGTGCTCGGCGACATGAGCGGGAAGCGCGCGATCGTGCTGGGGTGCGGCGGCGGCCAGGACGTCGTCGCGCTCGCCAGGCTCGGTGCCGTCGCGGTGGGGATCGACTCTGCGGCGAAGCAGATCGCGTATGCACGACGCTACGGTGCGAGCCACGAGGCGCCGAACGCGTCGTTCGTGGAGGGCGACATCCTGGACCTCTCGCGCTTCGACGACGAGAGCTTCGACCTCGCCCTGAGCATTCACGCGCTGGAGTTCGTGGAGGACGCGGCGCAAGCGCTCGCCGAGGCGGCGCGCGTGCTGAAGCCGGGCGGCGTCCTCGCCATCGCGACCAAGCACCCGTTCGACGTGCATGTGGACGGCGGTCCACCGTATACGATCGTCACGTCGTACTGGACGCCGCACCGCGACTGGACCGGCAGCGAACTACGCGCGTTCGCGGGGGTGCTGCCAGCCGAGCGCGGGCCGACGACGACCATGTGCTCGTACTATCGAACGATGCAGCAATGGAGTGAACTGCTGGCGACCGCAGGGTTCACCATTGAGCGGCTGTACGAGCCCCGGGAGGGCGCATTGCCGAAGGCGGAAGGCGATGCGCTGGACGACGCGTGGCTGTCGCTGATGCCGTACACGCTGGTGATCAAGGCGAGGAGACGCTGATGCTGCTGCTGGTCGACAACTACGACAGCTTCACGTACAACCTCTTCCAGTACCTCGGCGAGCTGGGCGCCGAGACGGAAGTCGTGCGCAACGACAAGATCACGCTCGATCAGATCGCGCGGCTGGCGCCGGAGTGGATCATCATCTCGCCGGGGCCGGGGAACCCGGACGAAGCGGGGATCAGCAAGGACGTGATCCGGCGCTTCGCCGGGACGACGCCGATCCTGGGCGTCTGCCTGGGACACCAGTGCATCGGCGAGGTCTACGGTGGGGTCGTCGAGGGCGCGGGCGAGATCCTGCACGGCAAGGTGTCGACGATCACGCACGACGGGCGGGGCGTCTTCACGGGGCTTCCTTCGCCGATCACGGGAACACGCTACCACTCGCTGGCGATCCGGCCGGAGAGCGTGCCGGATGAGCTGGAGGTGTCGGCGCGCAGCGAGAGCGGCGTGATCATGGGCGTACGGCACAGGACGCTGCCCGTGGAGGGGGTGCAGTTCCACCCGGAGTCGATCCTGACACCGGACGGCCACGCGATACTCCGGAACTTTCTGGCGATGGGGGCTGCGTGATATGGTGATATCATGATATCACCACCGGGAGGCGGCCCAATGAAGCGTTTGCTCGTCAGCATGGAGGAGGAGCGGTACGAGGATCTCCGACGGCTCGCCTTCGAGAAGAAGGCATCCATGGCGGACCTCGTGCGTTACGCAATCGAGAAGACCTTTGAGGACCAGCTCGACGTCGTCGCTATCAAGCGGGGACTTGAGGAACATCGGAAGGATCCCTCGGGGACGATCACGATCGAGGAACTGATGGAGCAGATGGGACTTGAGGTACCACGTCGAAATCGTCCACGGCGCTCAACGCGCGATCAGAATCCTGCCGGCTAGAGACGGGGCAAGAGTCGCCGCGGCAGTCCTCGCTCTGAGCGAAGATCCGCGACCACGTGGGACGAAGAAGCTGTCAGGGATGGACATGTGGCGCCTGCGGGTGGGAGAGTACCGGGTTCTGTACACCATTTCCGACCGTCTGGCGTACATCATGATCGAGCGAGTCGAGAGACGAACAACAACGACGTATGACTGACTTCACGATCAAGGACGCCATCGCACGGTTGGTCGAGCGGCACGACCTGAGCGAAGCCGAGGCCGCGCGCTGCATGGAGGAGATGGCGTCCGGCGCGACGACGCCCGCCCAGGTCGGCGCGTTCCTCGTCGGACTGCGCATGAAGGGGGAGACCGTCGCCGAGATGGCCGGCATGCTGCGCGTGCTGCGAGAGAAGAGCTCGCGCGTGCGGATCGAGGGCGATCTGCTCGACGTCTGCGGCACCGGCGGCGATGGAAGTGGTTCGTTCAACGTGAGCACGTGCGCCGGATTCGTGGCGGCCGGCGCCGGCGCGCGTGTGGCCAAGCACGGGAACCGCGCCGTCACGTCGCAGTGCGGAAGCGCCGACGTGCTCGAAGCGCTGGGCGCGAGGATCGAGCTGACGCCGGAGCAGGTGGCGTCCTGCATAGGACGGGCGGGCATCGGCTTCATGTTCGCCCCGGCGTTTCACCCGGCGATGAAGCACGTCGGCGCGCCGCGACGCGAGATCGGCGTCCGCACCGCGTTCAACCTCGTGGCGCCGCTCGCGAATCCTGCGCGCGCGTCGCGCCAACTCGTCGGCGTGCCGCACCCCGACCTCGTCGGGTCGATCGCTGATGTGCTGCAGCGGACGGGCAGCGCCCGCGCGCTCGTCGCGCATGGCGACGACGGTTTCGACGAGGTCAGCATCAGCGGACCGACGACGATCGCCGAGGTCAAAGGCGGCGGGATGAAGAAGTACCGCATCGCGCCGGAAGATGTCGGGCTCGCCCGTCACGACATCAGCTTTCTGCGTGGCGGCACGCCGGAGCAGAACGCTGCGGAGCTGCGGCTCGTGCTCGAAGGCGCGCCAGGGCCGCTCCGCGATTTCACGCTGATCAACAGCGCGGCGGCTCTCGTCGCGTGGGGGACGGCTACGGAGCTGGCGGAGGGCGTCGGCATCGCCGCGCAGAGCATCGACAGCGGCGCGGCGGTCGCGAAGCTCGACGCATTCATCGAAGCGACGAACGCGGTATGAGCCGGGACATCGTCGCGCAGATCGTCGCGGACAAGCGCATCGAGGTGGAGGCGCGAAAGCAGCAGGAGCCGCTCGATGCGTTGAAGCGCCGTCAGGACCGCATCCCGACGGAGCAGTGGAGCCTGGTGCGGGCGATCCTGGAAGGCCCGCGGGGGCCGAGCACGGGCGGGAAGCGGATCCAGATGATCGCCGAGATCAAGAAGGCGTCACCTTCGAAGGGGCGGCTCGTGGCCACGCTGGAACATCGCGCGATCGCGCGGACGTACACCATCGGCGGCGCCGCCGGCGTCTCCGTGCTGACGGAGTCGAAGTACTTCCAGGGGTCGATCGACTTCCTGTCAGACTGCCGCGTGAGCATCGACGGCTACTACCCGGGCGGCCGCCCGGCGATGCTGCGGAAGGACTTCATCTTCGACCCGTACCAGGTGTACGAGTCGCGGGCGTACGGCGCCGACGCGATCCTGCTCATCGTCTCGGTCCTGCAGGATGATGAGCTGCGCGGCCTGGTCGAACTCGCGCACGGCCTGCAGATGGAGTGCCTGGTCGAAGTCGCGACGGAGCGGGAGGTCGAACGCGCGCTGACGGTCGAGAGCGACCTCATCGGCATCAACAACCGCGACCTGCACTCGTTCGAGGTCGACCTCGCGACGACGGAGCGGCTGCGGCCGCTGATCCCGGACGACCGCGTGGTCGTGGCGCTCAGCGGCGTGCACACGCGCGCGGACGCGGAGCGCATGGCGAAGGCGGGCGTGCACGCGATCCTCGTAGCCGAAGCGCTCATGACGGCGACCGACGTGCCAACGAAGATGCGGGAGCTGTTGATCTGATGATCGTCGTCCAGATGCACGGGGAGCCGGGCAGCGGCAAGAGCACGATCGCGCGGGAACTGGGCGCGCGGCTCGGCGCCGTCGTGCTCGACAAGGACGTCATCAAGGCGGCGCTCTTGCGCTCCGGCGTCGTCGAAGCGCAGGCCGGGGCCGCCGCGTACGCGGTCTTCCACGCGCAGGCACGGGCGCTCACGGCGGCCGGACATGCGATCATCCTCGACAGCCCGGTGTACTGGGAATCGGTCGAACGCCGCTGGCTGGAGATCTCCCGCGCGGCAGGCTCGGCGCCGATCCTGATCGCCTGCGTGTGCGGCGACCGGGCCGAGATTCGCCGGCGCCTCGCGTCGCGCGAAGCGCTGGAGTCGCAGATGCGGGCGCCGCTCGACCTGGCGCAGAATCCAGGGGCGGGCGCGACGCGCTTCGAGCCGCGCCTTACGCTGGACACGACGCGCCCGGTGGAGGAGTCCGTGGCGCTGGCGCTCGACTACGTGCACGCGGGGGTGCCGGCGTGACGCGGGTGAAGATCTGCGGCTGCATGCGCGTGGCCGACGCCGTGGCCGCCGCCGAGGCGGGCGCCGACTTCATCGGCATCATCTTCGCCGAGAGCCGGCGCCGCGTCTCGCCCGAGGAGGCGGCGCTGATCGCGCGCACCGTCGGCGCGCCGCTGCGGGAGCTGGAGCAGGACGAGCCGCCGCCGCTGCATCCCGGCCGGTTCGAGACCATCGAGGCATGGTTCGCGCACGGCGCCGAAGCGCTCGACCGGCTGCTCGCTCGGAAGCGTCCGCTGGTCGTAGGCGTCTTCGCGGATCAGCCGGCGGAGGAGATCAACGAGATCGCCGACGAGGTCGGACTCGACCTCGTCCAGCTGAGCGGCAGCGAGCCGTGGAGCGACTGCCTGGCGGCGAACCGCCAGGCGATCAAGGTGCTCCCTCCGCGCGCGGGCATGACGGCTGGCGAGATCATGGCGCACATCGAGCCGGAGACGGCGCTGGCGTTCATGCTCGACCCGAGCCGTGGCACCGGCACGGCGGGCGACCGCGGCGTCGCGGCGGCGGTGGCCGCGCGCGTGCCGCTCTGGCTGGCCGGCGGCCTCGACGCAGCCAACGTGGCCGCGACGATCGCGAGCGTGCGGCCGTGGGCCGTCGACGTGTCGTCCGGCGTCGAGACGGACGGCGCGAAGGACGCGCGGAAGATCGCGTCCTTCGTCGCCGCGGTCCGCGATGCCGATTCCGCTCTCCGTACCCGTACCAAGCGTGGGCCCCGTACGGATCTTGGGCCCCGTACGGACAGGTCTTCAGACCTGTCCCCGCCGCGAGGCACGACCAAGCCTTCAGACCCGTCCTCGCGCGGTACCGACGGGTCTTCAGACCTGTCCCCGCGCGGCTCCCGGATGGCGTCGCGGATATCGGAGCCTCGCCGATCTTCGCCGCGCCTTGTCGGCTTCCCGCATCGCGGCGGTCATCGCTACCATCTCGTATTTTCGACGAACGATAACCGGCCGCACCTCCGCCAGTCCTGGGCCGCGCTGGCCGTATCGGAGTTGCACGGGGTCGCGGCCGCTACAGGGTTCACGCTCGAGGCGTATTGCGTCATGCCGGACCACGTACACGTGCTCGTTGCCGGCGATGGCGCGCTTGACTCGAGCCTGACCGCGTTCTCACACAGGTTCAAGCAGGCGCTCGGGTATCGATTCAAGCGCGCGACGGGGAAGCCGCTCTGGCATCGGAGCTACTACGATCACGTCGTCCGGACCGGCGAGCCCGTTCTGTCGCACGTCGCGTATATCGTCGCCAACCCGGTGGTCGCGGGGCTCGTAGACGCGCCTGAGGATTGGCCGCACAGCGGTCCGCAAGAAGCACTCGAGGAAGTGGCGGGAGCGTTGGGGGACAGGTCTGAAGACCTGTCCGTACGGTCGCACGCGGAGGCCCTTGCTCGCGAATTCGGTGACCATCTGGCGGGGCATAGACAATGACCTCCACACCGCAGCTACCGGACGCGATGGGGCACTTCGGGCCGTATGGCGGGCGCTATGTGCCGGAGACGCTGCAGGTGGCGCTGAACGAGCTGGCGGCGGCGTACGAGGCATCGCGCGGGGACGAGGCGTTCCAGGCGGAGCTTTCGCACCTGCTGCGGACGTACGTCGGGCGGCCGACGGCGCTGTATTACGCGGAGCACCTGACGCGCCGGCTGGGCGGCGCGAAGATCTACATCAAGCGCGAGGATCTGGCGCACACCGGCGCGCACAAGATCAACAACGCCGTCGGGCAGGGGCTGCTCGCGCGACGCATGGGCAAGCACAAGGTCTTCGCCGAGACGGGCGCCGGCCAGCACGGCGTCGCCACGGCGACGGTGTGCGCGATGCTCGGGATGGAGTGCACGGTGTTCATGGGCGCCGAAGACGTGCGGCGCCAATCGCTCAACGTCTTCCGCATGCGCCTGCTGGGCGCGCGCGTCGAGGTGGTGGAGAGCGGGTCGCGGACGCTGAAGGACGCAATGAACGAGGCGATCCGCGGCTGGGTGACGAACGTGCGCGACACGTACTACCTGATCGGCAGCGCGGCGGGCCCGCACCCGTACCCGATGCTCGTGCGGGACCTGCAATGCGTGATCGGGCGCGAGGCGCGGGCGCAGATCCTCGAAGCCGAGGGCCGGCTGCCGGACTACGCGATCGCCTGCGTCGGCGGCGGGAGCAACGCGATCGGGCTGTTTTACCCGTTCCAGGAAGACGCGTCGGTGAAGTTCATCGGCGTTGAGGCGGCCGGCGAGGGCATCGACACGCTGCGCCACGCGGCGACGCTGTCGAAGGGGCGGCCCGGCGTGCTGCACGGCTCGAAGTCGTACCTGCTGCAGGACGAATGGGGACAGGTGCAGGAGGCGCACAGCATCTCGGCCGGGCTGGACTATCCGGGCGTCGGACCCGAGCACAGCTTCTACAAGGACAGCGGCCGGGCCGAGTACGTGGCGGTGACGGACACGGAGGCGATCGAGGGCTTCCGGCTGCTGAGCGAGACGGAGGGGATCATCCCGGCGCTCGAGCCGTCGCACGCGATCGCGCACGTGGCGAAGCTGGCGCCGACGCTGCGAAAGGACGAGATCATCCTGCTGGGGCTCTCGGGCCGGGGCGACAAGGACATCAACACCGTGATGTCGGCGCTCGGGATCGAGCCGTAGCCCCGTAGATCACGCGCCGCCGAGCACCACCATCGCGCGGCGCGCGGCTGCCTGCACGAGCGTCGCGGCGTCGCGCATGGCGTCGGCGGCGGGCATGCCCGGCGGCGCCGCCTGCTCGATCGCGTCGAACGGGCTCGCTGCGAGATCGAGCGACGCGTCGACGAGGCCGGCGATCGCGGCGACGGGCTTGCCGTGCTTGCGGGCGAGCGCGGCCACGCCGGCGGCCGTCTTCCCGTACGCGGTCTGCGCGTCGAGGCTGCCCTCGCCGGTCAGGACGAGGTCCGCCCGCGCGATCTTCACTTCGAGGCCGATCGCGTCGGCGACGAGCGGAAACCCGGGCTCGATCGTCGCGCCGGCGACGGCCATCAGCCCGGCCCCAAGGCCGCCCGCGGCGCCGCTGCCGGCGACGGGCAGTACGTCGACGCCGCAATCGCGGCGCGCGATCGCGGCGAAGTGATGGAGCGCAGCGTCAAGCGTCGCGATGTCGTCCGGGCGCGCGCCCTTCTGCGGGCCGAAGACGGCGGCGGCGCCCAGGCGACCGCAGAGCGTGTTGGTGACATCGGAGGCGACACGGATGCGGGCGCGATCGAGGCGCGGATCGCGGCCGGCGAGGTCGATCCGGGTCAGTCGGGCGAGCGGCGCGCCGCCCGGTGGCAGATCGTGGCCGGCGCCCTCGAGCAGGCGGGCGCCGAGCGCCTGCATCGCTCCGGCTCCGGCATCCACGGTGGCGCTGCCGCCGACGCCGAGGATGATCTCCGCGCAGCCGCGGTCGAGCGCGGCGCGGATCAGCTCGCCCGTGCCGTACGTGGTGGCGACGAGCGGGTCGCGCTCCGCGTCGGCCAGGAGGACGAGGCCGGACGCCGCGGCCATCTCGATCGCGGCGCTTCCGTCGGAGAGGAGCGCCCAGGCGGCGTCGACGGGGCGCATGAGCGGATCGTGGACGGGCGTCACGACCGTCTCCCCGCCGCGGGCGGTGAGGAGGGCGTCAACGAGGCCGGCGCCGCCGTCGGACATGGGGACGACGTCGACCTCGGCGGCGGGAAGTGCGTCGCGGACGCCCGCGGCGAGAGCTGCGGCGGCCTGGCGGGCGCTGAGGCTGCCCTTGAACTCCTGGGGGGCGACGACGATGCGCACGTTCCAGTCTCGATTCGCGGGGAAGCGGCGGCAAGTGCGCGGCAGCGCGGCGGGGCCGGAGGCGGCCGCCGAGGAGACATAGTCCCAGCCTCAGGACAGGAAGGGAGAGGGATTGACATCCCGTACATATGTTCTATACTGCTGTTCACGCAGAACGCATGTGCTGGAGGTCGATCCCATGACGCGCCGTGTCCGTATCCGCACTCTCGTCGTGCCGCGCGCACGCGCTTGCCCGGACTGCGGCGGGCCGCTGATCCACGCGGAGGGCTGTGTGACCTGTCCGGTGTGCGGGTTCAGCGCCTGTAGCTGACGCGCCGAGGCGGAGCGCACCCCTGCCGGAGCGGACCTGCCTCCCGGCGCCGCCCGGCCCGCGCGATGCCGCGAAACCAAAAACTGCAGAAACGAACTCATCATCAAACGGATGCCGAGGCTACGAGAAGTAACGAAACCACGGCCGGTAGGGGTCGCAGGTGTCGGCGCGCGACACTTCGCGTCGCTTGCCCCGCGCGAGCGCGTGAGCGACGCCGGGGCGTGCTGTATGATGGCGTCGATTTCGCGACGCGGGCAGTGCGAGACCGGCCGCTATGGGCAGCGAACCAATCGACCAGATCAATCGCTTCGTGATCATGCTGTCGGCGCTGCTGGTGGCGTTCGCGGCGCTCGTCCTGGTCGTGCTGGCGTGGGGGGCGGCCTCGGGCAGCATCGACCAGATCGAGGACTTCGCGAGCTGGCTCCGGGACCACAACCACGGCGAAGCGAAGCTGATCCTGACGCTCGCGGCGGTCGTCGTCGCGCTGACGATGCTCACGCTGGTCATCGTGGAGCTGACGCCGCCCTCCGCGCGGCGGATGCGCGTGCGCAACGTGGGGAGCGGCGAGGCGACGCTGACGACGAAGCAGATCGCCGAACGCATCGACGGCGCAGTCGCGGGCATCGAGCACGTCGCCGCGTGCGAGGCGACGGTGGTGGCGCGGGGGCGGCGCGTCGACGTGTCGCTGGAACTGTACGTGGACGCGGGCGCCGACCTGGCGCAGACGGCGGACGCGGCCTGCTTTCGCGCGCAGACGCTGGTCGAGGGGGAGATGGGGATCGAGCTGACGCAGCCGCCGCGGGCCCGTCTGCACTATCGTGAGCTGCGGCTTGGCGAGGGCGGAGCGGCGGCCGGCGCGGGAAGCGCGACATCCGCACCGACGGGCTGGGAACGCCCGCGGCACATCGAGGAGGCACGTGACCAACGAGGAAACGCCGACGCACCTGAAGAAGCGCAAGCCCAGGCTGATCGAGCCGCCGGACCGGGAGCAGCTCGTACCGATCCTTGAGGCGGTGCTGTTCGTCGCGGACGCCCCGGTGGAGATCGCGGCGCTGGCGCGCACGATCAACGCGCCGCGCGGAGATGTGACGGCAGCGCTCGCGGAGCTCGCGGAGACCTGCCGCGGCCGGGGCGTGCGGCTGCAGCGGACGGGTGAACTCGTGCAGCTCGTGTCGGCGCCGCAGACGGCCGCGTACGTCGAGCGGTTTCTCGGCCTGGAGCATCCGCCGCTGACGAACGCCTCGCTCGAGACGCTGGCGATCATCGCCTACCGTCAGCCGATCACGCGCACGGGCATCGAAGCGGTCCGCGGCGTGGACTGCGACGGTCCGACGCGGACGCTGCTGGCGCGCGGACTGATCGAGGAGGTGGGGCGGGCGCCCGTCGTCGGGCGGCCGGTGCTGTTCGGGACGACGGTGCGGTTCCTGGAGTACTTCGGGCTGGAGAAGCCGGACGACCTGCCGCCGCTTCCGCACACCGAAGCTGCCGTGCTGGAAGACGAGGCCGAAGAGGCGGCGATCTGAACGTCGGCGTCCTGCGCTTCTCGCTGCGCCTGCCGGAGAGCGCGTCGCTCAAGGACAAGCGGCAGGTGGTGCGGAGCGTCGCGCAGCGCGTACGCAACAAGTTCGGCGCGGCGGTCGCCGAGGTCGCGGACAACGACGCGTGGCAGATCGCCACGATCGGCGTGGCGGTCGTCTCCAACGAGGCGCGTCACGCGGCACGCATGCTGGACGAGATCGTCGCGTACGTCGAGGACTCGCGGCTCGACGGCGAGATGATCGACATCGAGACGGACGTCATCGCGCTTTGAGGGCTCGCGGCGGGGATGAACGATCACGCGCAGGGCTGGTTCGACGAGGAGGTCGAAGCGTACGAGCGGGCGCGTCCGTCGTACCCGGACGCGCTGTTCGACGACCTGTTCGCGTACCTGGAGCGCGGCGGACTGCGCGCGCCATTCGACGTGGTGGAGATCGGGCCGGGGACGGGCAAGGCGACGGCGCCGCTGCTGGCGCGTGACGCGCGCGTGGCCGCGGTCGAGCACGGCGCGAACATGTGCGCCGCGCTGCGAAGGAAGTTCTCGGGCGAGCCGCGTCTGCGCGTCGTGCACGCGCGCTTCGAAGATGCCGCGTTGGCCGAGCGCGCGTACGATGCAGTGATCAGCGCGACGTCGTTTCATTGGGTGGATCCGGGCGTGCGGCTGCGGAAGTCCAGCCGGCTGCTGCGCGAGCGCGGCGCGCTGGCGGTGATCGACACGAACCAGATCGCGTCGGCCGCGGATCGCGGCTTCTTCCAGCGTTGCTTCCCGATCTACCTGCGCTACCGGCCGGACGAGCGGAAGCTCGAGGTGCCTGGCGAAGACGTTACGCCGCAAGCGTTCACGGAGATCGAGGAGAGCGAGCTATTCGCGGATGCGCGCCTCTACCGCTACCGCTGGGACCAGCGGTACGAGACGGACGCGTACGCGGACCTGGTGCGCTCGTACCAGAACACGCAGGCGATGCCGCGCGCCGCCCGGGAGCGGCTGATCGGCGACCTCTGCGAGCTGATCAACCGGGAGTTCGATGGCTACGTGGTGCGGCCGCTGGTGATCACGCTCGTCGTGGCGCGGCGCGCCGATCAGGCGGGGACGGCGGCGGCGACAGGCTCGGCGATGAGGTCGTAGGCGAGCGCCCGGGTCACCGTGGCCCGGACGAGCGCGCCAGGCGCGAAATCGCCGTGGAGCAGCACCAGGCCATCGACCTCGGGCGCATCGCGGTAGGAGCGGCCGACGACCATCCCTTCGCCGGCCTCGGGGCGGCGCGCTTCGGCGGTCGACTCGACGAGGACATCGATCTCCCGACCGACGAGCGCGCGGTTGCGGATCAGCGATACCTGCTGCGCGACCTCCATGAGCTGCCGCCGCCGCCTTCGCTTGACGCGCTCGGGGACCTGGTCCGGCTCGTGCGCGGCCGGCGACTCCGACTGCGGCGAGAACGTGAAGCAGCCGACGTGATCGAAGGCCATCTCGCGGACGAAGGCGAGCAATTCCGCGAACTCCGCTTCCGTTTCCCCCGGATAGCCGACGATGAATGTTGTGCGGATGGCGATGTGCGGCATCACTCCGCGCAGCATGGCGAGCATGTCGCGGACCATCGCGGCGTTGGCGGGGCGCTTCATGCGGCGGAGCATGGGCTCGGCCGCGTGCTGGAGCGGGACATCGATGTACGGGACGACGTTGGGCAGGCGCGCCATCGTTTCCGCGAGGCGGCGCGTGACGTGGCCGGGGTAGGCGTACATGATGCGGAGCCAGGGCACGTCCGGGGCGGCCCCCGAGATGCGCTCGAGCAGCCCGGGGAGTCCGTCGCGGAGCCCGAGGTCGCGACCGTAGTCGGTGCTGTCCTGCGCCACGAGCACGATCTCCCGCACACCGGCGTCGGCGAGGCGGCGCGCTTCGGCGACGAGACCATCGGCGGGTGCGCTGTGCAGCTTCCCTTTCATCTTCGGGATGATGCAGAACGTACAGGGCGCGTTGCAGCCGTCGGAGATCTTGAGATAGGCGCTGAGCCGCGGGCGGAGGGCAGGGAGCGGCGTGGTCTCGGGCACGTCGTAGCGCTGGCGGTCGAACACGACCGGCTCGAGCGTGCGGGCGTAGCCGGCGATGCCGGACCAGTCCTCGGCCCCGAAGACCGCGTCTATCTCCGGTATTTCGGCTTTGAGCTCGTCGCCATGGATGGCGCTGAGGCAGCCGGCGACCACGAGACGCTGCGACGCGACCTTCGCGGATGCGAGCGCAAGGATCGTGTTGACCGACTCCTCCTTCGAGGCGTCGATGAAGCCGCAGGTGTTGACGATGATCACGTCGGCGGCCGCAGGGGCGCCAGTCTCCACGTGCTTGCCTTCGCCGAGCACGCGGCCTATCCGGTCGCTGTCAGCGATGTTCTTGGCGCAGCCGAGGGTGACGATGTGATAGCGCACGGGATGCATGGTAGCGGACGGGCGGCGAAACGGCGGGACGACGCGGCGGTCAGCCGCGCGGGACGACGAGCGTGACGGACGTGGCGCTGCCGCCCTTCGTGCCGGGAGCGGGGTCCTGGGACGTGACGATGCCGGGCTGGCCACGGACGGTATCGGTCTCGACGACGACGTAGCTGAGACCGGCCTGGACGAGGGCGGCCAGGGCGTCGTCGAGACGGGTGTCCTTCAGGTCAGGGACCGTGCCCTTCTTCACCTCTCCGACGGGGCGGCCGCCGGTGGGCGCCTGGCCGCCGCCGAGGGCCTCGGGTGCGGCGGCGGTGGCGGTCGGGGCGACGGCAGCGGGACTGCCAGTCTTGCCGCTGTCGCCGCCACTGGAGTACCAGAGGAAGCCGCCTGCGATGGCGAGGAAGATGACCACGCCGGCCGCCAGAATCCAGTTCGTGCCGCCCGCGGGCGGTGGGGTCTGGATGGGCGGCAGGGGTTTGTACTGGGATTCTTCCGACTGCGCGTGGAACATGCCCATGAGGTCGACCGGGTTGAGGCCGAGGTGCTGGGCGTAGGTGCGGAGGAACGCGCGGCTGTAGACCGGCGCCGGGAAGACCTTCCAGTCCTCGCGCTCGAGCGCGTCCAGGTAACGCTTGGAGATGCGGGTATCGCGCTCGCAGTCTTCGAGCGTCAGGCCGCGGTCGATGCGGGCCTGGGACAGCGTCTTGCCGAGATCGGGCATGTAGGCTCTATCAGCTTCGGCGCGTGCCGGACAGGGATCTTCGGGAGCGTAGCGGACGGCCGATAGGGGGGTCAAACGAACGGCGGGTTACGTCAAGCGCAGGAGCGGCGAGCTGCCGCGCTCAGCCCAGCCCGAGCTCATCCAGGCGGTCATCGTCGATGCCGAAGAAGTGGGCGAGCTCGTGGAGGACGGTGGCGCGGATCTCGGCAATCAGCTCCCGCTCCTCCGGGAAGTCCTCTTCGAGCGGCGCTTGATAGATGTGAATGACATCCGGCGGGACGAGGTTGTAGCCGCTGTCGCGCTCGGTCAACGGGATGCCGCGATAGTAGCCGTACATGGAGTCGCCCGCCGGGAGCCCGGCCTCGATGAGGTCACCGCGGGTGGGACTGCGTGTGACGACGATGTCGACCTGGCGGAGGTGGGCGTCGAACGGCGGGGGGACGTCGCGCAGGGCCTGTCGGACAAGGGAGATGAAACGAGCGCGGTCCACCGGTTCAGCGCGCGGCCGGCCAGAGCGTGCGGTAGCCTTCGCCGCCGATCGCGTTCGCCAGTTCGGCCCGCTCCAGATCGCGCAGCTCGCGGAGGATCGCGTCGCAGTCGCGCGCGGCGTCGTCGAAGCCGTTGCCCTCGATACGATCGACGATGGCGTCCCAGACGCCGGACTCGACGAGGCCGTTGACGTACCTGGGCCACCAGATGGCGGTGATCTTGTTGGGAAGCCGGAAGCGGGGCCGGAGCACCTTGAGGCTCTTGAAACGCTCCTCGGCGGTGTCGACCTTCGGGACGAGCTTGACCATCGGCGGGTCAGCCGCGCTGAAGCGATTGTCGATGAGCAGGCGGTCGGGGACCGTGACGAAGCGGAAGGCGACGACGTCGGTCTTGCGGACGGTCTTGAGGATCGCGTCGTAGTCGAGGTGGTAGCTGTTGTCCATACGGGCGGGCGCTTCCTTCTGAATCGAGTCTAGCACGGGCGCGTCGAGGCCGTGGGCGGTCGTGGCGACAGAGGGTCAGGTACGCTGGTCGCATGTTACTGGCGCGGGAAGAGCTGGGCCACTACGCGACCGGTCGTGCGACGGCGATCACCGTCGGCGTGTTCGACGGCGTCCACCGCGGCCACGTACACCTGGTCGCGGAGCTGAAGGCGAGGGCGGCGGCACGAGGGCTTGCGAGCGGCGTCGTGACGTTGCACCCCTCGCCGATCCAGGTGCTGAGGCCGGAGGTGCGCGTGTCGTACCTGACGAGCCTGGAGGAGCGCATCGAGCTGCTGCGCGCAACGGGCGTGGACACCGTAGCGCCGCTGACGTTCACGTCAGAGGTCGCGGAGCTGTCGGCGCGCGACTTCGTCGGGATGCTGCACGGAGCGCTGGACATGCGGTACATGCTGATGGGACCGGACAACGCATTCGGGCGCGGACGCGAAGGTGCGCCTGCGCGGGTGCGGGAGATCGGCGAGGAGCTGGGGTTCGAGCTGGAGGTGCTGCACACGGCGCTCGGCGGCGATGGCGGGCGAATCAGCGCGACCATGGTACGCGACGCGCTGGAACGCGGCGAGATGGAGGCGGCGGCGGACCTGCTGGGCCGTCCCTACGCGCTGAGGGGACCGGTCGTGCGAGGCCACGAGCGCGGCCGGGGCATCGGCTATCCGACGGCGAACATCGCCGTGACGCCTGACCGGGCGCTGCCGGCGTACGGGGTGTACGTGACGCGCTCGCACGCAGGCGGGCGGACGTACGCTTCCGCGACCAACATCGGCGTGAACCCGACGTTCGACGACGCTCGCGTGTCGGTCGAGACGTACATCCTGGACTTCGAGGGGGACCTGTACGGGCGCGAGTTGAAGATCGACCTGCTGCGGCGGTTGCGCGGCGAGCTCAAGTTCGAAAGCCTGGACGCGCTGACGGCGCAGATCGGCGCGGACGTGGAGGAGACGCGCGCCTACTTCGCCCGAATGGCGGAGTGAGCGCCGTGTTACCGGCGGGACTTCTGCCTGATCAAGGGAGAGACACGGCGGGCGACCGAGAGCGCGAGCTTCTCGCGCCGCCCGGCCGGCATCATCACGTAGAGCGCCCAGGGCAGCACGCCGATCGCGGCTCGGCGTACGGTCGTCGGGCGCAGACGCACCGTGGCGACGTAGCCCAACGGCAAGGACAGCGACTTCTCAAGGATTGGATCCCGGGCCACGGCATCAGGCTAGCAGATCATCGCCCGCGAGCCGCGCGCCGCGCGTCGACATGCATGAGCCGCGACCGCGACTAGTCTTCGTACCGGGCGAAGAGCACGCAGGCGTTGTGGCCGCCGAGACCGACGGAGTTGCACATCGACACGCGGACATCGGCGTGGCGGCCCAGGTCGGGGACGTAGTCAAGGTCGCATTCGGCGTCCGGCACCTCGTAGTTGAGGGTAGGCGGAATGTCGCCCGTGCGGACCGCCTGCACGGCGGCGATGGATTCAAGCGCGCCGGCGCCGCCCATGAGATGACCGTGCATGGACTTCGTGGAACTGACGGCGAGGCGGTACGCGTGCTCGCCGAACGCCAGCTTGATGGCGGCCGTCTCAGCGCGGTCGTTCAGCGGCGTGCCGGTGCCGTGCGGGTTGATGTAGCCGACATCGGAGGTTTCGACGCCGGCCTTGCGCATGGCCCGGAGCATCGCCTGGGCGGAAGCGCGCCCCTGCTCGGCGGAGGCGACCATATCGTACGCGTCGTTGGTGGCGGCGTAGCCGATCACTTCGGCGTAGATCTCAGCGTTGCGGCGCCGCGCGTGATCGAGCGACTCGAGGACGAGCGCGGCGGCGCCCTGACCGACGACGAAGCCGTCGCGGCGCGCGTCGAAGGGTTTGCAGGCGCGTTCGGGATGCTCCGGGTCGTTGGCGAGCGCGCGGAGGGCGTGGAAGCCGGCGAGGAGCACCGGGAGCAGCGGGTTGTCGGTGCCGCCGGCGATGATCGCCTCGGCGTCGCCGCGCCGGATCGTCTCCCAGGACTCCCCGATGGCGGCCGTGCCGGTCGAGCACGCCGAGGCGACGGCCATGTTGGGCCCGCAAGCGCCGGTGGCGATGGCCACGTGGCCGGACGCCGCGTCGGGGAGCATGTTGCTGATGAGGAACGGGCTGACGCGGCGGTAGCCGCTCTTCAGAAAGATCTCGTTCTGTTCGAGCAGGAGCCCGTAGCCGCCGCCGGCGGAGCCAAAGATGACGCCGACGTCGTCGCGGTTCGAGTCGTCGATGACGAGGCCGGCTTCGGCAACGGCTTCGAGGGCGGAGACGACAGCGAACTGGCCGTTCTTGTCCATGCGGCGCAGTTCTTTCGTGGGGATCGCCTCTTCGGGGTGGAAGTCACGGACCTCGGCGCCGATCTGGACTTCGAACTGCGACACGTCGAACTGGGTGAGGCGGCCGACGCCGGAGCGGCCTGCGAGCATCGCCGCCCAGGCGTCGCGCCAGTTGTTGGCGAGCGGGCAGACCGTGCCCATGCCGGTGACGACAACGCGGCGGTTCGGCAGATGCTCCGGGCGGAACCCGGCCGTCACCGGCGGCCCTTTTGACGCGGCCGGGACAGCGGCGCGCGGCGCACGTGGAGCGCGGCAAGCGCGGGAGCGGCGACGAGGTCGGGCGGGCGATCCACGGGGGTAGCGGTAGGGATTGAAAGCGAGGTGGCCGGGCCGGCGAGGATCAGTTCGCGCCATTGCGACTCGTCGAAGATGTCGATGAACTGCGCGTCGCGGTCGACCCGCTTGCTGATGTTGCCGAGGACGTGGCCAGGTCCAACCTCGAAGAACGCGGATGCGCCGGCACGCCGCATCTCGAGGAAGGCGCGCATCCAGTTGATGGCGCCGGTCATCTGGTCGCTCAGCTCCTGCCGGACGTCCTCGGCGGTGGTGAGCACACGGCCGGTGAGACTGGAGACGACGGGCGCGTTCGGGTCGCGAAACTCGATGCGGTCGATGAAACGCTTGAGCTCCTCGCGGGCCTCGGCCATCTTCGGGAAGTGGCCGGGGACGGAGATCGGGAGCTGGACGACGCGGGCGCCGCGCTCTCGGACGGACTCCATGGCGCGGGCGAGCGCGGCGAGCGTGCCGGAGATGACCGTCTGGCCGGGCGCATTGACCGCGGCCACGCCGACCTCGCCGTCAGGCGAGATGCGGCTGCAGACGTCGGCGACGTCGGCATCGCTCGGGCCGATGACGCTCGCCATGCCGCCGGGGCGGCGCTTCGACCACCTGGTCATGATGCGGCCGCGCTCGCGGACGAGCTTGAGGGCGTCGGCGAAGGAGATAGAGTCGGCGGCGGCGGCGGCGGAGAACTGGCCGAAGCTGTGGCCGGCGACGTGCGAGGGGCGGAGCTGGCGGCCCATCCCGGCGGCGCACTCGCGCAGGTAGGCGAGATGCGCCCAACTGACGGCGAGAATCGCCGGCTGCGTCGTCGCCGTGCGGGCGAGGTCCTTCTCCGAGCCCTCGGTGACGATGCGGGTGACGTCCATGTTGAGGATGTCGCTCGCCTGGGCGAAGGCGTCGCGCGCGCCGAGGGAGACCTCGGCGACATGCCGGCCCATGCCGGCGTGCTGCGAGCCCTGACCGGGGAAGATGAGTGCGAGTTTGCGCTCGCGCTGCGGGGATTGCTCCATGGGAGTCGTCACGAACGCCTTCGTCGATCTGCAGCACTATATCACGGAACGGCGGCGAGCCTGCGTCGCGGCGCGGCGCAGGTTCAGCTTCACGTTATACTTCGGGCGATTTTCGGAGGGAACAGCCGTGCGCGGGCGTGATCTGCTCTCGATCGCCGACCTCAGCCCGGACGAGGCGGACCGGATCCTGCGGACGGCGCTCAGCCTGAAGCGGGACGGCGGGGGCTTCGACCTGCTGGCGGGGAAGACGCTGGCGCTGCTGTTCGAGAAGCCGTCGTTGCGTACGCGGGTCAGCTTTGACGTGGCAATGCAGGAACTGGGCGGACACGCGATCTACCTGAACCAGTCGGAGGTGGGGCTGGGGCAGCGCGAGCCGGTCGCCGACGTCGCGCGCGTGCTCAGCCGGTACGTCGACGTGATCGCGGCGCGCACCTACTCGCACGAGACACTCCTGGCGCTGGCGCGCCACGCGGACGTGCCGGTAATCAACGCGCTGTCGGACGAGGAGCATCCGTGCCAGGCGATGGCGGACTTACTGACGATCCTGGAGCGCTGCGGCGCCCTCCACGGCGTGCGGCTGGCGTTCATCGGCGACGGGTTCAACGTCGCCGCGTCGCTCGCGGAGGGGGCGGCGCTGTGCGGGATGCGGTTCGCGATGGCGTCGCCGGCGGGGTACTGCCTGCCGGACGGCATCGTACGCGTGATCCGGGAGATGGCCGCGGCGACGGGAGGCAGCATCGAGCTGCACGACACGCCGGCGGACGCGGTGCGCGACGCCGACGTGGTGTACACGGACGTGTGGGCGAGCATGGGCCAGGAGGATTCGTACGCGCAGCGCAAGGAGGCGTTCGCGGGGTACGCCGTGACGGCGGACCTGATGGCGCTGGCGAAGCCTTCGGCGCTGTTCATGCACGACCTGCCGGCGCACCGCGGCGAAGAGGTGACGGACGAGGTGATCGAGGGGCCGCAGTCGGTGGTGTTCGACCAGGCGGAGAACCGGCTCCACGCGCAGAAGGCGATCCTCGCGCTGACGACCAGCGAACACGACGTGTAGGCCGCGCATGAGCGACCTGTACGACTTCCTGCGCGACAACCTGCAGCAGTTTAACGCGAGCTCCGCGCTGGACATCGCGATCATCTCACTCATCCTGTTCTGGCTGCTGCTGCTCCTCAAGGGCACGACGGCGATGGCGGTGATGCGGGGCGCGTTCATCCTGCTCATCGCGGCGGTGGCGCTGGGACGCGTGTTCGACCTGGTCGTGCTGAACTTCCTGATCCGTAACTCGTTCCTGGGGATCCTGATCGGGCTGCCGATCGTCTTCCAGCCGGAGATCCGGCGCGCCCTGGAGCGGGTGGGTCGCACGGGGATACGGGCGTTCGGAGGAGCGGTGAGCAACCCCGGCACGGTCGACGCCGTGAGCGAGGCGGCGCTCGACATGGCGAAGGATCACACCGGCGCGCTCATCGTGCTGGAGCGGGAGACGGGGCTCCAGGATTACATCGAAACGGGGATCCCGGTCGACGCGCTGCCGTCGCCGGAACTGATCGAGGGCATCTTCTATCCGAACTCGCCGCTGCACGACGGCGCGGTGGTGGTGCGCGGGAACCGGGTCGTCGCTGCGGGCGTGACGCTGCCGCTCTCGGAGAACACGATGCCGGGCGAGCTGGGGACGCGGCACCGGGCGGGGCTGGGGATCACCGAGCGGACGGACGCCGTATCCGTCGTCGTGTCGGAGGAGACGGGGCGCGTCTCGGTGGCGGCCGACGGCCGCATGTACACGCGGCTGGACGAAGCGCGTCTGCGGGCGTTGCTGGAGCGCTTGATGGTGGCGCGGCAGAACGGGAGCGGTTGATGGACTCGCTGCGCCGGCTGGGCCGGGGGGTGGTCTTCGTGGCGCGCGGGCTTGTGACTTCGGTCTTCGGGAACATGAGCCTGGCGCTGCTCTCCGTCGCGCTGGCGTTCACGCTATGGCTGTACGTGACCGACCGCGAGAACCCGAAGCAAGTGGAGGCGTTCAACAGCGCGCTGCCGATCCGCTTCGTCAACGTGCCAAACGACCTCGCCGTGGCGAACGCATCGGAGGCGAATGTGCGGATCCGCGTCGAAGCGACGAAGAGTGACCTCAACAGCCTGCGCGCCGACGACTTCGACGCGACGGTGAACCTCGGTGGACTGGACCGCGGCGTGAACACGATCGCCGTCGATGTGAAGCCGCGCAACGGGCGCCTCAGCGTGGTCGAGGTGACGCCACCCCGGATCGATGTCACGCTGGAAGACGTGAGGACGAAAGAGGTGCCGGTACGGGTCGCGGCGGTCGGCTCGCCGCAGCAGGGATTCGCGGCGATCGCCCAGACGACCGACCCGGTGACGGCGACGGTGACGGGGCCCGAGAGCCTGGTGGCGCTCGTCGACAACGTGTCCGCGGAGGTGAACCTCACGGGCTTGCGTGTGGACTTCACGGACCGCGTGGAGCTGCGGCCACGGGACGTGCGCGGGGGTGAGATCAGCCGCATGTCGGTGAGTCCGGCGCGTGCTCAGGTGAACGTCGACATCGAGCAGCGGGAAGTCAGCATCGAGTTCGCGGTGAACCCGTTGATCACGGGACAACCCGCGTCTGGGTACAACGCGGGGGCGGTCACCGTCGACCCGCGGCTGGTCACCGTGACCGGGCCGCTCGACGTGCTGCAGTCGATCGATGCGGTGAAGGGGCTCTCGACGGAAGAGATCTCGGTCGCGGACAGCCGGTCGGACGTGATCCGGACGGTGCAAGTGACGCTGCCGCCGGGGACCCGGATCCAGGGCGCGACGACCGTGCGCGTGACGGTGGCGATCAGCGCGGCGAAAGGCGAAGCAACCTTCCAGGTAGTGCCGCAGATCCGCAACCTGGGCGACGGCCTGGCGGTGGTACCACCGGCACCCGTGACGGTGACGCTGGCAGGCGAGATCGCCCAGCTCAACGCGCTGAGCCCGGGGGCGATCTTGGTGTCGGTGGACGCGGACCGGCTTGCGCCGGGGCTGTACTCGCTGCCGGCGCAGGTGACGGCGCCGGCGGGGCTGACGGTGGTCCGCGTCGAGCCGGGGGAGGTCGGCGTGGCGATCATCACAAGGCCGTGACGGGCTTGCGGCACGTCCGGGAACCCGGGACCGAGAACAGCGACAATAACCAGGAACCAGTGATGAAACGAAGGGCGGCACGTTGATCGCGGGACGCGGGAAGCAGCCGACGGCGGATGACGACGGAGCTGCGCGGCGGGGCGCGGGGGACCTCGCCGTGGTGGCGATCGTCGGGCGGCCGAACGTCGGCAAGTCGGCGCTGTTCAACCGCATCGTCGGAGGGGGGCCGGCGCTCGTCGAAGATCTACCCGGCACCACGCGCGACCGCGTGTATGGCAACGCGGAGTGGCGCGGGCTGGGATTCCGCGTCGTCGATACGGGAGGCCTGGAACCCGACGAGCCGGGCACGTATACGCCGCTCGTACGCGCGCAGGCGGAGTACGCACTCGCGGAAGCGGCAATCGTACTGTTCGTCGTCGACGCCATCGCCGGGGTCACGGCGGCGGACCAGGAGGTGGCGGCACTGCTGCGACGGTCGAGCAAGCCGGTGCTGTTACTGGCGAACAAGGCGGAGACGCGCGAGCGCGAGGAGTCGTCGGTCGGGTTCTACGAGCTGGGGATGGGCGAGCCGATACCGATCAGCGCGCACCACGGCCACGGCGTCGCCGACGTGCTGGACATGATCGTCGACACACTGCCGCCGGGCGAGGGCGACGAGACAACGACGGAGGACGAGCTGCGGCTGGCGATCGTCGGCAGGCCGAACGTGGGGAAGTCGTCGCTGCTCAACGCGATCCTTGGAGAGCAGCGTGTGATCGTGAGCGAGGTGCCGGGCACGACGCGCGACGCGATCGACACGCCGTTCGAGTTCGAGGGTAAGCAGCTCGTGCTCGTCGACACGGCCGGGCTGCGACGGCGGGGCTCGATCGAGCCGGGTGTCGAGAAGCACTCGACGCTGCGCGCGCGGCGGGCGCTGGAGCGGGCGGGGATCGCGCTGTGCCTGTTCGACCTCTCCGAGGACTTCACGGCGCAGGACGTGCACGTCGTGGGGTATGCGATCGAGGCACTCCGCGGCGTCATCGTCGTGGCGAACAAGTGGGACCTGGTGCGCGACGGCGAATGGGATCAGGAGGCGTGGGAGCGGCGCCTGCGCTGGAAGCTCAAGTTCGCGCCGTGGGCGAGCATCCGGTTCACGTCGGCGCACGAAGGCACGGGCATACCGGAGCTGCTCAGCGAGGCGGTGCGGATCGGCGAGGAGCGCCGACGTCGCATCGAGACGGGCGCGCTCAACCAGGCCGTGCGGCGGGCGGTCGCGGACAAGCCGCCGCCGACGCCATCGAAAGGCAAGCGGATCAAGGTGCTGTACGTCACGCAGGCGGAGACCGACCCGCCGGCCTTCGTATTCTTCCTGAACGACGCATCGGCGGTGCATTTCAGCTACCGGCGGTACATGGAGAACGTGATCCGGCGCAAGTTCGGCTTTGAGGGGACGGCGATCAAGCTGATCTTCCGCGGCCGAAACGAAGAGTAGCGTTCACTTTCGGCGCCGTGCGCGCGTTCTGATCTCGACAGCCCCCGCGAGAAGGAGCGATGACGGTACGTCCCCTTCCGCTCGCAGCCCTCGTGCTGCCTGCTGTCGCGCTCTGCCTGACGGCGTGCACCAGTTCGCCCGGTGGGCACGCCGCAGGCAGCACGACCGGCGCCACGTCGCCCGGCGACGGCGTGCCGGTGGTGGTGGCCGTGCGGGCCGTGTGCCGGCTGATCGCGGACAATCCCGACAGCGCCGTGGCGCACATTCGGGGGACGGACGGCGCGCCGAGCATCGTCGTCGGCGGGACGGACTACTGGTTCTTCGGCGACACGGTACGCGACGGGGCGGGCGGTCGGCAGGATGTGATCCCCGCCGCGGTGGCCACGTCGTCGGACTTCGACGGCAGCGACTGCGTGCGGCTGGAGTTCAAGAAGGCCGCGGGCACGGCCGAGCCGCTGTTCCCACGGCTGGACGAGACGACATCGTGGCCGGACGGGATCATCCCGCTCGGTGACGGCAGCCTGGCGTTCTACATCGTGCGCGCGTACCGGACGTCGCCGTTCGCGTGGCACGTCGGAGGCGTGGGGCTGGGGCGGGTCGCCGCAGGGACGACGGACGGAGTCCGCACCGTGGAGACGATCTGGGACGAGCAGAGCGGATTCGGATCGCGGATCGCGGGGGTGCGCTCGCCCGTGCGCCTGGGCGGCGACGTGATCGTGTACATCCGCACGGACGCTGGCGGCAACTATGTCGCGAAGGCGCCGGTGGATGGCATCGAGCGGGCGGATGCGTACCGCTACTGGGACGGCAACGGCTGGAGCGCGCGGCCCGAAGATGCGGCGCGGATGTGGGAGAGCGTCGAGACGGGGTTCCCGGCCGACAACGGCGTATCGGTGAGTTTCGACGCGCGCAGCGGCAAGTGGCTCGCCATCTCGAACGGCGAGCTGGCGCGCGTGACGGCGCGCGTCGGCGACGAGCCCTGGGGGCCGTGGTCCGCGCCCGCGACATGGTTTGACTGCGCGCCGCTCGTCGAGGACGCGTACCCGTTCTGCTACAGCGCTGAGCCGCACCGGGAACTCTCGGGAGACCCGAACACGCTCTATGTCACGATCTCGAGCCAGCGGCCGTACGACGTGACGCTGCTGGAGCTGCGGCTGGGTGTGGCGATCCACGAGTGGCGCGCGGCGGGCGGGGAGCTGCGGTACGGGGCTGCCGCGTCGGGCGGCGTGTACGCGGATGAGGGCGTCGCGTTCTACGCGGGCGCCGGCCCTGCGCCGGGCCTGTCGCCCGTGTTCCTGCGAGACGGCGCGTACAAGTTCGACGGAAGGGGATACGGGCCGCCCGCGTTCTACGCCTCCGCCTCGCCGGCTACGGGGGCGATCCGCACCACAGCGGTGTACCGCTGGCGCCGCGACGGCCAGGAGGCCCTGGCGGCGGGCGCGCGCGACGGGTGGCAGCGCGGCGAGGTGGCGTTCTACGTCCCGTGCGCGGGCGCGCGCGGCGTCTCGTGCGACGGTTAACCTTTTCTCGACGGCGGGCGTTTCATGAGTACCACCGGGCGCAACGAGGTGGTGTCATGAGCAAGATCCTGTTTCGCCGCCGCGCGGGGACCATCGCATTCGTCCTGATGACGGCCATCATCGCCGCGGCGACGCTCTTCGCCGCCGTGCGCGACACGGTGACGCACGGCGCGGAGGCCGCGCCGCCTGCCGCCAGCCCGCCGGCGAACGACAACGTCGCGAACGCGCCCTTCGTGTACGTCGATGCGGCGTCGCCGCGGCAGGTGTACGCGACCGACACGACTGGCGCGACGCTCGAGCCGGGCGAGGCGCGGCCGTGCGGCAACATCGGCGCGACCGTGTGGTACTACCTCGCGCCGTACCAGGCGGTGGCGGTGACGGTCGATACCGCCGCGAGCAACTTCGACACGGTGCTGGCGGTCTGGGAGCTGGCGGCTGACGTCGTGCCTTCGCCTCCCGGCGGCGGCTCGCTCGTCGGCTGCGACGACAACGGTGCAGGAACCCAGTCGCGGCTGTCCTTCCTCGCAGAGGCGGGGCATCTGTACTGGCTCCAGGCGGGCGGGGCGAACGGCGCGGGCGGCGCGCTTGAGCTGGGTGTCGCGTGCGACCCGGCATGCCCGCCGACCAACGACAGCTTCAACAATTACGCGGGCGGCGACCTACCGATTAACCAGGAGACGACCACGCTCGGCGCGACGGACGAGCCCGGAGAGCAGCGGCCTTGCGCGGGGATCGGCAAGACGCTCTGGTACGCGGTGTTCGTCTCCGGCAACGTCGATGTCAGCGTCGACACCGCCGGGAGCGACTTCGACACGGCGATCGCGGTGTACACGATCGACTACACCATCCCGCCGGCGGGTCTGGGGCTGCTCCCGAGCCTCCGCAGCGTGGCGTGCGACGACAACGGGAGCGGCTCCTTGCAGTCGCCGCTGACGTTCAGCGCGGCGGCGGGGACCGGGTACTACGTCCAGGCGGGCGGCCACGACGGCGCGGCGGGGCGGCTGCGGATCCACATCGACTGTGTGCCGGGCCCCTGCCCGCCTTCGAACGACACGTCGGGGGCGCCGTCGTACCTGTACATCCCGACGCTTCCGTTCGATGGGCAACTGAACACACGCGGGGCGACGACGGAGCCGGGCGAGCCGGCGAACTGCGGCGGCATCTCGCACACGGTCTGGTACCGGATCCACGCGCAGGTCCCCGCGACGGTCGTCATCGATACGGCAGGGAGCAGCTTCGCGACGTCGATCGCGGTGTACCGCCCTGACGGACCGTCGCCGCCACCCGGGGACCTGCGGCAGGAGGCGTGCGCGACGAGTTCGGGCGGCGCAGCGGCCCAGTTGCGGTTCGAGCTGGCGCGCTTCGCGACGGCGTTCATCCAGGTCGGGGGCATGGGAAGCGCCAGCGGCGACCTGCGGATCCGGGTGGACTGCGGCGGGGTCTGTCCGCCATTCAACGACTACGTGGACACGCCGTCGTACGTCTCTGCCATCCCGGCGTTCGACATCGCGCAGGACACGCGCAGCGCCACGCTCGAGCCTGGCGAACAGCGGCCGTGCGGGAACATCGGCAAGACGGTGTGGTACGCGCTCCCGCCGGGGCAGAGCTTCCACTTCTCGACGGAGGGAAGCGACTTCGCGACGGTGATTGCCGTGCACGCGTACCTCAGTGTGTCGCCGGACGGCGGGCTGACCCCGGTCGCGTGCAGCACGACCGGCGCCCTCGACTTCACGCCGGACCCGGGCATCGGCTACATGCTGCAGGTGGGAGGCGTCGACGGGGCGGGCGGCGACCTGCGGCTCCACGTCTTGTGCGAGGGCGACTGCCCGACGGCGATCGGCGGCCAGGGCGGAGGGGGCGACATCTTTTTCCAGTCCGGCATGACGATCAGCGGGCCCGACACGGGGAGCGGCGGCTACCTGCCCGAAAGCCACTGAGTGAACAGCAGCGATCCGCGACGACGGGGACGCCCGTGGTACATCCGTAGTCCTCTTTTCGGACGCCGCTAGTACATGTGCACCTGACAGGGGCGGGCGATCGCGCAGATACTGATCTCGCGGAGAGATTCGGAGGAGCGCGATGGTCGAGGCGAGGGCGTACTGCACCGGCTGCGGCCGCGGTTACGAGCCGGCACGGGGGACGTGCCCGGCGTGCGGGGCGCCGCGCGAGTTGACGCGGCGCCAGCGGGCGAGTGGCCTGGCGTTTCTTCTGAACGAGATGCAGGCGCCGCCGCTGGCGTCCGTGATGACGGCGGCGCAACACCGAGAGCTGGAGACGCACTACGCCGACCAGCTGCAGGGCCTCAGCGGCCGGAGGGCGCCTGCGTACCCGGCGCGCGCGCCGGCCGGGCAGAGCACGGGCGTCTCGCCCAAGGCGCGGCTCGTGCGCGAGGCAGCCCGCCCGGAGCGGCCGTCGCCCCCGCCGCGGCCGCTCCGGCCACCCCGGGAGCCGTACGACTGGAGCTGGCTTGCGGAGCAGCAGGCGAACCTGTTCCTGTTCGCGGGCGCGTTCCTGACCGTCGTCGCGGCGCTGATTTACGTGGGGTACTCGGGGCAAAACGTCGGCGGCGCGCTCAAGATGACGCTGCTCTCGCTCTACACCCTCGCGTTCCTCGCCGCGGGAGTCGCCTGTCTGCGGTTCCCGGGCGTGCGGATGGCCGGACAGGTGTTCTTCGGCGTCGGGGCGGTGCTGGTACCTCTGAACTTCCTGGCGGCGCGGAGCGTGCTCGAAGACCGCAACCTCGATCCGACGACGATGTGGCTCTCAGCGTCGGCCGTCACGGCCGCGTTTTACGCGACGGTCGCGTACTGCGGGCTCGGACGCTGGTACGCGTGGGGCGCGGCGGCGGCGGCGGTCAGCGCGTCGGTCGCGGCGTGCGTCGTCGCGGGCGTGGCACCCGAGTGGATGCCGGTGTGCTTCATGGCCGCCGGCGCGGCGATGGCGTGGCCGACCCGATACCTGACGCCGCAGCTGCGGGACTGCGTCGGCGACGCGTGGTCGCCAACCGCCGATCTGTTCGCGCTCGCGGCGGGCGGCATGGCCGTCGGCCACGCGATCCTCGCGGCGGCGGGCATCAGTGGCGGAGAGGTCACGACACGATGGTTCTTGCCCGCCGCGTTCGCGGCGGCAGCCGTGTACGGCGCCGTGCCTGCGCTGCGCGATCGCCGCCACGCGTGCGGCGTTGGGTCGATCGCCGGGCTTGCCGGCGCGGGCGCAAGCGTCGTGTACGCGACGCACGCGCCGGCCGAGTACTACACGATCGCATTCGCGGCGCTGGCGCCGCTGTTCGGGGCGCTCATGGTCCGGGCGACCGGCGGGCGCGCCGCCTCGCGCCTGCCGGCGCGCTTCGACCTGACGCTGCGCTACGCGGCCATCGCGGCGACGCTGGCGAGCGCCATCGTGGCGCTGCTGGTGTTGCAGGCGACGGGTAGCCGCGACCCGTACGCGCTGGCGACGAGGTGGTACCTGGCGCCGGCGTTCGCACTGGCGCTCTCGTTCTATGTGATCGACGCGTTCGTGCGGGGCGAGCGCAGCGGCGTCACCTGCGGCGCCATCGCTGTGGCGGGACTGTTCTCTGGGGTCGTCTACGGTCTGAACGTGAGCGAGGAATACTACGCCTTCGCGTTCATCGCGGCCGGTGCGGCCGGCCTGGCCTGGGCGCGCCAGGCGGGAGGTTTGACGTCACGCATCCGGGTGCCGGCCGGCGCCCGCGCGGACGCGGCGTGGCTGGCGTACGGCGCGACCGCCGCCGGCATCGGGATCGCGAGCGTCGCGGCGATCGCGGCGGCGGAGCCCGGCAGCACGTACGCGCCGCAATCGAGCTGGTTCCTGGCGGCGGCATTCGCGGCTGCGGCCGCGACCGTCGCGCTCCACCTGACCATGCGGGAGCGTCCGCTCGGCGAGGGGGACCGTGTGGCGATGTATGCGTTCGGCGCGGCGCTTGCCGGCGCGGCGGCGGGCGTCGTCTACGCGCTCGAAGTGAGCGCCGAGCACTACGCCTTCGCATTCGCCGCAGCAGCGTTCGCCATCGTGGGCGTCACGGCTGTTGTGCTGCCGCGGATCAGTGGCGAGCGACCGTGGCGCCGCGAAGACGGCGTCGCGGCGACGCACATGGCAGTCGCCGGCGCGATGGCCGTCGCGATCGGCGCGGCGCTGGCGGGCGCGGGCGTCGCTCACGACGACCCTACACGCGTGGCGTACGAGCCGCAATCACGGTGGTTCCTGCCGGCGCTCTTCGCGCTTACGGCGTCACTGTACGTGGCGGCAGCGGCCGTCCGTCCGCGGACGTGGCGGCCGGCGCCCGCGATGGCGCTCGCGGGCATTGTCGCGTCGATCTTCGGAATCTCGACGGGCGTCGTCTACGCGCTGGGCGTGCAGCCGGAATACTACGCGTTCGCGTTCCTGGCACCCGCCATCGCACTCGGCGTTGCCGCACGGGCAACTCCAGACGCCGCGCTCGCGCGGATGCTCCCGTACGACTGGCGCGAGCTGATGACGCTCGCGGCGCGGCTGGCGGTCGCAGCCGGCGTGGCGGTGGCGCTCGGCGCGGTGATCGCCGGGGCGGCGCCGGACGGGACGTACCGTCCCGAATCGCGGGCGTTCCTGCCGGCGGCCTTTGCCTCGGCGGCGGCGTTCCTGGCGCTCGATGCCTCGCGAGCGCGGCGCCGCACCACGTCCGCGGCGTTCGCGGCGACGGTGACGGGAGCGATCGTGAGCCTGCCGTACACGGCGCACGCCGGCGCCGCATGGTACGGCGTGGCGTTCGCCTGCGCCGGACTGCTGTACGGCGCTGCCGGCCGGACGTGGATGCCGGCGTGGCTCGACCGCCGAGTGCTCGATGCGGCGGCGGTCGCGGCGATCAGCGTGTCGTGGCTGCCATTCGAGGGGGCGTATCGCGAGGCGGCGCGGACTGGCGTGGCCGTGCACTTCGCCGCCGCCTCGTTCTACCTCGCGGCAGCGCTCACGGGCAGGAGCAAGATCACGCTGGGAACGCTGCTGGACGTCCCGGCGGCGGCGGCGCCGGTGCGGCTCGTCACGGGGTGGCTGTACGCGGCGGGGCAGTCGGCGGCGATCGGCTACGTGTACGCGCTGCGCGCCGTGCCGGCCGCGGCGGACGCGCGGGCGAGCACGCTGGCGCTGCCGCTGATGGGCCTGGCTATCGGGTTCGCCGCCTGCGGCGCCAGTTCGCGCTGGTGGCGGCGGGAGTTCCGCATGCATTTCTACGCAATGTCGCTCGCGGTCGCGGCGGCTTCGCTGCTCATTGCGCCTTCGGGAGCGGTCCTCGCCTCGCTGCTCGCCGCGTACGTCTGCGCATACGCGCTGGCGGCGGTGTGGGAGGACACGCCCGAGCTGCTGGCGCCATCCGTCGTGTGCGCGTTCCTCACCGTCGTCGCATGGCGGCAGGTGCTGGGCGTGTCGCCGGCGGCGATCCCGCTGAGTTACAGCGTCGCCGGCAGCGTGCTGGTCGGCGCCGCGGCGCTCGTCAGGGCGGGTCGCGCACGCTGGGCGGCGATGCTCGCGATCAGCGGTGCGGCGTTCGCCGCAGCCGCGCCGGCGGCGGGCTTCGGGATGCTGGCCGCGGGCCTGGCGCCCAGCACGCATTTCGAGGAGAGCGCGCTGTACACGGCGTCGACGATCTCGCTGGCGATCGCGGCGGGCCTCGGACTCGTCGTGGCGGCGGTCACCGGGCGGCGCGCGGCGATCGTCCCGGCGACGGCGCTCCTCGTCGTCGCGCTGCTGCTGGAGATCGGCCGGTACCGGCCCGGAAACGTGCAGGCGTACACGGCGATCATAGGCGCCTACCTGGTGCTGCTCGCGCTCGTCGGCCTCTGGAGGTTGCGGCTGATACCTGCGGCATCCACGGCGGCGCCTTATGTGGAGGCGCTCGGGGCGGCGGTGATCATGTTCCCGTCGTTCGCCCAGTCCCTGGATGGCGCATGGAGCTACCAGGTGCTGTTGCTGGTCGAGGCCGCGTCATTCTTCTCGTGCGGGATCGCGCTGCGGCGGCGCGGGATGCTCGCGGCGGGGATGACGTTCCTGGTTCTGGTGGCCGGGCGGGCGCTGTTCGATGCTGTGCACGTGCTACCGAACTGGATCGTGGTCATGACGGCGGGCGTGGCGCTGCTCGGCATCGGGATGGGGATCCTGCTCGGGCGGGAGCGATGGCGGTCGTGGCAGGAGGGCATGCTGCGCTGGTGGGGAGAGACGGGCGACGCGCCCGGGCTCGCGCGCTGAGGGCGCGCCGCACGCGTATGCGCGTTACAGTACCGAAGCGAGCGCGAGCGAGGGAGCAAGCGGCATGTGGTGGGCCATCCTGCTGAGCGCGGCGGTCGGTTACGCGGCGGGCTCGGTGCAGTTCGGGCTGATCGTCGGACGCGCGACGCGCGGCGTGGACATCCGCGACTACGGGAGCGGCGCGACCGGCGCGACGAACGTGATCCGGACGTCGGGCGCGAAGGCGGGCGTGCTGGTGATCGTGCTGGACGTGGCGAAGGGGATCGCCCCGGTGTACGCCGGTCTCGCGTTGGGGCGGGCGGCGGGACTAGACCACGATGAACGGGCGTGGGCGGCGGCGGCGGGCGCGTTCGCGGCCGTGTGCGGGCACGCCTGGCCGTTGTGGTACGGCTTTCGCGGCGGCAAGGCCGTAGCGACCGGCTTCGGGGCGGCGCTGGCGATGAACCCGCTCGCCGCGGCTGCGATGATCCCGATCGCCGGCGTCGTCGTGGGGACAACGCGGATCATGTCGGCGATGTCGATCCTGATGGCGCCGCTGACAGCGCTGTTTTTCGTCATCCTCGCGGCGGCGGGGATCAGCCCGTGGGCGTATGCGGCCTACGGCGCCGGCGCTTCGGCGATCATCGTCTTCCGGCACCGCGCGAACATCCGCCGGCTCTTCGCCGGGACGGAGCCGCGGATCGGGCGCGGCGGCGAGAGGCGGGCGGCGGCGTAGCGAAGCGCAACGCGGCGCGCCCGGTCAGGGGCCCGTCGACGTTTCGGTGAACAACGGCGCCATCTTGCTGCTCGCGACGAGCTCACGCATCGACGGGTCCGCCGGCCGCGACTCGAAGCGGCCCGCGGCATCGAGGATCTTTCGCAGCAGGGCGAGGTCGCTTGCGGTGTTCAGGAAGACGCCCGGACGCCCGAGCACCCAGTGCACGGCGCGGTCGATCGCCGCCTGCTCGACCAGCGGTTCGTACCAGGTGGTGCTCGTGCGCTCCTTCTCGTTCCAGGGTCCGAGCGTGATGCCCTTGATCGTCTGCACGGCGACGTTGCGGGCGGCGCAGACCTGCGCCAGCGCCTCGAAGTCGGCGGCGTACGCGGGGTTCTGCATCATCGGGAAATTGTAGGGGAGGAGCACCGAGTCGAACGGGAAACGCTCGAGGCTGCGGAGGTGCATCGCGGCGACGGTGACGCCGTGACCGGTGACACCGATGAAGCGCGTCAGCCCCCGCTCGCGCGCCTCGACCGCCCACTCGAGCGCGCCGCCGGGACCGAGCGCCGTCTGCCACTCCTGTTCGTCGACGAGATTGTGGAGTTGGATCAGGTCGACGCGGTCCGTCTGCAGGCGTTCGAGCGAGTGCTCGAACTGCGCCTTCGCCTTCTCGCGGGTGCGCTCGCCCGTCTTGGTGGCGAGGAAGAAGCGGTCGCGGTGACGCGGCATCCACGCGCCGACGCGCCGCTCGGAGCGTCCGTAGGCCGCGGCGGTGTCGATGTGGTTGAGACCGTGGGAGAGGACGAGCTCGAGCGCGGCTTCGCCCTCCTCCTCGGAGGCACCCCAGAGGGCGGCGGCGCCAAAGATGATGCGGGTGCTCTCGTGGCCGCAGTTGCCAAACGGCGCCGTAGCTATCACGTGCGTCTCCTCTCCTGGCGCTCGCGGACGGTGGACCGGGCCGCGAGCGTGCCCGCACACGGTACCGCTCCGGACGCGCTGCCGCGATGCGGCGCAGTGCGCGGCCGATACACTCTCGGCGATGCGGGCCGAGGAGTCGCAACTCGACGCCGGGCGGGCGCGGACGACGTTCGCGGGAAGCGTGAACGTCGTGCTGCTCTCGTACGTCATCGATGGAGCGCTGGCGTTCGCGGCGGGTGTGCTCGTCGCGCGGGCGCTGGGCCCGGACGGGCGCGGCGCGTACGGGATCTTCGTCGTGTCCACCGCGCTCGGGCAGATGATCCTGGGGGCGGGGTTCGGCAGCGCGGCGATCTACTACATCAACAAGCAGACCCTGAGCGTGCGCGAGGTCGTGTCGGCGGCGCACGCCGTCACGCTGGGCGCCGCGGCGCTGACCCTCGCCGCGGTGGCAGTCGTCGTCGCCTCGGCCGGTGGAGGCGTCATGGGCGGCGGCATCTCCGCGTGGATCCTCGTCGCGGCGATCCCGACGCTGATCTACGCGGCGGCGCTTCGGGTCGTGCTGCAGGCGAGCAGCCGGTTCGTGGAGATGGGCGCGGCGACGGTGCTGCAGCCGCTGGCGATGCTGGCGCTCGTCTGCGCGATGTACGCCGCGGACAGCACGACGCCGGAGCGCGTCGTTGCCGCCTGGACCGCGTCGAACGCCGTGGCGGCGGCGTTCTGCCTGGCGCGCCTGGGCGCGCGTTCGGTGGATCCGCGGCAGATCGTGCGGCCGCGGTGGCGGACGCTGGCGACGCTCGCCCGGTTCGGGGTGCAGGGCGAGGCGGGCAATGTGCTGCAGCTGCTGAACTACCGGCTGGACCAGTACGCCGTGCGGGGATTCGTGAGCCTCGCCGGCGTCGGCATCTACGCCGTGGGGGTGTCGATGACGGAGGCAGTGTGGATGATCGCCAACGCCGTCGCGATCGTGCTGCTGCCGCGACTGACGTCGGCGAGCGAGGACGATGTGCGGTGGATGGCGCCGGTCGCGACGCGGAACACGCTGGCGATCGCGGGCGGGGCGGCGGCGGCGCTCGCCATCGCCGCGCCCTTGCTGATCCCGCGCTTCTTCGGGCACGCGTACGATGACTCGGTGCGAGCGCTCTGGTGGCTTCTCCCGGGCACGGTCGCGCTGACGGGATCGAAAGTGCTGACAAGCTACATCTTCAGCCAGGGACGGCCACTGGTGAACACGGGTATCACCGTCGTGTCGCTTGCAGTCACGGCGGCGGCGCTCTTCGCGCTCGTGCCGGCGTTCGGCGTAGAGGGCGCGGCGGCCGCGTCCTCGCTGGCGTACATCGCGCACTTCGCGGCGGCGCTGTACGCATACCGGAGCATCTCCGGGGAGCCGGTCAGCGGCGCGCTGGTACCGCGGCTGTCCGATGCACGGCTATACGCTGACGCGTGGCGATCGCTCGTCACAAGGCGCTCGCCGCGTCCGCCTGCCGGCGCACAACCGAGGCGCGCGGACGGATGAGCATCGAGCCGGTCGACGACGAGCGCCGGTTGCGGATCGCCGTGCTGGGCGACATCGACGGGGTGCACACGCGCTCCTGGCTGCGCTGGTTCGTCGAGCGGGGACACGACGTGCACGCGATCTCGTACTACACGCCGCGGGCGCAGCTCGAGGGCGTGCGGATGCACGTCTTGCGGCCGGGAGGCGCGGGAGGCGGGGGCGCGGGGGCGGGATGGCTGGCCGGCCGCGTGCCACGCGGGGTGCTGCGCCTGGCCCACGGGTTGCGGTACCGCCGCGCCGGCGTGGCGCGCGCGGTGCGGGAAATCGCGCCGGACGTGCTGCACGGGCACTTCGTGGTGGAGCATGGCTTTTACGGGCTGATGGCGGGGTTCCGGCCGTACGTCGTGACGGCGTGGGGCTCGGATGTGCTCGTCGAGCCGCGCCGCGACCCGGTCTCGAAGCGGATCGCCGCGTATACGTTGCGCCACGCCGATGCCGTCACGTCGAACAACGCGTACATGGCGGAGCGGATGATCGAGCTCGGCGCAGACCGCGCGAAGACGCACGTCATCGTGCTGGGCGCCGACCGCTACTTCCTGGAGGCCAGCCCGCGCTCGGTCAACGTACGCGAGGGAGACCCGGCGAGGGCGCCGGCGATCATCAGCACGCGGGCGCACGAGCCGCTCTACAACATCGGCGAGGTCATCGATGCGTACGGGCGGGTGGTGCGCCTGCAGCCGGCGGCGCGGCTGGTGCTGGCCCACGGCGGATCGCTGACGTCCGGGTTGCAGCGGCAAGCGAGCGGTGCGGGCGGCCGCGTGGAGTTCTACGGCTTCCTCGATCGGGCCGCGTTCCGCGAGGCGCTCAGCGACGCCGAGGTGTTCGTGTCCGTGCCGTCGTCGGACGGGACGTCGGTGGCGCTGCTCCAGGCGATGGCGGCGGGCTGCTTCCCGATCGTGTCGGACCTGCCGACCCAGCGGGAATGGGTCGAGGACGGCGTCAACGGCTTTCGGGTGCCGCCCCACCGTCCGGACCTGCTCGCGGACAGGATCGGGCGGGCGCTCGGCGATCCCGCGCTTCGGCGCGACGGGGCGGAGCGGAACCGTGCCATCGTCGAGGCGCGCGGACTGAACGAAAACGAGATGATGCGGATGGAGGCGGTCTACCTGCGGCTGAGGGAGGCGAGCCGGAGCCGATGTTAGAGGTCGGATGTTGGATGTCGGAGCGGGAGGCGCAGTCCGGAGCGCCGGTATGCTGAACGGATGAAGTCCCAGTACACCATGCGGGCCCTCGTGCTGGCCGAGGGCGTGGCGGGCTCGACGAGCCCGAATCCCCACGTCGGGTGCGTGATCGTGCGCGACGGCCGCACCGTCGGCGAGGGCGCGACGCAGCCGCCGCCGGGGCTGCACGCAGAGGCCGTGGCGCTGTCAGCGGCGGGCGAACGGGCGCGCGGCGCGACGGTGTACGTCTCGCTGGAACCTTGTTCCCATTACGGACGCACGCCGCCGTGCGCGGATGCGCTGATCGCGGCGGGCGTCACGGCGGTGCGCGTGAGCATGATCGACCCCGACGACCAGGTCTCCGGGCGGGGCATCGAAAAGCTGCGGGCTGCCGGCATCGACGTTGAAGTGGGCGACGGCGAGGGCGAGGCGCGACGCGTGCTCGAGGCCTACATCAAGCATCGCACGACGGCGCTGCCGTTCGTGATCGCGAAGTTCGCGGCGACGCTCGACGGGAAGATCGCCGCGTCGAGCGGCGACTCTCGATGGGTCGCGGGCGAGACAGCGCGCGCCTGGGCGCACGAGCAGCGCACACGCGTCGATGCGATCATGTGCGGCGTGAACAACGTGCTGATCGACGACCCGCAGCTGACGGCGCGACCGGGCGGCATCGTGGCGGAGCGCCAGCCGCTGCGCGTCGTCGCCGACTCGCGGGGGAGGACGCCGCTCGACGCCCGGGTGCTGGGCCCGGGCGGCCACACGCTCATCGCCACGACGGCGGCATCGACAAACGAGTGGCGTGAGGCGGCCGCGCGCACGGGCGCCGAGGTGCGGGTCTTCCCGGACGATGGGAGGGGCCGGGTCAACCTGCGCGCGCTGGCCGAAGCGCTGGGCGCGCGGGGCGTGATGTCGCTTCTGGCAGAAGGCGGCGGCGTGCTGCATGCGTCGCTGTTCGCGTCGCGGCTGGTCGACAAGGTGCAGGCGATCATCGCGCCGAAGATCATCGGCGGTGTCGCGTTTCCGGCTGTGGCGGGCGCGGGTGTGGCGGCGATGGCGGAGGCCACCACGCTCGCCGACGTCACAGTGCGCCGGCTCGGGAGCGACGTGTTGATCGCGGGGTACGTGCGGGAAACAGGCATTCCGGCGCCTCGCGCCGGCTGATGGCGTTACAATGGCGACGGGCGGGGGCGTCCCGGTGGCCGGGCGCCGTAGCCCGGGATTCTGCGTTTTCGGCAGTCGCTTGGCGTAATCACGGCGAGATCGACAACGATCACCAGCATATTGACGCGGCGCGATAGTTAGTGTTACCGTAACACTAACTCCGGAGGCGGCATGTTCACCGGCATCATCGAGGAGTTGGGCACCGTCCGCAGCAACGCGGAGGGCGAGATCGCGATCCAGGCGAAACGCGTGCTCTGGGGGACGAACCTCGGGGACAGCATCTCCGTGAACGGCGTGGATCTGACAGCAAAGCACTTCGACGAGGAAGGCTTCATCGCAAACGTGATGCCGGAGACGTACCGGCGCAGCAACCTGGGCGACCTGCGCCCGGGCGACCTGGTGAATCTCGAGCGATCGCTTCAGCTCGCCGGGAGGCTGAGCGGGCACCTGGTGCGCGGCGTCGTGGAGGCTACCGGCACGCTGGAGTCGTTCACGCGCGAGGGCGACGCGATCATCGCGCGCTTCAACGCGCCGCCGGAGATCCTGCGCTACGTCGTGATGAAGGGTCCGGTGGCGATCGACGGCATCAGCCTCACGGTGATGGCGAAGGACGAAGCGTCGTTCTCGGTGTCGCTCGTGCAGTACACGCAGGAGCACACGAACCTGCACACGAAGAAGCCGGGCGACCGCGTGAACCTCGAGACGGACATTATCGCGCGCTACGTCGAGGCGATGGTGGCGGGAGACGCCGCGGGCAACGGGAGCGTCTATGGGGCACTTCGCGGAAGCGGCGCCGCGAGATGACGGCGAATCAGGACAGGACCGTGCAACCGGAGCTGCCCCGGATCAGCGAGAAGGAAGAGAAACGCGCGCGCGGCCTCGCCAGCGTCGAAGAGGCGATCGAGGAGTACCGCAACGGGCGCTTCGTGATCATCGTCGATGACGAAGACCGGGAGAACGAGGGCGACCTGACGATCCCGGCGCAGTTCGCGACGCCCGAGGCGATCAACTTCATGGCGCGGTACGCGCGTGGCCTGATCTGCGTCCCGATGACGGCGGAGCGCCTCGAGCAGCTGCACATTCCGATGATGGTGAACCACAACGATTCTCACTTCGGCACGCCGTTCACGATCGGCGTGGAGGCGCGGCACGGCGTGACGACCGGCATCTCGGCACCCGACCGAGCGCGCACGACGCAGGTGCTGATCGACCCGAAGACGCGGCCGGACGACCTGGTGATGCCGGGACACACCTTCCCGCTCCGGGCGCGCGAGGGCGGCGTGCTGGTACGCGCCGGGCAGACCGAAGCGACGATCGACCTGTGCAAGCTGGCGGGCCTGTACCCGGCGGGCGTGGTCTGCGAGATCATGAGCGAAGACGGGACGATGTCGCGGCTGCCGGAACTGAAACGCTTCGCGAAGCGGCACAAGCTGAAGATCATCAGTGTGACGCAGCTGATCCAGTACCGCATTCACAAGGAGAAGCTCGTCCGTCGCGTGGCGGAGACGGTACTGCCAACGGAACAGGGCGAGTGGCGCTGCATCGCTTACAAGGCACTGACCGATCCGGACGAGCACGTCGCGCTGGTGCTGGGCGACGTCGCGGGGGAGGACCCCGTGCTGGTACGCGTGCACTCACAGTGCGTGACGGGCGACGTCTTCGGATCGCAGCGGTGTGACTGCGGCGAGCAGTTGCAGCGGGCCATGGAGATGATCGCGGGCGCGGGGCGAGGCGTCGTCGTGTACATGCGGCAAGAGGGGCGGGGAATCGGGCTGCACAACAAGATCAAGGCGTACAAGCTGCAGGACGGCGGCATGGACACCGTCGAGGCGAACGAGGCGCTCGGCTTTCCCGCGGATCGCCGCGACTACGGGATCGGTATGCAGATCCTCGTCGACCTGGGGCTGCGCAACCTGCGCCTGCTGACGAACAACCCCACCAAACGCGCCGGCCTCGAAGGCTTCGGCCTGCACTGCGTCGAGCGGATCCCGCTGCTGGCGGCGCCGAACAAGCACAACGTGCGCTACCTCGAGACCAAGCGGACAAAGATGGGGCACTTGCTCGGGTAGGGGTCCGGCGTTCAGTTCTCGGTGCGCGTCCGTCCTTTACGGAACGCCGGCGATGGGCGCGTTATGTGCGTTCGGAGCGGCAGCGGACGGCGAGCGTGCTTCCCGTGCGGCCCAAATGGGTCAGACGTACCATTGATCCGGAGCGCGAGGCCGCGATCATGATGCATGCGCAGCGATGCGAGGAGGACTCGTGCCGAAGGACGGACTGACCTTCGAAGGCGGTCTCGACGCGTCGGGCATGCGGATTGCCATCGTCGTGGCGCGATTTAACTCGCACGTCACCGGCCCGTTGTACGATGGTTGCAGGGACGAGTTGGGCGCGCACGGACTGGATCTCGATACGCTGCGGACGGTCGAGGTGCCGGGCTGCTTCGAACTTCCGCTGGTGGCGAAGCGGCTCGCGGCGGGCGGCGACGTCGAGGCGATCGTCTGCATCGGCGCGGTGATACGCGGCGACACGCCGCACTTCGATTACGTGTCGTCGGGCACCGCGAACGGCATCCAGCGCGCCGCGCTGGACACCGGCGTGCCGGTGATCTTCGGCGTGCTGACGACCGACAACGAGGAGCAGGCGCTCGACCGGATCGGCGGCAGCGAGGGCCACAAGGGCCGAGAGGCGGCGCTGACGGCGATCGAGATGGTGCAGACAATGCGCGGCCTGGATGCCGTGCGGGCGGTGAGACGAGCACCGTAGGGCCCCGCTCAGGAGGCGGGAATACATGGCAGTAAAAGCCGACGATGTACGGCACCCCGACCAGATCGAAGACGAGTTCGACTGGGCCGCCGTCGCGGAGGGCGAGCGACCCGACCCGGCGACGAACCGCACGTTGCGGCTCGCGCACCGCGCGGTCGCGAAGTTCCCGGAGCTCAAGGGTAAGTACAAGGCCTACGCCGGGGCGGCGGCGGTCGTCTCGAGCGTGGCAACGTTGATGGCGGGAGTGGCGATCACGCGCAAGATGAAGCGCGGGATGAGCGCGGACCGGGCGCTGGCCTCGCTGACCGCGGCGGACCTCGAGGCAGCCCTGCACGTCGCGGCGCGCGACCAGCGCTACAAGCGGCTGTTGCGGAAGATCGCCCGCCGCGGCGCTCCCAAGAACGACTGAGGGCATGACTGGTCCGGCCACGGACTCGCGCGCCGGTCGCGGCGAGGTCTGCGTGGCTCCTTCGCGGACCCGGGCGGCGACGGAGCGCCGTCGCGGCGCCGGCCCGGCTACGGCGAGACGACGGCGATGAGCGGACGACGTGCGACGACCGGCGGGCAGCTTCTTCTACCTGCGGTGGCGCGGGCCCCAGGCGGCTGACGTGTACCTGCCGGGCCTCATCGTGCGGTTCGTCGTCAACGTGGCGGCGCTGTGGCTGTCGCAGGCACTGGTGCGCGGGTTCGCCATCGATACGTGGGGCGGGCTGATCTTCGGCGCCGTGATCTTCGGACTGGTGAACGCGTTCATCCGGCCGGTGGTCGCCATTCTGTCGTGCCCGCTGACCTGCCTGACGCTGGGGCTGTTCACGCTGATCATCAACACGATGATGCTCGGGCTGACGGCCTGGCTGGCGGGGAAATTCGACCTGGCGTTCGAGGTGGACGGGTTCGTCGCGGCGTTCCTGGGCGCGCTGATCATCTCCGTCGTCAGCGCGGTGTTGAGCCGGTGGGCCGACCGGAACATCCTGGCGGCGTGACGCGCCTCGCGGCGCGGCGTGCGGCCGCTACGGCCGAGCACATAATGATTGCCAATCCAGCGAGTCTGTGGTACTGTGGCGATCCCGTGCATACGAGCGCGGGACGCCAGGACAGCGCGCGTCTCATCCGCCCGCCGCGGCTCGGCCGTGGCCGGCGCTTCGGGTGCGCAGGAGGTCGGCCGGAGTGCATGTGACGCCCGACGCATGCGAGGCGCTGAGCAAGCTGCTTGCGCGCCGCAACAACCCCGACCGCTGCCTTCGTCTGAGCACCATCCACGGCAACTACCGCTTCGTCCTCGATGAGCCTATCGAGCAAGACATCACGTACATCCACGAAGAGCGGGTCGTGCTGGTCGTGTCGGAGACGGTGTCGCGCGACCTCTGGGGCATCACCGTCGACTGCGCCGAAGAGGAAGGCAAGCAGAAGCTGATCTTCCGCAAGGCGAAGGCCGGCGAGCCATTCGACGCGATCCGCGACAACGGCGACGACGTGCCGCCGAAGTGGCGCGCGGGCCAGCACGAGCAGTTGCTCGAGGAGATCGCCGAGATCGGGCGCCAGATGACATCGTTGCGTGGCGGGTCGAAGAGTTCGCTCCGCGAGCAGTTGCAGGCGCTCGAAGCGCGCAAGCAGGCGAAGTGGGACGCGATCCGCGCCCTCTGGGCCGGCGACGGCGGCTGGCATAAGCTGAACGGTATCAGCAACGCCGCCGCGAACGGGAACGGGAGCAGCGCGGCCCACGCGAACGGGAATGGCAACGGAAAGGCGGCTTCTCGAGCCGCGGCGCGCAGCGCGGTCGATTAGCGAGTACAGGAGCGTACGTGGCGTCAGTTGACCTCCGCGATGGCGAGTCCCCCGAACACCTGATCACGCGATTTCGGCAGGTCGTCCAGCGGGACGGGATCCTGCGCGAGATCAAGCAACGCCGGCACTTCATCCCCAAGAGCGAACGGCGGCGCATCGCCCGGGCGAAGGCGGCGCGGCGGCGGCGGCGCGCCAAGACGAAGGCAGCGGCGATCTAGCCTCGCCGCGAACGCGGATTCCTCCGACACATGCCACACAGGTACGGCGCGCTCGCACGCGATGGCAACCGCATGCACGCGGGACAGCGCGCTACGGGTCGATCGCCAGCAGGCGTGCGGCATTCTCGCGCAGGATCTTCGGACGGACGTCATCGCTGAAGCCCACCTGGTCGAAGTCGCGCAGCCAGCGCTCGGGCGTGATCGCCGGGTAGTCGGAGCCGAAGAGCACCTTGTCGGGGATCACGTTGTTGGCGTAGGTGACGACCGAGCGCGAGAAGTACTTCGGCGACCAGCCGGAGAGGTCCATGTACACGTTCGGCTTGTGCACGAGCATCGCCAGTTGCTCTTCCTGCCAGGGCCAGGCGGGATGCGCCATGACGATCGTCAGCGCCGGGAAGTCCGCCGCGACGTCGTCCATGTACGGGATCGGGCGGGCGTAGCCGAGCTTGATGCCGCCGCCACCGGGCCGGCCGGCGCCGACGCCGGTCGTGCCGGAGTGGAACAGCACGATGAGCCCCAGTTCCTGCGCCGTCGCCCAGAGCGGGTAGAAGCGCGGGTCGTTCGGGTAGAACTGCTGCGTGGAGGGGTGGAATTTCAGGCCCTTGAGGCCGAGATCCTTCACCTTCTGCGCCTCGTGCACCGCCGCTCTGCCCTTCCAGGGGTCGACGTTCCCGAACGCGGTGAAGGTGTCGGGCCAGCGCTTCACGCAGTCAGCGAAGTACTGGTTCGGCACCGGCGGGCGACCCGTGGCCGTCTCCGCATCGATCGCGAACAGCACGCCAAACATGTCGAGCTTCTGGTAGTAGTCGGCCATCTCCTCGGTCGTCGCTGGCGGCGGGCCGCCGCGAAAGTACGCCGCCATCTCGGCCTGTTCCCTCGCGGACATGCCGCCGGGGCCCGGAGGGTGGATGTGAAAATCAATCGTCTTCATAGATGAGACTTTCTGCGCTACTCCCAGTGCTTGCCGGCATGCAAGAAACGCGCGAAGTTACGCCATGACGACTCTTCAGAGACGGCCAAGTGATCTTCGGTCCACCGGGCCATCGCGTCGAGGAACCCGTCAACTCCGAAGTTCTGCCAATCGTTGACTCCATCAGAGCATGGAGGCGGCGGCAAGTCCGCCTTTAGAGCCAGGACGAATTCAATGAAGGCTTCTCGCGTGTCACAAGATTCGGCCTACTGGTCCAGGACGCTCATCTCCGTTGCTCTCTACTTCATTACGCCAACCTGCACGTTCCGGAACCGCGCGGCGGCGGCACCGTGGCCGGTGTGGGCGACTTGCTCGGGCTGGCCCTTGCCGCAGTTGGGGGTGCCCCAGACGACCCACTCGTCGCGGTTGGCGACGGCGTCGCACCTGCCCCAGAAACGCGGCGTGATGCCGGTGTACGTCGCGTTCTTCACCAGATCGCCGAGCTTGCCGTGCTTGATCTCGCGGCCGATCTCGGTGCCGAACTGGAAGTTTAGCCGCTTGTCGTCGATGCTCCAGCTCCGGTTCGTCTCCATGTAGATGCCGTCGTCCGTGTCGGCGATCATGTCCGCCAGCGTCCATTCGCCGGGCTCGATGCTCACGTTGGTCATGCGGATCAGGGGGATGCGGTTCCAGCCCGAAGCGCGCATGGCGCCGTTGCTGCGCTGCCCCAGCGCGGCCGCGGTCTCGCGCGAGGTCAGGTAGCCGACGAAGAGGCCCTCGCGGACGATCGGCGTGCGCTGCGCCGGTACGCCCTCATCGTCGAAGCCGAAGCTGCCGAGGCCGCCCGGGATCGTCGCGTCGGCGGTCATGTTCACGTGCGGCGAACCATACATGAAGCTGCCGAGCTTGTCCGTGGTGAGGAAGCTCATGCCGGCGAACGCCGCTTCGGTACCGAGCACGCGGTCGAGCTCGATCGGGTGGCCGCAGGACTCGTGGATCTGGAGCGCGACCTGCGAGCCGTCGAGGATGACGGTGGTCGTGCCCGGCTGTTGCGGCTTCGCGCGGAGCAGGGCGGCAGCCTCCTCGGCGACGCGGCCGGCGTTGGCGCGCAGGTCGTACCGCTCGACGAACTCCCAGCCCTCTGTTCCCTGGTGGCGGCCGACGCTGTTCGGGTAGGACCGGTTCTGCACCTCCCCCTCGTCGACGGCGGTGGCCTCGAGGCCGCACCCTGTCTCGTACAGCTCCTGCTCGATGTAGGCGCCCTCGGTGCTGGCGAAGACCTTGTCTTCGCGCTGGCAGTAGACGCTGGCTTCGGCGGCGACGATGTTCGGGACGCGCATCATCGTCTGGTTGACGTCGAGCAACAGTGCGATCTTGTCGTCGAGCGACACCGAGAACGGGTCGCGCGTCACGGGTGTGCCGTAGGTGCCGCTCACCGACTGCGACGGTCCGATGTCGGCGCGCGGGCCGCGGACCGTCCCGGAGGCGCGGGCCACGCGCACGGCCTCGGCGGCGACGCGGTCCGCATCAGCGGACGACATCTCGCGGCTGCCGGCGAAGCCCCAGAATCCATCGACGACGACACGCACCCCGAAGCCGAGCGACTCATCGGAGGTGAGGGCTTCAACGTTGTTGTTGCGGACATCCACGCCCTGCGACTTGAACCGCACAATGCGGACGTCGGCGTACGCGGCGCCGCGTTGCTTCGCAGTGTCGAGCGCGCGCATGGCGAGATCACGCACCGTCGTATCTCCGTTGGGGCGCGACGGCGGCGTGACGTGAGAGGAAGTCCAGGACGGGCGCGTTGAACGCTTCCGGATCCTCCGCCGTGAATCCGTGCCGCAGGCCGGGCACGACGACGAGCTCGGCGCCGGCAATGCGCTCCGCGATCAGCGTCGAGTTGCGGGCGTCGACGAACGTGTCGCCGGCGCCGGTCATGACGAGCGTCGGCGCGTGGATCTGCGGGAGCCGATCATACGTGTCGTGCGCGAACACGGCCTCGCCCTGGGCGAGCATGCCGGACAGGCTCGTCGGGTGCTGGATGATGCCCGCGACGTACGACTGAAACGCGGGCCCGGGGTTGGCGAGGAACGCCGGCGTGAAGAGCTGAAGCATGTACTCCTTGATGCTATCGGCGGTCCAGACCAGGGCCATGTCGGTCGGCCGCGACTCGTCGCGAAGCTGCTGAAGGCGGTCGTAGGCGAACGAGTGCGGGCCGCCCGGGCTGGTGCAGCCGAGCACGAGCGACCTTACGCGTTTCGGGTCCTGCAGCGTGAGTTCCTGCGCGATCATGCCGCCCATCGAGACGCCCACGACGTGCGCGGAGGCGATGCCGAGGTGGTCGAGCAGCGCCGCGGCGTCCGCGGCCATCTGCGGGATGGAGTAAGGCCCTTCCGGCTGCGACGACCTTCCGGAGCCGCGATTGTCGAAGGCGATGACATGGAAGCGGCCGGCGAACGCCGGGATCTGCGGCGCCCAGGCCGCGGCGTTCGTGAGGAACCCCATGATGAGCAGGAGCGGCTCGGCCAGAGGGTCGCCATGCTCCTCGAAGTAGATGTCGATGCCGTTGACGTGGGCGATGGTCATCGCGATGCGTCACCTTCCGTCGAGCCCGGAACGGGGCACGCCACATGATATCGCGCCCGTGGCCTGTGGCCCGCCGTGGCGGGCGCGCCGTGCGCTCATGATGCGTACACGCGTTCGCCGGCCACCCAGGTCTCGGTCACCCGCAGATCATCATCGAGCAGGACGAAGTCGGCGAGCGCACCCGGGGCCAGGACGCCGCGATCGGCGAGCTGCATCGCGCGGGCCGGGTTCGTCGAGGCCATGGCGGCGGCGGCGGGGAGCGAGACCCCGAGATGCTCGACGGCGTTGCGGACGGTCTGGTCGAGCGTGATCACGCCGCCGATGATCGTGCCGTCGGCGACGCGGACCGCCTTGCCGCCTTCGACGCGAATGGGGGTGCCTTCCCAGACGCCCTCACCGTCGGCCGTGCCCGCGAGCGGCATGCCGTCGGTGACGAGGACGACGCGGGCGCTGCCCAGCGCGCGCACGAGCACGCGGGCGGCCGCGAAGTCGACGTGGGCGCCATCGCCGATCAGCTCCGCGGTGAGCGCATCCGACGTCATCACGGCGCCGAGGACGCCGGGATCGCGATGGCTGAAGGCCCGCATGGCGTTGAAGCAATGCGTCACATGCGACACGCCGAGAGCGACGGCTCGCACCGCCTCAGCGTACGTGGCGTCGGTATGTCCCATCGCGGCGATGACGCGCGACCGGACGACGGCGCGGATCAGCTCGCCGGCGCCGGGCAGCTCCGGCGCCAGCGTGATCTGCCGGAGCGCGCCGGCGGCCGCTTCCAGGAGCTGCTCGTACTCGCCGACGGCCGGCGGGCGCAGCCACCGCGGATCGAACGCGCCGCGTCGGCCCGGATTGATGTACGGCCCTTCGAGGTGGAACCCGGCCATGCGCGCGGCGGCCGCTCCCGGCGCGCCCGCGAGCGGCGCGAGGGCGCGAAGGCGCGCGAGGATCTGCGCGTGGTCCCTGCCGGCCGTGCTGACGAGGAACGACGTCACGCCCCGCGAGACGATCCAGCGGGCATACAGACGGACCTGGTCCGCGTCAGCGGTCATGAGGTCGAAGCCGCCCCCGCCGTGGACGTGGACATCGAAGAAACCCGGCGCGAGGTAGCGGCCGCGCCCGTCGCTCAGGCGCGCGTCGGGAGGCGGGGGCTGATGCGGCCAGAGCGCCTCGACGATGCGCTCGCCGTCGAACAGGAGCCCGCCGTCGCGGGCCCGCCCGGGAAGGACCAGGCGGACATTCGTGATCGCGCGAAGCGTCATCCGGCGGCGATCCGGCAAAGCACGGCTGCGCGACGAGGGATCAGCGCTGACATGTGCGGCAGTAGGTGGTCACGCGTTGATTCGGCGAGATCTCCGTGAGATAGCTGCCGCAGCGGGGACAACGGCCCTCATCCCTGTTGCTCCGGTCGCCGCCGCCCTTTCGATGCACCTTCAGGTGCCCGCGCCACTCCTGGTAGTCGAGCGCGTCGCGGAAATGCTCGCGGAGGATCGGAATCGAGCGGTCCATGGTCTTGCGGAGGCCGGCGTAGAGATCGCCGATCTCTTCGGCCGAAAGCGAGGTGCGCTTGCGGAACGGTTGGATGCGCGCTTCGAAGAGGATCTCGTCGGAGTAGGCGTTGCCGATGCCGGCGATAAACTTGTGGTTCGTCAGGATGTTCTTGATGGCGCCGTTGTGCTTGCGAATGCGTTCGCGGAACTCGTCCTCGGTCACTTCGAGCGCGTCGGGGCCCATCTCGGCGAACATCGGCACGGACATGACGTCATCCTGGTTGACGACGTAGATCTTGCCCATCAGCATCTGGTCCGCGTACCGCAGCTGCCAGCCGTCTTCGAGCGTGATGCTGATGCAGGTCTTGGCGGCCCTCTTCGCGGACGGCTGCAGGTACTGAAAGCGGCCGGTGAGCATGGGGTTGATGACGAGCACGCTCTCGTCGGCGAGGGCGAAGAGCAGGAACTTGCCGCGGCGGAGGACGTGGCCGAAGCGATTGCCGGTGAGCGTCGCCTCGAAGTCCTTAGCCGGCGTGCGGAGGATGTAGGGGATGAGCGCCTCGGCGCGGATGATCTCGACGCCTACGATGCGTTCGTTGAGAAAGCTGCGGATCGCTTCGAGGTCCGGGGTCTCTGGCACGGTTCAACGTATCACGACCGCGGAGGCGGGGCACCTAACCAGCACGGATCGCTCGACGGCAGAGCGCGAATTGGGAGCGCCGCGGCACTGCCGGCCGGCGCCGCGGTGTGCTCGCAGCGGCACGCGTTGGTGGCCGGCGCCAACCACGGCCTGATCGGGCCGGATGGCCGGGACCTGGATGTCAACTCGATCGCCTCAGCGCGTGCCACCTGGTGGAGCTGACGCTCGATGCCGTCTGGCTCACCGGTTGAGGGCTAGTCGCGCACGAACAGTCCGCGGACGGCGCGGAGGGCGCGCGTCGCCACGGGGGATTGGGGCGCGCGAGCGATCTCCTGATCCATATCGCCGGCGTGGTAACGCTGAAGCGCGAACGAGAGTTCGGCGCCGATGAGGATAATGTTTGCGCCGAGAAAGTTGTACACGAGGAAGAGCAACAGGCCCGCGAGCGAACCGTAGACGACATCGAAGTTGTTGAAGTAGGCCACGTAGATCGCGAAGGTGTTCTTGAGCACTTCAAAGAGCAACGTTGCGACGAGCGCGCCCGGGATGATATCGCGCCAGCGGGGACGGATGGCCGGCACAACGCGGTAGAGGAAGAGGAAGAGCGCGATCGTGAGGAGCGACGGCAAGAGAATCGCCGGCAGTTCCCAGACCGGGCTGGAGCCACGGAGCAGCGTCACGCCGCCGGGTGCGTTGGAGCGCAGGACGCGCAGGATAGCGGTCGCGGAGAGCGACGCAATCAGCAGCAGCCCGACGAAGCCGACCTGCATGAGGTCGATCAGCTTCTGATGCAGGTACGCACGATGGTCCCGCGTCGCCCACACGCGGTTGAGCGACTTCCGAACGGAGGCGAACACCGCGGAGCCCGCCCACATCGTGCCGATCGCGCCGATGACGGCGCCGGGCCCGCTGGCGCTCTTGACGCTGTTCAGGATGTTTTCGACTGACGACCGCCCCTCGGTCGACGACAGCGGCACGAAGTTGATGATGCGGTCGACGAGATCCGCGCGGAGGTTGGCGTTGTTGAGAAAGAATCCGAACACGGAGACGAAGAAGATGAACAGCGGCACGACCGAGAACAGGATGTAGTAGGAGATCGCGGCAGCGAGCTGGAGGCAATCGTCACGGTTAAACCCGACATAGGTGTGCTTGGTGACGATCCAGGCGCGTGTCAGCATGCTCGTTGCAGTGTAACGGCGGGCGCCGCGCCGATCCTCGCTGCTATAATCGGCGAAATTCGTCCTGCGGGCAGGGATCCTCGTGACGCGACAGTACCGGCAGCGCGCAACGGGCGGCGGATATCACCGAATCGTCGCCAAATTCGGCACGAATCTCCTCACGGCGGGTTCGGCCGATCTCGACACGCGCGTGATCGCCGACCTCGTCGGGCAGACGGTGCGGCTCATGGACGAAGGGCGCGAGCTGGTCATCGTCACGTCGGGCGCGATCGCGGCGGGGCGGGAGCGGCTGTCGGGCGGGCAGCGCCGGAGAGACATACCGTTTCGACAGGCGCTGGCGGCCATCGGGCAGCCGCGCCTGATGCGGGCGTACGACAACCTGTTCGACAGGCGCGGCCGCATCGTCGCGCAGACCTTGCTCAGCCGGCGCGACCTTTCGGACCGGGTGGGGTATCTCAACGCCCGCAACTCGCTGCTCGGCTTGCTGGAGATGGGCATCGTGCCGATCGTGAACGAGAACGACGTGGTGGCGATCGACGAGATCGCGGGCGCGCGCATCGGCGACAACGACACGCTGTCGGCGCTGGTCGCAAACCTCATCGACGCAGACCTGCTGGCGATGCTCACGGATACGGGCGGGCTGCACACGGCGGACCCGAGGACGCACAAGGACGCGACGCTGATCCCGAGGGTCGAGCGGATCAGCAAGGAGATCGAACTGATCGCGGGCGGGGCATCGCGCGAGGGGCCCGGCACCGGCGGCATGATCACCAAGCTGCAAGCGGCGCGCCTGGCGACCGGGGGCGGCTCGGATGTCTTCATCGCGAGCGGACACGAGCGGAACGCGCTCTACCGGCTGGCGACGGGCGAGCACGTGGGCACGATGCTGCCCGCGCGCCGCAGCCGGCTCGAGAGCCGGAAACGGTGGATGCTGTCCGGGCTGGGCACGCACGGTTCGATCATCGTCGACGTGGGGGCCGCGAAGGCGTTGGTGGAGCGCAAAACGAGCCTCTTGCCGGCCGGAGTGCGAGCCGTGGAGGGCCCGTTCAAGCGCGGCGACGCCGTGAACATCTGCCTGCCCGATGGCGGCCACCCCATCGCGTGCGGGATCACGAACTACGACGACCACGATGTGGCGACGATCCAGGGGATGCGGTCCGACCGGATCGCCGATGCCCTGGGCTACCAGTTCGGGTCCGAGGTCGTCCACCGGAACAACCTCGTGTTGCTGTAGCTACGGGCGGCAGCCCTGTTAGCCTGTAGCCATGGCCGGCCCGGAGGCACCTCTGCTGTTTGCGAAGCGCGGCGACGGCGTGGCGTGGCTCACGCTGAACCGCCCGGCGGTGCTCAACGCGATGAACATGGCGGTACGCGACCAGCTGTGGGAGGCGCTGCTGGCCATCCGCGATGACCCGGAGGTGCGCGTGGCGGTGTTCGCGGGCGCCGGCGAGCGCGCGTTTTCGGCGGGCGCGGACATCAGCGAGTTCGGGACGGCGCCCTCGTACGCGGAAGCGCGGCGGGCCAGGCAGGACCGTGACGTCTGGGGGCTGATGCTGCAGATCACGAAGCCGCTCGTCGCGTCGGTACGAGGCATCGCCTACGGGGCAGGGTGCGAACTGGCGCTGCTGTGCGACCTGCGCATCGCCTCGGAAGATGCGCGGTTCGCGCTGCCCGAGGTGGCGTTGGGTTACATCCCTTCCGCGGGCGGGACGCAGACGCTGCCCCGGAACATCGCCTCCGGCGTGGCACGTGAGATGGTGCTGTCCGGGGAGCCCATCGACGCGCGACGGGCGTTGGCGCTCGGGCTGGTGAACCGCGTCGTCGCGCCGGCGGACCTCACCGAGGCGACAATACGGCTCGCGGGCGAACTCGCGGCGCTGGACCCGGCCGCCGTCGCGAGCGCGAAGCAGGCGATCGTGCACGGCGCCTCCCTGGGTCTCGAGGATGGCCTTCGGCTCGAGGCGGCGGCCGCCGCGCGGCTGCAACGGGCCGCACGGCGCGGATGAGCGACACGGCGCTGTCGCGGCGGGCCGGCGGGTCGGGGCGGCGCGGCTGCCTCGTGTGGATCGTCGCGGTGGCCGCGCTCGCCGTCGTGCTGTTCTTCGCCATCGGGCTGTACTTCGACGAAGGTGACGACGCCAGCCAGCCGGCGCGCGGGTTCGATGCAGGTCCGGCGAGCGCGTACGAAATCGCCTCGATCAGCTACTTCGAGGCGCAGCATTTCTTCATCACGCGGTTGCAGGACGGGACGTTCATCGCCCTGTATGACAAGTCGACGAAACAACAGGAGCTCGGCGGCGGCTGCCGCGTCGCATACCAGGAGGGGGCGACGCTCGGGACCGCGTCGCAGCTTCCGGGCATGACAGGCGCGCTCGCGGAGGAGTGCGAACAGGCGCGGACCGTGTGGCGCGTCGACGGTACGTTCGCATTCGGTTCCGGATACGGCGACCTCGATCGGTTCGACACGCGGATCGATGCGGCCGGCCGGCTGATCGTAGAGACGGCGTCGCGGAGCTGCACGAGGAGCCGCGGGGTGATCGGCGTCGCGCCATTCGACGCCGAGCGCTGCGGGAACGCGGACTGAGCCGCGGCTCAGGTGTAGCTACGGACGATCTCGGCGCAGAGGGCCTCGATGCCGCGCCGGTTGACCACCACGAGGCGGACGCCGGGCTGGAGACGCTCGGTGTAGAGATCGGACACCGCGTGCCGCAGCGGCGTCGGCGCCCAAACGACGACGAGTTGCGCCCAGCGGGTGTTCGCGAGCGCGTCCTTCGCCGAATGAGACGTGCGCGTGCCGTCGACGAAACGCAGTTCGATGTTCACGGCAGAGAGCAGACCGGCGAGCTGATGCTGCTGGACGCCGGTGCCGCCCACCACCACAACGCGGCGAACACGCTTCCGGTCGAGCACGCGAGCGCACTGGATGGTCGCCCGCACGTTGTTGGACCCGCCGCAAATCTCGCAGGAGCGGCGCCACACGGACACCGCTTCGCGCGCCTCGTGAGCGCCCTGGCGGTCGATGCGGAGGCACTCCTCACCGCAAACGCGGACCAGCGACGCGGCGAGCACGCGCTCGACCTCCGGCAGCTTGCCGACGGCGATCGCGCGCTTTCCAGCCCGCGTGAGACCGCCCCGTTCGAGGACGTCTCGGGCGGCGCGGGCGGCCTCCGGCCTGTCGAAGCCAAGGGCGCGGATGAGGTCGTCGAGCGCAACAACGTCGGGCACGCGTCCTCCGTTTGCGAGCTTCCGGCGCCAGACCGCACGGCGCCGGCACGGCGCCACCGGCGGCGGCGCGGGAATCGCCAATCCGGGAGTGTAGACCATCGTCATCTCCGTACCTCCTCGCTCGCAGCGTAGACGGCGCCGGCGACAGATCGTGTCGTCACGGGCAGGCGTCGCCTACAATCGGCGCATGAAGCTGACGCTCGAGTGGTTCGGGGTGGCGACCTACCGGCTGACGGTTGGCGACCTGGTGGTGTTTCTGGACGCATACATGGACCGGGTGCCGGCGGCGCCGCCGGTCGGGTTATCGGCGCGGGACGTGAGCACGGCGCACTTCATCCTCGTGGGGCATAGCCATTTCGACCACCTCGCGGGCGCCGAGACGCTCGCCGTGAACACCGGCGCGACGATCATCGGGTCGAACGAGACGTGCCGGGTGATGCGCGAGCGCGGCGTGCCGCGGGGCCAGCTCCTGGGGTCGTCGGGTGGCGAGCGGCACCGGCTGAATCGCGACGTGCGGGTGCGGGTGTTTCCGGGCCTTCATTCCTGCACCTGGGCCGGCGGCTTCGGCGGCTTCGCCGACGAACGGTCCGGGCTTGTCGGGCTCTGCGAAGACGAACGGGCATCGCAGCCTGACGGCCTCACGGCGCAGATCGCCCGGGCCGCGGCGAGCGGTGCAGCTGAAGGCGACGCGATCAGGGAGCACATCGGGAGCGCGGCCGGGAGCCGCCATTCGGGAGGTCCGCTTGTCTACCTGATCGAGACTCCGGTGGCTACGATCCTGTACCAGGACACGTCAGGCTGCTGGACGGGGATCCTGCGGGACCTGCGGCCGGACGTCGCCGTCCTGGCGGCGGCGGGGCGGGGCAACCTGGACGGCGAGCCGTACCAGGGATCGCTGGCGCAGTTCGTGGCGGACGAGGCTTCGCTGCTGCGTCCTTCGACGATCTTCATCTGTCACCACGACGACTGGATGCCGCCGGTCACGCGCGACATGACCGACATCACGGCGCTCCGGGAGGTACTCGGGGGCGCGCTCCCGGGCGCGACGGTCAACGCACCGGGGTACGGCGAGGCGGTCGCGATCGGCTGAGGCGACCGGCCATGGCCAGCGGGAGCCGTGCTCTGGTCCACACGGACTGCAATGATGGACTTTTTCCAATGCAGCCAACACCGGACGAGCACGCAATTATGTGATCTCCAGATACGGGTCTCCGGCGCGCCGCGACGTCCCTCCGCCGGGCGGTTTACATAGGTGCGCCGCGCGGCGCGTCCGAGGGTTTGCAAATCGGATCGGGTCGTGTAGGGTAACGCGGTCGCTGCGGCGAGGGTGCCGCAGCCGACGAAGTTCCCCCGTCAACCGGGCAGTCGATGCGCCAGGATTGGCGAACATCGTGCGGTGGCGTATCGCACGTGGCCGGGCTGCGCGTGCAACGAAGGGAGTCGGAATTGGAGCCGAACCCCCACCGCACCGAAGGCGCCGATCCGCCGCCGACGCAGCGCTTCCCCCACCAGATCACTTGCCGGATGCCGATTCTCACATGGAGGAGGAGCCGGCGTGGTCCGTAAGACCCTGGATGTTGCGCGCTCCCGATACACCACGCTCCTGCTGGGGCTCGTCAGCCTCGCGGCGGTTGTGGTGCTCAGCGGCTGCACCGCGGAGGTCAACGCTGAACTCAAGACGTACGCGGGCGTCAATGCGATCCGTGCGGCCCACGGGCTGCCGCCGCTGACTCCCGCGAAGGGACTGGTCGACGTGGCGCGCATCCGGAGCCAGGACATGGCCGCCCGGAACTACTTCAGCCACAACCCGCCGGACGGCTGCAACTATCTCTGCTTGATGGACCGCCTGGGCGTCCCGCACGCGTGGGCGGGTGAGAACATCGCCTGGAACACGTTCGACTGGGCGCAGACGGCGGACGTGGCCGTGGAGATGTGGAAGAACAGCCCGCCGCACCTGGAGAACATCCTCAACTGCCACTTCGAGCGATTCGGCTCGGGCGTGGTGCGCGCGCCCGACGGGCGCGTCTACTACACGATGGTCTTCGAGGGAAACCGCGCCTGCTGACGGCACGACCGCTCGCGAGCGGCTGAAGCGCGCGCGCACCCGGCATGCGCGCTTCTTCCGGTCGATCCCCCACGCTACACTTGGCCGCGCGTCACGCAGGCACGCGGAGGAGCCGCTTGGAAGACAACGACTACCAGCGCACGACGCTCGACAACGGGCTGCGCATTGTCACGGCGCCGATGCCGGGCACGCGGTCCGTCGCCGTCAGCGTGTACGTGGGCGCGGGTTCCCGCTACGAGAAGCAGGAGGAAGCGGGGATCTCCCACCTGCTGGAGCACCTGCTGTTCAAGGGGACGGAGAAGCGCCCGTCCGCGCAACAGATCTCGGAGCTGATCGACGGGGTCGGCGGCGTGATGAACGCCGGCACCGACCGCGAGCTGACCGTGTACTACGCGAAGGTCGCGCGGCCGCACTTCGAGCGGGCGGCCGATGTGCTGACGGACATGGTGCGGCACGCGCTGATCGCGCCCGAAGAGATCGACAAGGAGCGGAAGGTCGTGATCGAGGAGCTGGCGTCGATCGGTGATTCGCCGGCGCAGCTCGTCGACATGCTGCTCGACGCGACGATGTGGCCGGGCCAGGCGCTGGGGCGCGACGTGGCCGGGACGGAGGCGTCGGTGAGCGCACTGACGCGCCAGGCGACGGTCGACTACCTGCGGCGGCAGTACGTGCCGAACAACATCGTTGTGGCGGTGGCGGGCGCGATTGACCACGAGGAGGTCGTGGCGTTCTGCGCGCAGGCGCTCGGGGACTGGGCGCGGGGCGTGCCGGCGAGCTGGTTTCCGGCGGTCAACGGGAACAGCTCGGCGCGGGTGGCCCTCACGTACAAGCGGACGGAGCAGACGCACATCGAGATCGCGGTGCCGGCGCTGTCGAGCCAGCACCCGGACCGCTTCGCGCTGGACCTGATCAGCGTGATCCTGGGCGAAGGGATGAGCAGCCGGTTGTTCCTGGAGCTGCGCGAGAAGCGGGCGCTCTGCTACGACGTGCACAGCTACACCAGCCACTACCTGGACGCGGGCGCGTTCGCCGTGTACGCGGGGGTCGACCCGAAGAAGAGCGTCGAAGCGGCGCGCGCGCTCATCGAGGAGTTGCTCAAGATGGGCGCGAGCGGCGTCTCGGGCGAAGAGCTGCACAAAGCGAAGGAGCTGTCGAAGGGGCGGCTGCTCCTGCGGATGGAGGACACGCGCAGCGTGGCGGGCTGGCTGGGCGGCCAGGAGATGCTCAACGGCGCCATCCGGACGCCGGACCACGTGGTCGAGCTGATCGACGCGGTCACGCTCGACGATGTGACGCGGGTGGCTTCGGCGCTGCTCGATACGTCGCACATGACGATGGCGCTGGTGGGTCCGTTCCGGAGCGACCAGCGCTTCGCGCGGCTGCTCGCCTAGCGCAGGGCGCGGCGCGCCCCGGTCAGCGCAGGATCTCATCGATCGTCGCGAAGGCGTAGCCGGCGGCGCGGAGCTCGTCGATGACGCGCGGCAGGGCGGCGGCGTCCTGCGATTGCGCCCCGACGTGCATGACGTAGATCGCGCCCGGCTCCGCCATCGCCAGGCAGCGCGCGACGATATCATCGGCAGACCTTCCATCCCAGCCGAGCGTATCGACGGTCCACATGACGACCGTGTCGTAGCCGGCCGCGCCGGCGTCATGGAGGACGCCGGCGTCGATATCGCCGTACGGCGGGCGGAAATAGGGGCGGGTGGTGCGCCCGGCGAGGTGGTAGACCGTCGTTTCGGTGCGGGACAGCTCGAGCGAGCGCTCGGCGGCGGTGAGTGGCGGCTGTTGCGTGGAGCGGCCCGTGAACGACGCATGGTCGTAGGTGTGATTGATGAAGGTGTGGCCGTCGGCGGCGATGGCGAGGAGCAGGTCGCGGTTCTGCTCCGCCCAGAGGCCGGTGACGCCGAAGCTGGCACGGACGCCTTCGCGTCGCAGCGTGTCGAGGATGCCGGGGGTGAAGCCGGCGTCGGCGCCCGCATCGAAGGTGAGGGCGACGGCGCGCCGCGCCGGGTTGGCGCGATAGACCGCGACGGCCGGGCCGGCGGCCGGCTGCGGCGTCGAAGCAGCGGCGGTCGACGGGCTCGACGTCGGGGGCTGCGCGGCGATCGACGGACTCGACGTCGGTGCGGCAGTCGATGCGGGCGTGGGGCTCCGCGGCGCGCCGCCGCCCGCGGAGCATGCGGCGGCGAGCGCGACCGAAGCGGCAAGGCAGGCGATAGCGATCCGGGTGGAGGTCTTCCGCGTCGCGCTCATTCCGTCGCGCACCGGCCTTCGGGACAGACGAACGCGCGCATCGTCGCATACGCGCGTGGTGGGGAGTGGAGCCGGCGGTCAGATTCGAACTGACGGCCTGCTGTTTACGAAACAGCTGCTCTGCCACTGAGCTACGCCGGCCCGGCGGTGAAATGTCCGCCGAAGGCGGACGGGGCAGTGTATCGGATCGCGAATGGAGACTGAACGGGCGCCTGGCAGCGGCGTGCCGAGGGGAAGAGGCAAGAGACAGGGCGGCGTGGAGGCGACATGCGGGAGTTCGTTTCCGCACTTTTCGTGTTTCAGAGGCCGGGCAGGCCGTGGACGTCGACGCGGGCGAGCGGGGCGCGGTTACCCCTGCGGCGCTCCTGGAGAGCTTCGAGTTCATGGAGGGTGTGGAGGAGCTGGCGGTTGAGATGGGCTTCAAGACGCAACAACCCGGCGAACCGGGCTTCGTCGGGGAGCGAGCGGGGAGGCTGAACGATGGCGATGCCTCCGTAGAACGTCTTCGTTGCTTCGGCACCGTCCTCAAGCCGGGCGGCGATGCGATCGCTGCGGGCGTAGGCGTCAGCGGCGTGTGCCGCTGCCCGGTCGATGATCTCGGCCTCGGCGGCGGGGACGCGGCGAAGGCGCCAGGCGAGGGCGGCGACGCGAGAGGCGAGGGCGTGCTCAAGGGCACCCTCGGGGCTGAGCGCGTCGGTAGCGGCGTCGTGGAACGCGAGCCAGTCGGCCGCGGCCTCGTCCGCCGTCACGACGACGACCTCGCTATAGAGGCCGTGCCGGACGGCGTTGCGGCTGCTGACGGCCTTGCCTTCCGCCGAGATGGGACCGGTCGCGGGCATGAGGGGGACCTCCTCGCGTCTGCCTGGCTGCGAGGGACTATGGTGCCACAGGAAGCGGTGGCGGCGAAGCGCCGGGCGTCACCTCGCGGCGTGAGGTTCAGTCTTGGAGATTGGCGACGGCGTGTCGCCGCGGAACCGACTTGACTCTCCCGCCGCGGGAGGCCATAGAGTTGCCCCATGCTCAAGATCGGAGACTTCGCCCGCCTCTGCCAACTGCCGGTTAAGACTCTGCGCTACTACGACGATCTGGGACTGATCGCCGCGGCGCACGTCGATAGCTCCACCGGCTACCGCTACTACTCCGTCGAGCAGCTTCCACGCCTCAACCGGTTGCTCGCGCTCAAGGATCTTGGCTTCACGCTCGAGCAGATCGCGCGAGTCCTGAACGAAGGTGTGACGCACGAGCAGCTGCGTGGAATGTTGATGCTCAAGCGCGCGGAGGCGGAGCATCGGTTGAAGGAGGACCAGGGCCGGATGGCCCGCATTGAAGCCCGGCTGAGAAATATCGAACTGGAGGACAACGTGCCCGAATACGACGTCGCGCTTAAGACCGTACAGCCGATGCTGGTCGCAGCTTGTCGCATTCGCATCCCGAGGAATGACATGGTGCCCGCCCTGCTCGGCACGGCGTACACGCAAACGTACGACCACATCCGCGCGCACGGCGGCAAGGACCTTGAGCCATGTATGGCTCTGTGGCACACGACGGCGGACACGTACATCGACGAAGACGCGGAGGCCGTCGTGCCGATAGATCGCGCGGTGCCAGAGGGCGATCGCGTGAAGGTGTACGAGCTCTCCGGCGGCACCTTCGCGTCCGCGGTCCACCACGGACACTTCGCTGAGTTCACGCAGCTGCACCCGGCCGTGCTGCGCTGGATCGAGGCGAACGGCTACCGCATCCTCGGTCCGTCCCGAGAGATCTACATCCAGGACGAAGCGCGGCATCCCGGTAACAGCGTGACGGAAGTCCAGTACCCGGTAGAGCGGGCGTGATCTGGAATCGCGCTACAGTGGCCCGACCGAGTACCAGACAGCTACGCGGTTAACAGCCGGTGCTCCACGGTCGGGAGCGCAGCGCTCGCGGGGAGAGGGCTCGCGAAAGAGCTGCTCTGCCACTGAGCTACGCCGGCGTGGCGAAGCGCCCGTATCGGGCGCTGGCGCAGTATAGCGGCCGCTTGGGCGCACCCCACCACCGCACGCCGGGAACGCGCGGAGACGCGGCTGTCAAGTGATATCCCATTCCCGCATACCGGCCAGCCCTTCCATGTCCATAGCGGCGTGGATGACGCCGATGATCACGACGCCGGTAGCCAGAACCCGGTAGACGATACGGTAGTTCTGAAAGATGAGTTCGCGATACGTGTCGTCGCCGATCTCAGGGACGACCCGGCCCATCCTTGGATGCTCGCCCAGCCGCTCCACCGCCGAGACGACCCGAACCGTAAACAACCGGGCGGCGATCTCTGAATCGCGGCGATGTATTCCGCCGCAGCGGTGAGATCGCTCGCCGCCTCTACGTGCCAGGCGACTTCAGCCATCTGCCGAGCCGATTCTGCGCCTCGTCGTGAGTCACCAGGTTCTCACCACGCTCAGCATCCTCGCCTCGTCGTAGAACCGTGAGCCGAAACTGCAACTCGGTGATGATCGTCTCCGTCGAGACTTGATCGGGCATGCGGTCAATCAGTTCGATGGCCTGCTGCTTCTCGGTCTTCATCACCAACTCTCACGGATCAGCTGTCGCGGACTCGCTACCCAACCTCTACCCGGAGCCGCGCCCGTGTACCGGAATCGGGCTGGACCACTCGCGGCGATCACGCGAAGTATAGCCGGGCCGCGAACGCGTGACGAGTTGGAGCACGCCCGCGATCAGTGTGACTCTCACGCCTTCAGATGCTTCAGGATGACGCCGCCGTGCATCGTGGGCAGGGGGGCGAGCGCTATGGCGAAGAATGCCAGGTTAAGGACGGCCAGGAAGAGCACGAAGTGACTGTCGAACCCGACGAAGTACAAGGCGAGCATGGCCGCACCCAGAAAGAGATTTGCGACAGGCTCTCCGAGGCTCCGAACGATGTGAACGGCACGCGGATACTCCCTTGACTCGTCGTACCCGTTATAGGGCAGGGTTGCCGTGAAGGTTACGGAGCGCATGGGCGCGCCAACGAGCTTGCCGGCCAGTGCGCCGCCGAGTTGGTGGATGATTATGCTGGCCGCGGCGAGGACGCCGTAGACCAGACCGATGATCAACCGTTGGCCAGTACCGGATCCGACCTGAGCGATGAGGCTGACTGCGATGCCAAACGCGGCGATCCACAAGGGCGCTATCCAGGCGGTGCGGCTGGCCATCCAATCGATGCCAAGCACCGAACCGAGGCGGAGCGGCCGCACGGTCGTCATGTTCTCCAGGACGTAGGGCGGTGTATGAGGCGGCTGGGCGGTGATGTGGTTCGATATCCAGGACATCGCGCTCCCGGTTCGCCGCACCCGACCGCAGCGTGAAGGCTGTAGTCCGGGCTATGCGCGAAGATAGCAGAACCGATCGACCGCGTATAGCCTCCCACAAAGGATGCCGATTCCACACCAGATACCTATGCGGTCTTCGGTGAGGGGTCCCACGTCCGCTGCACAGCGCTCAGCGTGCGAAGACTTACCAAACAGCAGCTCTACCATCGAGCTCCGCCGGCGAAGCGAAGCGCCCGCATCGCGCGCTCACCTGGTACAGCGAACTCACTCGCGGGCTCGCTCCGCAAACACCCGCACTGGATGCACGATCCCCTTCATGGCAGGCGTTTTAGAGGCCCCACTGGAGGCGCCAGTCAAGCGGTGTTTCGAAGCCCGCCAACGACGCATAGAGGCTCCACTCGCCGAAATGGACGCCCTCGTGCTGCATGATGACGTAGGTGTATTCGAGCAGAGAGAACGGGCGCCCGGCGAAGTCGACGGTCTTCGCCGGGTTCTCAGTCGCGGCGGCGCGTAGAGCCTCGCCAAGGGCAGCGTGCTGCTGATCGAGGGCTGCGAGCAGCGCGGATCTGTCGAGCGGGCCGGAGTAGTGGTCATGCTTGCGGGAGAAGTCCGGCTTGCCGTCGGTGATGCCGGAACGGTAGGCGCCGCGCACGCAAACGACGTGGCGCAGCTGCTTGGCGAACGGCGCGAAGCGCGGATGTGGGGAGAAGAGCCACTGCTCCTCCGGGACGGTTTCGGCGAAGACGCGCGCCATGCTATGCACGTACGCCCAGCGGCTCTCGAAATCGGTGATGAGGTCGCTCATCCTGCCTCCTTCCTGAACTTCGCGAACAGCTTACGACCGAACTCCTGACACCGTCGTGTCAGGAGTTCGCGCCCTGGCGGCGTCAGCGTGCGTGCCGCCCGGGTTCGCGGACACCCGATGGCTTCGAGGATATTGGTGGCCGGTCCGCCCCTGTCGCACCGCACCGCGTGGGGAGGCGTCGCTCTGCTACTGAGCTACGCCGGCATGACAGCGTTTCGCTGGGCGAGGCCGCGCAGTATCGCGCATGGTCGAGGCCTGCGGCTCGTGCATCGCCGCCGCCCGGACTCGCATGCGGTGCGGGCGGCGGCGATGCAATACTCGCTGCCTAATGCACCTGGAGGTTGCCCTGGGTCAAATCGTGCAGCGTGACCTTCACCTTCTTGCAGTCCGGCTGACGGCGGCTGATGACGATACCGTACTGGTCCGGGGGCGTGCCGTTCTCGCTGTTGTCCACCACCAGCACCTCGAAGAACTCGCCGACGAGAGGAGAGTCGGGGGACGTGATGATACCGCCGAACACGGCCTCCGTGGGGCTGAGTTTCTGGAAGCAGGTGATGTCGCCGTGGAAGTCGAGCGACGGGTCGGACGATTTCTGTTCCAACTCCCCGCTGTTATCGATGTTCGCCGTGAATTGCGTGCTCACATCGACCAGCACCGGATTCTTCCTGGTCCCGGCGGTGGCCGTGAAATCGCCGTTGCCGGTCGCGCCAGACGTGGCGGCATGTCCGCGAGTGACCGCCGCGCCAAGCACGAGCGCGCCGAGAATCACGACTGCTGTCAGCGTCGTGAACACCTGTATCTTCATGGATTACCTCCTGTTGAGTGGGCGCGTGCAGCGACCGGTGGGCTGGACGTTATCGGGCGTCGTACCGCGGTTAGGGTCTCGATCAGATACAGAATAGCGCGGCGGCAATTGCAGTGACGCAACGAAGACCGCCACTACTCGTATCGGACGCACTTGGCGGAACCTGAGGGGCGCCAGGCCGAGGTTCATGCCTCTGGCTACGCGTTCCACGGCGGGGGCTTCACGTCTGGAGCACAACGCTCGTGCGGATGGGGCTTGCGGAACAGCTTGTCTACCGCCGAGCTACGCCGGCGGGCGGATGAAATGCCGCGTTCAGTGCGCGGCGGGGCAGTGTGGCGTATCGGCGGACGGGTTCCGCACGGAGTGATGTTGGAGGTTAGATGTTAGATGTTGGACGGACCGCGAACACCCGCACGGGGTCTTCGATGCCCTTGAGGGCGTGCTCGCCGCGGTCCTCGAACGCGACGCCGGCGGACGTGCGCGCCAGCTCGCGGATCGTCGCCGACACGAGAATCTCGCCCGGCGCGCAGAGCCCGCAGATGCGCGATGCGATGTTCACGGCGCCGCCGTAGACGTTGTCCGCTTCCTTGATCACGTCGCCGGCGTGCAGCCCGATGTGCAACCGCAGTGCGCCTTCGGCACTCAGCTCCACGCACCGCAGCGCCGCACCGATCGCCTGGGCTGCCGATGCAAACACGCCCATGACGCCGTCTCCGAGCACCTTGCCTTCGACCGGCGTCCCGCCGGCGTCGCGGATCGCCGCGCGGAGCCGATCGTCGAGCGCTCGTGACGCCGCGCGGAAGGCCACGTCTCCCATGCGTTCGGTCAGCGCGGTCGATTCGGCGATGTCGGTGAAGAGAATGATGGCGGTGCCGCGCGCATCGCCGGTGGGAGCAGGCGAGGGATTGGCCGGAGCCGCATCGACGCCCATGAACTCGAGGACCGCCGCCGCGGGTCCAGCACCTTCGGTGACAACGACGCGGCAGTCGGGCACAAGGCTGGCGAGCACGAGGGCATCTTCGCGGCCTGGCCCCGCCGCGGGTACGCAAAGGAGCGTAGGCACGGGGATGCGCCGATAGATCTCTTTGAGGTCTGCGCGCGCGAACTCCTCGACGTACGCTGCGGCGACCTCGGCCGTCATGGACTCGCGCATGGCGTTGCTGTACCAACGCTGGCTGGAGACGGGCCCCTCCGGGTAAGCCCAGCCCGCCAATCGGCGGCGGGCAAGGGACCAATTTTCGCGCATCTCGGCAGCGAAACGTTCGATCATAGGGGGAGCGGGGAACACACAGGCCAGCTCCCGGACGCGGCCCTGGTGGCGGGCGGCGTAGAGTGCGGCGGCGGCGCCGCCGGTGCCGTACGCAACAAGCGTGAACCGGTTGTCGGCGATGCGTGCCGCGACGGCTTCGACGGCGCGCACCTGGGCGTCGAGCGAGAAGTCGCTGACGGCGCGCTGCGACGCGCCGATGCCCGCATGGTCGAAGGTCGTCAGCCTGGTACGGGCGGCCAGCTCGCGGGGGTAGAAGAGGGACGCGCCGGTGGCGCTCAACATCTGCTGCACGCTGATGTTGTGGGCGGGACAGTAGAGGACTGGCGGCCCCTCGCCGGTCGTCATGTAGGCGATACTGACGCCGTCCGTCGTGCGGGCGTAGCGGATCTGGGGCTCCATCGCGGGAAGTATGCGGGATCGCTGCGCGTGTCGGGCCGCGGCGTCCGTAATCCGGGGGATTGCCGGGGTCGAGCAACACCCGGCCAATCACACCTCGCGGCCGTAACCCATCGCCGCGGCGAAGGCCCAGCCATCGAGGTCCGGCGTGGCGATGCCGAGCTGCGCCAGCGCGAGCTTGATCTCGGAGCGGTGCTCGACGCCGTGCGCCACGGCGTGGACGAGGAAGAACGACTTCGGGTAGCGGTACGTCTTCCCCAGGTAGCGGAGATCCACCTCCGCGTCGGGGTCGATCGCTTCGGCGATCGCGGTCAGCTCGTCGCCCGTCGCCGCGGCGATCTCGGCGAGGACGTCGAGGCCGGGCCATGGGCTTGCGCGGTTGAGCTCGCCCTCGTTCTGGCGGCCCTTTGTGCGCAGGACGAGCGTCTGCTGGGCGCCCACGATGTGCGTGAGCAGCTCGCGCAGCGAGCCGGACGTGCCGGCGCCGGTCGCCGCGAGCTGATCCTCGCCGAGTGCGCGGCATGCCTGGAGCAGGGCGGCGTTCGCCCACGTGTTGTATCGCAGCATCTCGGCGAGCGGCTGATTCATGGCTCTTCTTCATCTCCATCGCTGGTCGTACCCGTGGTTACGCCCTGCGCCCGATGCGCGCTCCGGCCGGAGGGCGCATGATGCCCACGAAGGAGGCGGACATGCGACTGAACCACGTGACGCTGATCGTGCGCGACCTGGAGCGCTCGAAGGAGTTTTACCGCACGCTGGGGCTGCGGCAGATCGTCGATA
>Ga0334722_10000234_pt1 | contig 85008 bp, 102 predicted proteins | sample C3_bottom_MG_FD_207210 | JGI IMG/M metagenome (GOLD analysis project Ga0334722, IMG submission 207210) | Sediment microbial communities from Yellowstone Lake, YNP, Wyoming, USA - C3_bottom | ecosystem: Environmental > Aquatic > Freshwater > Lake > Sediment | place: USA: Wyoming | collected...
TATCTATTTGATATTTGGATCTTGTAATTGAAGAATCATATACAAATCCTAATTGTGAAAGCTTTTGCGGTAGTTGTTTATTAAACCCTAAATAATGCACACGATTACCTGTTATTTTAGTATGGGTTAGTTTTTCCAGTTTATCTTTCTCTTCTTTTATTTTATTAAAATCATCTACAGAAGTATGACTGAGATGCAACCCAACTTCCCATCCACCTTTTATTAATGCAATAATGTCATCTTCATAATCCATATAGTCACCATTCTCATACACGGTTCGAAAAAAGAAAGTAGATCTTACCCCGTATTTTTCTTCTAAATCCATATACTTTGGCATATTATAATAAAGATTTTTTTTTGTCACATCTTTGAATGCATTCTCATCAAATCTTTCTTTTCGTTCAATAACATGTTCTATTGGAGGCCCCTGCCTTCTCCAGTCTACATCATGACTCAGAAAAATATACTGCATATCCTCTCATAAATTCTTTAATTTATCACTACTTATTTCAAGTTTTTTCGTGGAGCCCGCAGTGTATACTTCTCCTTCATTTGTATCTTCTAAAATGACTGCCCCAGCTCCAATTACACATTTTTTTGCAATTTTTATCCTATTCCTTACCGTCGCATTTATTCCAAGGAAACAATATGGTTCTATTGTCACATTGCCTGCAATGGCTACATGGGATACAATAAAACAATGATCTTTGATTATGGTGTGATGACTGATGACATTGTTACTCCATATTATAACATCATTTCCGAGCTCTACAAAAGGCTGTATAGTATTGTTCTCAAATATGAAACAATTTTCACCCATTTTGAACTCATCCCATATCTTGGTTGAGGGATGAATATAGCTCAATAACGTGTAGCCTTTTGATTTTGCCTCTTTGAATATCTTTGCTCTTTTTTCATTCATATCAGAGTATCCAATTGCTACAAATATGGTAAATTTTTCTGGGGGATATGTTTTCTCAATATCATCAAATGGTATTATAGGAAGACCAAGAAATTCCTTTTCCTTGATGTATTCTTTATGAATCGTAAATGCAACGATGTCATGATTGCTTTCCCGTGTTAGGTACATGTAAATTATTTCAGGAAACTTACCAATTCCAAAAATTACCACTTTTTTCATTTGCTGTAATGTTTATGAAAGTACTTATTTAATTCATCTTATACCTTATTTGGTTCAACATTTGTTGATTGTAAATATTAAGTCTCAAGGTTACCTTTGCAGAACATTAAATGAATTTTGTAGCTCCAGCTTTTGTTATATTCAAATTAAAATCAAAAACTCAGTAATCATCATTTGATCTCATGTATTCGTAATTTTGTATTTTTGAACTTAATTCATAGATCTCACATTTCATCGATCACTAGCTAAAGGATCACGTCAGACGATCCGAGTGGTTTTAAGACGTAATCTGATATTACATATTATGGCTCAATATCTTGGAAACAATAACACCTTGGAAGTGCATAATCTTTACAAAACAACGCTCAGTTGTCAAATAAACGAAATAAAACTTGAACATAAAAAATATTTTAATCCTGACACATTAGAGCAAGCTCATAGAGAAGGATTTGATAACTGCGCTTACTGTATAGGCGGGTCTAAAAGATAAGTTGTCACAATATACGCTGACGTGTAGCAAATGCAACTGCATTAATTCTGTTAACATAGAAGGTTATGTGCCCATGTTCAATGAGACAAAGAAATACAATTGGATCAGATCATTGTGCCCTAGGTGTGGAGACCCCATTTTTATTGCAAGATCTAGCAAAAAATCAAACCGTGTTTTTGGTATTGAGGAATAGATAAAATTGTACGTGGATAAAACCAATCAAGTCGATCTATCAAAACTAGATAAAAATGTCAAAGTGTTTCGCTTTGCTGATGGCTTATTCAAAATCATCAATAAAGAAAACGCGAGTTTCATAATGAAAAATATCACCGAACAAAAGCACTATCATTTTTATCAGAAGGACGGCCGACCATATCTGCTCCTTACATTGGAGAAAACACCTGATAACAAAAAGTTGCATATCGAAATCGATATCAAGAAAATGCTTGAAGTTATTGGAACTATGCTTAACGACATTCTCAAAGATTTGGAAAGATTGTATGTTAATGACTCACGATTTGCTGGAAAAAAAGTAATTCTCGCTTCTTATCCTACTATGTTTGTTGATGAAGTAAAACGAAAGACCGCTTATTTCGAACAGGAATACATTGAGACTGAAACTCTTTTTGAAGAAATAAACACGTTTGAAACTGCTTTTGGAGCCATTATAAACGAGAAAGGGGAAGAAACCGACATAGTTTTTGTAAGAAATGGCGAGATATATCATCTTGATTTACAAGTAATGGATGAAATTACCAAAAAGTACGAAGCAGAATTTCCTCTTAAAAAACAGAATTAGATTTACATGTCAATTAAATTTGAAACAAACTAAATTCTTTCTTTAGATTTTTCAAAACATTTTCGTTAATTCTCTAGTCTTTAACATAATCATTGAACCCCACTGTCTTCTCTTACCCTTATACAATACACTAGTACTGAACTGTCTTGCAACTCTATCAACTACAACTTTTACAGCACTTGGTTTTAATCTGACATTTCCCTCATCTGTTGTCATAAAATCAATTTTCTTTATTGTCTTATCACGAATTATTCTGAGAATTCCAAGCTCAACTAGCCACCTAAACGGTTCCTGAAGATCATAAATCAATGGAGCCTTGTTTGTGTATGTCTTGTGAATGAATCCCATGTATGGTTCAAGACCTACAGTGTTTACAGCCTTCCAGCACTCAGATTCTAAAATCGAATATCCATAGTTTAACATAGCATTGATGGGATCGTCTGCATTTCTAGAGCCTAGATTATCACCAAAATTTCTTGAGATAAACTCCCATTTTTCATCAAAAGTTGAAGCAACATCTCGCCAATAATGCTGGGAAATGACTGCCTCCATGCGTAATATTTCGTCTAAATTAACAGATTTTTTCAGATCTGATATTGATTTTAGGATTTTTCTATTGAACGTGAATTTAGGGTTAGCATTTTCAAGCCACTCTAGAACCTTTAGACTTCCTTCAGTTTTTTGCTCTAGTATCCATTTTGCAATTTTTGTTTTCTTTGGTATATCATTATACGCATCATACTGTGCGATTTTGTGTGTTCCAAGATTTGAGATCATTGGACTCATGCTAGTTACAATTTTCCCATTCCAGTCTAAGATTACAATGTCTCGCTTTTGTTTCATCAGCCATCTTATTGCTGGAACAGATAGATTGCCATGAGTTCCAGAGATCACAACTTTGTCAAAGTTAAGATATTTTCTTCGATGTTTTGTTATTTGTCTTGTTCTGTTATAGTAGTGACCATTAGTAGCTTCTAGTCTTCCCCCATCCACTGAAAGATTGTAACCGTAACCATCTATTGTTAAAAGTTTCAAAATTGTATCGCCTCTCTTTTATCTTTAGGAACCTGAACAGATACACTAACAATAGCATCAACTAGATCTCTTACTTCTTCAACTAATCTCATATGTGATTTTGTCATAAGAATACCACTAGTTATAGTGTAGTTCAAACAGCTACTCATTATGTCACGCACCAATAATGATTTCCATAAATCGTCTTTGTCCTTGTTTCGCCAATCAGAAACCAGTATACTAGCAATTAATTGATCAAAAGAAACCAATTGTGACTCTTTCAGTGATTCATTTTTTGAAACTTTTTTGAGTGGAATTTTTTGAAAAATTTCTTTTATCTGCTCTTCATCACCAATATCACAAATCATCTGAAGATCCACTATTGAACCCCTTGCGGATTTTTTTAATCGATACCAAAAGTCTGCTTCAGTTGTTCCCTCATCTCCTTTCTTTTTACCTCGAAGCCTCAGTTTTTGATTGGAAGTTAAAAATCCGCCACGTGATTTGTAATTACTGTATTTTTCATCAATCAATTTTAGTTCATTTTTGCTTAAATGTCGTCTATACATACGATATCAGTACTGTTTATCGTCCATATCATAGATATACTTTTCTCTGATTATAGTACCTATGCCGAAATCAATTGAGTTAGGAACACGCAAACTCTCAAAGCAGAATTACTCATGGGTTCTAACCATCCCTGATGTATGGGTAAAGAACTCTGGCTTGGAACAAAACGAGCTTGTAGTGTTTCTGATGGATAACGCAAACAATCTGATCATTAAACCACATAGGGTGTACGTAAATGAAAAGGTTTAGCGATCAATTCCCTACTTTTTTTAATTGGGAAAACCAATCAAAGGACACTCAATATACTAAACGAATCACGAGATTACACTATAGATATCCCAATGCTACATTACCTCAAATAACTGGAAGAGAAAAACGTACTAGTAAAAAACTTCCAGTACATCTTGTTGATCCTAGAGGTCTAAAACCAAAAGAACGAAATCTTCGCAATAAATCCCTCTCAATTCTAAATAGAGTTAGACATGGAGAAAGATATTCCGATGTAATTGAGAAATCAAATATTTCAGAAAATATTCTTGAGAAATATCTTGGAAACTATATAAAAATTAAAGATGATTTCATCAAAGTAACAAAGTCAGACAAGATTCCTAGAGAGATGATAATTTCTGAAGATGGACTGGATATTCCAATTATTGTAAAAAATTCTAGAGATGCCTCTATTATTGGATTATATCATAATGCAAAAAGATATTTTATCCAAACAGGAGATTCATCAAAATTAAAAGAATTTAAAAAAATCAGACTCAGAGATGTAGATGGCAAGTCACATCAACTAGAAACTAATCCCGATAAGATTATTGAAATTGAAGATAGAAAGGAGGAACCAGAAGCATTTGAAATCTATAAAACATAATTTTGATAAAGATCTTGAATCAGCAATAAAGGAAACAAAATTCATTGCTAAAATAATTCAAGCAGGCTCTACATGTCTTCTGTGTTTCGAATCAGATCCATTTGTAATTGAGAAACATCACATAGGTGGAAAGAAAAATTCATCTGCACTTTTTCCGTTATGTGCTAACTGTCATCTTCTAGCGTCTAAAAATCAACTAAATTATGAGAAAATCAGGTCAAAACCAAAGCCAGATAGCCTCAAATTGCTATTTGTACTAAAGGATCTACAATTTCTTGAACAAAAAATTATCCAGTGGTTAGTCAATGAGCTTAGAACAGGCTGAAATTGCTGTTAGAGCTTTTGTCAAACCAAAACCAAAAAGCTCTTCATACATTCCAACCTTTATTGAAATTCTAAATCTTTCTAGAGTTTTGACTCTAGATTCTGAAACTACAATAGATCAACACCAGAATCTACGATTTGGATATTATAGAATAGATGATAACCACATCAAGATAGATGAAGGAATATTTTATGATCCTAAATTTGTTAATCAAAAAGAGATAAAAATTCTCAAGAGGCTTTGTAGCAAAGTAATTCCTGTAAGAGAATTCGTAGATGAGATATTTTTAGTAGAAGTTTATGATAGGCAAACCCTTTGTGTTGGGTTTAATCTTCCCTTTGATCTATCTAGATTGGCAATTGATTTTGGCTATGGTAGAAAATCAAACAGGGAAGCATTTTCTTTTAAACTTTCAGAGAACAAAAAATATCCAAGACTAATTATTAAAAGTCTAGACAGCACAAAATCGTTTATCAGATTTGGAACATCAAAATTAACAAAACTTCAGTATCAAGGAAATTTTTTAGATCTTAGAACACTTTCTTTTGCTTTATCAAATGAAAAACATACTCTAGAATCTGCATGTGAGTTTTTTCATTCGCCTATTAGAAAGAATTCATCAAACGAACATGGAAAGATAACCATACGATATGTAAAATATAATATCAATGATGTAAATGTTACATACAATCTTTATCTCACACTAGCAAAAGAATACGAAAAATATGGACTATCAAAAGCAATAACAAAAATTTATTCGCCTGCATCTATTGGCAAGGCATTTCTTGAAGAGATGGGAATTTTACCTTTTGACCAGATCAGTGAGGTTTCGTTTAATACACTTGGATTGATAATGACTAGTTATTTTGGTGGAAGAACGGAGGATCGAATAAGAAAACATCCAGAGCGTGTAAAATACTTGGATTTTCTTAGCATGTATCCGACTGTCTGTATTCTTTTGAACCTTTGGAGGTTGGTCATCGCTAAAAACATCATTGAAGAAAATTGTACCCAATGGACTCGGGATTTTTTAGAGAAAATTAGCCTCGAAAACCTGCAAGATCCAAAAATCTGGAAGGAATTTCCAGTAATTGTCTGTCTGAGTCCTGACTCAGATATTCTTCCAGCCAGATCAAAGTATGGAAACAAGCACGCATACAATATTGGAATAAACCATATCTCGTATAATGGAAAACTTTGGTATTGTTTACCAGACGTAATTTCATCCAAACTACTTTGTGGCAAGACTCCAAAGATTGTTGATGCAATAAGATTTGTTCCTGTTGGAATTCAAGATAACCTAAAACCAATCGAAATCTTTGGAGAACAAATTGATCCAGCCAAAGAAGATTTTTTCAAAAAAATTATTGAAAAACGACAAGAGCTAAAGGACAAGAAGGATACAAGAGAACACATTCTCAAAATAATTGCAAACTCTACAAGTTATGGAATCTATGCTCAGATTAACACCATATCGCAAGCCTCTGAATCTGAAATATTTGGATTAGATCACTTTACTACAAAGACTGACAAAACAGAAAAGATAGGAGAGAGATTCAATCCAATTCTCTCTAGTTTAATCACATCTGGCTCTAGACTGGTTTTAGCTATTGTAGAAACTATACTAGCACAAAATAATGCAGTCTATGCATTTTGTGATACTGACAGTATGGCTGTTCCTGTAAAGTTTGTTAGTATAATTCAGAAATATTTTCAAAAACTAAATCCATATAATTTTGATAAACCACTCTTCAAGCTAGAAGATGAAAACTTTGTTGATGGAAAAGAAAATGATCTATGGTTTTATGGAATTAGCTCAAAGAGATATGTTTTGTATAATATTGTAGATGGAAAAATAGTAATTAGAAAGCATTCATCACATGGACTTGGCCACATTAACAATCCGTTCAAGTCTAGTGACTGGGAAAAGGAATTCTGGACTGATATTTTAGAATATCATTACGGAAAAAAGACAATTGAAGATATTAATGAAAAGTATTCTAATCACTTTTCAACATCAACACTAGTAATCTCTACACCAAACTTACATAGACGATTTAGAAAAATCAATAAAGGAAAATCGTTTGAAAAAATGATAAAGCCATTTAACTTTTGCATAGTTGGATTTGGAAATTTTGAATCTATAAGACCACTTTCACCATACAGAAAAAACTCACAAGAAGCAGTTTTTGATGATTTTATTGACTATGAAACTGGCAAAATCATGCGTGGAATCCAGCATTGGAAGGATCTAAAGGATATTTTCTGGGATTATCTAGCACATCCTGAATCAAAATTTGATGGCGATATTGGGGTTTTAGAGAGAAAACATCTGAAAATCTCAAATGTTGTAACAATAGGAAAAGAGAGCAATCAGATCAATGAATCAATGAGCTTGGGATTAGATGAACAATCTTACTTAACATATCAAGATCATACCATATCGATCAGAGATATTCTAGAAAAGCTTACACTTAAAGAAGCTTTGGCGTTAGAGTTTAGCAAAAATCAATTCTATAGAATGAAAAAAGCGATCAAAAACAATAGATTCAAACAACAGAAAAGAACTCTAGCTAAATTATACCAACTGAATTTAATTAAGTAACTAATAGTATTAAACTGCAATGGAAACTGATCCTAACGCTTTCAAAAGAAGATATGAAAAGCTCAATCAGAATCGCAAAAAGTTCATTCTATTCAATAGACTTGGAGCAGTTGCAGGATTATTTTTGTTGGGTTCAATTTTAGTAAGTGCTTCAGGTAAAATAAGTACGGGGCTACCTTTTCTAATAGAACTTCTTTTTTTTATAGGAGTTCCTATGGCAGTTATGTACCTATTCTTAACTATATCTAACCGATACTTGTTGCCAAAAAATCGAAGGCTATTTTTTAAATTTTATAATACCGAAATAGAATTAGAATCGTTTAGTGATTTTAACAGTCCTCAAAATAAAAAAAAAGCAAAAACAAGTATAGATAGATTAGCCTCATATGTTTCAGGATGGATATCGCTCGGAGCACCAAATTCTTTTAACGAATTACCACGTAGCATTAGTACAAATCTTCGTGAGAAAATGTTACCTATGATTGAAAAAGAAGACAAACAAGTAATCTCTTCTTACAGAACAACTTTGTTTAATTTTATTTTACGAATTGAAGACAGAGAACCATCTATTGATGATCTAACATACTTTAGTAATGGTCTCAAATCATTGAAGGATGGTACTAAAGCTATTACAGAACCTAAATCCACGTATGGTATTCTTGGAACTATAAATAATGCAAAGGAATTTTTTTCAAGACACCCAAAATTAAGATTTGTTCCAATTGGAGTATTAGCCTACGTAGTAATTTGGATCTATATTCAAAACACACAATCTCCTGAAATTATTAAATCCTTTGTAGACAATTCAACTATTGCTGGAGTAATTCTAACAGTTATGGGAATATTTTTTGGCATATGGACTTTAAAATCTGATTCAAATCCTTTCAAAGAAGCTAAAAAAAATAATGACTAAAAATCTCCAATCTCCAAAGACCTAATTCCAACGCATTTTCTAAATCTATTCACAAACTCACGCGTTTTCTCATCATCATCTATTGCATTTTCAGGATCAACATTATACATTTCATCAAAGTATTTGTCCTCCTTACATCCAGTCCACAGCCAACATATCTTGTGAATCAAAATCTTCTTTATCAAATCAGAGACTGACAGACCAGATGCATTTGCATACTCTGTAATAGCTCTAAACTCTCCATCTGAAACTCTAGTAGATAATGTTGGCATCTACATATGTAGACATTTGTTTACTCATAAACACTGGCAGTTACGTTCGTCATACTACCGTCATGGCCACATTTCTCGGCTTGTCTATATACCCCTCAAAATTTAAGAGTCCCCCCTTTCTCGATGAATTGTTGGAAAAATTTACAGTAATTGGTGGCAACGCCTCTGAAGAATTATCAAAAAAAATAGCAAAAAAACTCAACGCTATATACTTAAAATCTAATTTACGAATTTTTCCAGATGGAGAAGGGAAAATTACAATAAATGGAATGCCAAAAAAAGGAAAAATTATAGTTGTTCAATCAACATACCCCCCAGTAGATTCTCATCTAATTCAGGCATTATCGCTTATTTCAAAAGCAAAACAATATTCTTCCAATGTAATAGCTGTTTTTCCCTATTTTGGATATGCAAGACAAGATAGAGAATTTTTACCTGGTGAAATAGTAACGATGAATGTTATTGCAAAATTATTCAAGGCTTTGGGCTTAACAAAAGTAATAGTGGTAGACATTCATAGTAAAATTGCACTAGATCACTTTAAAATTCCTTCAGAGAATGTATCAGCAATGCCTCAACTAGTTAACTATTTCAAGAAATTAAGATTGAAAGAACCATTGGTTGTATCTCCAGATCTTGGAGGAGCTTTACGTGCAAAAGAATTTGCCAAACTATTTGGAACAAGTTATGTTGTCTTAAAAAAACAAAGAAACAGAAAAACAGGAAAAGTTCAGATTAGATCTTCTAATCTTAATGAAGTAAAGGGAAGAGATTTGATTATTGTTGATGATATGATTAGTACTGGAGGAAGTATTATCAAAGCAACAGAATTCCTAAAAAAACAAAAATGTAATAGAGTTTTCGTTGCTTGTACTCATGCTTTACTAAGAGAAGATGCAGAAAAGAAAATAAAAAAATATGGTGTATCAAAAATTGTAAGTGCAAATACTATTCCAGGCAGTACTGCATTAGTTGATGTTTCTGGTATAATTGCAAAAGCAATTGTATGAGGATGTTCTAAAGAGATTATGAAACTTGTATTTTTAGGTACATCTGCAGCACAACCTACCGCACAACGTGGATTAACATGTATTTGTTTAGAAAAAGAGGGCGAAATTTTGATGTTTGATGCAGGAGAAGGTGCACAAATTTCTTATCTAAAGTCTGGTTTAGGTTGGAACAAAAAGATGAAGATCTTTGTAACACATCTTCATGGCGATCACTGTATTGGCATTCTTGGATTATTACAAACAATGACATTACAAAATAGAACAGAATCTATGGAAATCTATGGTCCTGATGGAATTGAAGAATTTATTGCCGCTAACATTAAAGTATTAAATTTTGGATTATCATTTCCGGTAATAATAACTACAATAAGAGAAGGAACTATAGTAAATGAAAAAACTTACACCGTAAACTCTTGTGAAGCAGATCACTCTATCACATCTTATTCGTATCTCTTTCAAGAAAAAGATAAACCAGGTAGATTTTTTCCTGATAAAGCAAAGGAGCTTGGGATACCAGAAGGTGAGTTGTGGCATAAACTTCAAACAGGACAAGATATTCAAGTTGCAGATAAAATTGTAAAATCGTCTGATGTTTTAGGTGAAAAAAGACCAGGAAAAAGAATTGGGATTTCAGGGGATACTAGACCAACAAAAAAACTTGAAGAGTTTTTCAAAGATTGTGATTACCTGAGTTTTGATTCTACTTTTTCGCATGTATTAAAGGATAAAGCACTTGAGACACATCATTCTACAGCAAAAGAAGCCGCTGACCTAGCAAAAAAAGCAAATGTTTCTAATCTAATTTTAACTCATTTTTCCGCAAGATATAATGATGAATCAGTTCTGTTAGAAGAAGCAAAAACCATTCATAATTCTGTGATAGCAGCAAAAGATCTTTTAGAAATTGAGATAAAATAGGAACGGAATTGTTTGAATCAATAGCTGATATATTAATAGATTCAAAAAAAATTGTTTTTGTAACTGGTGCAGGAATTTCCCAAGAAAGTGGAATTCCAACTTTTCGTGGGAAATATGGTTTATGGAGAAAATATGATTCGATGCAACTTGCAACGATTGATGCATTTAATAATAATCCTAAATTAGTATGGGAATGGTATGAGGAAAGGAGAAAAAACATATTCAATGCAAAACCTAATCCTGGTCATTTTGCTATAGCAGAACTTGAAAAGTACAAAGAAGTTATTGTCCTTACTCAAAATATTGATGGTTTACATCAAAGGGCTAGAAGCACCAATGTTCTAGAACTTCATGGTAGTATAATCAGAATAAAGTGTACAGTTTGTGATTTTAAAGATGAGATCCCTGCTAGTTTTGAGAGTCTCCCTCCTAAATGTAGAAGATGTAATAACATATTACGACCTGATGTTGTCTGGTTTGGAGAATCTTTACCTCAAAATGTATGGAAACAGGCTATAGCCGAAGCAAATTCTTGTGATGTTATGATAATTGCTGGAACCTCACTTGTGGTATCGCCGGCAAATACCTTACCAGTATATGCAAAACAAAATAATGCTATACTTGTAGAGGTTAATCCTGAGCAAACTCCAATGTCTACAGAAATGGATCTTTCTTTAAGAACAACATCTGCAAAAGCATTACCAAATCTTATAAAAATTTTCGATAATTAATTTTGGTTAGATTTTACTAAACAAATTAATGTCTAAAAATGAGCTATTTCCGATTAGAAATTAGCCATTCTATTACTGCTTGTATGTTTTTTGAATTCAAGACTATCTTAATTGGACCTAGAGGAGATTCTTCTGATTCGCTACAAAGTGCTATGGAATTTGCAAAGGCAGCTTGTTTGTTTAGATAAAACCAGCTTGACTCATCACTCATATTTTGATTTAATTGACGACGATAAGCATTTTTGCTATGATGTGAATTAATTGCTTCGTAGATCTTTTGCAAAGATTCAAGGCTTGTTGAAGTTACACGGAGAGATTCTTTGTTAATTTTAACATCCACATAAGCTAATATGTTAGTTATAGATTGTTCCACTTTTTTAGGATCCTCGGATGGATTAATGTAACAATAAACATCAATCGTACATGACACATCGGGTGTCTTCATTTACTTTTGCCAACCTTGGATTACTTTATAGGCGTAATCAATCAGTTCATCAATCGTTAGATTATTGTTTGATATACTTTCATCTGCTAATGCAATCGGTGTGGTAATACCTACACTAATTTCTCTTGTATCGCGTTCATTAAAGTTTTCCCGATTTTGTGGATCGTCTGATCGTCCTCTATCACTTAAAAAACTATAACGAGTGTCAGTTGATGCATGAACAGAAAGAAGTTTTACAATGCCAATTTTTCGTAAAATTTTAATTTCTTCATCTGATCTTACTCCATCAATAACAATAACATTTAATTTTGAATTTTTTATTTTGTCATGAATTAATTCAGCTATAGCTCCTGGACCATTTTTTTCTCGTAGCTCAAGCATTAATTTACCCAGATTCTGGCCAGTTGGTTCAAGATTTCTTTTTTTAGCTTCTTCTCTTACAGCGTCACCCATATTGATAATTTCAAAACCCTTTGATTTCAACCCATTTGCAATAGTAGACTTCCCTGCACCAGGCATCCCAGTAAGACAAACAATAAGCTTAGACAAGTTCTATGAAACTTCTATAATCTTGTCTATGAAGCTACCGGAAATCATTATAAAGATAAACTCAGAAAACGTTTGATGCGAACTTTTGTGGCAATCGAAATTGATAATCAACAGATATTGGAGTCAATTAATAAGGTACAGTCCAAACTTAACATTAAAGCAAAACTAATATCAATTAGGAATATTCATTTTACACTATTTTTTCTGGGAGAGGTTTCTGATTCAGTGTCAGAGAAAATTAAAGAAGCCTTGGTGTCAATTGAATTCCACCCTTTTGAAGTTTGTATTAGAGGAGTAGGTGCATTTCCCAAACCAAATTTCCCACGTATAGTTTGGGTAGGCACAGATAATGAGGGTGGAAAAAAGCTTACTGAACTTGCAGTAGCAGTAGAAGAAAGATTATCAAATCTGGGATTTCAAAAAGATAAACCTTTCAAACCACATGTTACAATCTTTAGAGTTAAAAACAAGATTGGGAACATCTCAGATGAATTGAAAAAATTAGAGACGTATTCATTTGGAATTCAGAAAGTATCTGAAATAAAATTTAAGAAAAGTATTCTATCCTCTGATGGACCAATATATACAGATTTACAGGTGGTTAAAGCAAAACAATGAAACAAATCATAGAACAGGTAAGAAGGTTAGCTATTCCTTCGAAAAAATTGCAACAAGATAAAACAAAAGTTGCAAAGCTTGCTTTTAATTTGGTAAGAAAACAAGTAACAAAATATTCTCAAATAACTGGTGTTGAATTTGGTGGATCATATGTAAAAGGTACATGGTTACCAAATAAAGCTGATGTTGATATTTTTATAAAATTTGAAAAATCAACACCAGATAAAAAATTCGTTGAGATTTCCAAAAAAATTGGATTTGATTCTATGAAGAAATTCAAACCTTATGTGAGATATTCTGAACACCCTTATGTTGAAGCAACAATCAAAAGAACTAAGGTAAATGTTGTTCCATGTTATGATGTAAAAAAAGGACAATGGCAAAGTGCTGCAGATAGATCTCCCTTTCATACAAAATTTATGTTAGAATCATTAACAGGTCCAATGAAAGATGAGGTTAGACTCCTCAAAAGCTTTCTAAGTAACAACAAAATCTATGGCTCTGAGATTGCAAAACAAGGAATTAGTGGATATGTAACAGAGGTTCTAATATTACATTATGGAAATTTCCAAGACGTCATAAAAGCTATTGCAAAGCTAAAGAAAAACCAGATCATAGGAAAACCTACTAAATCGTTTGATACTTCAATAATTATTATTGATCCAATTGACAGCAATAGGAACCTCGGTGCTGCAATTTCAAATGAAAATGTTGGGAAGTTTATCATGGCGTCAAGAGCATTCCAGAAAAAACCTTCAATATCTTTTTTCAAATCACCAACAAGACCAAAAATTTTCAAGAATAATTTAGAAAATACAATTACAGTCCACTTTAGCTATAAACCTAGAAGTCCTGATATAATATGGGGTCAGATTAAAAGAGCAGCAAGTTCATTAGTTGTACAAATGGAACTTGGGGGATTCCAAGTTTTAAGACATTCAGTAGTAATTGGTGAAAAAAATAAAGCCAACTTGCTCTTTCTAATGCAATCTTTAAAGATTGAAGAGAACTTCCTTAGAGAAGGACCTGATATCTTTTTTGAGATAGAATCTGAAACATACATTACAAAAAATTCTAAAAATAGTATGATGTGGATTGGTCCTAATAGAAAGATCTTATCATTACAAAAACGGCGACAAAATGATGTTAGTTTATTTTTAAATGATTTATTAAAAAATCATCTTAACAAATCAGGAATACCAAAGGGATTAAAGGCAGATATCAAGAAAAGATTCAAGATTATTCCTGCTAAAAAAGTAACAGGAAAATGCATTAAAGAGGCAATCGCAGAACTTGTCTCAACTGATGCAACAATCCTTTCTTTCAATTAGCAAACTATCTGAAAAACCATATGCAACAATCATCGGATATCCAAAGGCGACAAAAAGACAAGTGGAATTAAGAATAGCTCAAATGAAAAAGCTAGGAATCAATAGTATTTCTTTTCAGGGTGACATGAAATTAGGTTTGATCAATGTTTTGGGAAAAGGATATGTTGGAATTGTAGTTTTAGCAAAAAAACAAAAGAAGAATGTCGCAGTTAAGATACGTCGTACTGATTCACAAAGAAAAGAAATGCAAAGTGAAGCAAAATTACTAAAAATAGCAAATTCTGTAGGAGTAGGACCTCGTCTGATAGATAGCAGTAAAAATCTTATGATTATGGAATATTTGGATGGTAAAAAGATAGGAATGTGGATAAAAGAACTAAAAGGAAAAGGAAGTGTTTCTAGATTAAAATCCATAATAAGAAAGACTTTAGAAGATTGTTATAATCTTGATAGGATTGGATTAGATCATGGTGAATTAAGTAGCATAGCAAAACATGTTATCATAGGAAAATCAAAAACTACAATAATTGATTTTGAAAGTGCAAGTACAAAAAGAAGAGCTTCAAATGTCACTTCAGCAACACAAGGAATTTTCATAGGTTCAGGCATATCAAAATCTATTCAAAAAATCTACAAGATACCATCAAAGGATAAGATGATTGAAGTATTAAGAAATTACAAACATAATCCAACTAGAGAAAGTTTTGATAAACTTCTAAAAGTGTTAAAATTATAAAGTTATGATAGATAAAAAAGCAATTAAGTTTTTAAAAAAAGATCCAAGATTAGCAAAAATCATCATGCAGGTAGGAGATTATAATGTAAAGATAACAAAAAACCGCTATCAATCATTAGTAGAAGCAATAATGTCACAGCAATTATCTGGTTCTGCTGCAAATTCTATTATAAAAAAATTTAAAAAATTATCCAAATCAAAATTTCCAAAACCATTAGATGTAATCAAAACATCAGATTCAAAACTTCGTACAATAGGATTATCAAAAATGAAAATTATATACATTAAAGAATTATCAAAAAAAATTGAATCAAAAGAGCTGAATATGAGAAAAATTTCTAGTCAAAGTGATGAACAAGTAATTGAAGTTCTTACTGACGTGAAAGGAATTGGTAGATGGACAGCTGAAATGTTTTTAATTTTTTCACTTGGTAGATTGGATGTTTTACCAGTTGGAGATCTAGGACTAAAAAAAGGAATACAATCAATGTACTCTTTAAAAGATCTTCCAAAAAAGGAGCAAATTGAACAGTTAGCAGAATCTTGGAAACCATACAGGACAGTTGCAACTTGGTATCTTTGGAAGAGCTTAGAAAGATTTGATACAATTGGATAACTAGATGATATAATGGGACCGGCAGGATTTGAACCTGCGACCTCCAGCACCCCAGGCTGGCATCATAACCAAACTAGACGACGGCCCCTCATGTTTGAAGCAAATAGTGAAATTATTAAATCGTGGGATTAGATAATTAACTTAGTTGAAAATTTGTTCAATATGTCATAAAATTTCAGGAACTGAAGAGGATCACCTAGATTGTAAAGAATTGAGACGAGTTGAATTAGAAGCTGATGATGTTAAAGAAAAACTTCCAGAAAAATTAGATATGGCAAAAAACGCAGATAATCTAAATTCAGATATTAAAGCTGTGTTAAATCATATGACAAGAGAAAAAGAAAAAAGATTAGAATAACATTTCTTATTATTATCTTTCTTGAGTTGTTGGTCTTATTAGTACTTCATTGATGTTTACATGACTTGGTGCTTCAACTGCAAATAATATTGCATTAGCAATGTCTTCTGCCTTTAGCGAATTCATTTTCTTAGAAGTTTCAACAAAACTTTGTAGTGATTCATCGGTTATGGTGTTAGTAAGTTCAGTTGATACAACTCCAGGTTCAATGCAAGTCACTCTAATGTTTGATCTAGTGCTAAATTCTTGCCTTAGTCCTTCACTAAATGCGGTTACGGCATGTTTGGTAGCACAGTAAACACTTCCAGAAGGAAAAACGATTCTGCCTGCTACCGATGAGATATTTATGATGTGTCCAGATTTTTTTGTATACATGTGTGGAATTACAGCAGCAGTACAATACAGCACACCTTTTATGTTAACATCAATCATTTGATCCCATTCATCTACCTTCAGATTTTTAACAAAACTAAGCGGCATTAATCCTGCATTATTAACTAAGATATCAACACCGCCCCATTTTTTTATAGTTGCATCTACAAATGAATCACAGTCTGATTTTTTAGTAACATCTAATTTTTGAGAAAATACTTCTCCACCATTTTGTCTGATTTTATTTTCAAGTTCTAATAGCTTATCAGTCCGTCGTGCCCCAATTGCTACTTTTGCACCTGATTTTGAAAGTGCTAAGGCAGTTGCATAACCAATTCCACTACTTGCCCCAGTTACAATGGCGACTTTGTCTTTAATCATATCAAAAATCTACTCATATAATCTACAATTGAACATTGTAAAAATGTTTTCAAGTAACTAAGTAATTTTTCATTTTGTAAATAAATCCGGAAGATGATTTATTAGAACAACATTCTTAGTTAAATAATGAAACCTGCAAATTGCGCTTATTGTGGAGATTTACAAGATATGCCTTTTCAATGTAACTATTGTAAAGATCCATTTTGTGCAGAGCATAGATTGCCTGAAGACCACAGATGTGTTAAATTAACTCAAATTAGAGCTAAAAAATTTGGTAAAAGCGGAGTAGTTAGAGATGGGGAGAGAAAGAAAGGAAGTTTTTTTAAAAGATTGTTTAGAAAATCTAAAAATTAGCTTTTCTAATAAATTGACTTACCAGGATAAATTTTTGCTCTGCGGGCTTGATAGAATAACGCAATTGCCAATGCAGCTAAAACAATCGATGTTAACCAATGAGGTATAATTAGAGTAACATAAGCAATTGCAAATCCAGATGAGACAAATCCCTGAATAGTTAATTTTATCCAAGATGAAATTTTAATTAATCTGCTAATCATTTCGACTATGAAAAGGCCTCCTACAGGATAGATAGTTAATAATAGGAAATCGATTACATCTACATTAAGATGTGACATTTTTTCTCAACATATCTCTAAAACTAATCTAATTTCTACCTAATCTTCCCAGCGGATTTTTGTTACAATATTTTTTGATATTAATGCCTGAGCGTTTTCATATGGAATAGTTGCTACATCTTCTGCTTTAAATGGACCATATTTGGCTAAATCTGCACCTATCATCTGATCCATTTCCTTTAAAAATCGAACAACGGTTGACTTAGTCTTGTGTTTAGTTGCAACAGAATCAAGAAGCCTAGATTTTCCATTTAAAGTACTAGACAGAATAATATCTATTCTTTCATTTCTTTCTTCATTAGCATCAAGAATGAATTTTTCTTCGTCAAGTAAATTGGAGTAATCAATCTTCTTTGTTTTTGTAGCCTTTTCTAATCTAATTTCCAAAAGTAATGATGTAAGATCTGTTATCATGTTAACTAGAGCATTTTTGACTTTTGCTTCTACTCCATCATATCCTTCACTCTTTAGCTTGCCAACAAAATCTGAAATTGAAATGTAAAGTTCTGTAGAGATTTCTTGAACAGTATCATTTTCAGTTTCACGTAACAAAATGGAATACAATGAATTGGCGTCAATTTTTTTTGATTCAGACATTCTTTCACATCCAATAATCCTTAAATGGCGGATCTTTTTTGTTAGCTTGAAGGTATAAAATTGCCATATAAAGTGATTGGTGGAAAGGCAACTCAAATTCGTTATTCAGCAGATGAGGTTTTTGCAAAGATAAAACACGATCAGATTAAGTTTATTGATTTACAGTTTTCAGGTCTTACTGGAAGATTTCATCACACTACAATTTCAGCTGATACTTTTACTCACGATCAGATGGAAGATGGTCTTCCTAAGCTGGATGGATCATCAATTATTGGATTTACTACTATAGATGACTCTGATCTAGTCCTAAAACCGGATCCAAATTCCTACGCTTCTATACCATGGATGATTGAACATAAGACTGCACGACTATTATGCGATGTTTACTGGGGTTTTGGGAGGGGAAGATTAGACCGAGATCCTAGAGGAATTGCACAAAGAGCAGAGGAATATCTCAAAACACAGGGATTTGATTATAGTGCCTGGGGTCCAGAAGTAGAGTTTTTTGTGTTTGACAAAGTTCATTGGGATGTTTTAACACCATACAAAGGTCAGTCATATTCTATTGAATCAAAAGAAGCTCCTTGGAGCCAAGATGGAACTGGTTATCCTATGGGGCTTCAAGAAGGATATTATCCAAGTACGCCTTCTGATACACTTGCACCATTTCGAAATGAATGTGTCGATATACTGAATGAACATTTTGGAATTTTATGTGATAATCATCATCATGAAGTAGCAACTGCTGGTCAGTGTGAAATTGATATTAGATATGATTACTTGACAAATGCTGCAGACGCTACTCAGACATACAAATATGTTATTCGAAATGTTGCACAAAAATTTGGCAAGGTCGCCACTATGATGCCAAAACCAATTTCAATGGATTCTGGTTCAGGAATGCATACAAACGTAAGTCTTTGGAAAAATAATAATAACTCATTTTTTGACAAAGACGAAAAAGATGAACTGAGTCAGACTGGCCGATACTTTTGTGGTGGCATACTTAATCATGCAAGAGCTTTGGCTGCCATTTGCAATCCAACAACAAATTCCTACCACAGACTTGTTCCAGGGTATGAAGCTCCTGCATATATCGCATGGAGTGGAAGTAATAGATCAGCAATTATTAGAGTTCCCCAACATTTTAAAGGTGAAAAATACTCTTCTCTAAAAAGATTAGAGTTTAGAGCCCCAGATCCAGCATCAAATCCATATCTTGTTTTTTCGGCGGTCTTAGCAGCAGGATTAGATGGGATTAAGAAGAAGACTGATCCAGGTGAACAGGTACGTGAAGACATTTTTAAAATGACAAAAACGGAACGCAAACAGAGGGGAATTAATTTTTTACCAGCTAATTTAGGTGAGGCGCTTGATTCGCTTGAAAGCGATAGAAAATTCCTTAATCCCATTTTTACAAATGATGTAATTGATAAAATAATTGAGTTAGAAAAAAGAGATCAACGAGAGATTTCAATTAGACCTCATCCTCATGAATTTTATCTGTATTTTGATGTATAGTAAAACTAAATTCTACCAGAAAACTGTAGGATATAATAAAAAGAAATAGCTATTAATCCAAAACCCCCACCAAGGTATATTCCACGTTTATTTTCAGAAGTTGCAGCTTTGTACACTAAGACAGCCCCTGCTAGTCCTACAAACAAAATTATCACTCCAAAAATTACTGGATCAAATGCGGTTCCAGTGATAAGAGGATGAAAGAAACCTGAGAGTAATGCAAAAAAGAATATCAAATAAACATATTTTGTCACGGTTAGTGTTTTTGAAGTAATCTTACTCATTAAATTTAATAAAATCTGTTATAAAATAAACTTTTGAAAAATTTTGAAATGACTAATAAACAAGAATAGTTACATCATTCCGCCCATATCAGGCATTCCACCCATTCCACCCATTCCAGGCGGCATTCCTCCTTCAGCTCCAGGTGGTGGCCCTGCTGATTTAGTTGTAGCAATTACATCATCAATTCGTAATATCATACATGCAGCTTCTGCTGCAGCAGAAATTATCTGGTTCTTGACAGCTAAAGGTTCTATAATATCACTTGATTTCATATTTCCTACATGTCCTTTCATTACATCAATACCAGTCCATTTTTCACCTTTACTTTGTTTAGAACGAAGTGTAGCTAAAGTATCAATTGGATCCATCCCTGCATTTTCAGACAATGTTAAGGGAATTGTCTCTAAAGCATCAGCAAATTTTTCAACTGCAAGTTGTTCACGACCTTCAAGAGATTTAGACCAACTTCGAAGTTTGGAGGCAGTATATGTTTCTGGGGCTCCTCCACCTGCAACAATTGATGGTAACTCCATTACATCTCTAACTACCATAATTGCATCATGAACAGAACGTTCAACTTCATCAACTACTCTTTGTGAACCAGCTCTTAGAAGTAGAGTAACTGATTTTGGATGTTTGCATTCTTCAATGAAAACCCATCTATCTTCTTCAATTTTTCTTTCTTCTACTAAACCTGCTGTTCCTAAATCTTTTTCAAAAAGATCATCAAGATTTGAAACAATTCTTGCACCGGTGGCCTTTGAAAGTTTTGTTAGATCACTTTCCTTTACTCTTCTTACAGCCAAAATTCCAGCCTTTGCGAGATAATGTTGTGCCATATCATCTATTCCCTTTTGACACAAAACCACAGTTGCTCCTGAAGCGATAACTTTGTCAACCATGTTTTTTAGCATTCTATTTTCTTCATCAAGAAATGCTTTCATTTGTTGTGGATTAGAGATATTGATTTTTGCATCAGTTTCAGTTTTACTTATTTCAAGTGCAGAATTTATCAATGCAATTTTAGCATCGTTGATTTTTTTTGGCATTCCACCATGAACGATTTCTTTATCAAGAACAATTCCTTCAATAATCTTGCAATCTTCAATGGAACCACCCGCTTTCTTTTCAACTTTAATGTCATCAACATCTACAACAAATTTTTCTCCTTCTTGTTCAGAAACTGCTGTAACTGCTTTTACAACAAGCTCTGCTAAATGACTAGAATCTTTTCTAACTAGTTTAGTTTGCATTGATGTTTTAGCAATTTTTTGCAATATTGATTTATCATTTGCAGTAACAACATCAGCAATCTCCTCAAGGTATTGTTTTGCTTTCTTTGCTGCTTTTCTATAACCATCAACAATTATTATTGGATGTACATTTTGATTTATCAGAGATTCGGCATTTGCCAAAAGTGCTCCTGCAAGGACAACTACCGAGGTTGTTCCATCTCCTACTTCATTATCAGTTGTTTTTGAAATTTCTACTAGCATTTTTGCAGCAGGATGCTGAACATCTATCTCTTTTAGAATTGTGGCTCCATCATTTGTTATAGTAACATCACCCAAAGAGTCAACAAGCATTTTATCCATTCCTCTTGGGCCTAAACTAGATTTTACAATTTCAGCAATAATTTTACAAGCAGCAATGTTATTTCTTTGAGCCTCACGGCCCTTTGTCTCGGTTGCACCTTCTTTTAGCAAAATAACTGGCATGTTACTTCTAGTTGCTGTCATACTCATAGCTGATCCAGCCCTGTTTTCCCTTTTTATACGTTATTTAACATTAGAAAGACTTTCAAAATTTTTTTATTCGTTTAGAATCGGTGTTTTTAAATTGGGAAAAAAAGTTCGCATGTACATGACTAGGTCTTCCAACAAAAATTCTTATGAGAGGGTTTTTTCGATGCTAAAAGATCATCATAAGTGGTTTGAAAATTCGATCCCATTAATAGCAAGTGAGAATATTCCAAGTCCAGCTGTTAGGGAAGCAATAATTTCAGATTTTGGGAATCGATATGCTGAAGGTTGGCCTGGTGAACGAGTCTATGCAGGTTGTGTGTATATTGATAAAGTCGAAATTGAATGTATGTCTCTTGCAAAGAAGCTTTTCAAGGCAGAATTTGCAGATGTGAGACCAATTTCAGGTGTGATTGCTAATCTTGTAATCTATTCAGCATTTTCTAATCCAGGAGACATAATGTTAGCTCCCTCAATTCCTGCTGGAGGTCATATTTCTCATGGAAAAAAAGAACATTCTGGGACAGCTGGTTTAGTTCATGGTTTAGAAATTGAGTTCTATCCATTTGATGCAGAAGAAATGACTATTGATGTAGATAAGACCAAGAAGAAGGTTGAAGAGTTGAAAACTCTAGGAAAGTCACCAAAAATGGCTATGTTTGGGGGGTCATTATTTTTATTTCCTCATCCAGTTAAAGAATTAGCAGATTTTCTTAAGAGCTATAATATGCACATTAATTATGATGCAGCACATGTTGCGGGATTAATTGCAGGAAATCAATTTCAAGATCCACTAAGAGAAGGTGCTGATACGATGACTATGAGTACACATAAGACTTTATTTGGTCCTCAAGGAGGATTGGTTTTAGGATTTGAAAAATATGGGGATGCTATTAAAAAAGCAACATTCCCTGGCCTTACCAGTAGTCACCATATTCATCATATGGCAGCAAAGGCAATTACATTTGCAGAGACATTAGAGTTTGGTAAAGATTATGCCAAGCAAGTAATAAAAAATGCAAAGACTCTTGCAGAGGCATTAAATGAATTTGGGTTTAAAGTACTAGGTGAAAAACAAGGATATACAAAATCTCATCAGATTGCTGTAAATGTTCTCGATTACTCTGATGGTGGAAAAGTGGAAGCAGATCTAGAAAAAGCAAACATAATTGTAAACAGACAGCTTATTCCAGGTGACATTAAAGCTGGACGTAATTACTTTCATCCAGGAGGAATAAGATTAGGAGTTTCTGAAATAACAAGACTTGGTATGAAAGAATCTGAGATGAAAGAAATTGCTTCTTTTATCAAAAAAGTAATTATAGAGAGAAAAAATCCAAAAAAAATAGCTATTAATGTAAAGTCATTTAGAAAGAACTACCAGAAAGTTCATTATTGTTTTGATAATAAATTAGGCGCATATGAGTACGTCAAATTGCGATAACGGAGAAAATCTTGGATTATTTTACATAATCAGTGAGGAGTAATTGATCCCCTTTACCCTTCCCAAACACTAAATCAATCTCGTCAGATAAGGAGTAAATTCTTTCCTTAAGATAAATGCCAACATTGTATTTTTCTACAAGTCTTTTGGCAAGTTTTAGATATTTTTCAACTGATGCCCTGGTGATTGTTTGAATTAGTGGGTTCCCACATGAACAGTGCCGAATAAGAGGTATTCTTCGATAGCTTTTACCACATGCAGTGCATCTAAAGCTCTGTCGTCCGTAAGCTCGAAGGTTTCCCATAATGTCTGGAACTAGATGAGTTGTAATGACATAAGATACTATTTCAGTTGTGTCAACTGCACTAATAAGATCTGCATTTCGTATTTGCATATCTAGTTTATCAAGCATTGAACCAAGTGTAGAATATGCACTTCGTGATCTTGATGTAGTAAGAGTAGTAGTAGCATGTGTGAATTCATATCCATAAAATGCTGCCATGGTTTCAAGTCTTGATTTAACTGTTTCAATACTTGTTATCTCGCCTGCTTTTTGTTTTTGAAGAGTAGCATCAAAAAATGAAAGTGGTAGTCTTTTCATTACTTCAAAGTTATGTGCTTGAGGTTGGGATTCATGTGGAAGTACAGATGGTTGTATGAGAAGTGGGGCATCCATAAGTCCTCCTATTTTATCTGAAAGAAATTGTCTTGAAAAGTTCAGTAAACTATCCATCAATAACATTATGGAATCAGCGTCACCATCTGCATCACGTCTTTTTGCTGAATGCCAGATTGGTGTAGCAAAACAAACATTTGTCTCTGCAAAACCAATTATTCTCCCAACAATTCCAACTGATGTGTGAGGAGCCAGACCTAAAATTAAGTGACCAACAAGATCATCTGTGTTCTTTACATTGTAAAATGCTGTCTTTCCATAAAGTTTCTCTAATTGAATATCAATGTATTTACAGACATTTATGAGATATTTTGCACTCTCATATGGAATGATAATATCTTGCATTCTAAGCTCAATAATCTGATCAGTGTCAGTAAGAGGAATTTCCTTTGCATCATGGGTGTAGCCAAGTTCTTTGAGTTTTTTAATTGAAGTCCCAATCCAGGAGGGTTTAAAGTGAGTAAGTGGAGAATTTGTTGCATCAAATCTTATTGTCCCGTCTTTGAATACAGTTAATCCTAAACTTTGTCTAATCAGACCTTTTTCTAGAGGTTCAGCAATTTTTTCCTGATTAATTAATTCTTTAACTCCTTTAAATGGCTCATTTGCACGAATTCCAATTTTTTCTTGTGCCATCAATAGTTTATTTTTTAATGGAAAAAGTTGGTAGGAGTGTGAAGAAGCTTCCTTTTTACATTTTGGACAGAAAGATGAATCTAATTTTGCTCTACAAATACGACAGTTATAGATGATTGAGGTTTTGCTCTTACATTTTTGGCAGATTATACTAATTGAAAGTTCAGTACACGTATTACAAAATCGGTTGTGGATATTTGTGAAAAATTTCTCATTGTGTGAAGCTTTTAGTAAATCTCGTGTAGGACCGCCTTTATCTCCTACTGGAAATAGTGTATGAACTGGGGGTTTCATTTGCCTTGGAGCCGCTTTTTCTGGTCTTCCTATTCTAACGCCTACTGATGTCGAATATTTTGGACTAATCTTTATCCCAGAAGTTTCTGATATTATTTTAGTAACAGATTTAGAATCGTCAATTTTGATTGGTTTTCTGAAAAGTAGATTATAGAAAATTTTAGCTTCTGTTTCTTTGAGCAAAATTGAATCGCTTGAAGCTTGGTGAGGTACACCAAGTTTTTCTAAAATATGTTTTTGATTTTTTGAATATAGAATTGATGACTCACCGATATCTAAAGGTTGTAAAATTTCTTTTAATTCTTTGATTGAAATTAGATCCCAAAAATAGAGGTATTTGGGATGTAATGGTATTAGGAAATTTAGTGAAAGAGTTATGGCCTCATCAAAAGAAGGTATTTTTGTAAGAAATTCTACAAATGGACTTTCGTCTTTTTTTGGTTCATATTTAGAAAGTTTTTCACGAAGTTCTTCAATCCAAATTTCTTCAACATAACCTGTAGGTATAAGCTGAGCATTGTTTTCTAAAAAATCTCCAAAAGAAATTAAAATATCACCAAGATGGAGAATTTTTTCAATTTGGTTTTTAATTTTTATTCCGTGTTTTGTATCGATAATTTTTTCCACATTTCCATTTTTAAGTCGTACAATGGGAGTTTCAATCGAATCTACAAAGGCAATGGTGGCTCCTTTACTTGGATAGTCAAGTTTGATCTGAGTTCCAACCGTTATAGTATGATCTAAAATTTCAGCTACTACAGGGTGAATCCCAACTGCAGCAAATCCAGTGTTACATGCTCTTCCATAACGTAGTCGAAAACCACCAACTTTGTTTGGCATTGACAAAACCGATCTTCCAGTGATGACTTCCCGCATTCTTTTTGTTGCTGCATCTTCTCGTTCACCTGTTTGAATGGCTCCTTTTAGATCATTGAGCCATTGCCAACCATCTAGGTTGTAAAGCTCAATTCGTTTTAGAAGCTTTTTTGATCTACCAATAAGACCATCATTAAGAACGCGTAAAGCCCCCCCTCTGACTCTATCGGTATTAATTCGCGTCATATTTCTGTGGTTAACCACTTCATATGGATCAGTATCTACCCCATCAAGCTCCACAGGAAGGTTAGAAATTACTGTAGTTACATCATCGTCTAAAACATGAAATTGAAAACTTCCTTGTGCTTCTCTCTCATATACTCGAAGTTCTTCAATAAATCTACCTGTCTCATCATCAAAAGAGTTTGCTTGGTATTTTGCTAAACCAGCAGCTTTTCTGACATGATCTGCTATTAACATTGTAACAGCTGATTCAGTTCCTCCTGCAGATCTCATTGGTCCTGCAATTGAAACTGAAAGATATTCGGAACCATCTTTGTTTTTCTTAATTTTCACTTTGCTTATTCCCTGCAATGGAGCAATTGTAACACCTTCAGTTACGATTGCTAAACCTACTCTAACGGCTAAATCTAATCTATCTTCAAGTTTAGCATTTGAAGGTAAATATTTTCCCAAGGCGATCTCTTTTGAAAAAATCAGAGCCGATAATTCTTTTCCATTTGTTTTTAGTAACTCACGTAGCGGCTCAGCTATATCGATGTCATGCATTTTAGCTACCCTATCTGCTAAATCAAATGCTATTTTCGGTTCTACTATTGCTGAAGAATCAACTAATGTTGATTTTGCTGCTGCGGCCTTTTCAAAAATATCAAATGTATTTTTTGAAATATTGTTATAATAATCAAAATAATAATCAGGCATAAGGACATCCTTAATTCTGTTAATTGAAGTATTGTCTGACATGTAATATCTTACTTCTTTCGGGTTCTAATGGCTTTGGCTATTGCGGTGAGGTTTTTTAGATTATTATTTTTTTCTAGTAAAGTACCAATTACAATAGCGTCTGCACCTGCATTAACAATTTTTTTTGCTGTAATAGGATCCCTTATACCTCCTCCTACAATTAGAAAGCCTTTGAAGACTTGCCGAACCATTTTTACCATTTCAGGTTTTACGCTAGAAGCAGCTCCGGAACCTGCTTCTAGGTATACAAAACGCATCCCTAGAAATTGAGCTGCTAGGGAATAGGCTGCTGCAATTTTTGGTTTATCAAATGGGATCCCCCTTGCAGAACCAAAAAACCAGGCGGATGTTCCTTCACCTATTACTAAATATGCTGTAGGAAGAGGTTCTAATCCAAATTTTAGAATGTTTGGAGCTCCCAATGCCTGAGCTTGGGAGATAAAATATGGATTTTCAGAATTTAATAGAGAACTAAAGAGAATTGCATCAGCTTGTGGAACCACACCAGTTATATTTCCTGGGAATAGAATTTTTGGAATTTTAACGGCTTTTTTTAAATTTTTTACAACCTCAGCTAGTTCAATTTGATCAGTTACAGAAGAACCACCTACTAAAATTGCGGAGGCTCCTATTTTTTCTACATCTTTTGCAAGTTTAACTGAAGAATTAATGTTAGAGACTTCCGAATCAATAAGAACGAAAAGTAATGCTGTTTTTTGTTTCTTTAATTGTGAATTTAGATATGTTTCAACACGTCCTGTCATAACCACCGATGGTTGTGCTTAACGTTTTAAAGTTTAATTGTTATATCAATATACAGATCTGTATAGCTATGGCTGAGTTCGAACAATCTAATTTTAATAGTATTATTCAGCAAATTATCAAAAAATCGTTGTTTACTAAAAGACAAGTTGAAATTATTTTAAATCATAAGAATCTTGTTGAAACTGAGTTTGGTATTTCAAAGGGGGCATATTTCAGGCAGGTTAGTCAATCTAGGAACAAGTTAATCGGTCTTTATTATTCGATAATTTTGTTTCGAGGATTAGGCGTAATTCTACCTGATGATATAGATGGGATATCTCGTCTTTCTGAACAGATTTCTGTGATACGAGATAGTGATGTTTTCCCAGAAAGAGAGGAACAAATCATTGATGTGATGGATAAGGCAATTCGTCAAATTGTTGGAATGTGATATTAGGAATGATTTTTGGATTTTTTGTAATTGTTTGTGATTTGATGTATGATGTTCCAGTTGATGTAAAGTGTAAAATTATGTTGTTCTATCACGATAAATCACAAATTAATGTTGTAACATGTGATGTTAGTAGAAATCCCTGATCCTGAGATTATTCTAGTTGTCGCTGCATTTTTTGTGGGTTTGTTTGTACTTTATACAATCTATAAAATTAAACCAACCATAAAACGACAAGAAAGGTTTGATGCTTCTTCCTATGACCGCTTAGAAGTTTATGAAAGACAGTTAATTGATATGAAAATAAGATTAGATTCATTAGAAATTGATAGTGAAGGAGATAATTCAAAGGAGATTAAGAATTTTGGCCGAGTTGTAGAACAAATTCCAAATTATGAGGAATATTCGGAGCCCAAACCAAAACATCATACCCCAAAACTACACCAAGCACCAATTATGGATCATAACAATACAATTGATTTTGTTTTAGGGTTAATCACAGACAAGTCAATGACGTCACGTGACATCCAGAATGCATCACAGAGATCTAGAGAACATACTTCAAGATTAATGAAAAAATTATATCAAGATGGATATGTGGAAAGGGATATGAGGACCAAACCATTCACCTATTCTATTACAGATAAGGGGAAGGCCAAGTTGGGCATTTTAAAATATTTACGAAATACAACAGCTTAAACAAAATCATCAAAAATCATCATAATTTAATTAATATTAAATATATTAAAATATATATACTATAAATATATAAATTATTTATGAGTACAGAAAATGAGGAATTAGTAAAGATAACCTCTGGTGGTACAGTTTCTATTCCTAAACAATTTAGAAAATATCTTCAAATGCAAAAAGGTGATTATGTTAAGATCTTTTTAGAAGGGGATCATTTAGTAATTAAAAAGGCAATAATATCTTAAGTTGGACGTCTTTGAGAGATTTTTATGCCCTGATATGTCCATTCTCGGCCAGTTCTAGCCCTTTCAATCTTACCCTTATCTGTAAAACGTGAGAGATAAGTCGAAATTATACTTAGTTTTATGGGTTCGTTATACTCGTCCTCATATTTTTCTAATATGGTAGAGGAAGTAAATTTGCCCATTGGGAAGAATTTGTCTACTATATGCCAGATTTTTGCTCCAGTTGAGTCTAGTTGTGGGGAGTTTGGGGCATCTTCAATATTCATTAAATCTAGGAATTCAAATGCTTTAAGCACTTTTTCTCTCGTAATATTACCAGTTAGATTCAAATTGTAATTAGCGCCCTCTGCGTCTTCTATGTCTATTCTAATTCTTTTACTAGTCATGATGTGTTACATTCGAGAAATTTGTTAACAATTGAAGGGATCCGCTGATATTTGTTAACAAAATGGTTTGTTAACATTAACTGCCTAAACTACGCCTATGATAATATATTAAATTAACATATTTTTTTATTTTTAATATATTCAATGATATAATCCACGCCTGGAGTGGAAATAAAGGGGTTAGAATTAAGATATTAACAATGTTAACTCGTCTCTTCACGCCTGGATAGGAAATTTAGGGGTTAAATTTAGTTTATTTGGGTTTTTCTTAACACTAACTTAACTTTTTGTTAATATCTCTCTAAAACCCACACACCAATATTTCCATTGTTTTTTTATTCAAAAAATTTTTTTTAAAAAATACTATATACTACCTATATTTTATTAATTTTTTATTTTCTTTTTTGTGTATCATGATTTAAAATTGAGAAGAAAAGAAGGTGTGTGAGGTAACCCCATCTTAAGCGATCTGACTAGTCAACTAGAACGATCCTACTTGTAAAAAATTATACTAGGATCTATTGAAGTGTAAAAGGACGATCCAAACTGATCTCGAATATGAGTATAACGACTTTGGACCCAGTAGAAAGAATGTTGGATGCAGCAGAAAACGGCATCACCCTAATCAAAAATAGAGATATTTTACATTATACATACATGCCAGATACAATTTTACATCGAGATTCTGAACAAGAACGAGTTACTCAATCATTAATTCCAATTCTAAAACATTCAAGGCCATCTAATCTTTTAGTATATGGTAAACCAGGAACCGGGAAAACACTTGTTGTTAAAAAAATTCTTTCAAAAATTCAATCAAGAGTTGAAAAATCCAAATTCCCAATTAAATTAATTTATGCGAACTCTAAAGAAGAAACCACCCTTTATGGATTATTGGTAAGTTTTGGTAGACAGCTTGGACTAAACGAAAAAGAACTCCCATCAACAGGTCTTGCAATTAGTGAGGTTTTCAAAAGACTATTACGGATTATAGACAGTAACCAATTAAACGCCATATTTGTAATTGATGAAATTGATTACTTGGCACATTTAATTTCAAAAACAGGGAAAGATATTCTTTACCAATTAACCAGAGCAAACGAGCGTTTAACAAAAGGTTCACTTACCCTAGTAGGCATATCAAATGATCTTACATTCAAAGAAAGATTAGACCCAAGAGTTCTAAGCACTTTAGGTGAAGAGGAGATTGTTTTTACAAATTACTCCGTTGAACAAATCCGAAAAATCCTTGAAGGTAGAATTGATCAAGCCTTAGTTAAAAATGCCATAGAAGAAGCTGCTTTGAATCTATGTTCTGCCATGGCCGGGAGAGAACACGGTGATGCAAGGAGGGCAATTGATCTACTACGCGTTGCTAGCGAAATAGCAGAAAGGGAACAAAAAACATCAATTAATGAAGATCATATTCGAATGGCTGGCCAAAAAATTGAGGAAAACAAAGAGGTAACAGCTCTTCAATCTTACCCACTCCATGAAAAAATACTAATCATTGCAGTAATGAAAACATCAGAATTATCAACCGGGGGAATTTATACAGCCTATAAAACTCTCTGTAAAACAATTAGACAACAAGAGTTAACTCAAAGACGAGTTACACAAATGCTTAGCGAAATTGAGTTATCTGGATTAATTACAGGAAGAATTATTCATCAAGGCATACATGGACGAACTAAAAAATACAAACTTACTATCCCTCCAGAAATGATAAAAGAGACCTTTAAAGACGATTTAACCTTCGAAGATATACTATAAAAAATTCTAATCTTTTGAAGTAAAATCTTTTGTGTAAACCTTAAAGGTTTTCAAATTTACAATTACTGCAAGACCCGGGGTTGGTGTTATACCTACCCCCGCTTGAAATGGAGTTTGATGTTGCCAAGCTCCAGAATTTAATATCAAAACTCCTCTATACAAATCCAAATCAACAACATGAACATGACCAGAATGAAATATGTCTGGCACCTCATCAATTATCATCATATCATCAAGCTCGGGAGCAAGAGGTGTCTGTGAACCATAAATCGGACTCATATGTCTTGCCTGAAGTAAATATTTCATCACTTGTGCAGGTTTATCATAACTTAACCCAGGTGTAGTTCTTACCACATCATCTATACTTTGACCATGAAACATTAGGACTTTAACTCCGTTTAAAGATACCATAGCGGGGTTTCCTAACATAGAAATATTTTTTTGATTCCATAAATCAGAATTATAAATTTCTGGTATGGCAGGCTGAGGTAAAGCTCGTCTACCAGGATCATGGTTTCCGGGTGTAATGAAGACTTTGATGTGCTGAGGAATTTTACTTAATAACTCTGCAGTTTTTTTAAGCTGTTCATGAATATCAACAAAATCCAATTCTTTATCTTGATTAGGATAAATTCCCACCCCATCTACTACATCTCCACATATCAAAACAAAACGGATTTTTCTTGCTACAGGATCAGGACTAGAAAGCCATAAAATAAAATCATTTAGTTCCTTTTCCATAAAATACATACTTCCAATATGAAGGTCAGAAAGAAATACAGCACATGTTTCTGTTTTAGAACGGTTGGGGGCATGTTCGGGAATATCTGGAATAATGATATCTTTTACAATAAATCCACCATTTTTACCAAAACTAATTCTTTCCATAACAAACTGATCTGTAAGTAAAGCAGCAGCTGTTTTTTGTAGATCTTTATCAAACACAATTGTTTCTATAGACCCAGTGGGGTCATCAATTATTAGTTTGGTGATATTTCTTTCTACTCTACGCTCAGAAAGAAGACCACAAATATACATATCTTCATTTGATTTCGTAGAAACTGCTGAAGATATGGTTTTTAGCATCTTAGCCTCTGGACGATTTGAAATAATTTTTTTTAATTTTGAAAATCTACTTGTAAAAAGAGTTCCATATCCATTCACTCCTTCAGCGGAGGTTATTTTTGAAGATGGATCACTTAATACACGATATTCACTTTCTAATTTTTCATCGTCTTTAAGACCAAGAAATACTTCCAAATCATTCTGATTTATTAAAAATAATTTTTGTTTAGATTTTTCTCGAACTATCTCTTTAATTACTCGTTCTAATTCATTAACATCTACTCGTTCTAGTATTTTTAATGCATCTGGATGAATTTGAAAACCCTTGTTTAAGGCATAATTGATAGCAAAAACTACATCTTTTTCCATCACCAAAAAATATTAAGAGTTTTAATTAAATCTGCTCGCTACAAACCCTCAAATACCCTGTTTAAAGAAAAAACCTGTGAAAAATCAGAAAAGAATTACTACGTTCTTTATTTTTGTTGGATTATTCTCTGTATCTTATTATATTGGTTCTCAAAGTGAAGTTACCGAAGAAGATGCTCTAGCATTTGAAAAAGAATTTGAAGAACTCATTGGGGAACTAAATGGATTTGGAATCTTTCTTCACAATTCTGTTGTTGCCTTGCCTATGTTTATTCCAGGATTTGGGGTAGCTTGGGGTTTCTTTTCAGCTTTTCAAACAGGGCAAGCATTTGCAGCCTTAGCATTAACAAACCCAACAATTTCTAATATTCATCCACTTGCTTTACTTTATGTTTCCCCATTTGGAATAATGGAGCTTGTGGGTTATTCAATTGCAATGTCACGCAGTCTACTATTAACTCATAAAATTATTAAGAAAATACCAATCAAAAATATAATCAAAAATGATTACAAAATAATAGCTATTGAAATAGGAATTGTTGTAGGTCTTTTACTTGCTGGTGGTTTCCTAGAAGCATATTTAATTGATATAACAAAAGTACCAATTATCTAGTTTTAGGAGTATTAACTGAGTTTAGATATACTATTGATTGTATCTAAAATAATTTAGTAGCAAATTATAAACCGAATAAAACTATGATCTCATTATGAAGATAGAAAAGACTATTCCATTTTTTGTATTAGGATTAATTTTCATAATTACATCATTTCATGATTCAAACGCTCAAGTAGTTGCAAACCAACCCTATTTGGTTGAAGGCTCGGGTTTTGCTGTAACTGATAAATCAATAAAAATTTCTCAAATTGATTTCTTAATATCTACTGGAAGTCAGGTGGGAAGTAGCACTAAGATTATCGTAGAAGACGGTTTTGTTACAATAGATGAAATAGATTTTGTGGTCACTGAGTTAACTGGAACCATGTTAAGAGATGGACATTTTATTAGATTATCTGGTATTGCAGAAAACAATATCGGTAGTAAAGTCTCTATTAGTATTTTAGGTAGGTTAATTGAAAACAGTGATGAAGGATCAATCTATAGTTTTAGTGGAAAACTAATCCAAGGTACTGAATCTAACAAAATTATTTACACTACAAAAATTTCAACATTAACTGGAACCAGACCTACAAGCCCATCTACTACATCAACAACTACAACTAAACAAAATCAGGAAAATGAAATTATAATTCATATTCTAAAAGGTTCTGCTAATCCCACCGAAATTGATTCTCATCAAACACAAGGCATACAAAGTCTGAGATTTTATTCTTTAGATAGAGCATCACTCGTACCAGGTAATACACTTACATTCGTTAACGACGATACTGTATCTCATAGTGTCTCAAGTGGGAAACGAAATGCTGGATCTCATACTGGAATCAACACTGTTGATGGTCGAATAGCTAGCGGAAATATCCAACCAGGAAAAAAATGGAGTGTTACAATTAACGAAATTGGTTTTTACAGTTTATTTGATGAGAGTTATCCATGGATGACAATGGATGTTGTTGTTTTTCCTGATATAGAATCAGGCGTAATCAAAAAAAGCGCATCTAACCCAACTAATTGAAATTAATATACGAATTTAATTTAGATTGATTGAAAACCATCACAGATAAATCAGAAAACTCTTTTTTTTCTAAATCATTTATCATACCAACAAAAACAGTCTCTTTATCTGTTGTTAGATTTTCAAACACGTGAACTTTTATTTTTTTAGTATCGAATCCATTTTTTTTCAAATATAGAGCAATTTCAGATGGCATGAAATGTTTAGAGGGATCTTTTGGCCAAGGTCGAGGAACAAGTACAACATTGAACCCATCTAGTAATGCTTTTTGTAATTCAATTTTCTCTCTCTCAATTGAAGTTGAAATATGCATAGTAATTACCTTTGATTTATCCAAAGGAACTTTAGCTCTAGAAGCTGCTATCTGAATTGAACTAATTCCAGGCACTATTTGAACATCCACAAAAATTTCAATTAATCTATCAACTACTTCTGATTCTGAAAAATTCACATCACCAGTAAATGGTACTACTAAAATTTTTTCTCCTAAACTCTTTTGAACTTTTTGATATATATCTTCTTGAGTTTTCATAGTAATTTCATAAACTTCTTTACCTGTAATCAAATCTTTGATAGTGTTAAGAGTATATTTGTAGCCTATAATCACATCAGAATTACGTAATATAGCTTCTACTTTCTTCGTAATAAATTCGGGAGAACCTGGTCCAACTCCTACCGCATATACTTTATTCAATTTTAATTCGTAATTTTTTGTTTATTTTTTATAAATTGTACAAGAGGCGTCCAATCAACTTTCATGTATTTGGTTGGGTCTTTAAGAGGATATCTCACCCAATCTTGAACTACTGAAAATTGATACTTGTGTTTCTTACCGTTTTTATTAATTTCTAAATTTAAAACACTCCCCCAAGTTTTATTTTCATAACTTATATTCAAAATATCATCAAATTTTATTTCCATATTTTTTTTATTTTCCATATCAAACCCTAACTCTTTTTCATCATATCCATCATGATGAATCATCACATTATTTGATCTTAAAAAAGTAAGAACCTGTTTCTGCGTAGCAGTTTGCCACCACCTCATTTTTGCTTCTGTCTTGTTTACAAACATCAAATGCTTATCAGTTAAAATTAACATGCCTTCAGTACCATGTATGGAAAATAATTTTTTTGATACTTTCCAAACGGATAGAATATGTGCCTGAATACGTTCATCTGAATCCATACTCAATTATGATTATTATTGAATGATAAAAACTAATGTCTATCATAACTTTTATTGAAGTTAAAAAATGAGAATTTATGAAATTTACATTATTTTTCATTGCTCTTGCTTTTTTACTTGTTAATATTATAAATCCAATATTTGCTCAAATCGATGATAAGGTAGTAATTTTGAATACAGCTTCAGGAAAATTAGTTATAGAATTTTTCCCTGGGGATGCACCAAATCATGTTGCAAATTTTATTAATTTAACACAAAATGGATTTTATGATAGAACCATTTTTCATAGAGTTATCGAAGGTTTTATGATACAAGGAGGTGATCCTCTTACAAAACCAGGTGCCTATCAAACAGTATCTCAATGGGGAACTGGTGATCCTGGGTATAAAATAAAGGCTGAATTTAACAACATAAAACACAATAGAGGAATAGTTTCTATGGCAAGATCTTCTGATCCAGACAGTGCTGGCTCTCAATTTTTTATTGTACATAAAGATTCTAATTTTCTTGATGATCAATATACTGTATTTGGCCGTCTTATTACACAAGAAAGCTATGATACTCTTGATAAAATAGCTACACTTGAGACGGCACCAAATGATATTCCGCTTGATTGGGGTAAAGGAGAAATCTTACGAGCTGAAGTTGTCAAGCGTTCTGAAATTCCCGATCTTTTGAAATTGGATGCTCCAGAAAGAGAAACATCCCCTACTCCTCAACCTAGTCCACAAACTTTTGATGAAAAATATTCTAGTGAAAAGTTTAGTTTTTCAATTGAATTTCCTCAAGGATGGCATAGTCAAGAAATTAATGACACAAATCCTGCCATCCCAGATGTAGCAGCAGTTGAACCAAAGACAGGTGGAATACCATCATCAATCTCAGTTTTAGTACGAAATTCCACTGGACAATCATTAGAAGAATTTGTCAAACAATGGGAAGATCAATACCTTAAATCTGCTATGGACAAGGGTTTCTTAGTTATTCAATCTAAAGAAAAAACTTCAATAAATGGTTTGGAAGCAATTATTTCAAATGTTACCGGTGTTGTAAATACTCCTACTCAATCAATTAAGATAAAATATCGAGAAGCTACAATTGCAGGTAACAACAAATTTTACAAAGTATCATACGCAAGTATTGAAGATGAATTTGATAAGAATTTACAACTATTTGAAAACTCTTTGAAATCATTTAAAATCCTTTCAAAACCAAAGAATGAAAACCAAGATAATGGAGGTGGATGTCTTATAGCAACTGCAGCATTTGGATCTGAGCTTGCTCCTCAAGTACAAAAATTACGAGAAACTAGAGATAATATCCTAATGAATACAGAATCTGGTAAATCTTTTCTATCATCATTTAACCAATTGTATTACTCATTTAGTCCAACCATAGCTGATTGGGAAAGACAAAATCCTATTTTCAAAGAAAGTGTTAAGGTAGTAATTACTCCACTTCTTACCTCATTATCGATTCTAAATTATGTTGATATTGATTCAGAATCTGAGATGATTGGATATGGAGTAGGAGTAATTCTTCTTAATGTTGGAATTTATTTTGTAGGACCAGCCATTATCATTCATAAATTAAAAAGAACAGAAATTTAAGTAACAAATGAGATATTATTACCGTGCCAAATGAATCTGTTACTAAAGATGAACTTTTATCCTTCCTAGAAAATGAAGTAAAATTTCGAATTGATACTATTGTTGAAAGTGCAATTGAGATGGCTGAAGAAGCACATGCTGGTGTAAAACGAGAAGATGGGGTATCCTCATTTTTACAAACTCATACTTGGCCTGTTACCTTGGAAGTCATTAAACACTATCAATCAGAAAATAAGCTATTAACCTCTCTTCAAATTGCTGGGGCAATATTACATGACTTTATGGAGGATGACGAAAAAATTTTAGATCTCTACGCCTCAAAGGCCTATGGTTATGAGGCATACTTTATTCATAGATTTGGAGATTATGTGTATAACATGATTATGACATTAAAAGTTCAACCACTAGAAAATTTTTCTGGTACTACTGACGAAGAACGTAAATCCCAACGATTCCGTGAATATTGTAATATTCTAGCAAATGCTCCCTATGACATTAAGACAATAAAACTTGCTGACAGATTAAACAATATGCAATTTGTTGCAGATATTTCTGGAAATGAGAAAATACACCGTTACATTCGAGAAGCAGAAGATTTCTACATTGCTTATCCTCTTCTTACACCTCGTATGGAGAACTTTTATTCAAAAATACGTACCGCATATGAAGATCTAAAGAAAATCAAAGTTAGTACATAACTAAATTTTTTCTGATTTATCCGTACTTGTAATGGATTCCTTTTTCTCCACGAGGATGTTTCCAATCTGTTTCCTGAGAACATGTTCCACATTCAATACAACCTTCGTGTAGGATCATTATTTTATCATTTTCTTGAGTATAGCATTTAGTGGGACATAAGGTAATCATCTTTTTCATATATTCGCTGGTAGGCTTTAGAACTTTGATATGCGAAACATGATCATCATTGTATGATAGCTTTGCAATTCTGTCTGCAAGAGAAGGAACTGATGGGGAATAATTTGTTTTCATGGTTTCCCCAAGCCTCTCAGCAAGTTCAATTGGAACTTTAACGTAGGTCTCCTCTGATTCTATCAAAGGAAGTAATTTCTCATATCCTAAAATATTTGCAAATTTTACTGCAATGCTCCGTAATGTTCCACTTGACATCAATTTGAGAACTGTACCATATTTTGCACTAATAATATCTGTCGGAACATCTTTTGCTGCATTAAGAAAAATTTCCAAATAATCTTTGTCAATCTGCTTCATGTCTGTTGTATATGGGCTGTCTTCAATTGATTTTGTATACCATTCTCCTAGATAATCCGTTGAGAAATTGTTGTGGTCAATTGCTCTTACTATTGCATCTGATGCTCTAACTGCGTCATCAATTCCAACATTTAGACCTTCAATCCTCGGACCAACAAAGATACCTCTTCCAGCCGCATCACCTACAAAAAGAATATTTTTGAAGTATGGTTTTTTCATTCTACAACGTTTCCCATCTGGAATTAGCTTTGCACCATATTCTTCTTCAACATAATCGGTTCCGAAGGTTACTCCATATTTTTCCTGGATCTCTTGATTAATTGAATTAAGTTTTGTCTTAATATCTTCTTCATTTTCATATTTCCCACTTTTTATTAGATCATCTTTTCCAGTTTTTGACAAATATGCATTTCTTATCTCATTCCAGGTTTTGATTAATCTGGCAACTCCAAACTTTATTCGTAGTTGTTCTTCTGGAGATAGGTTCTTGTCAATTTCTGGTTTTATTGGAACTTTATCTTTAATCAGATCACTAACTAATGGATTTTTTAGAAGAGCATCAATTGACTCATGAGGTTGAATTGGGTTTTCTAAAAGATTATTGAAGTGATAAACTGCACCCAAGGATAATGTATTGCGATTAGTATAAAGAAATCCTCCTCCAATATGATTTAAAGTAATATCTCCTGCAAAGAGATGCGCTACACCTTCATCAGAGCTTATGCCAAATCTTTCATTGATTACTTCTTCAGGAAGTTTTATGATAACCTTAACACCTTGGTAAAGCTGAGCAGGGGAAAATTTTTTCCTAGCTCCAGTGATTTCAGCTATTTCCGAATTTACCCCGTCAGCTGCAATTATAGCTTTTACTTCAAATTCATCTAATTCATCAGTTTGAATTATAGTTGTCCCGCTTTGTTCATTATTTTTTAAGGAACTTACATGAACTCCTGGAACAATTCCTCCACCACATTTTTCAGCACTCTCTAAAGCTTGTTTTGCAAACCATGAATTCAATTTATTTAACAAAACAGAATATCCAAAATTTGCTTGATACTCATGAGCTTTAGTAAGGTCCATCGTGAAAATCTTGTCTTTAGAGGTTGATTGTAAAAGATATTTTGTTATTTTTCTTTCATAAGGTGCATCTGAGAGAAAGTTTTCGTATATTTCTTCAACATTGTTTACTTTTCCTTTTTTAGGATTCTTAGAATAAAGAATTCCACCTGAGAGATTTTTGGTTCCAACCTTTGAACCTGCCTCCAAGAGGATAGCTTGTTTTCCTAGCTTTGATAGTCTTCTAAGTGCCGCTAATCCAGTTGATCCTCCACCTATAATCGCCACATCATATTTTTCCAGATTTTATCACCAACTAAGCATGCGCTACCTGTTTTTCCTTTTTTAGTTCTTCAATTAATAATGGAACGACATCTTCCATTCTTCCTTTGATAAAAATATCACATTCAGTTTTGATGGGTGCTTCTTCATCAGGATTTATAGCAATAATAAATCTAGAATCCTGCATCCCCCAAACATGTTGCATAGCGCCACTTATTCCAGCTGCAACATAAAGTAGAGGGCCAGTTCTACTTCCACTAGTTCCAATCACTCTATCGGGAATCATATATTTCGATTCTAAAGACTGATTAACCGAAAATGGTTTTTTAGAAATTGGAAGTGTTACACCAATTCCTGCGTTCAGTTGCTCTGCAAGCTTCTCAATTAATTTAATATTTTTTTCAGGATCATCTTTTATCCCACGACCAAAACTTACAATTGCTTTATAACTATCAAAATCTACTTGTTTTTTTATTATTTCTCTATTGAGAATTTTAATGCGGAGATCTTTTTCTTCAATCTGTGGAATAAATTCTATTATTTTTCCTTGTCTACTTGAATCTGGATCTATTGGTTCAAAAACTCCTGGAATTATACTGCAGGCTTGAGGGTAATACTCTCGTGGATAATTTGGATTTTTATTATCTAGGCATAAAATGGTAGTCCATAAGAAACCTGAAAAATCTGGCCTGTACATTTCAAGAGTTTTTTCATATGTTATAGGATTTCCAGCTGTTTTTTGTGTGTGTGTTATCTTCAAATCACTGATTATTAATTGGTTAATGTCAGACGCAAGACCCGAATCTAACTCAACTAAAACTGTAGAAGATAAATGTCTACCAATACCATCAGCTCCAAAAAACATGTATCTAGGTTTTTTAATATGACCAGCATATTCCTCTTCAATTTGATCAGCAAGTTTTGAATCTTGAGCAATCTGGCTGATAACTTTTGTATAAATTGTATTTCTTACATCTTTTAGTTCAGGATTATCTGCAATAATGACTGCATCTGCACCATATTGAATGAGAGTTTTTGAAACTTCTTTTACATTATCTCCAAGTAAAATGGCAACTACTTTTTCTTTGGATGAATATTTTTTATTGAATTTATCCATTAATCTTCTTGCTTCTCCTAACATTTCTAGACTAACTGGAATGGGCTTTCCATTTTCAATTTCCATCACAACATAAAGATGTCTATACTTCTCTTCACTCATTTAATCACCATAGCCAATAAGGCCTCTCGCATCTTAATTACCACTTTTTTAATTTCTTCAGGATTAGAACCATCTACAACGGTTACTTGTCTTGTAGCAGTACTCTTTGGCACCCTTTCCACTTGGTAAACTATAGTAGGTGAACCAGGAAGACCAATTAGGGTTGGATCAACTCCTAGTTGTTCTACATTGAAAACTTTGAGATAATTTTTATAATCTTTAGCACGCATTTGTGCCTCTTTTTTATATTTTTGAAAACCCAATCTTTCTGATATTGTTTTATAATTTGATTTGAATGAGGGATCAATTGCGATAAAAACTGGTAAAGGAGCTTCAACCTCTTCTATAACAACATCGACACCTTGCAAATTGACCAATCTTTTAGCCCGAACTGTTCTTTTCTCAACATCAACATCATAACTAATAACATTACCAAAAAAAGTAAATCCTAATTTCCAGGCAACTTGAGGTCCTGTCTGTCCAGTCTCACCATCAGAGGCTCTATGTCCAGAAAAAACAATATCTAATTTTCCTTCCATTTTTTCAAATCCAGCCCTTAAAGCTTCGGCAGTCGCAAGAGTACATGCTGCAGCAAATTGTCTATCACTATAAAGATGAAGTTCATTTGCATCACAAGTCTCTTGGGCCTGTTGTAATGCAAGTTCGGCAAAGGGTGGTCCCATGGTTGCTACCGCAATATTTGCACCATACTTTACTTTAGCATAAAATGCTGCATCTGCAGCTATTGCACTATGCGGACCTAAGATGCTCTTTGTTTCAGCCCTGTTAAGAGTTCCATCTGGATTATAGCTTACACTTCCTTCAGAAAAATCTGGTTCTAATTTCACCATTACTGCTATATTAAGCGGTTCCATATTTTGGTCAACTCAAAAGTGCAGATTTAAGTTAAGCGGTATATTTCCAAAAAAATGAATTTTTTTGCTCCTCAGATAGGAATAAAGTAAAATAGCCAAATTAAGAATATGAACTATGAAGAAAGAATATGTGGTTGTACGTATTGATGCAGCCCCAGATGGTGCTCCCTACGTAATAGTATCTCTATCCTCAGCTAAAGATATCAAAGAAGGAAATCAACCTCTTTCATCACCATTCGGCTCTAATATCATGGGATTTTCAAATATGGATGATATGATGAAGGGATTAAACAAAATGTTATCTGGTGGCATGGGTGGTTTATCAGGAGGCGGCATGACATCATTGAAAATTGATATGCGCGAGTATAAGGAACTTGGACTCTCAGTAGGAGATAAGGTCTATCTAGATTTGACTAAAGCAGAAAGCCTTGGCGTATAATCTGAATTTTATCTTACAATTTCTGATCTTAAAATTTCATAGGCTCTAGATGCGTCTTTTTCATTTAGAACAATAGTGATATTATCCTGACTAAAAAAAGCATTAGCTGGCTCTATTCCATTTGAATGAAGTACTCCAGCAACATAAGAGGCAACATCATTTCTATCCTGTTCTGGTGGAATGAGAATTTTGATTTTAGCTAAACCTGTACTAAATTTATCCTCTGCATTACCAAAAGCTCCAAATAATTCTCTAATACCGGCCAAATCTTCTGTCAATACTCTAAAAGAATCTGCTAATCTAAAGAATTCATAATCTGGATTTATTTCTGAAAATTTATTCATGAGAGAAGCAGTATCTTCATTTCGAAAATCATCGGTTGAAAATTTGATACCTAAAATCCCATCAGTCAACGAAAGTCTAGCATTTTTGAGAACCGATTCTTTTTTGACTTCGTCTTTTTGCTCAAAAGAGTCAGAATATCTTTTAATTGCTACAACAATTGTATTCAAGTTGACTTGGCCCCCAAGATGTTTTTCTACAATTGGCTGAATCTTCACCGCTAAAGCTGTATAGTTGATCAAATCCATCTTCATACAATCATATATTGAACGATTTTGTGTGATTATTTCCCTAACAGCATCAGGGACAGAAGCATTTACTAATCGCATACAAAATTATTATATATTGTCAATTATATTAGGTTTGTGTAACTTTTCATTTAATTTATCATAATCTTTATATAATGTCATAATTATTACATTCTATAGGTGAATATGACAGTGTTCTTTGATGACGAATTTGATAGGCTCTTTAAGAGAATGTCTAGATCCTTCATGAATCTTGATGATATCTTTGATGAGACTAAAGAAACTGGAGGCATTCAACAGTATGGACCATTTTATTATGGTTATGCTATGACCATTGGACCTGACGGAAAACCAATAGTAAAAGAATATGGAAATGTAAAACCAGGTTTACTTCCAACATCAGATACTAGAGAACCTTTAGTGGATACATTAGTTGATGAAAAAGAGAAAGTTCTCAAACTTGTAGCTGAAATGCCAGGAGTAGAAAAAAAAGACGTTAAAGTTGTTGTAGAAAATAAAGTAGTTTACATTGATGCAGAACATGGTGAAAAGAAATACCATGCAAAAGTTCCAATAGCTCAAAAAGTAGACGAAAATTCTGCAAAGGCTTCATACAAAAATGGAATTCTTGAATTAAGGTTCAATTTGGTTGAACAAGAAAAGCCAAAAGGTAAAACTGTGGAGGTAGAATAAACCTTCTTTTTTTTTATGGTGATAAAATATGAGTGAAATTCAATTAAAAATTGAGGAAATTCCTCAACAGCATATTGGAAAAGGTAGGGCAATAATTGATCCTAAAATTATTGAAGATGAAAAATGGGAGACAGGCCAAATTTTAGAATTAACTTATCACAAGAAGACTCATGTTAAGCTTTGGCTAGGCTCAACTCAAGACTATGGTTCTGGAATTATCAAAATAGACGGAATAACTAGGCATAACATTGGTGGAGGTATTGGAGATAAAGTTACTGTAAAATCTGTTGAAGCTGGAGAAGCTGAACAAATTGTTTTATCACCCACAGAAAAATTATCTATTGATGAATCCCAACTTCACGAAGTAATGATTAACAATTATCAAAATCATGTTTTTACAATTCATGATTCCATTGTATTACCAACCCACATGGGGGGTAAAATTCAATTTATTATAACTAATACAAAACCAGTCAAACCTGTAATTGTTACTGAAAACACTATTTTCAAACTTGGTTCTATGACAAAAGCCGTTGATACTTCTATACCAAGAATTACTTACGACGAACTTGGTGGTTTGAAAAACGAAGTTCAAAAAATTAGAGAAATGGTAGAATTACCAATGAGACATCCTGAACTATTTGAAAAAATTGGTATTGAAGCTCCCAAAGGAGTTTTGTTATACGGTCCTCCAGGAACAGGAAAAACACTACTAGCAAAAGCAGTAGCTGGTGAAACCAATGCTAACTTTACATCGTTAAGTGGTCCTGAAATTATGGGAAAATATTATGGTGAAAGCGAAGAAAGACTGAGAGAAATATTCAAACAAGCTGAGGAAAATGCTCCAAGCATTATCTTTATCGATGAAATTGATTCTATTGCACCCAAACGAGAAGAGGTAACGGGTGAGGTTGAAAAGAGAATTGTTTCACAGTTACTTACTTTAATGGATGGAATGGAAAGTAGAGGTAAGGTTGTGGTAATTGCTGCAACAAATAGACCTGATTCCATTGATCCTGCTCTTCGAAGACCAGGTAGATTTGATAGAGAAATTGAAATTGGAATTCCTGATGACGAAGGAAGATATGAGATTCTAAATATCCATACTCGTGGCATGCCACTTGAAGCAAAAGTCGATCTTAAAGCAATATCAAAAATAACCCATGGATTTGTGGGAGCTGATTTGGAAGCCTTAGCCAAAGAAGCTGCAATGAGATCATTAAGAAGAGTTATGCCCGAGATAGATTTTGATCAAGAAAAAGTTCCTCAAAAAATATTACAAAAAATTATAATAACAAATGAAGATTTTCGAGATTCATTAAAAGAAGTTAGGCCTTCTGCATTACGTGAAGTTATGGTACAAACCCCTAATGTGACATGGGACGATGTGGGGGGATTAGAGTCCCTCAAAGAAGAATTACGTGAAGCAATAGAATGGCCCATTAAACACAAGGAAGCTTTTGAATATGTTGATGTTCAAACACCAAAAGGAATTTTGTTACATGGTCCTCCTGGTACAGGTAAAACTTTAATAGCAAAGGCAGTTGCAAAAATGACTGAATCTAATTTCATTAGCATAAAAGGTCCTGAATTATTATCAAAATGGGTAGGAGAATCTGAAAAAGGTGTCAGAGAAATTTTTAGAAAAGCCAGACAAGCTGCTCCTTGTATAGTGTTTTTAGATGAAATAGATGCTCTAATTCCAAGAAGAGGAGATAGCTCTGATTCACATGTTACACAAAATGTAGTTTCACAAATCCTAACAGAGATTGACGGATTAGAAGAACTTCATAATGTATTGATAATTGGTGCTACCAATAGAATTGATATGATTGATCCTGCAATACTTAGACCAGGTAGATTTGATCGTATAATTGAGGTGCCGTTACCAGATTCAAAAGGACGTGAAAATATCTTTAAAATCCATACAAAGAAAAAACCACTTGCAAAAGACGTGGATTTAGGAAAATTAGTTGAACGGACAGATGGTTTTAGTGGTGCAGAAATTGCTGCAATCACAAATAGGGCTGGTATTACGGCTTTGAAGCGTTATGTAAGTGGAGAATTGCATTCAGTAAAAGAAATCGAAATTACCCAAAAAGACTTGATGGATGCTATTGAGAAGGTTAAACCTAAACTCAAAAAAACAGAGGAACCTCTTGCTCAAACTATCAAATAGGATAAATACTAATTATCTAGGATGAATGATAAAAAATGACATTGAAACTATATCTTGATTTTGAACCATGTGATGAATGCAAGACTATAATGAAAGAGTTAGCTAGTCCTGAAATAATTTTTGGAAATGAAGATTTACGAAAGGATGAATCTGCCAAATTTCTACGACATCTTACATATAATCATAGTGAGGTAGTTCAAGCAGTAATGAAGGATTTACCAAAACAGAAAAGAAGTCAAGAATATGATTTCTTCAAATAACAAACATATCGCAAAACTTCAGAATGAGAATAATTGAATAAAGAAGCAATTCTATACGAAAAATTACCGGATGACAAAGTCCGTTGTACTGCATGTGCACGATATTGTGAAATGAAAAAAGATCAGATAGGTCTTTGTGGTATTAGAGGTAATGAAGATGGTAAGCTGGATCTTTTTGTTTATGGAAAAGTTATTGCAGGACATGTTGATCCAATAGAAAAAAAACCAGTAATTCACTATTATCCAGGCTCTAAAATATTTTCAATTGCAACTACCGGATGCAATTGGCTCTGTAAGTATTGCCAAAACTCTGACATTAGTCAGAGAAGAAAGGTGGAGGGTGTAGATATGACTCCTGACGAAGTTGTTAACACTGCAATAAAATACGGAGCTCAGGGAATTGCATATACCTACAATCAGCCATCCATTTTCATAGAATTTGCACGTGATTGTGGAATAGCTGCAAGGAAAAAAGGATTAATGAACATTTTTGTTTCAAATGGTTATGATACTCCTGAAACTGTAAAGATGATGGGAGAATTCTTGGATGCCATAACCGTTGATTTTAAGGGAAGTGCAGAACCAGAGTTTACAAGAAAATTTATTGGTGTTCCTGATACTAAACCAATTTTTGATACTCTTTTAGAAATCAGGGACAAGACTAAGATTCATGTTGAAATTACAGATTTGATAGTTCCAAAAGTAGGTGATAATTTAGAATATGCCAGAAAACTTTCAAAATTCATTTATGATGAATTCGGTCCTGAAATGCCAATTCATTTCTTGAGATTTCATCCTGATTACAAAATGATGGATTATGAACCAACGCCTGTTAAAACACTAGAGAAACATTATCAGATTGCAAAAGGAGAGGGTCTAAAGTATGTCTATCTTGGAAATGTTCCAGGTCACCCATTGGAACATACCTATTGTTCAGAGTGTAACAAGATTGTAGTCAAAAGATTTGGTTTTGATATTCATGAGTGGAATATGGATAAGCATAACAAATGCAAATTTTGTGGAAACCAAATACCGATTATTGGACCTTTACATAAAAATTATAAGCAAAATAGATTTCAATTTGTTTCTTGAACCCTCATTATCCTACTGGTTAACTTGGAAAGTTAGAAGATTTTGAGAAATAGTAAGGGTCAGATCTATTAGTCCCACAATGAAAAGCATTCCAACTATAACTAATCCATTTTGATAATAAAATGAAAGGTTAAATATTGTCTACTGAAATTCTGAATGTGCCAATAGCATATGTTTTGTTAAATTCAGATTTGGGCTCCGATGAAACAATAATTTCAAAAGTAAAGGAAATACTTGATAATGAATCAAGCACTGATTATGAAGTTCAAGGTGTATACGGAGTTTATGATATAGTTCTAAAGATTAGCTCGGATAGTGCAGATAAACTTAGATCAATAATTACTAATAAAATCCGTAGAATAGACAAGGTTCAATCAACCCTTACTATGATGGTTATAGAAGAACAAGAAAAATCATAATTTTCTAATCTCATCCACCACTCTTAGAATTTCTTCTTCAGAGTTAAAAAAATGTGGAGAAGCTCTTAGAATTTTTTTATCCACAATTTCCCGAACAGCAATAACAATTTTTTTCTTTTCTAATAATTCCACAATTTTTTGTGGTTCTTTACCATTTATAGAAAATGAAACAATACTAGTTCTTTTAGATTGTTCCTCTGGTCCAAATAAAGTAACCCCAGATATTTTTGATAATTCTTCACGTAACTGATTTGAAAGCTTGATAATTTTACTACGAATATTATTTAATCCAAATTGTAACATGTAGTTTATTGATGCCTCTAATCCCACAAAACCTACATAATTACGAAATCCTGTTTGAAATTTATCAGGAATATCTTTGTATGCAAGACTTGTCTCGTCATAAACCATTGCCGATTCTCCACCTATGGAGGAAGGCTCAAGTAATTTACTAGATTCTTTTTTACAATAAAAAATTCCCGTTCCCATAGGACCGCACAGCCATTTAGAACCATTAAATGACATAAAATTACTTTTAGTCCTTTTAAAATCATATTCACCAAAGCATCCAACTGTTTGTGCAGTGTCTATAAAATATGGTACATTATTTTTTTCTAAATACTCACCTATTTCTTCAACTGGAAGGACTGCTCCAGTATTATACAATGCATGACTCAATGCTACACATTTAGTATTCTTATCAACTAAATTATGAAGTTCTTTAATATTAAAAAAACCATTTTGATCTACTTTCAAACTTTTTAACGAAAGTTTTTGTGAGAGACGTAACCATGGATAATAATTCGCATGGTGCTCATGTGCCATACCTCGAATTACAACATTTGATTTGGATTCAAATGATAAACCATTTGCAACCATATTCACTCCATCAGTAGTGCTTTGAGTGAAAATGATCTCTTCGGGTCTGCAATGTATTAAATTTGAAATGGTCCTTCTAATTCGAATTAGTTTTTCTTTCAAAAATACATCTGAATCAATTGAATCAGGTCCCCTTGTACTATAATCTACTAAAAAATTCTTCATTGCCTTTATGCTCAAAAAAGGCATTAAGGAAACTGAAGCGTTATTCAAATAGATTTTCCCATCTTGTGGGAAATCCTGCATGAAATCAGTTGAATCCAAATTCATTATTATATCAGATAATAACTCATCTAGCGTTGGATAAAAATCCTGAGCAATATTCAGATGAAGATCTTTCTTGTCTTATGAAAATCATTGAATTGAATACCCTAAATTCGATTATGTTTTCTGATCCTTTTTTAAAAATAATTTTCTTAAGCAAATTAATGTTAAAAACAAATACCCCTATTTTTTATCTTGATTTTGATTTGTTGTATAGTGGATATGTCACTTCTAATATTATCTCTTTACGAAATGGTGTAACTCTGTATCGCCCTACTAAAGAAAATTGGATTAAAACACTTAAAACAATTTTACAAAAACTTTCTGAGAATAAATCTATGTTAATCATGGATTCATTAAATGGTCTTTTTAATCTACATAATGAGAAAAAAGATGCTGGTAGATTGATAAATAGTTACATAATGCTTCTTTCATGCGTTGCAAAGATGACCAATTCATGTATAGTATTGCCCAGCATTACCAGAAAAAAAAATGATGAAGGATGGGCATTATCTATAACTGGGAGACATGTAATAGAATCAAAACAGATTACTAGAATCCAACTAGAACAAATTGATTCAAATATGATTGCAAATGTGATTGATGAAAAAGATAATCCAAAACAATCTATTAAAATTCCAATTCAAACAGAATTAATCTAATTAATTTTAATCAAATAAATTCTTATTCTAAAATCATAGAATAAGCTCTTAGCGATCTTAATTTCTAACACCGTTATGAATTTTCTAACGGCGTTATAATCTCTATTTTTTGAGCAAGTTATATTAAGACCAAAAGCTTGGATTTGTCATTATGCCAGTAGCAATACTTCCAGACATCAGCGAACAAATGTGCATTGGATGCGCTCTATGCGTAGAAATTTGTACAACTTTGGGACCAGATGTTCTTAGAGTAAAACCAGTCGAAGGCTGGAAGAGGGGTAAGGCATTCGTTTTCTATCCTGAAAGATGCATCTCTGATGGTGCATGTATTGGAGTTTGTCCAACAAAGGCAATCTTCTGGATGAGACCAATGGACTTTACCGTAGGACAACCAGTTCCACTCTACAAGAATTCAGTCTTCGTAAAAGGTTGGACTGAACTAATCGACTAAAAGTTCACCTTTTTTAATTTCTTTTTTCTTATAATTTCGAAAAATTGTTATGTTTTTCGGTGTGTAAATATATGGAAAATCTAATTTCTCTTTTATGAGTAAACCAGGAAATTTTTGGCGTAAAATCCATGGGAAAGTTACAAAAAAACCAACTAATTTTTCTTGGTTAATTGAAAGTAAATTAGCTGGTTGTGGAATGCCCACAACCATCAATGAAGTAAATTGGATTCTAAATCAAGGTATTAAATCGATTGTTACAATGACCGAAAATGCATTGCCTGAATCTTGGATAAAAGATACAGAGTATCTACATGTACCAACAGAAGATCTTAATGCACCTGACATTGACAAAATCGATGAGGCTGTTGATTTTATTCATGAAAGAATAAGCAACGATGAACCTGTTATGGTTCATTGTGCTGCTGGCATTGGAAGAACTGGAACTATTCTTGCATGTTATTTAATAAAATATCAAAAATATTCTGCAAAAAAAGCAATTGAAAAAGTACGAAAAGAAAGACCTGGTTCTATTCAATCCGACCGTCAAGAACTAGTTGTGGGATTATATGAGAAGCACGTAAAATAGTACTTACTCTGGAATAGATTGAGTTACTATTTTCCCATCTTTTACTTTGATAAACATGAACCTATTGTCTTTGAAGATTAAGGTAATACCCCCTTCCTTATCTGGTTCTTCTACCTCAAGTAATTCTTGTCCTCTTAATCCATCATATTTTGCCATATTTTTTTACCTAAAAACACTACTTATATCCTAATTGATTTTGATTTCAATTTCCTTGGCGTTGAATTTAGTGCTAAATGGCTCAGTGTAATCATGTTTCTGCCATTCAACATATACTTCTGCTCCAATTACATGTTTTCCATTTCCGAGCTCTGACGCTTTGAAAACTATCTTTTCATCAAAATCAAATAATTCCTGTCTTACTTCTTCTTCTGTAAGTCTAATGAAAGGTTCGAAGTTCTTAGCAACTTGAACCCATATCCTTTTCTCCTTCATAGGATTTACTAGCTTTGGATTTCGAGTCCAAAAAAGGGAAGCTTTTCTATATGCATCAATAGATTTACCAAGTTCTCGTTTTCTTATTCCACCCGTTAGGAGTTTTACACCATATTTCAGTTTGAATAAATTATCATTTTTGTTATAGGCCGTTGTCCAATTTTTCTCATTAAATGCCTCACGAAGAGCACCCTGAATTGAAAACTTTACATTAATAGTTATTATCTCATCTGAAGAAAACTCATCTTTGATCTTTATCAAATTGATGTCTGAGATGTAATTTTTTTCCATTTAATCAATCGCGTATAATGATTTATATCTACAATAAGTTCTTTTTCGAATACGATGGATGCCGAGATAATGAAATCTTCTCCCAAGGAGGTTAGTCTTTCTATCAAACAATCAGATATTGGGACATTGTACATTGTTCAACATGAGCTTTTAAAAGAAAAGAACATTGATTTTGCTGGACTAATAATAAAACATCCACTTACTAACGAATGTTGGATGAGAGTAAATTCTACAAAAAGCAATCCATTAAAGGAAATCTCAAATGCAACAGATGCAGCAATTAAATCCGTTAATGAATTAAAAAAATTATTTAATTCAAAAATTAAGGGAAATTAAATGAAGTTTTGCCCCAAGTGTGAGGTACGACTTAAAAAAAGTAATACAAGTTCTACATTAAGTTGTACAAAATGTAATTATTCTGAAAATGATTCAAAAGAAAATAAAAAAGACAAAAAAAATGATAGATCAGAATTAAACATCTTAGATGAAAACGAAGGTAAGGAAACTTTACCTTCAATAAAAATAGACTGTGAAAAATGTGGGAATAATGAAGCGGTATGGTGGATGTTGCAAACTCGTAGTGCTGATGAACCGACAACACAATTTTATAGATGCACAAAATGTAATCACACTTGGCGAAACTACGCATAACGTTAAATTGAACATTTAAGGGAAGTGGTTAACTTTGGTATTCTCAGCTAAAACTAGCGGCTCTGATGATCTTAAAGCAATAATTTCTGCTATTTCTACATTAGTAGAGGAAGCTACCTTTGTGGCAAATGCAGAAGGAATTACCTTTAGGGGCATGGATCCTTCTCATGTAGCTTTAATTGATATATCTTGGCCAAATTCAGCTTTTGAAAAATATGAGTGTGATAACGATATCAAGTTTGGAGTTCGAGTAGATGAATTTTCAAAACTTATCAAACGAGCAGAAAAGCAAGATAGTATAGAAATTGGTATTTCTGAAGATAATTTGCTTCTGGTTACAATAGGAAAAAATAAAAAATACAAAATGAGATTAATTGAAAGTTCTGCATCAGATACACCTCTTCCTAAAATTCCATATGACGCCAAAATTGGATTAACGTCCAATGCATTTGACAAAATTTTAGGAGATGTTCAGGTAGTGTCAGATTATTTAACAATTAAAGCAACACCTTCAAAAGCTGAATTCTCTGGTAAAGGAGATTCAGGAGAGGTTTTAATTGACCTAGAAAAAGGAATGGAACAATTAACAGATATTTCTGTAAAACAAGATAGTACTGGAACCTATAGCCTTGAATATCTTAATCCTGTCGTTAAAGCAGTTGGAACCACTGCAGGTTCAGTAACATGTGAATACTCAAGTGCTAAACCACTAAGAATTGAGTTTAAGGTTGCTAACATTGGCAGAATTCACTTCTACTTGGCTCCTCGGGTGGAAAGTTAAAGCATTTAAGGATTAATTAAAACAGGTTATACTGATTTGAAATTAGTAATTAAGTTTGGAGGAACCTCAATCTCTTCTGCTCAAAAAATTAGAGACGTTGCCAAATATCTTCATTCGCTATCAAAGAAAAATCAAATTATTACTGTTTGTTCTGCAGTAAGCGGTGTAACCGATGATCTCATTGAAATTTCAAAATTAATTCAAAAAGGAAATAAAGATCAAGCAAATAAACTGACAAAAAAAATTATCCAAAAATATAATCAACTAGCCACAGATTCAATTAAAAAATCTCAAAACAGAAAAAAATTATTAGATAAATTAGATTCTATCTCTGATGAACTTGATGAATTGTTACATGGCATGATTCTTTTAGGAGAAGTAACACCACGTTCTTTGGACTATTTAATTTCATTTGGAGAAAGACTGTCAATTAATCTAATAGCTTTTACATTACTTGATTTAGGAAGTAAATCAATCCCACTTACTGGGAAAGAAATTGGAATTGTAACTGATTCTAATTTTGGTGAAGCGCGACCTTTAATGGATACGACTAGAATTCGTGTTTCAAAAACTACTGAACCACTTTTAGTCAAAAAAATCATTCCTATAGTTGGAGGTTTTGCAGGTGCAGACCAACATGGTAGCATTACAACCTTTGGTAGAGGTGGTTCCGATTACACAGCTACAATTATAGCTTCTTGCATAAATGCTGATGAAATTTGGCTCATGAGTGATGTAGATGGTTTAATGACAGCTGATCCAAAAATTGTAAAAAATGCTAAGGTACTCAATGAAGTATCATACGTTGAAGCTATAGAAATGGCTCTTTTTGGTGCCAAACAAATCCATCCACGTACATTTGAACCACTTCTTTCAAAAAAAATTCCAATGAGAATAAGAAATACATTCAACACTGAAAATTTAGGAACATATGTCACTGCATCACCTGATATTGCTACAAAAAAAACCGTCAAGTGTGTAAGTGCAATTCGTAATAATGGCTTGATTGATGTTCGAGGAGGAAGTATGGTTGGTGCTCCTGGTACTGCCGCAAAAATTTTTTCAACTCTTGCAGAAGTTGGTGTAAACATTATGATGATTTCTCAGAGTCCTTCAGAATCTAGTATTTCGATTGTTGTAAAAAAAACTGATCTTGATAAAGCTGTTAGTGCACTAGAAATGAATCTATTGGGTAAAATAATCAAAAAACTTGAAGTTACAACAGATGTTTCAATTATTGCTTTAATTGGTTCAGGAATGAGAGGAACAGTTGGAGTAGCTTCAAGAGTATTTGCGGCTGTAGAGAAAAAGGGAGTTAATGTTGTAATGATTGCACAAGGTTCATCGGAATTAAATATTGCATTTGTAGTAAAGGACTCTGGATGCCAATCTGTAGTACAGGCTTTACATGATGAATTTGAGCTAACCAAAATCAACTGATTTTCATAAATATAACGAATCGGCAAAAAGGATTTATGTGAACAACAGGTTCGAATTTTATTGAATAAAATTATTATTATTATTGCTTTAGGGGTAGTTATTGCAAGCATATTTGTAATTCCTTTTTTTACTGAACAATTCGTTGATGCAAAGACAGTAAGAAAAATTCATTTTACAGAAACCATTACATCTTCACAAGATCCAGGTCAGGGCCACGAAAGTCAACAACTTGCACTTATTTTATCTCCAAATTCAGGAACATTATATGATGGTTCATTAACCTATACTGCTAGTCAACCAGTTCAGATTGTTATACTTCATGAAATTTTGAAAGAACAAGCAAAAGGTCAGCCTACTTGGACGGTAGATGGGAAAACCGTATACGGCTTGACATTAATTAATCCAGGAACCACTTCAGGAACTACTGAATTTACTGGTGGAGCCCTAGCCTTACACTCTATGAATGCTGAACCATTTACTGCTACCGTTAGTCTAGATGGATGGATTAGAGGACAACCTACAGAAGTAATAATGCAAAAATTAGAAATACAAAAAGAAGTACCATCATTAAAATTATCCAGAGCAAACGTGCCAGCAAAAATTCCTATGCATATGGGAATTTTTGAAGGAAAACCAGTTTATTTTATCATAACTGATACTAATGATAAAACCTTTGCCGATATTATAACAAAAAAACAGAACTGGAAAGTTGAGCTAGCACCTCCACTTAAAAAAACACCAAAATCTGTTTTAGAAGAAGTCTATGTATTCAAAAATGGAATTGCAGGAGACGGAATTCATGGTTTTCAAGGAGAAGTACTCACTAGCACTCCCACACAAGTTGATGAATATAGTGCATTAAGATCGGTTATTGATATTTCCTGGAAAACTGGTCAAAAAGTTGAAGTTTTAGAATCTGTGGAATCAATAAAAGAAGCAGAAAAAGCAGGAAGAATAGAGCTTAAACAAACTGATGTGGTGATTAACATGCCACAAATTGTCTGGCCAGAAGGTAAAATGATTATTAAAGAAGACAAAACTTTGACAGACGAAACTCCATATGATGGAGGTCAAGTATTAGATATCAATACAGAAAATATGACAGTCACTTTCATAGCCCACAGAGGTTGGGGTCCCAATGGAAATACTATCTATTACATTGTAACTGATGCAACACCAAAAGGTCCAGCTGAAATGATGGGAGTAACAAATGCACCAACTTCTGCAAATCTTATTGCAAATTCAACAGCAGTGGATCTGTTTCAGTTTATGGATGGAATAAAAGGTTCAGGACCACTTGGATTCCAACCAGGAATAGCTGCTGCTACTCCCGGAGATGAAAATTACAGTCCCATGTGGAGAGTTTTTATCATCTCCTGGAATGAACCTGAAAATGCATCAGTCCTTGAGACAAAGTCAGATATAGATGAATTCAAGTCAGAAGGACAAATAACAGTGAATCTTGCAAGACCAATGAATAGTGATCACATAATTAATTGTCCATTTATTGATCCATTCCAATCAATTAACTCAACTTCAGAAAAGGGATAAATTATCAGATAAAGAGTTTTATGATATCTTGAGTGGAAAACTTTTCATCGTAGGTGTTGGACCAGGACATCATGATCATATGACTTTTCGTGCAAAACAAGTAATTGAAGAAAGTGATACAATTGTAGGTTATGATACTTACGTCAATTTAGTTCAAGATCTTCTTAATGGCAAGGATGTTTACAGATATGCAATGACGCAGGAAGTAGAACGTGCACAACAATGTATTGATCTTGCCAAAGAAGGAAAAATTGTTTCGTTAGTTTCAAGTGGAGATCCAGGAATTTATGGAATGGCTGGATTAATCTATGAAACCCTAGCCGAATCTGATTGGGATCCTAAAACTGGTTTACAAGTTGAGATTGTTCCCGGAGTTTCGGCTCTAAATTCATGTTCGTCAATTATTGGTTCCCCATTAATGACTGATTTTGCTGTTCTTAGTATGAGTGATCTTTTGGTACCTTGGGAAATTATTGTAAAAAGAGTAGAAGCTGCCGCTCAAGGTGACTTTGTAATTGTAATTTATAATCCAGCAAGCAAAAAACGAATTCATCAGCTTCAGGACACTAGAAAAATTCTATTAAAATACAGAAAACTATCTACACCTGTTGCAATAATAAAAGGGGCTTATCGAGAATCTCAAACAGTAGTTCTTACAGATCTGGAGAATTTAGAAAAACATTCAGATAAACTAGGAATGATAAGCACAGTTATTGTTGGAAACTCTTCAACATATAATTACAAAGATTTAATGATAAATCCTAGAGGTTACAAATCAAAATACAATCTTGGACAAACAAATCCTGAATTAAAGACATCATAATCAATAACTTATCAAACACTTTCCTTAATAGTTTTAAAAAGTTCGTCACTAATTGTCAATTTTTCACGGATGGGGCTAATAATTTTGATTAAATAATTAGCTACCGTTTGTTTAAGATCATGTGGATGTAACTTTTTTTGAGAAAAATCAGACTCTAACTGAGAAGAATCAGCGTATATTACATTCCCTCCGAATTTTTCTGGGCGCTCTACATTAATTTCATTGAATTCATGAAAAATCACATGTTTTGTAATTTCTAACAATGGATTACTATCAACGTTTCCTTCTTCACACCAAGCTTTTTTAATTTTAGATCTTATCTCATCATCAGAATCATGTATGAAAACTCCTGAATTTGGATCAGTTTTGCTCATTTTACCAAGAATTTTTGATTCCTTTGAAGCATCAGAAGGTTCTGAAAGTCCTGGGAGAAGTCTATGATGTACTGCAATAGGCACTTTCCATTTCATTTTGGGAAAAATTTCTCGTACTAACATGTGGATTTTACGTTGATCCATTCCAGCATGAACAATATCTAAATCTAAAGAATGAATATCTACGGCTTGCATTGGAGGATAAAGTAGTTTAGCTAGATCTACTTTTTCTTCATTTTCAGAACGACCCATAATTGTAAGTGTTCTCATAGTTCTAGCAAGCGACATATGCTTTGTAAATTTCACAAATTCAAACCAATAGTCTTTTCTAGAGTCATAAAGCTCAGAACCTAAAACGATCTTAACTCCTGGACAGACAAGTTTGAAAGCATCAGCATAATACTTTGAAACTTTAGAAATTGTATCCCAATCACCTCCAAGTTTGTCATTAATGAAAGTATGCCAATCTGCCAAAAATATAGTACAACTAATTCCAGCTTTAATGAAATCATTAATCTTAAACCCAGTGCTAATCAAACTACCAAGATGTAAAAAACCAGAAATTTCTAAACCAATATAGTGTTTTGGTTTGGAATTTGTTTTTAATAACTCCAATAACTCATCTTGCGTTACTATCTCTTCGGTGGGTGGTTTTGCAATTAAATCAAATTTTTCAGTAACATCCAAACCAAAACAGATTTAAAATGTAAGCCTATAAAGTTACGTATCTAAATTCTTTCTTGGCTTTGTACTAAGATAAAATGCATGTGAACTTGTTAAAAATCCGACAAGGAACATTTTTGTTGCAAAGATTAAATTCCATGGTCTATTTTGATCTGGGTATGCAATAGTTAACGAATCTATATCTGGAACTTGACCATCTATAATTCCTGCAGTAATTTGTGCATTAAGTACTGTAAAATTATACAAAACTTCGTATAAACAAATTATTGCAAAACCTAATAACATTAGCTGTAGCAATGCCATTTTCCAAGTCATCAACTTGGTAGTTTTTTTCCATCCAATTCTTGAAACACTATACCAACCAATAATAGTTGAGAAAAAAAGCCAAGTTGTAAGCTTTGCAAAATTTTTAAAAGGAAAATCAGTCTTTACTAAAACTTCTCCCACGACATACTTTCCATTTTCTTCCCATTCAACATACATTGCGTATAATCCATATGCTGTAATTGATAGCATTAAGAAAGCACAGACATAAAAGATGTAAAGAAAAACCTTGTACCCAGTATCTGTCTTTTGTAAATGACGGCGTTCCATTTATGCCGTTTGCCTGAGAAGGTGATATAAAAATTCACTGAAAATCCAAATGAGGTTTATTAAAGTAATTGATATCAAATCTTCTATGAAAATTCCAATAAATATTCCAATTCTTGGTAAAGAAGAACTGAATGAAGTAACCTCAATTTTGAGAGATGGCGCTCTTACTTCTGCTGCAAATATAGGAGGAAAGAAAGTTCAAGAATTTGAAAAATTAGCCTCCACTTTTGTTAAATCAAAGTATGCAGTAGCCGTAAATTCTGGAACAGCTGCACTACAGGCAGCCCTATATGTTTATGATTTAAAAGCTGGCGATGAAGTTCTTTTACCATCATTTACTTTTGTCGCCACAGCTAATGCAGTAATTTCAGTTGGAGCTAAGCCTGTTTTTGTTGATATTCTAAAGGAAAATTATACAATGGATCCAAATGATTTGAAAAAAAAGATTACAAAAAAATCTAAAGTGATTATACCAGTACATCTATACGGAAACGTAGCATATATGGAACAAATAATTGAGATAGCTAAAAAAAATAACTTAAAAATTATTGAAGATGCTGCACAATCTTTAGGGTCTACGTATAGAGAAAAACATACAGGTACATTTTCTGAATTAGGTTGTTACAGTCTATACCCTGCTAAGGTTATGACTGCAGGAGAAGGGGGCTTCATTGTAACTAATTCTAAAAATCTTTTTGATAAATTACGTATGATCCGAAATCATGGTATGTTACATGGTTATGATACCAGGATTTTTGGATTGAATTTACGTCTACCTGAAATTAGTGCAGCGATTGCGAAAATACAAATCAAAAAATTACCAGGATTCTTAATTAAGCGAAGAAATAATGCTAGAATTCTTTCAGAGTTGATTTCAGATCTAGATATAAAAATTCCAAAAGAAAGAAAAAATGAAAAAGTTAATTGGTATTTGTATACCATTGAAACAAATAATCGAGAACAAGTATTGAAAAAATTAAATTCTAAAGGAATTGGTGCAGCTGCTTACTATCCTGTTCCTGTACATAAAACTCCTTTTTACAATAAAAAAATAAAATTACCCTCTACAGATTGGGCGGCATCTCATGTTTTATCATTACCAATTCATCCCTTAGTATCTCCTAAAGATATTGAATTTATAGCAAAAACTGTTCGTGAATCCTTAACAAAATGAACATTATAGGAAATATTTTTGGTGAAGTTTGTAAAACGATTTTTCCTATTCCTGAGGAAATTTATTTTGGAAATTCAAAATCTTCAATTTCTATATGTACTCTATCAAGTATACATTTGTTAAAAGACATTTCAAATTCAGAATTAATGAATAATATAGGCTTAGTTGGACGACTACTTTCTGAAAATAAGGGAATTGATTCAATTATTCATTACGTTAATTCAAATCCTACCGTAAAAACAATAATTCTTTGCGGGAAAGAAGTCTTAGGTCATAAACCAGGATATTCGCTTTTGGCTTTATACAAAAATGGTATAGATAGTACTGGTAGAATAATTAATTCATCTAGTCCTGATCCAGTTCTTAATGTCTCACCAAATGAGGTTAAAAAATTTCGGAGTAAGGTTAGAATAATTAATAAGATTGGTGTCACAGACTTAAGAGAAATTATAAATTTAGTTCAATTAATAAAAGACTAATATCCATTTCTTTGTCTATCTCTATTTATTTCATTTTTTCTTTTGTATTCATCTAGAATATCATCAGGAGTTAGCTTCAGCTCCAATGATGCTTGGACTACAAAATGCCATATGTCGATTAATTCCTCTCTTGCTTCTTTTTCATTAAATTTTGTAGGTTTCTTCCACCACTTCCAATTAGTAGTTCGTTGTAATTCAACTGCTTCATGAATTATAGCAGTACATAAAGCGGCTATCCGTTCTTCAATATCACTTGGATATCTATTAAGATTCATCATGTTTTCAAGACCCTTTTGAAGAGAAAAAATAGAGTCTAACCTATCTTCCATAAAGACCGTTTTAATTTAACACCTATAACTTTTCAGAAACGAATCATTTTCTCATATTGATTGACTCTTTCTAAAATTTGAGATTTTTTGAGATTCAATACACCATCTAAACCATATTTTTCTACAGCAAAAGACCCTAAAACATTACCATAAATGACAGCTTTTTTAATAGTTGAAAGATTTAGATTTTTTTTACTTGCTAAATATCCTATCATAGCCCCAGCAAATGAATCCCCTGCCCCTGTGGGATCTACTATGTCTTCAAGTGAAAAAGCAACCGATGGGAAAATCACATCATCATAAAACAGAAGAGAACCATGTTCTCCTTTTTTTATAACTACATATTTTGCTCCCCAATCCATCATCTTTTTTGCACATTTTATCAAATTATGTTCTTTTGTTAGAAGTTTAGCTTCTTCATCATTAATTACTACTGCATCTACTGCTTTAATCATTTTAATTACTGAAGGTTTTTTGTTGGCAATCCAAAATTCGATAGTATCGCACATAGAAAATTTCACTTTATCAAATTCCTTAATCAAAGCAACATTTTGTTCAGGATCATTATTTGCAAGATACACAAATTCAGATTTTCTATATTCTTCAGGGACCTTGGGTTTGAAACTTCCTAAAACATTAAGTTCAGTTTTAAGTGTGGTTCTTATGCTTAAAGTTTCATCATATTTTCCATCATAATGAAACGTCTTTCCATCTTTAACAGTAAAACCTCGTAGATCAAGATTTTTCAAAAGAATACTATAATATTTTTTTGGAAAATCTTTTCCTACTACAGCAATAAGACCCGTCTTTACAAAATAACTTGCAGATATACTAGCATATGTTGCTGCACCTCCTAATACTCCTTTTAACACTTTATTTGGAGTGCGGATTGTATCAAGAGCTGTTGAACCAAAAACTGTTAACACAATTTTCTCAAACTAATTTTGATGTATAAATTCTCTTGCTTGGTCATCAGAAGGAAAGTAGATGAAAGGAATCTCTATTGAAGTAAAAAAAATATCATATTTTGTAATTCCACTAATTTTTACTGATGATGACTGGGATTCTTGAATTTCAGTATCTTCAAGATAAGTTCCTTTTACAATTGTTTTACTCAAAGAAGGAAGAACAAATGGCTCTAGTACTCCTTCTGCAATTTTTGTATCCTCAACTATAATGGTAAAATTAGTTTCCCCAGCATTTAGGATTAACAAAGAAGGATTGCTAAATTGTAATTGTATATTATAGATTGAACCAGAATTATTTTTTTCCAAAAATTCGTTTTCAATAACAATAACTCCAATATGAGATATTGCAATATATTGAGAATATCCAATAATACCCGTTACTGCCAAAAATAATATTATCAATATGGCTTTCCTCGAGGATCTCATAAAACACCTTTCAGAAACTAGTTTTTTAATTTAAAAGGATAAAAATACTATAACATGTGTAAAAATTTTGATATCTTCTTAAACCTACTTAGAGCTAACAGAATAAATCAATTCTTCTCTTAAAAAAATTAGATGGCAAAAATAAAGCTGAAATTTGGAGAAAACGAAATTGAGATTGAATCTAGAGATTTTTATGTTGATAACAATACCTTAGGTGATGTTATTGATAGTGTTACAATGCATATGGAAGAAAATAGAGCTAGAATAATCTATGACGAAAAATCCTCAGAACAACAAATTAAAAATCAAAATACTTACCATTCAAATGTAAATTATTTGAGAACACTTGAAAATGCTGAAGTATATGAACCTGAGTTTAGTGCTCCAATCTCTATATTTACTGATGAAATAAAAGATAAGATCTATTTCTTAGAAAATAAATCATTTTTTAATCAACCAAGAACCGTATCCGATACAGTAAGTAAACTTAGAGAATATGGCTGGTCTGTAAGCCCACTTCTTGTATCTAAAATACTTTCTAAGATGGCATTCAATAAAGAAATTTTAAAAAATTCTCAAGATAATAGGAGCTATTATCTGGCAAAAAAAGCCCTATTAGCTATTTAGATTTATAATTACAAATTTTACAATCGTCAAAAATATCTCCTTCTAAATGATCAAAATGTGTGTTACATTTCTTACATGTGTGATGCATCTCAAAATAACCGTCATTTTCAACATTTCCTACCCGATTTGATTCAAGCTCAACACTTTTACACTTGATGCAATGGCACCCACATTCCATAAAATCAATTTCTAGCATATCCAATAATGTATGTATAGTTGTGGGATTCTTCTAGAAACAGTGGCTAAAAAAAGAGAGATACCACTAGAAATTGATGAACATTTCAAGTTATTTGGAAAAGAACCATGGGAAGTTAATTATGGTGAAAAATGCCCTATATGCAATGTAAGAATAGATGAGTATGGATTTTGTTCCTGTGGTTCTAGCGGAGATTAATCCTGTTTTTTAATTGGAGTCCAATAATTATTGCGATTCCAATAAAAAGTGGAGATATTACTGGAAATTCTGGTACCACCGTAGTTCCTATGATTTGTATTGTTCCAGAAGTTTCTGGTCTGATGTTTAACCACGCATGAGTTTGATTTGAAAAAAATTCACGTTTTAAAATTTTTTGATCGTTAAGATAAACTTCATAGGGACTCCATAGAAGTTCTAAAGGAATGATTACTGTTATCAATTGATTATCTTCTTTAACGTCAAAGCTAATACTTTTTGTGGTTTGATCAAAATTTAATGAAGAAACATCTGTAAGTGATCTAATTCCTACATTAAATTTACTATCTTCCCACTGGACTTCATTTGTGCTCGTTGGTTGATCTAGAACATATTCAATAATAGCATCACATCCATGACAGGTAATACCCTTTGCATCTTGCAACATAACTGGAATACTATTTACATAGACCAGATCTAAACCTTTAGGAAGAATAAACGTCGTAGTTTGTAAGTAAAGGAAATTCCATGTCCACATACCATTTTTTAGAAATAGTACACCATCTAAATCATATTCTATAACTACATTATTTTTTGACGAAAAAATTGTAATCCCTGTCGTATTCCCAAGTCCTGTAGTTCCATATTCAACGTCATTTCCTTTGATATCAATCACTTTTAGATTTGATAGTGTTCCTTCGATAGTATTCATTTGTACTGGCTTATTGCTATCACGAATTTCATGAAGGACATGCACTTTACCTTGCTGATCTATTGTGATTTTTACTAATTTTTGCTCAGCAGGGTCTCCTATGGAAATCTGAGCTGAAACTAGAGGAATGGACGAAAAGAGAACCAACGCTATTAATGAGAAAAAAATCTTCTTCAACAGGCTCACCTATTCAATACTAATACGAACCATTTTTGCTTCCTCAAATGGACAATCATTTTTATCTTTTTTTAGATTTACTATTTTATCAGATATCTCCATTCCCTCAATTACCTCTCCAAATACAGTGTATTGTCTATCAAGAAATGTACTATCTGTTGTAACTATGAAAAACTGAGAACCGGCACTATCAGGATCCATAGCTCTTGCCATTGAAACTATACCACGTAGATGTGATCTAGGATTAAATTCTGCTTTTATAGTATACCCAGGACCACCTATTCCCCACTTGCTCTTATCTGGATTCTTTGAATTAGGATCTCCACCTTGAATCATGAATCCAGGAATTACACGATGAAATAATGTACCATCATAAAACCCTGATTTTGCCAATTTTATAAAATTCCTTACAGTTTCAGGAGCAATATCTGGAAGTAAATTTAAGACAATTTTTCCATGAGTCGTTTCTATAACTGCTTTGGTCACTTTTTGAATTATTTTCAATTTTATCATAAGAGTCTTTGGAATTGGGTGGTGTACATGTACCGATCTTCGTATAAAAACGACTTTTAATTTTTTTTATAAGACACAAATAAAGAATTAATATTCTTTACGTTTAGATCTTAGAAATAATACAAATATTTCTTAATCTAATTTTACGCTTAATCAAATATTTATCTCTGAAATTTATACTACACGAAATATACAGAGAAAAATAGTCTTATATAGAACAACTAAAAATTACTATCCGTGAATCGCACAAATCAGAGTACGATTATTAAACAAGCCATCAATTCTTATCTTGACAAAGGCCTTACTGATAAGCAAGACATTTACAGCAAAGTCGTAGAAGAATTAGGTGTACCAAGACCAACTGTCAGAAGAGTTGCAAGAGATCTAAGAAATGAGCTTGTAGAAAAAATTCAGATTTTACAATCAGAGATTCCAAAACCAACTGGAACCTATACTGAAGTTATTGCAGAAAAGTAAGGATAAAAAGCCTGGATTTCCATTTTTTCTTCTCATACCTTAATATCAGAAATTAATTTCGACATTAACTGTTATATTCTAGAATTTTTTTAGTTAGATTATGGGATACTTGCGTAACCACCTAGCCACATTGATTATGGGTGTTTTTGCTGCTATTCTAACTGGATTATGGCCTGTACTTGTTAATCTTGCACCAGTTCTTAATTTTGTCTTCCTCATGGCTGTTCCTATTGCATGGTTTATCACATTCATGTGTTGGATTGTTCAAAAGGGAACAGATTATTCACACAAGTATAGTTATGGCAATGTAAAAAAAAACCACAATAATCCACAATCCACAGTCATAAAATACACCTCAGATGGGAAACAGGTTACAACAAGTCAAATAAACGAAGCAAAAACAGAGCTAAGTAACAATCTTGACGAATTAAGACATTCTGTAAAACTAAAAGATAGTGAAATAGAAAGACTCAATCAACAGATAGCAAATCTACAAACAATGGTACAAATTGAATCACTTAAATCTGAACTTACTAATCTTAAGATGCTAGCGTCTAAAGAAGACACAAAGCGTAAAACAAAGAAAAATTAGTCTTAACTGCAATTTTTACAATGATGTATTTCATGGTTATTTTTGCAGCCGGGACAGCTTACGGCACCACCAAAATGACATTTGCAATCACAAGAATTTGTTGAACTTTCTTCTACCATCTATATAGAATAATTTGTACGTCAACTTAATATTTGCCTATCAGGAAATACAATTTAGTGATGTATTTCTATAAATTTGGTGTAAATTTTTTAAATATATGTAAGGAGCATAAATCATGGTAATCAATAGAATCATTCTTGGATCTCTTTTAGCAGCAGTTATTCTGACATCTTTGATCTCAATTTCTATTCCTTTTGTGGAAGCTTATTCACATACAGGAATTATTCAAACTCAAAGTCACTCTCCTCAATCAAATACCGAAATAATTCCACTTAACGGAGAAATTGGAATTGAAAAAACAGTTCTTTTTTTGCATGCTCCTGCAGATAATAAATTACCATGGGGATTTGTTGAAGGAAAAATTGCAAACCATGTACCAGATTATCCTGTAATTATACAAATTTATGATGGTGATGGAAAAGCAACTCACTTTGCTCAAACAAATGTTAAAGAAGATGGTTCTTACGAATATCGATTCAGAGTAAGAAACATTGATAATGATCAAGTAATCAATATTTATGAAGGAGATTATACAGTGAAAATTTTCAAGGTAGTGTATCTTGGAATTAACTCTAGTCAAGTTTAGAAGCAAGTGCTAGTGTATTATCAACTAATTCTCTTATTCTGATTTTTGCTTCATCATCTGCCACTTTTCCATCTTTTAGCATATTTACAGTCATGAAAAGCGCTTTTGGATTGGTGATTACACGAAAATATGACATAAGCTGTGTTAGGTAGGTTTGAACGGCAATAAAACTAGTATTTCCTGAAGCTAGGATTGCTAATCCGGCAATTTTACCTTCAGTTTCTTTATAGTTAACATATTCAAAGAGATTTTTTAATGAAGAACTAAAGAATGAATTGTAAACTGGTGTTCCTATAAACCAAACATCAGCTTCAATAATATCCTTGGTTGACTGTTTAGTAATGTCACTATAATTCCCATCAGGTCCTTCATAACAATCAATTTTATTCTTTGAAAGATTGATAAATTTTATATCTTTATTTTTTGATTTTGCATAATCATAGATTTCTTGCATGATAATCTGCGTATTAGCTGTTTTTCTTGGACTACCAGAAATCACTACAACCTTCATTAGACTGTTGACAATTTCTAATGTATTTAAATCAAAACTTGGAAAAACCTAACTTTATTTAAAATCAATAAAGCGGGCTTGGAGGGCTTCGATCCCTCGACCTGTAACTTAGGAGGCTACTGCGCTGTCCATGTTGCGCGTCAAATGATGACTCTGCGCTACAAGCCCAGCAAAAAACATGCAAGTAATTATTTAAGCGTAATCAAGATTTGCTTTAATCAATTCATGGATATTATTCCAACTAGAGTTTTGTTTTTTTTCCCATTTTTCATAAAACACCACGTCCTTAAGTTCAAGTCTAGGAAGCCATTTTGAAGTTTCAAGATCTGGTCTTGGTGCAAATTCAGAAACATGACCTAGGCAAACATACGCAATAGGTATTACGTGGTTAGGAAGTTCTAATATCTTTTTGAGTGATTCATTAGACAAAATACTTACCCAACCCAATCCAATTCCTTCTGTTCTTGCAGCTAACCACAGATTTTGAACGGCACAACATACACTGTAAATTCCTGTCTCTGGAATGCTAGATTTTCCTATTACAAACGGTCCAAATCTAGATGGATCGTATGTAATACAGACATTAAGTGGCGAATCAAGTATTCCTTCTAATTTGAAAGAAAGGTATTTTGATTTTCTTGGTTCCTCTACAAATTGTGAAGAACGTTCTAGTTCAATTTCAAATAACTCTTTAATTTTCTTTCGTGTTTCATAATCTTTTATCAATATGAAATTCCACGGCTGAGAAAATCCCACTGAAGGTGCATGATGAGCAGCATTTAAGATTCTAGATAAAATTTCATCGTCTATAGGCCTAGATGTAAAATGTGAACGTACATCTCTCCTTGAAAAGATCGCCTTGTAAAGACCATTTTTCTCTTCATCAGAAAAATCTACATTCATACATTTTTACTTAATATCGGTTTTATCATGTTTTCTTTTGTTAAACGTTAATAATGCCTCCAAAAAGTCTTGTAGGTCACGGGCCGATGGTCTAGCTTGGTTAGGATACTGCCTCGACACGGCAGTGGTCGAGAGTTCAAATCTCTCTCGGCCCATTTTTATTTAATCAAAAAACAATTATTCCATATAACTTTGGAATTTTTTTTCAACTAAACTCCAAGCTGTTTCAGCTGTGATGGATCCTTTAACACTATACTTGACTGATTCCCCCCTAGTTATTGATAGATATTCTTGAGCATTGTCATCAGATAAAACTAATTTAAAAATACTCTTTAATGGAATTTCCGAACCTGGATAAAATGCTGCTCTACCTGGCATTGCAACATCTTCAGCTGAATATTGACCTGTGCCAATTAATTTATCATTAGCATATAGTTCGTATGAAATAATTGCCACTGTAAATGTTTTTTCACTAGGATTTTTTACAAGAAATGTTGTTTCTAGCTTTGCCTGATTTTCAACACTGTTAACATCTATAAGTTCTACATTAGACAATTTAATTTCTATCTGTTCTAACTCAGGATTATCAAGACTTGCATAGTATACAATTGCGCCCATAATTCCAAATAATCCTATTATTGCTGCATAAATAACCCTCTTCCCTTGTAATAATGACAAATCATTGAGTTGACAAACTAAACAACTAAAAAACTTTGTCAAGAGTCAAATAGATAATATTACTTGTTAAACTTTGATTTAAAGTGGCAATAGAACAGGCAATTATTACTTGGATTCATCTTACATCTGCAGCAATTTGGGTTGGAGGTTCTTTATTTATCGGAGCAGTTCTTGCACCTATTCTAAAAACAATGTCCTATTCACTTGAAGAACGATTACAAATGATGATACGGGTAGGAAGAAGATTTAACAAAATTGCTATACCCTCTTTAATTATTTTAATTGGTTCAGGAATTTACAATTCATATTCATTTTTTAATAATTTTGAACTTTTGTTTTCAACTAATTATGGAAATTTACTAACCGTTAAAATAATTCTTGTAATAGCGTTAATTATTACTTATATTATTCATGTTAGAATAATTAGGAAAGATATTGAAGAACAAATTATGTCTAAAAAAATGTCAGAACAACAAATAAAAAAACTGCGTTTTAAGATAATAATTCTCGGCGAAATTATCGTAATTATCTCAGTTGCGATTTTGTTTATGGCCGCTTTATTGAATAGTAGTATCTGAATTTCCTATAATTCTCACTTCAAAGCCATCATCTAGTTTACCTATTCCATATTTACAATCTGTAATTTTTGATGTAACATACAGATTAGTTTCTAAATGCTTTGTAATTTCTTTTATTCTGTAAAACGATGTTTCATTAATCAAACTTGCAGGCAAAACAAGCATATCGGAAAGATGGTTATCAGCTCCCAAATAACATCTTGTGAAATTTTTTGAAATACTTTTAGCAAGCTCTGGAGTTGTATCTGTCAAACCATCAGAACCTACTATGGAAGTTGAATCATGAGCGTATACTAACATACTCCCTCCCTTGTTTAACGCCGTTTCTTTTTTTATTTCTGATTCTACTGACAAATTAGCATCTCTCAAAAGATTCTCAGCTTCATGTACTTCATTTTTTATTCTATCTAATGACAGATCTGAATATGAACAAAAAAGTTTTACAGATTTGGTTTGTCTTTGAGTAAGTATAATAGGTTTTAGTTTTTCAGAGGGATAAACTTCTAACTCAACTAATCCACCGCCTCTTGGATAATAACCCCTTTTTTTAATCTGTATGGAAAAATTAATTCCCATTCTAGAGTAGGCCTCCTTCAAAACATATTTTGTATAATTACTTGTAGGGCTCCAAGGAACATCTGTTCCGCCAATTATTGATAACTTTAAGCTCTTTTTTGAAATAGAAACAGCAGGAATTAAAACCTGCAGAATAAGTGAAATACTTCCCGCAGTACCAATATCTTCATTTATTGTCTTACTTTCTATATTTTTTGGAATAAACTTGATAGCTGTTGATCCAACGTTTAATCCATCTACTTCAGCATTACAAATTTTTGCTAGCAGTTTAATTGCCGTTAAATGTTGAGGTCTTAACCCTGGAATTCTTCTTTTTTTTCTAATATTTTCAATATGTATTGGCTTTTTTGTTATGCTTGATAGAGTAACTGCACTTCTAACAATTTGCCCTCCTCCTTCACCATACGATCCATCAATTTTTAAAAAATCCATAAAAGAATATCATTAACTACTCCTTATGATAGTTTTTTAAAGAATAATAGCAGAAATGGCAACATGAACGGTCTGCTAATTGGAAGATTTCAACCATTTCACCTTGGTCATATTGAAGCATTAAGATTTGCATTATCGCAAGTTGATAATCTTTGGATTGGAATTGGAAGCTCAAACAAACCACCCGAAAAAAATAATCCATTTACAGCCGATGAAAGAAAGGAGATGATCTTATCATCAATCGATAACTCAATTTCTAGTCGAATTCAAATTTACTATATCCCTGACTTTGATAATCATAAAAAGTGGGTAGAAAACATAGATTTGATAGTACCAGATTTTCGGGTAATTTTTACAAATGATGAATTAACTCAATCTCTTTACTCAAAACGTGGAAAAAAAATTTCTTCAGTACCATTCAGAGAACGAGAAATTCTTTCAGGTACTAATATTAGGGAAAAAATCATCAGCGATCAAAATTGGTATGACCTAGTACCTGAAGGAACAAAAACTGTGTTGCAAAAAATTGGTGCTAAAAATAGATTAAAAATTCTTTAATTTTAAATAAAGCACCTATTGAACACCTAGTCAGGCGAAATTATTGGAATATTTAGTGATGTTACCTGGACCAACCAATGTACCTGAAAGGGTAACCCGAGCAATGTTTACTCACATGATAAATCATAGGAGTTCTGATTTTGTAGAATTATATGAAGATGTTGTTGAAAAAACAAAAAAAATTTTTCAAACCAATGGAGATGCAGTATGTCTTTCAGCATCAGGAACAGGTGCTGTCGAAGCAAGTGTCGTAAATTTAATAAAAAAAGATGATAAGGTAATAATCCCAGTAAATGGAGAATTTAGTGACAGACTAGCACAGATGCTAGAATGGGCAGGTGCTAATGTTATTAAACTTGAAACTCCTCCAGGAGAAAACTCAAGTTTTGATTCTGTCAAGGAAGCATTTGATAACAATAAAGATGTAAAGGCATTCTATTGTGTGTGGAATGAAACTTCCACAGGAACCATGATAAAATATCTTGATAAAATAAAAAGTCTTACATCACGAAATGATTCTTACTATGTTGTTGATGGTGTTTCAATTGTAGGAGGAGAGGAACTCAAAGTAGACAAATGGGGAATTGATATTGCTATGACTGGTGCACAAAAAGCTTTTGCTGCTCCTCCAGGTATTTCCCCAATAGTAGTCAACGCAAGAACCAAAAAATACATGATGGCCAATCCTCCAAAGACGATGTATTTTAACTTACCAAGATATTTCAAATATTATGATGAATCAAAACACACACCATTTACTCCTGCTTTACCATTACTGTATGCTTACCGTGAAGCTCTTGATATAATGTTAGAAGAAGGACTTGATGCAAGAATTAAACGACACCGAATTTGTTCAGCTGCACTTTATTCTGGATTAAGTGCTCTTGGATTAACCCCATTTGCAAAAGAAGATTCAAGATCAACTGTGGTAATTGCACTAAACTATCTGGATGGATTAGAAGATAACACTTTTCGAAATACACTAGCCAAAAAATTCCGAGTTTTAGTTGCAGGAGGTTTTGGAAATCTAAAAGGTAAAGTTTTCAGAGTTGGTTGTATGGGGGAGGTTCATAGATATCATGTTATGAGAACAATATCTGCAATTTCGTCGACTCTTGATATGATGGGTTACAAAACAAACACAGCAGTTGCTCTAAAAACTGCTGAAGAAAAACTTAAGGATCTCTAAAAATCATGTTAACTTAATATAAGGAAATTCGAAGAACGATCACATTGACTTTCAATAAAGGCTCATTAATCTTAGTAGACTACACTGCAAAAGTAAAAGACACTAATGAAATTTTTGAAACAACAATTGAAGCTGAAGCAAAAAAACATTCACTTCATGATACTAACATAAAATACCAACCAAAACTTGTTTCGGTAGGTGAATCATGGGTAATAAAGGGACTAGATGAGGCCTTAGCAAATTCAAAAGTTGGTGACAAAACTACCGTTGAAGTTACACCAGATAAAGGGTTTGGACAAAGAGATCCAGGTAAAGTTAGAATGATTCCTTTACGAAAATTAGGAGAAGATGCTGATAAGGTCTCAGTTGGAGATACAATAGAAATTGATGAGAAAAAAGGGATAATACGTTATATTGGCTCTGGAAGAGTACAAGTTGATTATAATCATAGGTTTGCTGGAAAAACAATTCTTTATGATGTTAACATCATCAAGTCTTTAGAAACTGACGACGAAAAAATTAAAGGAATTCTGAAACGTCATATCCCAGTTGAAGATTCAAAATTAGTCTTCACAAAAACTGGAAAAAACCTTGATATCAATATTCCTGAAGAATTATTTCGTGCAGATGGATTACAAATTATGAAACATTTTATGCAATCAGATATTTTCAAATTTGTCCCATCTTTAGAAAAAATTAACTTTTTAGAAACTCATTTAAACAAATCCTCTGAACCTCAAAAGAAAGAAGATATCAAACCTACAAAAATAGAAAAACCAGTTTCACAAAAAGCAGCTTAAGCTAAATAACCTTAGTACTTTTTGCAAGTGCAATTGCCTTTTTTGGTGTCATGTTAACTTCTTTTAGAATAGTGTATCTTTCTGGTCTCAAATCTTGAGCAATTGTCATAGCTTTTGCTAATGTTTCTGGCTTTAGACCAATTTCTTTTGCAGTAGTTGGAGCACCCAAATTTTTTAATGTCTTGACAATTTTTTTCCAATCTTGACCTTGTAGCTTTGCCATCATTATTGCACCTAATCCGCATTTTTCACCATGAAGACCAACTCCTGGAGCAAGTCTATCTAATGCATGTGAAAATAAATGCTCTGCACCAGAACATGGTCTACTACTTCCAGCAATACATGATGCAACACCAGCACTAATCAGCGCCTCAACTATAACTCTAACATCAAGTCCCTTTTTAGCATAAATATCAGAATTTTCCATCAAAATTTTTGCACTCATTGAAGCAAGATTAGCTGAATATCTTCCAAAATATTCACCTGTTTTATCTCGTCCAAGCTCCCAATCTCGAACAGCAATTATGTTTGCAATCAAATCACCACATCCACTTGCTAACAATTTTTTCGGGGCTTTTTTTATAATGTCAATATCAACAAATACACCTAGTGGAGCTGTAGCTACAAGTGAATGTGGTTTATCTCCACGAATTGATACAAATGGACTTGCTATCCCATCATGAGAAGCAGCAGTCGGAAGACTAACAAATGATTTTTTTAGATTAAATGCAATCATTTTTGCTATATCTACTGATCTTCCTCCACCAATGCCAATTATGAGATCACTATTGTCCCTCTTTACACTTTTTTCAATTTCTTTAATAGAGCTAATTTCATTATTTTTTGCAATATGCCAAACATATCGAATTTTTGATAAAGTAAGAGCATATTCAATTTTTTTCTGAATAAATTTTTTTACGTGAATTCCAGAAACTAAAGATACTTTTTTTGGATTATTAAGCACTTGAAGAAATTTGCCAAATTCGATGATATTTTTTTCTCCTATTACAATTAGCCTTGGGAGCTCCATAGTATGTGACTGAATATGATTAGTCTTTTTTACCACTCCTTATCACTTTGACCTGCAAACAAAAAGTTATTTAAAAGGGTACTGTGCCTTTCATATTATCTCTAATAGGTGTCTTTTTGTCGAATAACGTTGAAGAAAAAATACTACATGGAACTACCACAGTAGGTATCAAAGCCAAAGATGGCGTTGTGCTTTGTGCAGATATGAGAGCAAGCGCAGGCTATTTTATTGCAAATAATAACACAATGAAAATTCAACAAATAGATGACCATGCCGGAATGACCATGGCAGGAGGAGTTGCTGATGCACAAAATATCACCGATATTCTCCGATATCATGCAAATCTACATAGAATTCAAAAAAACGAACCAATTTCTATTAAATCTTTAACCAGACTCACATCACTTATTTTCCATCAAAACCGTGGTTATCCATTTATGGCTGATATTTTAGTTGGTGGTTACGACAAGCAAGGACCAGCATTATTCAATATAGACATGTTTGGTTCTGTTGAAGAAAAGACATACGTGACAACAGGCAGTGGTTCTCCAGTTGCTTATGGTCTATTAGAAGAAGAATATCGTGATGACCTTAGTGTAGAGGATGCAAAGGTAATAGCCCTACGTGCTGTAAAAGCAGCTATTATCAGAAATATTGGAACAGGTGATGGAATCAATATTTCAATTATTGACAAAGATGGATTCCGTCTATTATCTAAAGAACAAAAGAAAGCCATCATTAACCTTTAGTGATTTAATGCAAAGAAAGCAACAACAGAAAGAATTACCTCCAGGCCAAAGTATTATGGCATCAATACTGCAAAGTATTCCAAGAGAAGCAAACGTAACAAAAATTGATTACGAAGGTCCAAGAATTGCACTTTACACAACATCTCCTAGATATTTGATGGAACACAATGAAATTATTTCAAATCTTGTCAATGTTATTAAAAAAAGAATTGTAGTCCGAACTGACGAGTCTATAAGAAAATTAGAAGAAGATGCAAGAAAAATTCTCACTGAGTGTATTCCCAAAGAAGCCAATCTTCAAGGAACTTTCTTTGATACTGCAACTGGTGAAGTATCAGTAGAAGTAAAAAGACCATGGTTATTACAAAAAAATGCCCAAGACTTTAGCCATGCAGAGGTTACAGAAAAAACTGGTTGGAAGCTTCGCGTTCGTAAAGCAACTACTAACCCATCAAGCACAATTCAAGCCATAAACTACAATCTGAAGATTTCATCTGCTGAACGAGGAAAACAACTCAAGCAGGTTGGTGAGAAGATCTTCCGTCCAAGACTAACTCAAAAATCTGAAGTTTCCTTAATGACACTAGGTGGATTTGGTCAGGTAGGACGTTCTTGCATGCTTTTAACAACCCCAGATAGTAAAATTTTGATTGACTGTGGAATCAATCCGGGAGCCAAAAGCCCAATGGATTCTTTTCCAAGACTTGATTGGTTAAACATTACTTTGGATGATCTTGATGCAGTTGTGATTGGTCATGCACATCTTGATCATACTGGATTTTTGCCTGTTTTATGCAAATATGGTTACAAAGGTCCAATCTATTGTACAGAACCCACCTTACCAATGATGAATCTAATTCAGCTTGATGCAATCAAAGTAGCTTCCGCACAAGGAAGAACTCCCATGTATGCAGATAGAGATGTAAAGCAAATAATGAAACAAGCAATAACTATTCCCTATGGAACAGTCACTGATATTTCTCCTGACATTAAACTTGTTTTAGCAAATGCAGGACACATACTGGGTTCCGCCCTTTGTCACTTTCATATTGGAAATGGCGATCATAATTTTGTTTATTCAGGAGATATCAAATTTGCAAAAAGTATTTTATTTGAGAGTGCAAGTTGGAATTTTCCAAGAGTTGAGACATTACTAATTGAAAGTACCTATGGAGCAAAAGAAGACATTCAAGCTAGTAGACAAGAAGTTGAATCTTCTTTTCTCAAATCTGTTAACGAGATACTAAAAGATGGAGGCAAAGTTCTCATTCCAATTCCAGCCGTAGGTAGAGCTCAAGAAATTATGATGGTAATTGATCAATACATGAAATCCGGTGAGATGGTAGAGGCTCCAGTTTTCTATGAGGGAATGATTGCCGAGGCATCAGCAATTCACGAAGCATATCCTGAATATCTAGCTCGAGAACTAAAACAGAGAATTTTAGAAACCGATGATAATCCATTTGATTCTGAATATTTCACAAACGTAGAACATCCAGATGCAAGAGAAGAGCCATTACGTGAAGGAACTCCATGTATTATCATTGCTACATCAGGAATGTTAGAGGGCGGCCCTGTACTCGAATATTTTAAAAATATCGCGCCTAATAAAAAGAACAAAATTTTATTTGTTTCTTATCAAGTTAATGGAACACTTGGACGAAGAGTTCTAGAGGGGGCAAAACAAGTATCATTGATAGGTAGAGAAGGCAAAGTTGAAGTTGTTAGTATAGAATGTGGAATAGAAAGACTAGATGGATTTAGTGGTCATAGTGATTATAACCAATTAATTTCCTTTGTTCATAAACTAAGACCAAAACTTAGACGAGTTCTTGTTAATCATGGAGAAAGAAGAAAATCTGAAAATCTTTCAATGTCTATTCGTCGAATGCTTAGAATACCAACTCATTATCCACAGATTCAAGAAGCTGTAAAATTATTTTAAATCGTAATCTGGTTTCCAGATCTTTACACCAGGTGGTGTAACAATAATTCTTTCTTCACCCAAACGGGCAATATCTGCATTAGAATTTTTTGCAATTGTGTAGAGCTCTTCTACAACTTTGCGTAACTTGTCTACATCCTTTTGTGCCAAAGGAGTAACTCTCAAAATTAATATCATTTCTTTTTTTATGTCTTCTTTTATTGTGTGAATATCACTAGGATCTCTTATCGTAATTGCCTTGAGATAGGTAGGGTTCTCTTGTTTTTGCATCTATGGAAAGATGCGATCTACTCCTTCAAAAAGTCTTGCATGTCAAGAGCCGTTCATTCACTAGTCATTGAGCCTAAATTCTATATTTCACGTATGCTAACTCTTCAATAGCCTTGGCGAGGATTTCGGTTTTTTTGCCATTTAGTTCAGTAATCACAGTGCTTGATTCAGATTTTGGTGCATCTGAATAACGTAATGTGATTTGTGCTGCAAAATCCAAATAGTCACTATTATTTTCTCCACGCAAAATAGAAACTGGTCCCACATGATCACGAGCTTCACATAAAATGTCACCAGGTAGAGCAAGAGACTTTATCATTTCGTTTTCATTATGATTTCGTCCAACAACTAACTTTGTTGATTGATCTAATCTAAAATGTCTACCAATCTTTAACAAATCAATATCATTTGTAGTTGGTGTTTCAGTATGTCCAAATAGATCCTTTGCTCTTAATGAAAAAGCAGGATCTGTAAGTAAGCAACCGCCGCCAGCATTAGGAGGATCTTCTATTCCATACTCTTTTGCAAGCGCTAGCTGTCCTCTTCTTGATCTACCACTAATCATTCCGAGATTCTCTCGTTTGATTAAACCATTTACTTCTGGTTCTGTTTTTGCTAATAGTCCTGCAGATAGTGGTCTAACAATTTTTCCTTTAAGATCGGATTCTTTTTCAATTGTTCTTAGAGCTGGACCATGTTGACTCATTGGTCTTTGTCCTAAAACTTCGCCTGAAATTATAAACTCTGCTCCAATATCTTCCATGTGTTGTTTTGCAGCTTTAAACATCATAGTACGACAATCAATACACGGATTCATACCAGAACCAAAACCATGTTTAGGATTTTTTAACATCTCAATATACTCATCACCAAGATAAACTGTTTTTAGATCTACTCCAAGTGTATCAGCTCTTTCTCTAATTTCAAATCCACAACCTCTGCCACAATCAAAGTCACAAAAAGGAGTCTTTATTGCAACAGCAGAAACTTCAAAGCCTTGCTTTTGCATCATCTTTACTGCAAGCTGACTATCTAGTCCACCTGAGAGTAATGCAACTATCTTCTTTTTTTTCTCTGTATTTTCTATCACAGATAGCAAAATCGATTTCCACTATACAAACTTTACAGCAGACATAAATTTAGAAAAGTAATATTTTGTACAATGAATAGTCACAGAAAAAACCTTCTCAAATTTTCTCAAAAAATAGATTGTGATAGTATAGTTGCTTTTGAGCCTGAGAATCTCTTTTACATGACTGGATTTTGGGGTGAGGCTATAGGATTACTTGAGAAGGGAGGAAAAACTACGATAATTTCTCCAGAGCTTGAGGTAGGACGAGCAAAGTCAGAAAGTTCGGATTGCGAGGTAATTACCTCTGAGCGAGGCCAGGGTTTGATTTCTGAGCTTGTAAAAAAAATAAAAAACAAAAAAGTTTGTACGGACTGCCAAAACTATCAAATGATGGAATCTCTAAAAAAGTCGGTTCCAAAGATAAAGCACTCTACTATTCCATTTTATGATGCAAGAATTATCAAAGATTCTCAGGAAATTGATATTCTAAAGAAAGCTTCCAAAATAATTGATGAAATGTTTGAACTTTGTACTAGAAAAATCAAAAAAGGCCAGCGCGAGTCAGAGTTGCAGGCAATTTTGATGTCATATGCTATAGAGCATGAACTCTTTGATACTGGCTACAAATCAACTCTAAATCCATTAATCATAGCAGGAGGCCCAAATGGCGCCTTGCCTCACGCTCAAGTAACTAATAGAAAATTTGCAAACGGGGACCTTATTGTTGTGGATTTGACCCTACGATACAAGGGATATGTGACAGACTCTACTAGAACATTTGGGCTAGGTTCTATGTCTTCTGAGGCAAAATCAGTATATGAGATAGTCAAAGAGTCACAGAAATTGGGTCTAAAGGCTGTAAAACCTGGTGCATCATGCAAGTCAGTTGATGATGCATGTCGAAATTATATTAAAAATCAAAAATATGGCAAGTATTTTATTCATTCAACAGGTCATGGGATTGGTCTTGAGGTTCATGAGCTACCTAACATTAGCCAAAAAAGTACTGCAAGACTTGCAAAGAATATGGCAATTACTGTAGAGCCAGGAATATACATTCCAAAAAAATTAGGTGTGAGAATTGAAGACTCGTTAATTGTTCAAGACCGACCAATTCTGTTACACAAGTTTACAAAAGATCTGGTTACAATCTAAAATGAATGATTGATAAGTTCTACGTGCGTCTTATATTTGAAAACTTGATTTAGAGAATGTATGGTACAACAAAATTTACTATGTCCGACTTGTAGAGATGATAAATCTTTTAAGAAATCTGGTGTTTCTTCGAAAGACCTACAAGGTCTAAGTTGGTTATTCTGCGAAGACTGTATCAAAGAAGATCTAAAATCACTTGCTTGCGCTTGAGATCTCCCTTTAGATCTAGGATTTAGTCCTAGCAGAATAACTTTTCATATTTTTAAGCTTGAATTAAGAATTTTTGGTTTTGTTTAACTGTATTTCGTTAGAAATCGACTATAATTTTTAAAATTTATTCTAGAAAAAACCTATCTTTCTAAGGTATCATGAAATATGTAGTTTTAGTATCAAAAACTTACACTTGAAGAAGCAAAAGCACGTGGGTTGGTAAAAATCAATATTATAGAATGAAAAAAGTAATATCATATTCAGGGTTCCAGTTAGGATCTTCTTTTCGTATCAAATCAATGCAATATGACAGTGTCTCTTCCTTCGTCTTTCCCTTAGCTAGATCGCGTCTTCTATATCTATTGTAGTAAGTTCGTAACCATCCATGCCTAACTCCATAACCACTTGGAATGTGTGTCAATTCTTCGCTTACAATTCATTTCAGATCGTAATTTTTCCCATTAGTTTCAATTTCATACCGAAGTGCAGCTGGTAATTCCGCATATTTTTTCTCAACAAGTATCTTGAGCTGGTCATCTGGAACTTGTACTGCTCGAAGTAATTTCCCTCTTTGATGTGCATATGCATTTTTCCAAAAGCTAGCTCCATCAAAGGTGCTAATTTTTGCCGATCTTTTTCCAGTCAACCTATTCTTCTCTCAATTTCCTTTTTAATTAATTTAGCAATTTTTTCTTTAGTCTTCCATCCAGAAGCTAGCACTTTTTTAGAATCTACTATCAAAACCTCATTGTTTTCTGGATTTTTTCTATATCTAGTAGAACCAACATCATTAGCTACCATCAAATCAGCTTTACAATCTTTCATTTTTCTTCGAGCTTCATCTTCCAACTCCTTTTTAGAAACTCTAGCTAAAGCCTTGAACCCAACTAGAAAAACATCTTTTTGCAGCTTTTTTACTTGATCAATAATTTTTGGAACTCGAATCAGTTTTACAGTCATTTTAGAACTTGTACTCTTAATTTTTGAATTACTTGGCTTTGAAGGTGTATAGTCAGAAGGAGCTGCAGCCATTATTACAATATCAAACTTTTTTTTCATCTCGTTTTTTACAGCTAATAACATCTCTTTTGCAGTTTTAACAGAGACAAGTTTTAATCCGCTAGGTGCTTTTTCACGTCCTGGACCATACACCATTGTAACTTTAGCGCCAGCTGATATCAACTCACTAGCTAACAAAATACCGGTTCTTCCAGTACTCTGGTTTGTAATCACTCGTACTGGATCTAAATATTCTATAGTTGGACCAGCTGTTATCAATACTTTTTTTCCATTTAAAACTGAAGAAAGTCCAAATTTCTTTAAAACATGTTCTAACACATCTTCAGGTTCTGCAGCTTTAGCTTTTCCTTCTATCATATTTGGAGAAACAAAATCAATTTTTTTTTCCAAAAATGAAATATTTTTTTTCACAGCAATATTTTCATACATTGATTCATGCATTGCAAGACACATAACTATTGGAATTCCAGATCCAAATCCTACTGTTAAAACTGTAGCTATTGGTGTATCATCAATTCCACTAGCAAGTTTTCCTAAAGTATTTGCAGTACATGGATATACAATAATTAGATCTGATTTTTTATAATCAGCTACTGCAATATGCTCTAAATTACCAGTTAATTTAGTTATAACAGGATTACCAGTTGCCCACTTGAAATATGCTGGCTGGATTAATTTAGTTGCAGCATCACTAGCAACACAAGTAACTGAGGCACCATGTCTCATTAGCAATCTAGCAAGCTCTATTGATTTGTAGGCAGCAACACTTCCTGCAACACATAACACAATTTTTTTACCAGTTAGCTCAGCTCCATCAGAACCAACTATATCCAAAGAAGGATGTTTTGGTATTTTTCTAGCCAATTTCCTCTCGTAGTGCATCTAGTTCTGTCTTTTCCATAAAAAACAAGTTTTCTTTTCCAGGAAATCGGCCAGACTCTACATCTTTTTTGTATAATTCTACAGCCTTTGTGATCTCTTTAGATAAAGAAAGATATCTTTTGACAAACTTTGGTTGTAGTTTATCATACATGCCTAGCATGTCATGAATAACAAGCACCTGTCCATCACAGTTCTTACCAGACCCTATGCCTATTGTAGGCACAGAAACACTTTCTGAAATTATCTTTGCTACCTCAGAAGTAACCATTTCTAGTGTAATACTAAACACGCCAGCCTCCTCAAGGGCTTTAGCTGATTCTATTAATTTTTTTGCAGAGTCTTTTGTTTTTCCTTGAACACGATAACCTTGAGATAACATTGTAGTTTGTGGCTGTAGTCCAATGTGCCCCATTACAGGAATTCCAGTCTCTACAATGGCTCTAACTGTATCAGCCATCTCAATGCCACCTTCAAGCTTTACTGCATCTGCTCCTGACTTGATTAATTTACCAGAATTTTTTATTGCATCTGAAACATTTGCTTGATATGACATAAACGGTAGATCCCCTACAACTAGAGCATTAACTCTAGCACGACTCACTGCTTCAGTAAATATTTGCATTTGAGTCATTGTTACTGGAATGGTATTATCATATCCTAAAACAACCATTCCTGCACTATCTCCAACTAGTAAAACATCAACTCCAGCCCTATCACATAGTAGTGCTAGGGAATAATCATATGCAGTAACTACAGAAATTTTCTTGCCAGCTGCTTTTTTTGCAATAATGTCTCTAGGTGTCTTATGCATGGGGCAACCTCCTAGACAAATTCTTTTTTATTTCTAAAACACAAGCTGCAAGATTTTTTTTGTTGTTAAATGAAGTCTTTTGAATCTTTTTTGATTTACATTCTAAAATTAGTCTATTGATCGCTCTAACTACATTATCTACTATAGTAATATCAGCAGTCTTTGCAGTTCTAGAAAGTGGATTAAGATCAAATGTGATTACCTTTTTTCCAGCCTTTTTTAGCGCTATAGTGCGATCTCCATCTTCTAAAGGAACTACTACAACATCGGCTTTGTAAATTCCGTTTTTATCTACTATTCTTCTTGCACTATCAAGACCTGAAATTCGTGTAGATGACTTTGGATCTACGCCTAGAACCTCTTTTGCACCAGCTTTTCTTAGAACATTAACAATGTTTTTCTTTCTTTTCTCGTTTGCATAAAACAAATTTACTTCTATTTTTGCATTAACAATTTCTGCAAGCTTTACAATTTCTTTAGGACACAGTGCAGCTATATTTCCATTAACAGAAATTACAGGATAAGTGGCAGTAGCTAGCAAAAAAGCAGCAGCATGTATTGCATTTTGTGCGTATTTTGAGGTTTTTTCTCCTAGCAAATAGTCAAACGCTTCACCTCTACCATGTGCCATCAAACCTTCGTTTGCTACTAATCCATCATTAAATCCTTGTACAAGTCTTTCTCTAATGTACAATGACTTGGCGCGAGGATGACTTTTGGGAATTAAGGACATATCAATATAGTAAAAATTATTTTATTGTTTTGTTATTCGAGCACCGGCATTATCAATTTTTGATGTGATAATAATGCCATCATCATATTTCTTTAAAATATTGATTACTTTGGTTTCTTTATTTTTAGATACTAAAGAAAATATTGTCTCACCAAACATAGCTACACCACAATTAATTCCATTTTTATTTAGATCTTTAATTACTCTTGCCATCTTTGGAGTAATTACATTCACGTATTTTGCAAATTCTAAAGACATATCCTGAAATTCTATAATATTTTTTGATTGTTCTAGTTTAGTTACCATCTTTCCCCCAAGTCCGTTAATAAAAGGTAGTCTCTCACTGATAAATCGCTTTGTAGAAATTGGTGAAAAACAAATTATTACTACAGTATTGTTATCAGATTTTATTTTTTTAACTATTCCATGACCAGGAGCTCCACCTTTTGTTCTAATTTCAAATCCTCCATGGTATGAAGCTAAAACATCACCTAGTCCCGTTTGACATTTTATCTCAGCTTCATGTGCAATTAATCCAACTTGTTCTTTTGAAAGACCAGTATCAAGTGCTTGGTTTAGTGCTAATCCAAGTGATAATGCAACTGCACCACTGCAACCTAACCCATATCCTACAGGAACAGCAATGTTATGATCAACATCAACAAAAACATCTTTTCCCACTAAATCTAGAAATTTCTTTATGACAAACTCAGAAACTTGAGCGTTATCTGTCTGGTAGCCTAAAATGTTTAGATGAAAATTAGAAATATCATATTCGGTTTTTTTTCTAACTCGTACAGTCGTTTTTACTCCTTTTTGAATTGAAAAGCCTGCACCTAGCGAGCCAATCTCTCCTATGTTACTTTTCTTTTCAATCTCTGCTTTGAAAAATCCGGTAATATGTGCAGGACAAAAGGCCACTCCTTTCATGATCGGAGTATAAATTTACCATAAAATATAACAATATGGCTTAAATTACTTATATTAGTATAAATTGCCTAAATTCATTCGACGCCTGCAAAAGATAGGAAGTAGTCTACTAGTTTCTCTTCCAAAGGAATGGGTAGATGCAAATAATTTAGAAAAAAGCTCTGAAATTGAAATTGAAACTGGCCAAAACAGTCTATCAATTACAGCAAACAAAGACATCAAACCATCAAAGGAAGTAGTAATTTCGTATCCGCTTCCAAAAGAGGAAAACATTGTAGCTGATATTACAGGCGCCTATTTGCTTGGATACGACATTATCAAGATTAAAGGAAAAACAAACATTCCAGTTGAAGATAGAGAAAAAATTCGTGAATCAATGAGAAGACTAGTTGGTGTAGAAATAGTTGAAGAGGAAGCATCTAGTATTATAATTCAATTTTTACTTGATGCTGCTACCCTAAATCCTGAAAAAATTCTCAAACGAATGAGTACTATTGCCATTGGAATGTTTAATGAAACACTTGACGGTCTTATTTCAGAAGATAAAACAAATCTTCAAACAATGTCAAATAGAGACAATGAAATTAACAGACAGTACTTTTTGTTGGTTCGTTTAATTCGTAGTACTATGGTTGATCGAAGACTAGCCAGTGTCTTTAATATGGAAAATATTGACATTTTAGATTATAGAATAGCTGCAAACCTTTTAGAAACTGCTGGAGACACAATTGTAGAGCTTGCTAATTCAATTAGTAATACTACAGTATCAAAAAGTGAACTTAAAATAATTCATAGTATAGTTAAGGATGCAGAAAAAATATACAAAAAATCAATTGATGCATTTATTGCAAATGATAGACTGCTTGCCATTGATTCAATCAAACTGTATAGAGATTACTTGAATAAAATAACAAAGCTTCGTTCCTCATTAGAACACAAAAAACAAATTCCAATTGATTTTTTAGATATTGTCTACATGTTTGAGCGAATAGCAAAGTCATGGGCAGATATTGCAGATTTAATTAAACCAATTTACAAACAAGAATTATAATAGTTTCTTTTTTGTAGCATATGTCAATACTGCACAAATTGTTTTAGAATCAATAATTTTTCCAGACAAAATCATTTTAATTAATTTTTTTAGTGGAATTTTTATCACTGAAATTATTTCATCTTCATCTAATTTCAAGTCTCCTGATTTAGAAAGTCCTGAAGCAATAAAACAATGAATTGCTTCCGTGTTATAGCCAACAGATGGATAATACGTGATAAGTGGAATCATTTTTTGTGCTTTGTAGCCAGTTTCCTCTTGTAATTCACGAAATGCACATTTTTTTGGGTCCTCTCGTTTTTCTAGTGTACCAGCAGGAATTTCTAAAACATTGCCATGCGGATAACGATGTTGTTTAACCAAAATTACTTTATTATCATTATCAATAGCTAACATTGCAGCAGCTCCTCTATGTTCAATAATTTCTCTTCTTACTTTTCTTCCTTGAATTGTAAGATCATATAGAGTTAATCCTAAAATTTTTCCTTCATAGATTTTCTTTTTTTTCATTTAACAATTATAATTACTTTAAGATATTAATTAATGTGTTTGATATAACAAATGAAGTTTCTTTGAATTTTTTGATAAGTTAATTGCATCAATGACCCATTTAATCGGAAATGTAATCTTTTTTGGTATGAATAAATCTGCTGTAATAACTCCTTCGGTTTCCCTTACTTTTTGTGTAAGATTGTCAAGCTTGAAAATATCATCACTATACATGAACAATACAATTTGATTTTTTGCCAAAAAAGGTTTTTGTAAAAATGATCCAGAAAACTTTTTTTTAAGATTTGCTAATATCTCTTCTAGATTCTCTTTGACTCCAACTATTATTGCATATGGAATATACACAGATAATTTGACAGGGTCATAAATTAATGTAAATACAATGGCATTATCTTTATGGAATTTTTCTAGTGCTCTAGTTACAGTTTTAGTTGAAAGATTTGTTATTTTGGCAAGTTCATCAATTTTTATTCTGGGATTTTTAATTAATTTTTCAATAATTTCAAGGTCAGTTCTTGTAAAATTAGTTGGAATCCCAATGTTTTCGGCTTGGAATATACTAAGAACTCTTACATCTTTCATCAAATTTTTTGCAAGTTCAATTTTTTGTTTTATATTTTCTGTAACTACTATTCCACAAACTGTAACTCCTCCAACACATGGTACTACTAAAAATGGTTCTCCTACTAGGCTAGCTTGTTTTAAAACATCTTCTTGATTTTGTCCCGTCACTACAACATAAAATAGGTTGTAACCTAATACAGGAGGTTCTATTTTTAGTGTAAATTTTTCTATCACTCCATTTTTTTCCATTCTTTGAATTCTTGATTTTACTGCCCCACCAGTAATTCCAATTTTTTTCCCAATTTGTCTATCTGCTTCTCTACAATTGTCAAGTAGAATACTAAGTATTTTCATGTCTAATTTGTCCATTTCATACACTCTCTATTGATTTTATGTAAATACCATACTTATTATTAATAAAAATGTCTCTTCTAGTGGTAATATACATCATATACATTATATATCAGACCTTTTATATATAAACATTGGACTATAGATTACAATTAGCTAAACGAATGCTCTTTAACAAAAGGGGCAGTCTGATGGGAGCAGTATTAGCTGTAACAATTGGAATTTTGGTAATTCATGTAAACTTTGTAATTTTTCAGGGATTATTTGATGCAATTGTTC
>Ga0334722_10000235_pt1 | contig 84962 bp, 92 predicted proteins | sample C3_bottom_MG_FD_207210 | JGI IMG/M metagenome (GOLD analysis project Ga0334722, IMG submission 207210) | Sediment microbial communities from Yellowstone Lake, YNP, Wyoming, USA - C3_bottom | ecosystem: Environmental > Aquatic > Freshwater > Lake > Sediment | place: USA: Wyoming | collected...
CCGCTGCTCAGGCTTGCGCTGAAAAGGGAACTGAAAATCGAAGACGTGAAACCGGCGGCAAGGGCCGCCGCGTAAACCATGACAACGGGGCCACTTCAAATTTCAACGAAGATTGGGATTGACTCTTAAGAGATTTTCAAGTCTATTTAATGAATATTGATGATTTGGAAGTTTATGACGGCGGTGCAGATGTTATTGGAATAGACGAGGTTTTTAATAAACTCAAAGAAAATTCTCAAGGGAATGTTGGTTCAATTGTAGTTCAAGCAACGGGGAAAAACTATGGCAATCGATATCTTAATGAAGTAAAAGAGAGTTTTTTTAATACATGGGGTCTTAACTAAAGGAGCAACATTTAAGTGCCGCACATATTAATAGTAGACGACGAGGTCTCAATCCTCTCCTCCGTAAAGGAAGTATTAAACGACGAGGGGTACGAGGTATCCACGGCGGAGACCGGGGTGGACGCGCTTAGAGCGGTCAAGGAGGACGCGCCCGACCTGGTGCTCTTAGACGTTTGGATGCCCGGCATGGACGGCCTCGAAGCGCTCGCCCGCATGAAGGAGTCCCGCCCGCAGACTGCGGTCATAGTGATGTCAGGGCACGGGAGCATAGACACGGCGGTCAAGGCCGTCAAGCTCGGCGCGTACGACTTCATAGAAAAGCCGCTGTCGCTCGACAAGCTCTCGCTCACGGTAAAGAACGCACTCGAAAAGCGCCGCCTCGAAGCAGAGAACATGGACTTAAAGGCGAAGGTCGAAGGCCGCTTCGAGATAATAGGCACGTCAGCTCCGGTGCGTCTGCTGAAAGAGGAGATAATGCGCGCTGGTCCGTCGAACGGCAGGGTGCTCATCACCGGCGAAAACGGCACGGGCAAGGAGCTTGTTGCGCGCGCGATACACAAGGTATCGCTTCGGAAGGACGGCCCGTTCGTCACCGTCAACTGCGCCGCTATACCCGGCGAGCTAATCGAGTCCGAGCTGTTCGGCCACGAGAGGGGTTCGTTCACCGGGGCGATAGCCATGAGGAAGGGCCGCTTCGAGATGGCGCATACCGGGACGCTGTTCCTGGACGAAGTCGGCGACATGTCGCTCGGCACGCAGGCGAAGGTACTGCGCGCGTTACAGGAGCAGGAGGTCCAGCGGGTAGGCGGCACCAAGACCATCAAGGTGGACGTGCGCATCATAGCCGCGTCCAACAAGGTGTTAGAAGACGAGATAAAGGCGGGCCGGTTCCGCGAGGACCTTTACTACCGCCTGAACGTGATACCCTTCCACGTACCGCCAATCAGGGAGAGGCGCGAGGACATACCGCTATTGGTTGACTATTTCGTCAGGGAGTTCTCGGCGGAGAACGGGCAGATGCCCAAGACCTTCAGCCCGGAGGCGATGAGGCTGTTCACGAATTACGCATGGCCAGGCAACGTGCGCGAGATGAAAAACGCAATCGAGCGGCTGGTCATAATGACGCCCGGCGGGACCATAGCCGAGGAGCACGTACCGCCCCCGGTAAGGCAGGCGGCACCCGTGCTGGCGATGTCCGGGGACTACGGCAATTACGGCTCGCTGAAGGACGCGCGCGCCGCCTTCGAGCGCGACTTCATACGCGCAAAGCTAAAGGAGAACGGCGGCAACGTATCGCGCACCGCAGAGGTGCTCAAGATAGAGCGGTCGAACCTGCACAGGAAGATAAACGCCCTTGGCATAGAGGTGGACGGGTGATTGACTACGGGTTTTTGCCAATCAGGAAACGCGCGGTGAGTGCGGTGACTATGCCGTAGGGTATGTTGACGAGCATCAGGTATATGGTGAACGGTAAGCCATTTCCGAGCCCGAAATATCCCATGCCCTTCATAGGCATGAATACGAGGTATAGGGCCATTACCGGCGCAAGGAAGTACAAGAACCCGAAGAGGTAACGCCTGCTCTAGAAGCCCTTGACCAGTATCCCGAACGGTATGCCCCACAGCCCGCCCCAGAAAAGCGGCCTGTATATGTCCGGCGGGTCGAGGGACACGGGCTTGTCAACGAACAAGAGCCTGCTGACGCCGGTGTCGAACAATACCTGACTGAACAGCACCACCGCCAGCCCCCCGATTACCCCCGCGAAGAAGCATAAAGCGACGCGCTGCCTGAATATCAAACCTTTGATTGTGGTCATGGTTGGCCTCCGGTGTTACTTAGAGTATAGCACCAGAGGAGGAGGTTGGGAAAGGGCGGGTTAAAGGGGGGAAGATGTTATGCGTTATTTTACGGAAAGCACCCCAACTGGCAGTTCTTTATCCTGATGTCCTCGGCGTTGCAGAACGCGCCTATATCCTTTAGCGACACGCCAAGCTCTGCGGACAGTTTGAAGGCCAGCGCGCACGGGAGCTTGCCATCCTTAGCCGCATCGCGTATCTTCTGCTTCTGCTCGTCGGTCATGCTGTTGTCGGTGGACGCGCCCCGGCCCCTCATCGCGCCACCAGCGGCACGTCCTCGAAGGTAAAGAAAAGCGTTGGTTCCTCGCAAAGCCCGAGCGCGCACATGTCCGCGCCTTCGAGCATGCGGCAGACCTCGGACCTCAGCGACTCCACCGTCTCGTCAAGCGTATAGCCCTCGGCAGAGGCCTCCACCTCCAGGCATTCCGCGAAGTAACGCGGACCTTCTTTCCTGATAAACGCCTTGATGGAATACTGCATATAAGCGGATACCTCCTTAGTTGCCAGCGGCCTTCTCTATGTTTTCCCGGTACTTCTCTCTGCCGCTTATGACCCGTATCTTGGAGACGCGCCCGTCCTCGAAGTATACATAAGTGAACTCGGAGCGTACCGTGCCGAAGAGCGGCATCCACAGGGTGTCCGGGTAGAGCCATATCTCCTCGGATGCGGACTTTGTGGTGTTGGTGGTAATGTTGGAGGGACTGCCCTTGGCCAGCCGGACCATCTCCTTGTCGAAGCCGGGCTTTATATCGCCTTCAAGGAATGCGTCCCTGTCCGCCCTGTCCATGTCCGGGTGCGACCTGACGTAGCCTGACTTCGTGGCGCATGCGGAGAGGAGCAGGAGGACAAGTATGAAGAGGGCAAGACGAATCTTTTTCATAGAGGCCCTTTCTACCCGCACTTGGAATACCCGCACGACCTGCACACCACGCAGCCCTCCGCGAACGATACCATCGCGCCGCACTCCGGGCACTCCGGGCATACGTTAAGCTGGTTCTCGCCGTCGTAGGTCTTGCCGCCGGAGCTTCTCTGCCTGCCCTCGGCTATGTAGTCCTCCAATGCGCGCGCTATCGCGTCCGCGCAGGAGTATATTGCCGAGCCCTTGGCCCAGGTCGGGGACGGGCAGCGTATGCCCTTAAGCTGGTCCACGACTGACGAGGGCTCGATGCCCGCCCTGAGCGCGAGAGAAACCAGCCTGCCGGTGGCCTCCGTCTGGGAGGTGGCGCAGCCGCCGGACTTGCCCATCGAGGCGAATACCTCGCAGAGGCCCTTGTCGTCTTCGTTTATCGTGACGTACAGCCTGCCGCATCCGGTGTTTATCTGGCGGGTGTACCCGCGTGTGACCTCCGGGCGCGGACGCGGTACTATCTTGCCGGGTATGTGTACATCCGGGAGCGCCGTCGCTTGCTCCGTCTGGCCGGAGTTCGCCTCTTTCGTCTTACCCGTGGAGAGCACCTGGTCGTCCTTGGAGCCGTCCCTGTATATGGTGACGCCCTTGCAGTCCATCTTGTACGCGAGCATAAACACCTGGGCCACGTCGTCCGGGGTGGCGTCGTGACCGAAGTTGACCGTCTTCGATACCGCGTTGTCCGTGTGCTCCTGGAACGCGGCCTGCATCTTTATGTGCCACTCGGGCGTGATGTCGTGCGCGGTGACGAAAAGCCTGCGCACGTCCTCGGGTACCTCGGCCACGTCCGTAACGGAGCCGTGGTGCGCTATCAGCTTCATAAGCTCCGGGCTGTAGAACCCGCGTTCCCTTGCCACAGCCTCGAACTTGGGGTTAACCTCGACAAGCTCGTCCTTGTCCATCACGGTCCTGACGTAGGACACGGCAAACAGCGGCTCCACGCCGGAGGAGCAGTTAGCTATGATGGATAGCGTGCCGGTGGGCGCGATGGTGGATACGGTCGCGTTCCTTATCTTCATGCCGCCCTCACGGTCGTACACGCTGCCCTTCCAGTTGGGGAACACGCCACGCTTCTCCGCGAGCGCAACTGAGGCGACTTTCGCCTCCTTGTCTACGAACCGCATCACCTCGCGGCCTACGGACACGGCCTCGTCGGAGCTGTACGGCACGCCCATGCTGATGAGCATGTCTGCAAAGCCCATCACGCCCAGGCCTATCTTACGGTTGGAACGGGTGGTCTTGCCTATCTCGTCAAGGGGGTAGTGGTTCATGTCTATTACGTTGTCGAGGAAGTGTACCGCGTCGTGTACGGTCTGCCTGAGCTTGTCCCAGTTGAGCTCGCCGCCCTCTACCATGTTCGACAGGTTGACCGAGCCCAGGTTGCATGACTCGTACGGCAGCAGCGGCTGCTCGCCGCAGGGGTTTGTGGACTCTATCTCGCCTACGTGCGGGGTGGGGTTGTCCCGGTTCAGGCGGTCTATGAACACTATGCCGGGGTCGCCGGTGCGCCAGGAGAGGTCCACTATCTGCTGGAAGACCTCTGCCGCGTTCAGGCGGCTCACCTCTTCTTTCGTCCTGGGGTTCAAGAGGCTGTACTCGGTGCCCGCCTCGACGGCCTTCATGAAGTCTTCCGTGATGGCGACCGATATGTTGAAGTTGTTGTACTCATCGCTCCCGCGCTTGCAGTTTATGAAGTGCAGTATGTCCGGGTGGTCTACGCGAAGTATGCCCATGTTGGCCCCGCGCCTTGTGCCGCCCTGCTTCACGGCCTCGGTAGCCGAGTTGAACACCCGCATGAAGGATACCGGGCCGGAGGCCACGCCGCCTGTCGAGGCCACCTTGTCGTTAGCGGGCCTGAGCCTGGAGAACGAGAAACCCGTCCCACCGCCTGACTGGTGTATAAGGGCCGTATTCTTAATGGTGGAGAATATGCTCTCCATCGTGTCCTCTATGGGGAGGACGAAGCATGCGGAGAGCTGCTGGAGCTCGCGGCCCGCGTTCATCAGGGTCGGGGAGTTGGGCAGGAAGTCGAGCCTGGTCATAAGCCCGTAGAAGACGCGAGCGGCCTCGTCCACCTCCGCCTTGCCACCGCCGTAGTTCTTCTCGGCCTCGGCGATGTTGGCGGCTACGCGTGCGAACATGTCCTCCGGGCGCTCGGCGGGCTTGCCGCTGTCGTCTTTCTTTAAGTAGCGCTTCTCAAGCACCTTGAGCGCGTTGGGGCCCAGCTTGACAGACGCACCGGCGGCCTTCGGCCCGGTATCCTTAGTACCCGTCAGCGCCATGCCCTGGACGCCACCCATCAGGCGCGGGTCGGACGTGGCCACCGGCCTCTTCTGTCTGGCGCCCGGCTGACCTGCGGCCTTTTTAGCGGAAAATATGTCGTCCTGCGCGCCGTCAGGCAAACGGGCCCCGTCCAGCGTCCCACCGCCAAGCCCTTCTAATGCGTCCATAGCCGCCTCCAGTTGTATTTAAGGAAGAGTCGAATATAATTTCTGTCAAGACGTAAAACGTAGTGCTGTTGTATGAATGAAGCCCGAATAAACAAGCCATGTTGTAGGCTCGGTTAGTCTACCCCACAAGATATTGCGATGTCAAGCCATTTTTAATCCCTAAGCGAGGCGACCGGAAAGGACCAGCCGTAAAGCCCGTCGGTAAAGTCATATCCGGCCTTGTAAAAAGGCAAAAGGACAAGCTCCCCGCCCATAACCTCGACCTTTGAGTCGGCGGCGAACTTGAGGGCATGCGTGTTCCCCTTGGGCACGAGCGAGAAGAGTATCAGCGGGGCCATGATGAGCGCGTCCTCCGGCGAGAGGTAGCAGCCCCTCACGGCGAACGACAGAGGCTGGTCGGCTTTGAGCACCGGCTGGTTCTTCGTGAAACCCGACGCAAGCCTCGAAACGACCTTCAGGCTGCCAACCCTGAATGCGGGCACGAAGAACCTGAAGGGAATCTCTTTGTCCGTATCCTTCGGCCACATAAGCCCGGGCGCCATCTTGCCTATGTCGTACTTGGTGTCTATGACATTGTCGCCGGAGCGCATGCGTGCCCTGACCACCCAGAACGGAAAGTATTCCGGCGTACCTGCGCCTTTTTTGGCAGAGGCGACCACGGTGTAAGGCGTGTCCACAAGCTCGTCGCCCGATATGTACCACGCCTTCCTGCAGGAGTTGCAGAAAAACACCACGTCCTTGGGCTTGACAGGCAGCTCGCCCGCGCAGTTGGGGCATTTGAGCGGCCTGAAGCCCGCCACGTCGAAGCGCTGTCCGTCCTTGTCCACGAGCGCGTCCAATAGCTTTGCGGTGGCCTTCCGGCTGGTGACTTCTCCGCTGACCCCGTCCACCACGGAAAACGCAGTCTCGTCCCCCCGCGTCACCTCGATGACCCAGAAGGGGTTGTATATAACGGAGGCCGTCTTCCCGAACACGCCTCTCGACGCTATCTCCCCGTCGCCCGAATGTCTGTAGCCCTGTTCCTCCTTGTCCTTGACGGAGATTTCCACCGGCGCAATCTGGCCGCGCGCCGCTACTGCCCCCCGCTCGAAAAGCGAGAGCTTGAGTATCTCCGGCCTGAGGCCGAGCGAGCTGACGCCAAGCTCGGGCGCGTCGAGCGCGGGCATGCTCCTGTCTATGTACTGGCCTGAGAGCTCGAACCGCCTCTCGGTCAGTCGCGCCGCCTCGCTCCCCCCGGACAATATATCCCGCATGTCCGGCCCGCCCATGCCGCCGAAACGTACATTTATGTGGACGTTCAGTATGCCTTTTGGCGCTTCCCTTTCGTCCCCGCCGGCTATGACCTTGTCTTCCACCTCCCACTGGAGGGCCTGGCCCACGAAGCGGTAAAACGGGACGAAGAAGAGAGTGACTTCCCTGGCCTTCCAGCCGGGGCCGTCGGCCTCCTTGAGCTTCTGGAGGGCGAGCGCGGCGGCCATCCTCATGCTTATCTTTTCGGGGACGTAGTAAGACAGGACGCGGCCTCGGCCGGTGACGACGTGGTTGCTGCCGCAGTACCGGCAGTGTACGGCGTTAGAGCCTTCCTCGAACTCGATGCTCCCCCCGCAGGAGGGGCAGTTTGTTGATACTGAGAGGGGCACGTTACCCTATCTTTTCTCCGCAGCCGGTGCAGTACTTCGTGCCGGGCGGCAGCTCCGTCTTGCAGCCGGGGCATACTACTGCAGGCTTCTGGTCCTGCGCGGCCCCGCAGGACATGCAGAATTTGGCCTCGGCGGGTAAGTCCTTCCCGCAGGCGGGGCATTTGTTGATTACTACCATCTGGTGGCCGCAGCCGGGGCAAAAACGCGCATCGGGCGTTACCTCTCCGTGGCACTTCGGGCAGTTGACTGTGCCGCTCTCCGGCTTCAGCACATTATATAGCATGCCGGGGAGCATCATGCCCACACCCATGCCCGCGCCCATGCCCATGCCCGCACCAGCCATACCGCTTGCGTTGTTTGCGGCGTCCCCCATCGCCATTGCCGCCTTGAACTTCAAGAACCGGTCCATGTCCCCTACCGCGCCCATGCCGGAGCGCTGGTCTATGACCTTCTGGACTTCCTCCGGCGGGGTGATGGAGTTGATGTAGAAGTCCTTTATCTCCATGCCGTACCGGCCGAAGTCGTCCGTGAGGCGCCCCTTGAGCGCGGCGGCCAGCTCGTCGTAGCTCTTGGGGAGGTCGAATATGGTGTCCAGGCTCTCGCCCAGGAAGTCGTTCAGGCGAGAGACGACCACGTCTCTCAGGTAGTCCGTTATGGCGTCTGTCGTGTAGACGCCCTGGGTGCCGACCAGCGTGTTGACAAAGAGGAGAGGCTGGTTTATGCGGAGCGTGTATACCCCGAATGCACGGAGCCTCACCATGCCAAGCTCACTGTCCTTGAAGGCGACAGGGTCGCGTGTGCCCCACTTGAGCGTGGTGAACACCTTCTGGTTGACGAAGTAGACCTCCGCCTTGAAAAAGCTGTCGAAGCCCCAGGGCAGCATCATCAGCTTGGTCAGGACGGGGATGTTCTTGGTGGAGAGCATGTGTCTGCCTGGTCCGAGCACGTCCGTGCCCTTGCCGTCCTTGAAGAACACTGCGGCCTGCGAGTCCCTGACTATGCACTGCGCGCCGTATTTGGTCTCGCCGGAACCCTCAGGCGGGACTCTGTGTACCATCTCGGCGCCTGAATTGTCAATGAACTCGATTACCTCCATGAACTGGGACATTGGGCCTCCTGTCAGGATGTGAGGGGTGTAGGTTTTCGTTTATTTTATCCAAGCCCGCCCCCAAAGTCAAAACAAAACCGCCACAAAAAACCTTGACTTTTATATTGCCATGGGATATATTGCGTCAGGCCGCGGAGTCGGTCGTTGTACAGTTGCGTCGTCATTGCCGGGAGACAGTCTTGTCGGTCCCCGTGTCATAGAAAGGGAGGGTGGATGTGAAATACAAGAAGACTGTTGCCGCCCTGAGCATTCTGGCCGCGCTTCTTTCGCCTTGTCCGCTTTTCGCCGGGGACACGCAGGCGCCCCACGCCTCCGAACCCGCACGGGATGCGACAAAGGGAAGCATTATAACAATTCGCACCGCCGCCGTAGACACCTCCGACACGGTGGTGTTCTCGGACTACCCGGCTGCAAGCGCGGGCCAGGCCGCCACCGGCGTGAAAGACTCATCGTCGTCCGCCCTTTCTCAGTCCGGCGCGTCGTCCGGCGTATCCGCCATATCCGACGGCTCGGCCGGCGGCTTTCTGTTGGACGACAGCACAACGGAGCTCGACAGCAACCTCCTGAAGCCGCTCAACGTGTTCAACCACGACTTTATAAACCCGGTAGACAACAACATACGCGCATACAGCGGCGTCTTAAAGAAGCATTTCTCCCGCTGGCTCACCCGTTCAGGCAGATACCTGGACATGATGAAGGGCATATTCCGCGAGAACGGCCTGCCGGAAGACCTCGCATTCCTGGCAATGGTGGAGAGCGGGTTCAACCCGATGGCATACTCCTGGGCACAGGCGAGCGGGCCCTGGCAGTTCATCAGGGGCACGGCCAAAAAGTACGGCCTCAACGTCAACACATACGTCGACGAGCGGCGCGACCCCATCAAGTCTACGAAGGCGGCGGCAAGGTACTTAAAAGACCTCTACGACATGTTCGGGAGCTGGGCGCTCGCCCTGGCTTCGTACAACTCGGGCGAGGGCAACGTCTCCCGCGCAGTGCTGAGGAACGGCACGCTCGACTTCTGGGAGCTGAGGAACACAGGTTCGCTCGCCGCCGAAACGAAAGAATACGTCCCCAAGTTCCTGGCCGCCAAGATTATAGCGCAGAACCCGGAGGCATACGGCTTCGAGGACGTCGAGTACGACGCCCCGCTGGAGTTCGACGAGGTAGTGGTGGAGTGCTCCACCAGCCTGGAGACGGCAGCCCGCTGTTGCGGCGTGACCGTCCAGGACATAAAGGACTTAAACCCGGAGCTGAAGCGCTGGTGCACGCCGCCTAACAGCCCCGGTTATACCCTTAGGATACCCAAGGGCACGAAGGATGCCTTCCTTGCGAGCTACGGCGAACTGCCCGAAAGGGACAAGACGGGGTTCAAAGAGCACATAGTGAGGAAGGGCGAGACCCTCAAGGGCATCGCCGACAGGTACGGAGTGTCCGTGGAAATGCTGAGGCAGGCAAACGAGTTGGGCAGGAAGGCACGAGTAACCCGAGGGCAGAGCATCCTGATACCTGAGCAGGCCGCAGTCGCCGCAGAAAGTGCGGAGCCCGCAGCGGCGGTCGACGCAGTGGACGCAAAGGTTGACGGGGTTGCTACGGAAGAGACCCTTGCGGCGGCGCCAGAAATAGATATAACGGACGTAGCGGATGATGCCACGGATACCGAGGCGGCATCGAGTGTTCCCGATAAGGGCAATAAAGACCGTTCCCCATCGTACCATACGGTGAAGAGGGGTGAGACCCTCTCCGACATCGCGCACCGCTACGGTACGAGCGCATCAAAAATTGCAAGCCTGAACGGCATCGGGAAGCGCTCGAAGATACATGCCGGCCAGAGGCTCCTCGTATCGGACAAAGGCAGGAAGGCCGGAAACCACAGGAAGCCAAGGGCAGCGTAGAAAAGGCTGGGGCGGGACTACTCGCAAGGACATACAACAAAAGGGGCCGACAGATGTCGGCCCCTTTTTTATTTCCGTCGGCCCTTTTTTCTCGGGCACTACAGCAGGAAGATGCCGAACTGGAGGGCGCACGCACAGGTTATGTATAAGGTTATGGCCAGGTAGCCGGAGCGGGCAACCCATGCCTCAAGGCCGAGCGCGAACAGGCAGGCAATAGGGGCTATGCAGAACATGATGTAAAACGACTTGACCATCGAGTAATATGGATAGCTGTACGTGCCGAGCGCATAAGCGGCAAGCGACATGGACAGCGTGAAGATACACCCTGCGAGGAACACGGCGCGCCCGTCCCCACCCTTTGAGACCGTGCTGGCCGACGCCTTTACAGCCCCGTGTGCGATGAGCAGGCTGGGCAACAGCGATAGTGAAAGTGCGGCCATTGTCGGGATTACGTTTTGTGTGCCCAATAGCAGTCTCTGGCCGTCCGACCAGAACGTGGTGTACGACCCCGCCAGAAACGATTCCGTCACGTTTGCCTTCCCGAACGGGCTGTTCAAAAACAGGGCCTTTATGTCCGTGTAAAAGGCCCTGTCCCTGTAGCCGGGGTACTGGCGGAAGAAGAACATCTCCTGAGTCCCGTTGATGGGGAAAAGGTGGTGGAACACCAGGATGTTCCGCGCGTAGTACCAGCCGCAGACGATGAGTGACACGGACAAAAACGCTGCCATCTCGGCCAGGGTGCGGCGCATGGACGCACGGCCCCTCAGTGCGGAGTAGATGAAACCCGCGGACAGGCCCATTATGACGAACAGACCCGTGTAGCGCGTGAGGAAGCAAAGCCCTGCGCCAAGGCCCGTCAGTAGGGCGAGACGCCATGAGGGGGCCTCGGTATACCTGAGCCAGAGGTAAAAGGTAGCCGTGCAGAGAAGCGTGAGGGTGCTGTCGCCCGATATGCTTGGGGCCTTGACAATACACATCGGCAGGGACGCCGCCACCAGTAGCGACAGGAATACTACGGGGCGGTCCTTGAATACCCGCCTTAATATGAAGAAAAGCAAAACTGCCGTGAGGAAGGCGGAGACCGTATTTACGAGCTGTGCGTACCGCACCACGTCCGACAGAGTACCTGCCGGGCCGAACAGCCTGTAAAGCGCGGCAGACGCCAGGTAGTAAATGGGGGGGTTGTACATCTGGAAGCCCTCGCTGGCGAGCGGCGGGCGGAAGGACGCTACCATGCGGTTTAAATACTGCACATGGGCGTCGAAGTCCCCTGTCCTTATAGCAGGGTAGACCAGGAAGTTGTGGTAGAGTACATAAGCGAGGATACAGAAGACCAGGGCGACTGCCAGCCCGTACAGGAAGGCGGGTGCGGTGAAGGCTATGGCGCGGTCGAGCCGCAAGGAGACGCCGGGCGACAGGAGCATTAAAAGTATCAGCCCGCACGCGGCCCCATAGATGTAGAAGCTGCCCGCCCAGTAATCGCCGCTCGCTATCCTGTCTTTGAAGGACTGGTGCACTATGGGTTCGGGGGCGTTGGGCATGCCCGTTATGCCCAACTCCGGCCTCACCATAGCGGAAGTTACGCTCCACCGCCCTCCTGAGTCGAGAGGTACGCTAAAGCCGCCGGCAGAGGTTACGGTACCCTCGGCCCGGAGCGCGGACTTGGAATACGGGCTTCTTACCAGCACGGATATTTCGTTTAGGCCGGGCCTTAAGTAAGGCGTGATGTCGTAGACGGAGCCGCGTTTCCAGTTCAGCCGTGCTGTCTCGTTTAGTGTTGAAAGGCGCGAGCCGTTTACTGTAAGCTCATGGGACTTTACTGCCATTAGTTTAAGTACGCCCTTTGTGGGCTGGGCAGTAAGGTCGAACGATGTGGAATAAACGGCGGGCAGGTCGTTAGGGAACCCGTTGACGACGGGCTGGTCCTCCGGGTTGAGCATCCACCCGTAGCCGTCGCCGCGCAGGTATACTACGTCTTTGTTAAACCAGGAAAACCAGCACAACAGCAGGAAGTAGGGCAGCACGAAAAGCGCCGCCGTTACGGCGAGTGCCTTGAGTTTTGTATTAATGGGCATGGGACTCACCCGAACAGGTTGTACCTGATTATGCACCAGAGCGCCCGGAGCCCGTCCGCCCACGTTATCTTCTTGCCCTCGGCGTACGTCCTGCCGTGGTAGGAGATGCCGACCTCGTATATCCTGGCCCCCTGCCTGGCCAGCTTGGCCGTTACCTCCGGCTCGAACCCGAACCGCTTCTCCCTGAGCGTCAAGCCCTTAATGGTCTCGGCCCGGAAGGCCTTGTAGCAGGTCTCCATGTCCGTAAGGTTGAGGTTGGTGAAGGCGTTCGATACAAACGTGAGGAAGCGGTTCCCCATGCTGTGCCAGAAAAAAAGCACCCTGTGCTCGTCACCGGCGGCGAACCGTGAGCCGTAGACCGCGTCCGCGTGGCCTTCGGCAAGCGGCTTTATCAGCCTTTCATACTCGGAGGGGTCGTATTCCAGGTCCGCGTCCTGTATTATGACGACATCTCCTGTCGCATGCCTCAGGCCGGATACTACCGACGCGCCCTTGCCGATGTTTCTGTCGTGGTATATGACCTTGTCGACGAGCGGGGCCAACTCGTCACGGATTATCTCATGGCTGCCGTCCGTGCTGCCGTCGTCCACAAGGATGACCTCCTTGTCGCCGGGCTGGGCCAGCACGCGGCGGACGACCTCGCGGACGGTGTTTCTTTCGTTGTAGCACGGTATTATGACTGTCAGTTTCACAAGAGATAATTATCACACCAAGGCCTGGTTGTCAAACCAAAAGGCTTAAGGATTGCCAAGAGATAGCTAAATATCGCGGGTCGTACGGGCCGACAGCGCCGCGTGTCATAGCCACGCGGGCGGGTTCGGGAGATAGCACAACTAATCTTCGCCACACTTCGCGCTATTCTTCTGTCGGGTTTATCTCCGACTTCATAATGCACACACTTGCGCCGCTATAATATTCCCACACTATGTAATAAGTGCCGTCGCCGTCGATGTATCTCGTTATGTCCTGGTCTATAGCCGCGTCACCGGGCGGGTTATACCAGTCCGAAATCCTTTCATTTAAACTTGTGTCTTTCTTTTTCAGGTATATCCTGCCCTGCGCGCTTTGCAGGCTGGAGTCCCAGGACAACTCGGCATGGAAAAGATACTTGGTCGTCGGTTTCCATTCCTGGATATTGTACGTGAATACGCTGTCGGTTGAGTTGGCGCCGGTCTTGGCCAGGGTTTCGGACTTGCAGGACGAGGTAGTCCTCCAGCCCGCAGCCAAGGCACCGCCCGCCAGAAAAACAAACGCAGTGCACAACAATACCAAGTATGACATTAAACGTGTCATGGAAGACCTCCTGATATTAGTATAACACAACAACCCGCGTCAGGCGGCTACCGGCTTGTGCTCGTTCTGGATGGTTATCTTCGGGTCGGGGTTCTTGTGGGGTACGGGTAAGCCCTGCTCTCTCAGCATGTCGACGTGTTCCTTCATGCCCCATTTAGCCTTGTACATGCAGTCCTCCACCGAATGGCCTATCCCGCTGAAGCCCTCCAGGTCGGGCGAATAGAACCCGAAGAAGTCCGGTTCGTCGGTGGCTTCAATTATCAGTGAGTAGTCAAGGTCTATCATTTGGCATACCTCCCTCTACTATTTCTTTATCCCACTCGCCTTCATTATAGCATGACAGGTGCCGCTTGGCACCTCTTTTGTGCCGTGGTAGTCAATGCGTACAAGCCTGTCAAAACCGGCCTTGGCATAGTAACGGACAGACCCCTTCTCCCTAATAAGCCTGAAGCCGTTTTCTTCCAGCAGTCTGACAAGTTCGCTGAATTTCATCAGCATATCCTCGGCAGAAGCTCGCCCGCGAGCATATCGAGTATGCGCGTGCCGCCGATGAGCGTCTTTATCAGCACCTTGCCGGGTGGGTCGGCTACGGCCTCGCCTATGATGCACGCGCCCTTCCCGTACTCGTTTGCCTTCATCGCAGAAAGCACTGCGTCCGCCTTGTCGCGCGGTACGGCGGCGACCAGTTTGCCTTCGTTGGCTACGTAGAGCGGGTCGAGCCCTAAAAGCTCGCACGCGCCCTTTACCGAATCACGCACTGGGAGCGCGGCCTCGTTAATCAAGATGCCTACCTTCGACGCATCCGCGAACTCGTTTAACGTAGATGCAAGCCCGCCCCTCGTCGGGTCTCTGAGCGCGTGCATCTCCGGGCATACTGCCAGCATCTCCTGAACGAGCCTGTTTAAAGGCGCGCTGTCCGTGACCAAATCCGAGCCGAAGCCGAGGCCCGCCCTCTTCGACATCACGGCCATCCCGTGGTCGCCCAGTGTGCCGGACAGTATCAAGCAGTCGCCGGGTCTTATGCCACCGGCGGATATGTTCACGCCCTCAGGCACGACGCCCACGCCCGCCGTGTTGATAAAAAGCCTGTCCGCCTTGCCCCTGTCCACGACCTTGGTGTCGCCCGCTACGATGCTGACGCCCGCCTTGTCCGCCGCCGCCTTCATCGAGCGGATGATTTCCTCCAACTGGTCAATAGGCATGCCCTCTTCCACTATGAAGCCTGTGGTGAGGTACAGCGGCACGGCACCGGACATGGCGAGGTCGTTCACCGTGCCGTTTACCGCCAGGTCGCCTATGTTGCCGCCGGGGAAGAATATGGGGTTTACAACGTATGAGTCTGTAGTGAGTGCTATCCTGCCGCCGGGGAAGTCCATGACGGCGGAGTCCTCCATGCCGAGCGATGCGTAGCCGCCGGTAAGCGCGGGGAGGAAGCGGCCTTCTATCAGTTCGCGCATCATCCGCCCGCCTGAGCCGTGCGCGAGGAGTATCTTGTCGTAGTTCACGGGCAGCTAATCCCTTGGTGCGTTATCATCTGTTCGTCATCTCCGTGAAAGCCTGCTTTGCGGCGGTTATCATAACTCCCCCTTCCCCCTCTTATCTTAAGAGGGGGACTGAGGGGGCGTTACTGGATTCCCGCTAGTAGTCCCCCGTCCTCTCGGCTTCTGCGGCGTGTTTGGTTATCCAGTCATCTAACCTTGCAAGGAGGTCGGGGTCTATGTCTTCGAACTTGAGGCCCATGCCCGGCTCGTACTTGCCCGCCTCGGAGAACCGCCGGTTCCATATCACCTTGCATTTGCACTTGATAGTGAGGTCCGCCTTCGGGATAATGAACTCCACGCTGAACTCCTCGCCCACGTCCTTCGGGGAGATGGTCTGTATGAATATACCGCTTCGGCTGACGTTCTTCGCGTACCCGAAGAAGTACCGCCTGTCGTCGCCCATCTTCACCTGAGTGACTAAGATGGGTACTCGTAAGTGCGCCCTGCTGCTGGCTGTCGGTTCCGGCAAGGTTATCTCCTCCCGTACTTGTAGTATGCTGCGCAACTGCCCTCGTAGGACACCATGCAGGCGCCGACCGGGGACTCAGGCGTGCACGCCTTACCGAACAGCCTGCACTCGGGCGGGGTCTTTATGCCTTGAAGCACCTCCCCGCATGAGCAGCCCTTGACCTCGCGCGGCTCGGCAGTCTTTATGTCGAGCACCTTCTCTGCGTCGTGGGCCGCGTACTCGTCTCTCAGCTTAAGCCCGCTGCCCGGTATAACCGCTATGCCGCGCCAGTTTGAGTCGGACGGCCTGAAGTACCTGTAGAGCGTCTCGACCGCCTTCGGGTTGCCTTCTTCGGATACTGCGCGCCTGTACTGTATATCGACTGCGGGCCTGCCCTCCTCCACCTGCCGCACCATCATCAGCACGGACTGGAGTATGTCCACCGGCTCGAAGCCGGAGACCACGGCGGGCTTTTTGTACTCGTCGGCGATGAAGTTGTATGGCCTCGTGCCTATGATGGTGCTTACGTGGCCGGGGCAGAGGAAGCCGTCTATAAGGAGCGCCGGGGTATCGAGCAGCGCGCGCATCGCGGCGGGTATGGTCTTGTGCGAGGAGAATATCAGGAAGTTAGAGGTGCCGCCCTCCACCGCCCTGCCGAGCGTGGCTGCCACTGCGGGTGACGTGGTCTCAAACCCCGCCGCGAAGAACACTACTTTTTTGTCGGGGTTCTCTTCGGCCATCGTGAGTGCGTCGAAAGGCGAGTACACCACCCGCACGTCCGCGCCCTCTGCCTTGGCCTTCTGCAAATTTGTATACGAACCGGGCACCCGCACCATGTCGCCGAAAGTGGCGAGTATAACCCCGGGCTGACGCGCTATCTCCACGGCCTTGTCCACGTCCTCGACGGATGTAACGCATACGGGACAGCCGGGTCCGGATACGAGACTTATGCTGTCGGGCAGGAGGTCACGGATGCCGCTTTTGAATATGGCTACGGTGTGGCTCCCGCAGACCTCCATGAACTTCAGCGGGCCGACCGCCGAGCGCCGGATGCCTTCGATGAGGCCCTGGGCCAGCCCTGCGTCCCTGTATTCGTCTACGTGGCGCATGTCTCCCCGCCGCCCTGCATGGCCTCTGTTATCTCCCTCAGTATGTCGAGGGTCTTCAGGGCCTCGTCCTCGTCCACCTTGTGTATGGCGAAGCCCGCGTGCGCTATGACGTAGTCGCCCAGGCTCACGCCGTCGAGCAGGTCGAGGGCCACCTGCCTCGTCGCTCCGCCTACCTCGACCACGGCCATGCGGCCCTCCATGCTCAATACTTTACCGGGGATGCCTACACACATTATAACACCTCGCAGCGTACAGTCACCAGATGCCCATCTTATTGCATCTCCGATGTCAGCTTCGTCTTAAACACTCTTATATATCTTCTACATTATAGTCCTCGCAAAGTCAAGGCAAAAGCCCTGCCGCGCGGTAGTTTTCCCTTGAAATCCGGCCCCTTTTGTGTTAGGTTTTAGAGCCGCTGTCGGTTTGGCGGACATGGATTTTGGTATAAAGGGAAAGCTAAATGATAGACCTCCACACGCACAGCCTGTTCTCGGACGGGGTGCTCGTGCCGTCCGAACTGGTGCGGCGGGCGATGGTGAAGGGCTACGAGGCCATCGCCATAACCGACCACGCGGACGTGTCCAACCTGGACTTCATAGTGCCGAGGCTCGTGCGCGCGGCCACAGAGCTTTCCGGCCTCTGGCCGATAACCGTGATACCCGGCATAGAGTTGACCCATGCGCCGCCAGCGAGCATCGCAGGTCTGGTCAGGGAGGCCCGCAGGCTTGGGGCGAAGATTGTAGTGGTGCACGGCGAGACGCTCGTGGAGCCGGTCGAGCCTGGCACGAACAGGGCGGCCATCATGGCGGGCGCGGACATACTGTCGCACCCCGGCCTCATATCGCGCGCGGACGCGGCCCTTGCCGCAAAGAAGGGCGTATACCTGGAGATTTCCGCACGAAAGGGCCACTCGCTCTCGAACGGGCACGTGGCTGCGGTTGCGTCTGCGGTTGGCGCAAAGTTAGTTGTGAACACGGACGCGCACGGGCCGGACGACCTTATAACTACCGAGTTTGCCCGGCTGGTGCTCGAGGCGGCGGGCCTCGACAGGAAGGCTGCTACAAAGGTGCTCCAGAATTCCCGTGAGATCGTAAACAATATCCTCGGAGGACGACTTAATTGAAGACGCTCAGGAAAAAGACGGGTGCAAGAAAGAAGAAGCTGGACCAGCCGGACGAGTTTCTGTCCATAACACAGCGTGTGCTGGGTTATGCGAAGGAGAACCCGAAGCAGATGTACGGCGGGCTCGCGGTGGTGGGCGTGGTGGTGGTGCTTACCATACTCGTCTCCATGCTGATGAAGGACAGACTGGTCAAGGCGGAGGTCGCCGAGGCCGCTGCGATGAAGTATTACGACGTATCCGGCCCCGTGCCCGACGGCAAGTCCATGACCGATGAGGAGCGCTACAAGAAGGCCAAGGAGCTGTTCGGGGACCTGAGCAAGGGCGGCCCTGTGGCGCTCAATGCCGCGTACTACAAGGCAAACGCGGATATGGAGCTCGGCGACACAGACGCAGCCATAGCGGGTTACAAGGAAGTGTTAGGCAAGGCGGGCTCCGACCCCGTAATGAAGGCACTCGCAAACTCCCGGCTCGCCTCGGCATACCTTGCCAAGGGCGACCGTGATATGGCGACGGCTATATACCAGGGGATATTAAAGTCCCCCGACGACTACATGAAGGACACGGCCCATTACCGTCTTGCTAAGCAGTATGATGAGGCGGGCAAGAAAGACGAGGCGCTCAAGGAGTACCAGGCGATAGAGAAGGACTTCCCCAAGTCCCCTTATAACGGCGAGGCGAAGCAGAAGGTGGCCGAGTTCACAGGCAAGCCGCTTGCCCAGCCGATGATGCCAGGCGCACCGGGCGCACCAGGCCAGCAGATGGTGGTGACTCCGGGCGGCCCGCCGCAGACAGGCGGCGCAGCCCCTTCCGGCCAGCCAGTGACGATGAAGGTCGTACCGGCGGCTCCGGTGCCGCAGAAGAAATAGCCCTATTTCGTCATTGCGAGGCCAGATTTTTGGGCCGTGGCAATCTCAACCTTAATGTTTGAACACCTGAAAAAAGACAAGGTCGCATTTATCGCGGCGGCTATAATAGCCGCGCTCGTGCTTGCCGCCATAGCAGCGCCCGTCATCGCGCCTTACGACCCGCTCAGTATCGACCTCGACTCACTCAGGCTCTCCCCCTCGACCGCACACTGGATGGGTACGGACAACAAGGGCCGCGACATACTATCGAGGCTGATATTCGGCGCGCGCGTGTCGCTCCTTGTAGGGGTGGCGTCTGCGGCGGTGTCCATGGTTATCGGCGTAGTAGTGGGCACGGTGGGCGGGTATGCGGGCGGGAAGGTGGACGCGGCCATCAACGCATTCACCGACATGGTCATGGCCTTCCCCAGCCTGCTCCTTGCCATAGGGATAACGGTGGTGCTACCGCCCGGGCTTTACACCGTGATGCTCGCGCTGTCGCTTGTGGGCTGGGCGTCCTTCGCCAGGCTTGCGAGGGGTATGACCCTGTCCTTCCGGGAGCAGTCATTCGTAGAGGCCGCGAGGGCGTCCGGCTGCAGCACGGCGCGCGTGCTCTTTCGCCACATACTGCCCAACTGCCTGCCGCTGATGGTAGTCGCGGGTAGCCTGAAGGTGGGGAGTTTTATTCTGGCCGAGAGCGCACTGAGCTTCCTGGGCCTGGGCGCCCAGCCGCCGACCGCAACATGGGGCGCGATGGTGAGCCTTTCGAGGAACTACGTGCTCTCCGCGCCCTGGACGGTGGTCTTCCCCGGCTTAGCCATAGCGATGACGGTGCTTTCGTTCAACCTGCTTGGCGACTCGCTCCGGGACTGGCTCGACCCGAAGATGAGGGTGTGAAACCCCCTGTCGCCCCATTAATATCTGTCATTGCGAGCGTAGCGAAGCAATCCCGGCTATGATCATATTGAGATTGCCGCGTCGCAAAAAAACGCTCCTCGCAATGACAAAATCGGGGCGTTGTCAACGGACTAGAACCCCGACGCCTTCGGGAGCGCCTTTGTCTTCGGCTCGATGCCGAGCTTGACCAGCACGTCCGGCACGCCGTGGCAGTGGCTCGGGAAGGCCGGGTTGAAGCCAAGCTCCTTCCTCGCCTTCGAGTTCGTCACCCGCACAGATGAGTCCATCGCCTCCGCGAACACGTCGCCCATGTTCCTTGCAAACGTGGTGTAGCTTACGTAGTCCGGCGCGGGCAGGCCCATCTCCTTTGCTACCAGGCTGATAAGGCCCTGCTGGGTCACCGGGTGGTCGTCCACGAGGCAGTACCGCTCTCCGAAAGGCAGCTTGTCCACTATCAGCTTTATGCCCTCCGCCAGGTCGTCTATATGCACAAGGCTCTTGTAGTTCATGCCCGCGCCGACAATGTGCAGGTTCCCGGCCCGAAGCCCGGCTACCATGTAGTGCGCAAACCAACTGCCCGGCCCGTACACCCAGCCGGGGAACACCTCTATGGTCGGTACGCCTAACTTGCGCGCCTTTTTCTCTATATCCCAGTATGCGCCCGCCACCGGCCTCGAAAGCCCGACAGGGTCTATGGTGAGTATCTCGCTTGCCCAACGGTCGCCCTGGTTTCCGAACGCGGTCACATGATAAGTCAAGACCACGCCCTTGACCTGCGATTTGGACGCCGCCTTCAGGAGGTTGCCCACCATCTCCGCGTGTGACCCTGCCCTTCTCTCCGCCTCGTGCATGGAGAGCTTCTCTAAAATTTTGAACGGGGACGACGCGCTTATGACCAGGTCGCAGTCCTTGACCTCTTCGGACCACGGGTCGGGTACGAGCAGGTCGCCTAACACCGGGACCCCGCCCGCTCTTTTCACCACCTCCGCCTTGTGCAAGCTCTGAACCAGTCCCTTGACGACATGCCCCGCCGCCGTCAGCTGTTTCAGCGTAGCCAGGCCCACAAAACCAGTCGCACCTGTCAGAAATATTTTCATGGCGCACCTCTGCTTGAAATGTAACACCGGGTCAGAAGCCTGCCGCCTGCCTGAGCCCAACCTCCTCCATGCCCGCCAGAAGCCCCATTTCCATAAGCGCTGCGGGCACGCCCTCGCGTATAGATGGATACTTGAGTTCCGGAAGGAGCGTGCCTTTCAACCTGTCGGCCGATACCTTCACCGAGGCGGTCATGGACTCGGAGGCCAGTTCCCCGTTGGCGAGCGCATATTCGTCGGCCTCCACCCGGGTCGGAGTGCGGCAGCCCATCGAGGATGCGACCATGTCGGCTAACTCGCGCTGGGTGACCGGGTTTCCGTCCACCATGCAAAGACGTTTGCCTATGGCCATCCTGGCCGCTATCTGGCAGTATGCCTCGGTCAGGTCGTCTATGTGTATCAGGCTCACGAGATTGTTGCCATCGCCCACCACATGCCACGTGCCGTTTTTTATCCCACGCGCCATCGTCCCGAACCAGCCGCCCGGCCCGTAAACCCAGCCCGTGAACACGTTGACGAGCGGGACCTTGGTCTTGCGGGAGGTCTTGTCTATGTGCCAGAACGCGCCAGAGACCGAACGCTCGTACCCGACCGGAGACAGGTCGGTCGCGTCCGTTACCCACTTGTCGCCCCGGTCCCCGAAGCCCAGCACCCCGTATGTCACTGCTATGCCTTTGACCTGCGAGCCCTGGGCCGCAAGGAAGAGGTTTGCGACCATCTTGCCGTGGTAGTAGGAGCGTCTGTGCGATTCCGGCACGTCGAGCCTTTCGCCGAAACGCACGGGCTGGCTGGCGCTAATTACCAGCTCGTTCTGCCTGAGCTCAGGCGCCCATGACGAGCTGTCTAACAGGTTGCCTATTATTACCTTTGCGCCTTCGGCCTCCACGGAGCCTGCGAGAGCCTTTCGGCGGACAATACCGGTAACCTCGTGGCCCTGCCGCACCAGGCCTCTCAAGACTGCCGAACCGACGTAACCCGTGGCGCCTGTAACAAGGATTTTCATTGTGCTTCCTCCTGCTGAGAGCTTTTTTGTTGATATATATCGGAACTTATACTATAAGATTATAGCAGGCGTTTCGTATTTGGCAAACCGGGGGGTGTTTGTGTTCGCCCCTGTGTATATTCCCCTCCCTTGAGGGTATGCTTTTTAATCTGCTATAATGTAAATATACAATGACCCACAAGGAGGAAAAATGCTGAGGGGCAACGAGTCGTTATTGGACGCCATGCTGTTCGCCTTCGGGCTGGAGAAGGGTTCCTGCACGTTCTACATGAAGGCTGCGGAGAAGCTGGACGACCCGAAGAGCAGGGAGCTGTTCACCGCGATGGCCGAGGTGGAAAAAGGCCACATGGCAAACGTGAGGCTCCTTTACTGCGGCATGGAGAACGAGGCATGCCCCATCACGATGGAGGAGTTCGTAGAAAACGTGCCCGGCCCGTATATAGAGGGCGGGAAGCTTTTGGAAAACGCGCTCCGGGAACTGGACGTGGCCTTCCTCGACGAGGCCGACGCCATAAAGGTAGCCGTAAAGCAGGAGGCCGAGGCCTACGGGTTTTACGTAAAGGCGTCCAAAAGGATGGAGGACCCGCAGGCGAAGGTGCTGTTCAAGCACCTGGCGGCCGAGGAGAAGAAGCACTTGGACGACCTGACAAAAAAACTCAAGGCGCTCGAAGCGGAATAGTGAGGCGACTATGGACAAATGGCAGTGCACCGTATGCAACTATATATACGACCCCGCCCTCGGAGACCCGAACTCAGGAGTCGCCCCCGGTACGGCCTTTGACGACCTGCCGGACGGCTGGACCTGCCCTGAGTGCGGCGCGGCGAAGTCCGAGTTTGTAAAAATCTGACCCAATGGACAAAAAAGAGGTAGCGGCAGTCTTAGAAGAGATTGCGGTCCTGCTCGAAATAAAGGGCGAGAACCCATTCAAGACGCGCGCTTATTCGGGCGCGGCTCGCGCGCTCATAGCCCTGCCCGGCGACCTGTCAGAGATAATTGACAGTACCGGGCTCAAGGGCATAAAGGGCATTGGCGAAGGCTTACGCGAAAGGATTATAGAGCTCCACCAGACCGGAGGGCTCAAGTACTACGACGAGCTGAAGGCCTCCATACCAGCCGGGCTGATGGACATGCTGAGGATACCGGGGCTGGGGCCGAAGAAGGCGAAGGCCATCCACGACAGCCTCGGCGTGGATGGCATAGGTGAGCTCGAATACGCCTGCCACGAAAACAGACTCTTGGACCTGCCCGGCTTCGGGCTAAAGACCCAGGAGAAGCTGCTGCAGGGCATTGCATTTCTGAAAAAACATGCCGACCATCATTTATACCCCTTTGCATTCGATGAGTCCATGAAGCTCCTGACGCCCCTTCAGGCGTCGGGCAAGGTCATCCGCTCGACCGTCGCGGGCAGCATAAGGAGGCGCAAGGAGGTCGTCAAGGACATAGACATACTCGTATCCACGGACGACCCGCGTGCCGTCATGGAGCTGTTCACCACCCTGCCCGGCGTGGAGGCCGTGACGGGCAAGGGCGACACCAAGTCCTCAGTGATACTGTCGAGCGGGATAGCCGCAGACCTCAGGGCCGTGACCGACACCGAGTACCCCTACGCCATGCACCACTTCACCGGGAGCAAGCTGCACAACACCTCGATGCGCGGCAGGGCCAAGAAGATGGGGCTCAAGATGAACGAGTACGGGCTTTACAGGGAGCCAGGCGATATTATGGTCGCCTGCAAGGACGAGGAGGCGATATTCCGCGCGCTCGGCCTGGCGTACATACCGCCTGAACTCCGTGAGGACATGGGCGAGATAGAGGCGGCGGAAAAAGGCGTACTTCCGAAACTCGTCGAGAGCACAGACATTGCGGGCGTGCTGCACGTGCACAGCCGCCACTCGGACGGGCAGGACGAGATAGCCGAGATAGCCGAGGCCGCAATGAAGCTCGGTTACAAGTACGTCGGGCTTACAGACCACAGTCCGACTGCGGCATACGCGGGCGGCCTGAAGGCCGACAGGCTTCTGCTCCAGCAAAAAGAGATAGACGCGGTAAACAAGACGCACAAGGCTTTTCGCATATTCAAGGGCGCGGAGGTGGACATACTCCCGGACGGAACTCTCGACTACTCCGAAGAGGTGCTGGCCACGCTCGACTTCACCGTATGCTCGATACACTCGAAGTTTGGCATGACGGAGGACGAGGCCACCAGGAGGACGGTGAAGGCGATTGAAAACCCGCACTGCACCATACTTGGCCACCCGACCGGCAGGCTGCTGCTTGCGAGGGACGGCTACCCGCTGAACATGAAGAAGGTCGTAGAGGCGGCGGCCTCAAACGGCGTGGCGATAGAGTTGAACGCACACCCCATCAGGCTGGACATAGACTGGCGGGAGATAAAGTACGCGAAACAGTTGGGCGTGAAGATAGCCATAAACCCGGACGCGCACAACCTGGGCGGGCTTGCCGACGTGCAGTACGGCGTGGGTATTGCGAGGAAGGGCTGGCTTGAGAAGGGCGACGTGCTGAATACGATGACGGTAGAGGAACTTGAGATGTACCTTAACGGGAAGAGAAAATAGATGGGGCGTTGCCCCGGAAGATGTCACCCTGAGTGAAACGAAGGGTCTACAGTAAAGCAAACTGTGGATTCTTCGGCTTCGCCTCAGAATGACAACTTTTGTTTCCTCCGCGCCTCTGCGTCTCTGCGGTGCAGGCCGCCTACAATTTAAAAACCACTTTCCCGCACTGGCCCGAGCGCATCAGCTCGAAGCCCTTCTCGTACTCGGACAGTGGGAACATGTGCGTGATGAGAGGTGCGAGGTCGAGCCTGCCGGAAGATAAAAGCGCGCTCACCGTCGTCCATGTGCCGAACACACGCCTGCCTGTTATGCCGTAGATGCGGGCCTTCTTGAATATCACGTCCTCGTTGAGCCTCACCGGGACAGGCCCGCGGAAAATGCCTAAGAGCGACACCCTGCCGCCGGGGGTGAGGAGTTTTATCCCATCGTGAAAAGCGGCATCACTCCCGGATATTTCGAGGAAGACCTCCACCCCGTCCCCGCCAGTCGCCGCCATCACCGTATCGGCAAGACCGCCCGAAGGCTTTACCGTTATGTCCGCGCCCATCTTCCGTGCGAGCGCGAGGCGGTACTCATTTGGGTCTGAGATTATAATGGTCGTTGCGCCGCATGCGCGGGCGACTGCTGCGCACATGAGCCCCATCGGCCCGGCGCCCGTTATGAGCACGGATTTGCCGGATACGTCCTCGGCCAGCACGGTGTCCACCGCGTTGCCCAATGGCTCCTGCAAAGACGCCCACTCGTCCGATATTTCAGGCGGGTTCACCCAGAGGTTCGAGGCGGGTACGGCGATATACTCTGCGAACGCGCCGTCCACGTCCACGCCCATTATCCTTACGCTGCGGCAGACCTCGCGCCTGCCCGTCCTGCACTGGAGGCATTCGCCGCAGAAGAAATGGGACTCTGCGGACACCCGTTGCCCGGCGGACACGCAGGTTACGTCCGGGGCAGTCTCGACGACCTCGCCCGCAAACTCGTGGCCGGTTATGCGCGGCAGGGACATGCGCGCGGCTGCCCAGGGCGACCAGTCGTATATCAGCAGGTCCGTGCCGCAGACGGATGCGTGGCCGACCTTGACGAGGGCCTCGCCCGGCCCCGGCTTCGGGACGGGCACGTCCTGCCAGGAAAGCCCCGGCGCGGCGGAAGTTTTTACAAGCGCGTTCATGTTGTGTATATGATTCCGTGGCGATTTCGTTCGTAGTAACGCCCCCTCAGTCCCCCTCTTAAGATAAGAGGAGGATGGGGGAGTTATGAAACCTTCGGCTTTATCTCCGTCACCAGCTCCACCTGGAGCTGTATCCAGCCCAGTTCGCTCTGCAGGAAGACCTCGGTCTCGGATACCTCGATAAGCCTGCCCCGGTACAGAAGGCCGTCCGCGACCACTTCTACTTCCTTGCCTATGAGTTCGACCAGGTTGCCTGTGTACATTATCTGCCCAGCGCTTCCTGCAGGTCCATCGCGTGCTCCTGCTCCATCGCCAGTATGTTCCTTAAGTTCTGGGCCAGGTGGTAGAGGTTCAGCTCCTCTGCCTGGGCTATGCGCTCGGTGTACCGCCTGATTGCGTCAAGCTCGCCGTCCAAATCCTGCTCTAACATCTTTATGTTGTCCTTTGCGGTATGGCACGGGTACAGCATCTCTGCGGTGGGGAAGCCGCCGAGGAAGGTTATCTGGCCCGCGAGAATGGTCGCGTGACCGAGCTCCTCCTGCGCGTGCAGTATTATCTCCTTCTTGATGGACATGTAGGCCGCGCCGGTCAGCACCCCAGAGTGCTGTGTATACTGCACCATCGCCGTGTATTCCCAGGACAGGTCCTTGTTCAAAAGCTCCAGGAACTTCTTCATCGTGACTGGCATGTTCGCTCCTTTCATGGATTTTCCACCCCTCCCCACCTGTGGGGGAGGGGCCGGGGGTGGGGGTTGGACAATTTACTACCTGCTATTATGCAAAAACCTGCCGGGCCTGACCCTGCCCCGCAGGAGCAGCCTCCTTGTCGGGTCGAGCAGACTCGGACCGGGTACGGCAGGTGGCGCGGCAGGGGATTCTACCGGCGCGGCTTCCGATGGGGGCGCCTCGCGTTTCCTGAACCCTTCGATGCGCACGGTCCTGACGACGGTCGGTTTGTCGGGCGTGTTTAAGTTGCCGGTGATGACTATGCTCCCATCCGGGCAGACGACGATTCCGGTAGCGTCGCAGTCGGCATCGGCGGGGTATGTCCTGTCGAGCAGGAGTTGCCCCTCCGGGTCGTATATCAAAAGGAGGAAGTCGCCTCCATCCTTGTCTTCCTTGTCGGTCTTTCCGGCCACGTACACGCGCCCGACCTCGTCGACGGCAACCGCGCTGCCACGGTTTTTGATGGACGACCAGGGGCGGTTTTCGGCCCACAGCAGGTCGCCCTTGGGCGTGTACTTTAAGGTAAGCGTACTGCCCCCCTGGGCGCTCGTCTCTCCCGTCGCCACTACGTCAGACTTGTCGTCAATGGCCACCGCCCACGCTTTTTCGTCGTCGGTCAGCTTGTTGTACGTCGCGTCGAGCATGGCCTCCTTGCCGTCCGGGGGGTACTTGACCACCCGCACGTTGTAGTTGCCTGCGGCAATATCCATGTAATAGCCGCAGACCACGACGGCTCCGGAGCGCTCCAGGCCTATGCCCGTTGCGCCCGCGTCGGAGCCGGAGCACTCCAGCTTTTCGTAAACGACCTCGCCGTCAGTCCCGAACTTCACGGTGTACCAGCAGGGGTAGGTGTCCGCCGCGTTCTTCGCGTTTCCGGTCACGTACACAGAGCCTTCGTCGTCCACGGCAACCGCCGAGGGGCGGGTGTCCTTTCTGTAGCCGGAGGCGTAAGCCTCCGAGACCTTCTCTCCTAACGGGCTGTACCGTATCACGTGGTAGCGCGTATAGTACGCGGAGAGTGCGTTGTCGCTCGGGTTGTCCGGGTCGTTGCTCTCACCGGCCACTATGACGTTCCCGGCGGGGTCGACCGTGACGGCCCGCCCGATGTCGCGCCAGGTCTCGCCGGCGAGGCGGTCCCAAACGAGGGCCCCGTCCGGGCCGTACTTGAAGGTCAGTACGTCGAAGTCGCCGTCTTTATGGGAGGCGCTTCCGGTAACTATGACGCTTCCGTCCCTGTCCACGGCCATGCCGTTTGCGGCGTCATTGTCCGCGTCGGGGAGGCTTGAGTACGAGTTGTCCCAGAGCACGTCGCCGGGCGCGCATACGGCGGGGTCCGCGCTGATGAAAAAAAGGGCCGACGCAAGGGCCAGCATGTATGAGGTGGCGTGCATATGGGAGCGCATATCATAAAATATACACTTAACCCGCGCCCCCAGTCAACTATATAGAATCAGGGGCAGGGGGTGAGGGCCGTTTATGCTTTATTTTGGCGGTGGTTTGTGATAGATTTCCTTATGGCCTTGCAAGACGTCAACAAACCCGCAAGAGAAGTGCTCTACCTGCTCTACCCGTGGGTCGTCGCGGGTATGGGCTTAAGGCTCTGGAACGCATCGCTCAGGCTGGTGATGTTCAGGGACGAGACCACATTCGCATACCAGATAAGGCATGTGTTGCAGGGGACCGTGCTCCAGGACTTTTCATACTACACCTTCCCGCCCGCGTTCGCCTTCCTTGCGGCCCCCGTGGCGTATATAAACGGCGACCCGGAGATGGCCGGACGCATCATAAGCTCCGTAATGGGCGCGGCCACGGCCATACCCGCGTACTACCTCGCGAGGGACCTGTTCGGGCTTCGTACGGCGGCGGTGGCCGCGGCGGCAGTGGCATTGTTCCCGCCGCTGCTTGGCGCGCCGGTAATGGAGGAGCCGACCTACGCCTTCTTCGTCACCCTCGGGGCCTGCCTGTGCTACAGGGCATACCTGACAGGCCGGGCGAGAAGTTACGTCTTGTTCGGCCTTTCGATGGCCGCTGCGTACCTCACGAGGCCGGAGGGCTTTTTCGTGTTCTTCGCCCTTGCCGCATATCTTCTTGTCATGCTCTGGCTGGCAAAGTCCGGGCTTAAGAAGGCGGCGGCACTTGTCGGGTGCGCGCTGTTTGGCTTCATGTTGTTGGCGTTTCCGTATATGCTCCAGTTGAGGGCGCATTTCGGGGCGTGGGAGCTCTCCGGCAAGACCAGGATCAACCTCGCAAAGGCGGCGGCGGACGAGCAGATGAAGGAGGGCGACAACCCGGACGAGAAGTCGGGCGAGGTGTACAGGGAACTGGAGATGCACAAAAGGGGCATCGGGGGAAACGTACTGGCGGAGCTTGGCGCTATAGCAAAAAGGTATCCGGGCAACGTGAAGGAAGAGATAAACAGCATGGTGGGCATAGGGGGCTACCCGGTCGTCATCGCATTCCTGATAGGGCTTTTCTTCGTGCTCGTATCGCCCGGCAGGCTCAAGGTCCTCGGACTTTTCTTTTGTGTATTGACGCCGCTCCTTATGCTGCCGATGGTATTCATTATGGACAGGATTGTGCTGCCGTACCTGCCGGTGACGCTTGTGATGGCCTCGTACGGCGCGGCCCGCCTGGCCGGGGCGGCCGGAAGCCTTGCAAAGCCCGACATGCGGCGCTTCGTCCTGCCGACGGCGACGGCAATGTGCGCGGCTGCCATGTTCATCGGGCGGTTCGGGGAGATACTCCCTGAGACGGACATGAGAAAGGTGCTGAGGGAGAACGACGGCTACTATTACTACTACAACCTGCGCCAGGCGGCGGAGCTGGTCAGGCCCGTCATAAAGCCGGGCTCCAGGATAGTTACGAGGGACAACATATTCGCGTATTATGCAGGAGGGGAGTACTACCTGATACCCTGCACCGACATAAAGGGGCTGATGGCGTTTTGCCGCGAGAACAGGTGCGACTACCTGCTCTACAGCCTCGATGAACAGGAGATGAGGCCGCAGCTCATGGACGCCTTGTATAAATACGGCACCCCGGTGAACGACCCGGTTGGGGACGGAAGCCTCAAGCTCCTCGTCTCCACGGAGGACTTCCTGTTGTACAGTATAAACACCAAGGAGAACGGATGAAGCTGAACTACGACTGCCGGCATTTCGTCGGACACATTCCGTGCCGCCCGCACAAAAAAGACGGCGTTCACTGCGAGGGTTGCCCGCAGTACGACCCTACGGACTACGACGTGCTCATCATAAAGCTTGGCGCGATAGGCGACGTCATACGCACTACACCGCTCCTGCACAGGCTGAAGGCCGACTACCCGCGCGCATCCATAACCTGGCTCACGCTCACCCCGGAGGTACTGCCCGCGCAGGTGGACAGGAAATACGGCTTCGAGTTGAAAAACATAATTACCATCATGGCCCAGGAGTACGACCTGCTCATAAACCTGGACAAGGACATCGAGGCCTGCGCACTGACGGACAAGCTGAAGGCGAAGACGAAGCTCGGCTTCACGATGGTGGACGGCAAGCCTCGTAACATAGACGACGCCTCGTACCACAAGTACCTTACAGGCGTGTTCGACGACGTGAACAAGGCAAATACAAAGAGCTACCCGGAGGAGATATTCGAGATATGCGGGTACACCTTCCGGGGCGAAAAGTATATATTAGACCTGCCGGAAAAGAGGCCGTCCTTTGATATACCAGCAGGGGCGAGGGTGGTCGGGCTGAACACCGGCTGCGGCGGGCGCTGGGTTACGCGCCTCTGGGCGGACGACCGATGGGTTGCGCTTGCCAAGGGCTTGAAGGAGGCGGGGTACTGGCCTTTGTTCCTGGGCGGGGAGGCGGAGCACGAGAAGAACCTGCGGCTCGCCAAAGAGTCCGGCGCGGCGTACCTTGGGCACTACTCGCTATCGGAGTTCTTCTGCCTCATGGACAGATGCGAGCTTGTGGTGACTGCGGTCACTATGGCCATGCACATTGCCATAGGGCTCGGCAAGAAGGTGGCGCTCTTCAACAACATATTCAACCCGCACGAGTTCGAGATGTACGGGCTGGGCGAGATACTCTCGCCAGGCGTGGACTGCGAGGGCTGCTTCAAGCCCACCTGCTCCGACACCTGCATGGACAACATAACCGTCGAGGCCACACTCGCGGCGGTGAAAAGGCTGATGGTATAGATGGCGGACAGGACCTGCGACTACTGCGGCGGGCACGAGCACACCCGCCTGCCGTACTACTACCCGTTCAAGGGCGGCAGGATATACGGCGCCAAGTGCCGTGGCTGCGGGCTTGTGACGGTCACGCCCATGCCTGATGCAGAGGACATAGCGGCACTTTACGGAGGCGAGTACTTCGAGGGCGACTACCACTGCGGCCACAGGGAGTCGTACGAGGAGGAGTCCTTCACAGCCGAGCACAGGTGGGTGTTAGACGAGTTCGTGAGCATGAGGCCCGGCGGCAGGATGTTGGAGGTAGGCGCGGCGGGCGGGAAGTTCCTGCTCGGCGCGCGTGAACGCGGGTACGAGGTAAAGGGTGTGGAGGTCTCCGCCCATGCCTGCGATATAGCCAAAAGGCTCGGGCTGGAGCATTTCTGCGGGGAGCTTGAGGCGGCGAAATTTCCGGACGAGAGCTTCGACGCAGTGTACATGGGCGACGTGCTGGAGCACCTGCCGAGGCCGTTCTCGTCTCTTAAGGAACTCAACCGCATCATGAGGCCCGGCGGTGTGGTGGGCCTTTCCTGCCCTACGAACATAGGGCTTCTGTCTACCCGAGCGGGACTGCTTGCCTACCGGCTTTTGGGCAAGGAAAGGGTAGCCCCGATACCGCCCTACCACCTGTATGAGTTCACCCCGTCCACGCTTGCGGCGCTGTTGAGCGGCGCGGGTTTTAAGGTAGAGCGCGTCCGAGTGGACATCATACCGCCGTGGGGCATAAAGCTTCGCGGGAGCATGATGGAGAAGGCGATGAAGGCGGCGTTCCACTGGCCGAACTATGTGATAACGAAGCTCACCGGGTTGATGGGCGACCGGGTGACGGTTTTCGCGAGGAAGAGATGAAAGTCCTCCTCATAGGCCCGGCGCACCCGCTCCGGGGCGGCATAGCGCAGTTCCTCTCCCTGCTGAACGATGCCCTCGGCAGGGCCGGGCACAAGACCGTATTCCACCGCTTCATCCGCCAGTACCCGAAGTTCCTGTTCCCCGGCAAAACGCAGGACGACGAAAGCGAGTCGCCCGTCAAAGTCGACTCCATCCCCTCGCTCGACCCGCTTAACCCGTTCAACTGGCCGTTTGCCGCCTGGCGCATCGCAAAGGAAAAGCCCGACCTGATAATACTCAAGTGGTGGATGCCGTTCTTCGGCCCATCTTACATAGTCACGCTCTGGCTTGCGAAGCTCCTGTGCAATACAAAGGTCATGTACGTCGTGGACAACGCAATACCGCACGAAAAAAGGCCCGGCGACATGCTCATCACGCGGCTCGGATTCAGGATAGCAGACTACTTCCTCGTGATGTCCGACGCAGTAAAGAAAGACCTCCTGTCCATCAAGCCGCATGCGGTATACGTACACACGCCGCACCCGCTCTACGACGTGTTCGGCGCGCCAAAAGACAAGGACGAGGCGAGGAAGGCGCTCGGCGTATCTGGTGGCAAGGTGCTTCTGTTCTTCGGGTTCGTGCGCGCATACAAGGGTTTAAATATTCTGTTGGATGCGATGCCGGAGATAATCGCCGGTCTGGGTGACGTGACGCTACTCGTCGCGGGCGAGTTCTACGGGGACAAGGATACATACACCGCTCAGATAGGACGGCTCGGCCTGAATGACAGGGTGAAGGTGCTCGACCGCTACATCCCGAACGAGGCGGTGGGGGATTACTTCTCCGCGTCGGACGTGCTCGTGCTGCCATATCTTTCGGCCACGCAGAGCGGCATAACGCAGATAGCGTACGTGTTCGACGTGCCGGTGGTTGCGACCAATGTAGGCGGCCTGCCGGAGGTGGTGAAGGAGGGCGTTACGGGGTATCTTGTGCCGCCAGGAGACCCGAAGGCGCTGAGTGATGCTGTAGTGAGGTTTTTCGACGAGGGCGGGCAGGAAAGCTTCAAGGAGGGAATCCGCGAGGAGCGAAAGCGGTTCTCCTGGGAAGGCATGGTCGTGGCCATCGAGGGCCTCTGCACGGGCAAGGGCCGGGATTAGCGTTGCAATTGGCGGGCTTTTCTGGTAGGTTTAAGGGTAACGGTTCCCCTCCCTCGATGGGAGGGGATTAAGGGGAGGGTGAGCGTCTTGCACGTCCCCCCTCACCCCAGCCCTCTCCCACGAAGGGGAGAGGGAGTATAATGTTGCGGGTTCAATATCCCCTCTACAGGAGGCGTCAGCGTGAGCAAAAAATCGGTACTTGTTACAGGCGGGGCGGGATTTATAGGCTCCTTCATAGTGGACGAGCTGGTCAGGCGGGGCCACCGTGTCCGCATATTCGACAACCTCGACCCGCAGGTGCACCCGAGCGGGAAGCCGCCCGTGTTCCTCAATAAGGACGCGGAGTTCGTGCAGGGCGACATGCGGGACTACGACGCGGTAGCCAAGGCGGTCGAGGGCATGGAGGTCATATCAAACCACGCCGCAGCGGTCGGCGTCGGGCAGTCCCAGTACCAGATAAAGTACTACGTGGACGTGAACACGGCGGGCACTGCGAACCTGCTCGACGTGCTCGCGAACAAGAAACACAAGGTCGAGAAGATGCTGGTCGCCGCCTCCATGAGCAGCTATGGAGAAGGCATGTACGAGTGCGCGGAGCACGGGAAGGTCAGGCCGCCCATCAGGACGGAGGCTCAGATGGCGGCGGGCCGCTGGGAGCTGGAATGTCCCGTATGCAAGGCGACCGTAAAGCCCGTGCCCATACCGGAGACGGCGGAGCAGCTCTGCAACTCTATATACGCCGTCACGAAAAAAGACCAGGAGGATATGTCAATTAACGTGGGCGTAACCTACGGCATACCCACCGTCGCCTTCAGGTACTTCAACGTCTACGGGCCGAGGCAGTCGCTGTCGAACCCGTACACGGGCGTGGCGGCTATATTCATGAGCAGGATAAAAAACGGACACGCGCCTGTCATTTTCGAGGACGGCCTGCAGAGCAGGAACTTCGTGTCCGTGCACGACATCGTACAGATAAACATGCTTGCGATGGAGTCGGCAGGCGCGGACTACCAGTCCCTTAACGTGGGATCGCAGGTGGTGATGACCATAAAGGGCGTGGCGGAGGTGCTGGCCAAGCTTTTCGGCAAGGACTTGAAACCGGAGATAACCAACCGCTTCAGGAAGGGCGACGTAAGGCACTGCTTCTCGGACAACTCTAAGGTGGAGAAACTGTTAGGATTCAAGAACAAGGTCAGCTTCGAGGACGGGATGAAGGAGCTTATCGAGTGGTCGCGCGAGGCCGAGGCCGTGGACAAGTTCGATGTGATGGCGGATGAGATGAAAAGCAAGGGGCTTGTGTAGAGACGGACTACCGGAAGGGCCGACACTTGGGTCGGCCCCTACAATTTTGTGTGGAAACTGTAAGATGTCTAATGCACCCTCCGTCTACATAATCATACTCACCTGGAACGACAAGGTCTGCGTGCTCGAATGCATCGAGTCCATGCTCAAGCAGGACTACCCGAACTACAAGACGATAGTGGTGGACAATGCGAGCGTGGACGGCTCTCAGGAGGCGATACAGGCACAGTACCCGCAGGTGCACCTGATAGCAAACGAGTCTAACCTGGGCTTCGCGGGCGGCAACAACGTGGGCCTCGACTACGCGCTCAAAGAAGGCGCGGACTGGACGATAATAATAAACAACGACACCATCGTAGCACCGGACATGGTGTCCGAGCTTATGAAGGCGGCGCTTGAGCAGGGCGCGGACATGGCCGGTCCGATGATGTACTACTACCCGCCGAAGGGGCCGGGCAAGGAGGTCATCTGGTACGCGGGCGGTATAATCAACTACTTCATGGGCAAGTCCGCGCATGTAGGCATCCGCGAGGTGGACACCGGGCAGTATAGCCGCGTATGCGACACGGACTACATCACCGGCTGCTGCATACTGACTTCCAGGCGGCTCCTCGAGAAGATAGGCTTTATGGACGAGGGCTTCAAGCCGATTTACGCAGAGGACGCGGACTGGTCGGCGAAGGCCAAAGAGGCGGGCTACAGGCTGTTGTTCGTGCCGAAGGCTCTATTGTGGCACAAGGTGACTGCATCCTCCGGCGGCGGTCTGACCCCGTTCAAGGTCTACTACAAGATACGGAACAACCTGAAGTTCTTCAAGCGTCACGCGAAGTTCTACCACTGGCTTACCATCCCGTTTTTCATAGTGTTAGGCGGGTGCGCATTCGTGATAAAAAGCGCGGCCTCCGGCAACTTCAAGGACATCGCCACGTTCATCAAAGGCATCTTCGTCCCCAAGCGCGTCCAGGCAAAAAAACCTTGACCTTGCCGCCTTTCCTGTGTTCTAATGTTAATTCCTATATTTGTCTTGATAAAAGGGTACTTATGGACCATTTCAGGTACGTGGACGGGCGGCTTTTCTGCGAGGAAGTGCCCGTCAGTGACATAGCGCGCGGGGTGGGCACGCCCTGCTATATTTACAGCCACGCGACGCTTGAGCGGCACTTCAGGGTGTTCGACCAGGCATTCGACGGCGCGCCGCACATAATATGTTTCGCGATGAAGGCGAACTCTAACTCCGCAGTCGTCAGGACGTTTGCAAGGATGGGCGGCGGGGCGGACGTGGTATCGGGCGGCGAGCTCTACCGTGCTCTCGCGGCGGGCGTACCCGCTGAGAAGATAGTATACGCGGGCGTGGGCAAGACCACCTCCGAGATAGAATACGCGCTCAAGTCCGGCATACTGATGTTCAACATAGAGTCAGACGAGGAGCTTGCCGCGATAGACGAGGTCGCGGGCAGGCTCGGGGTGAAGGCCCCGATAGCGCTCAGGATAAACCCGGACGTGGACGCGGGCACGCACCCGTACATCTCGACCGGGCTGAAAAAGAACAAGTTCGGGATAGCCATAGAGCATGCTATGGAGGAGTACCGCCTGGCGGCGGGCCTAAGTAACGTGCGCGTAGTAGGCATACACCAGCACATAGGCTCGCAGTTGACGGAGCTTGCCCCGTTCGTGGACTCGGTAAAAAAGACCGTCGGGCTTGCAGAGAGACTTAAGGCCGAGGGGCTTGACATAAAGTACATAGACGTGGGCGGGGGCTTGGGCATAAGGTACATGGACGAAAACCCGCCTAACCCCGATGAGTTCGCCGCCGCGCTTAAGCCCATATTAGACGGCTCTGGCTGCACGCTGATATTCGAGCCGGGCCGTGTGCTGGTCGGCAACGCGGGCTGCCTCGTGACAAAAGTGCTCTACAGGAAGTCCACCGAGGCCAAGAACTTCGTTATAGTGGACGCGGGCATGAACGACCTCATCCGCCCCTCGCTCTACCAGGCCTACCACGATATAAGGCCGGTGCGGGAGTCGGGCGGCGAGCAGTACGTGGCCGACGTGGTAGGCCCGATATGCGAGACGGGCGACTTCCTTGCAAAAGACAGGAAGATGGCGATACCTGCGCAGGGCGACCTGCTGGCCGTGATGAGCGCGGGGGCTTACGGCTTTACTATGTCATCCAACTACAACTCGCGGGTGAGGCCCGCAGAGGTCATGGTGTCGGGCGATAAGTACCACGTCGTCAGGAGGCGCGAGTCCTTCGAGGACTTGGTCAGGGGCGAGGAGACGCCCGAGTTTTTAACCGGGTAGACAAGGCGGTTTATTATGGCTTCAGACGATAACCACTGGAAGGACAGAGACAAGTCGGCCGGCAGCGGTAAACCGGGCGGAGAAGGGCGGGAGGACCCGGAGGAGGTCTTCCAGGCCGGGCTTTTCCTCTTCAAGCGGGGCAGGCTCGACGAGGCGTTCTCCGCGTTCAGGCGCGCCTTCGAGGCCAAGAACAACGAGCCCAGGTACATGTCCTACTACGGCCTGTGTCTTGCAAAGAGCGGGAGCCGGATAAAAGAGGGCGTAGTCCTGTGCGAGAAGGCGGTGCAGAGGGAGTTCTTCAGGCCGGAGCTTTTTTTAAACCTCGGCATGGCCTACCAGCTGGCGGGCAACCGCAGGAAGTGCCACACCGCCTTCAGAAAAGGGCTTGCGCTCGAAAGAGACAACAGGGACATAAAAGAGGAACTGGACAGGATGGGCGTGAGGAAACCGCCCGTATTCCCGTTCCTGGACAGAAAGAACGTCCTAAACAAGCTGGCAGGCAAGGTTATGTACAGGCTGAGGATAAGGTGATATGTACAGGGTAGCGTTTGCAAAGATGCACGCGTCGGGCAACGACTTCATACTGATAGACAACCGCCTGGGACAGGTGACGGGCGACATACCCGCGTTCGTCAGGCAGGTATGCCGTACCCGTTTCTCGGTCGGGGCGGACGGGCTCATACTGATTGAAAGCTCGGAGCAGGCCGACTTCCGCTGGCGCTTCTTCAATAAAGACGGCGGCGAGGTGGAGATGTGCGGCAACGGGGCGCGCTGCGTGGCGCGGTTCGCATACCTGAGGGGGATCTGCGGCAGGGAGCTGTCCTTCGAGACTATGGCGGGAATAATAAAGGCGGAGGTGAATGACGGCCTCGTGAAGGTGCAGCTCACAAAGCCGACCGACTACAGGCCGGGCATCAACGTAGAGCTCGGCAGGAAGCCGCGCGAGGCGTCTTTCATAAACACAGGCGTCCCGCACGTGGTCTACTTCGTGGACGACCTAAACGCGGTGGACGTGCTGGGCGACGGCGCCCTCACGCGTCACCACGAGATGTTCAAGCCGGAGGGGACGAACGCGAACTTCGTGCACGTACTCGGCGGGGACAGGCTGGCTATAAGGACGTACGAACGCGGGGTCGAGGGCGAGACGCTCGCATGCGGGACCGGCGCAGTCGCAGCCGCGCTCGTGGCTGGCGGTATTGGCAAGGCGAGCTCTCCGGTGCGCGTGGCCACCTGGGGTGGCAACTCGCTCACGGTCTACTATAAGTGGGACGGCTCGGAGTTCTCGGACGTATTCCTTGAGGGGGACGCGGTGCTGGTCTTCCAGGGAGTTATAGAAGAGGGCGCGCTATTGTAGGATGCGCCGCCCCTTGTTTTGTTATCACCGATAATGCGTTTATGTTTTCACGGAGGAGAAAATGTTCAAGGGTTCGATGGTGGCGATTGTTACCCCGTTCAAGGACGGGAGGCTGGACGAGGCGGCGCTCGGCTCGCTCATTGACTGGCACATAGAGCAGGGCACGGACGCAATTATACCCTGCGGCACCACGGGCGAGGCGGCTACGCTCAGCCATGAGGAGCATAACCGCGTCATCGAGATCACTGTGAAGAAGGCGGCAGGCCGGGTACCAGTCATAGCGGGCACGGGGTCGAACTCGACGGACGAGACCATAGCGCTTACGCGAAACGCAAAAGACGTCGGCGCGGACGCGGCGCTGCTCATCACGCCTTACTACAACAAGCCCACGCAGGAGGGGCTGTACAGGCACTTCAAGGCCGTGGCGGACGACGTGGACATACCAATCATCATGTACAACGTGCCCGGCAGGACCTCGGTCAACATGCTGCCCGCGACCGTGGCCCGCTGCTCGCAGATAAAGAACATAGTCGGCATAAAGGAGGCGACAGCGAACCTCCAGCAGATAAGCGAGATAATAGAGCTCTGCCCAAAGGAGTTCGCCGTGCTCTCGGGCGACGACTTCACCGTGCTGCCCACGCTAATCATCGGCGGGATGGGCGTCATATCCGTGTCGGCCAACTGCGCGCCTGCCGATATGGCGGGGTTGTGCGACGCATATTTTGCGGGCGACATGGACGAGGCGAGGCGGCGTCACTACAAGCTCCAGCCGCTGAACCAGGCGATGTTCTACGAGACGAACCCGATACCCGTAAAGACCGCGCTCGGCATGATGGGGAAGATAGACCCGGAGCTGAGGCTCCCGCTCTGCCCGATGTCCGACGCGAACCGGGAGAAGCTCGCCCACGTGATCAAGAAGTACGGGCTGGTGTAAAGGAGAAAACATGTTGAATTGCATTGTAACGGGTATCGCGGGCAGGATGGGCCGCAGGATTGCCGAGATACTTATCGAGACGAAGGGCATTGACGTGGTCGCCGCTACCGAGGCGCCCGGCCACGACACCATAGGCATGGACGTGGGCGACTTCCTGGGCCTGGGCAAGAAGGGCGCGCCCATCGTAGACGACCTCAGCAAGATAATAAAGAAGGCCGACGTGGTCATTGACTTCACATTCCCGGATGTCACGATGGCCCACCTGCGCACCGCATCCAAGGCGGGCAAGGCGATGGTCATAGGCTCGACCGGCTTCAAGGACGAGCACATCAAGGAGATTAACAAGCTCGCAAAGAAGTCGGTGGTCGTGCTTGCGCCCAACATGAGCGTGGGAGTGAATTTGCTGCTGAAGGTGCTGAAGGACATCGCCACGGTTTTAGACGCGGACTACGACATAGACATAGTCGAGACGCACCACAGGCACAAAAAAGACGCGCCCTCCGGGACTGCCCTCAAGATGGCGCAGGTGGTGGCGGCTGCGCGCGGCGTCAAGCTCGACAAGATGGGCGTGTTTACGAGGCAGGGCAACATAGGAGAGCGAAGGCGAGGCGAGATAGGCGTGCAGACCCTTAGGGTGGGCGACGTGGTAGGCGAGCACACGGTCATATTCGGCACGATGGGCGAGCGGCTTGAGATAACGCACAAGGCGTCGTCGAGGGACGTGTTCGCGCGCGGTGCCGTGCGTGCCGCGCAGTGGGTCGCGGGCAAAGGCCCCGGCGTATACGACATGCAAGATGTGTTAGGGATAAAATAGATGCGCATAGTACGCTACTCAAAAGACGGTAAAGAGGGCTACGGGATATTAGAGGACGAGCAGGTCTTCCCGATAGTCGGCCTCACCGAGCACAAGCGCGTCGGCAAGGGCATACCGATGATAAAGACCAGGTTCCTCGCGCCCAGCCAGCCCACGAAGATAGTGTGCGCTGGCCTGAACTACGTCGACCACGCAGCAGAGATGAAGATGCCCATACCGGAGGAGCCGGTGATGTTCATAAAGCCTCCGTCCGCAGTGCTTGGGCCGGGCGGCACTATCAGATACCCGCTGATGTCGCACCAGGTGGACTATGAGGCAGAGCTTGCGGTGGTCATAGGGAAGACGGCAAAGGACGTCTCTCCCGAGCAGGCGAAGTCGTACATCATCGGGTACACCTGCTTCAACGACGTGACTGCGAGGGACCTTCAGAGGAAGGACTCGCAGTGGACGCGCGCGAAGTCGTTCGACACCTTCGCACCGTTCGGCCCGTGGATAGAGACGGAGTTCGACCCTATGAAGGGCTCGCTTATCGAGGCGTACTTGAACGGGGAAAGGCGTCAGTCCTCGTCCATCTCCAACATGGTGTTTACGGTGTACGGGCTCGTATCGTACATATCGCGCGTGATGACGCTCTTCCCCGGCGACGTCATAGCGACCGGCACGCCTCCGGGCATCGGCCCTATGAAGACGGGCGACGAGATAGAGGTGCGCATCGAAGGGATTGGCAGGCTTGTCAACACGGTAGGGTGATTACGGGAGGCTTTGTTATTGGCTGATACATACATCCAGAAGCTCTTTGCAGGCAGGATAGGCGGAAGCTCCTACGGCAAGGACACAAAGATATACAAGTTCGAGAAGATAAAAAGGGCAAAGCGCGCAGCGCTCGCGGCCAACCCAGGTGCGGAGATAATAGACCTGGGCGTGGGCGAGCCTGACGAGATGGCGGCCCCCGGAGTGCTGGACGTGTTGTGCCGCGAGGCCAAAAGGCCGGAGAACCGGGGGTACGCGGACAACGGGATACAGGAGTACAAGGACGCGGCGGCGGCTTACTTAAAGAAAGTATTCGGGGTAAAGGGCATAGACTCCGAGACGGAGGTGCTGCACAGCATAGGCAGCAAGCCCGCCCTTGCTATGCTGCCATACGCCTTCATCAACCCCGGGGACGTGGCGCTCGTGACCGTGCCGGGCTACCCCGTGCTTGCCACGCACACGAAATACGCGGGTGGAGACGTCCACCATCTGCCGCTTGAGGAGAAGAACGGCTTCCTCCCGCGTCTGGACAGAATACCGGCGTCGATACGGAAGAGGGCGAAGCTCCTCTACATCAACTACCCGAACAACCCTACCGGGGCGGCTGCGACCAAGGCGTTCTTCTCCGAGGTCGTCGAGTTCGCAAGGAAGAACAAGGTTGTGGTGGTGCAGGACGCGGCATACGGGGCACTGGTACACAAGGGCAGGCCGCTGTCGTTTCTGTCCGTGCCCGGTGCGAAGGAGGTCGGTATCGAGGTACACTCGATGTCCAAGGCATACAACATGACCGGCTGGCGGCTTGCGTTTGTAGCGGGCAACGAGCGGATGGTGTCCGCCTTCGGGCACATAAAGGACAACACCGACTCAGGCCAGTTCAAGGCCATACAGAAGGCGGGCTGCTTTGCGCTTTCGCACCCGGAGATAACCGAGGCCATCAACGTAAAATACAGAAGAAGGTTGGGCGCGCTGGTGAGCATACTTCGCTCCATAGGGTTCGACGCGAAGATGCCCGGAGGCTCGTTCTACCTGTACGTGAAGGCCCCGAAGGCGGTAGTCGGCGGGCCTGCCTTTGGTAGCGCGGAGGAATTCTCGGAGTACCTCATCCGTGAGAAGCTCATATCCACCGTGCCCTGGGACGACGCGGGCGCGTACGTGAGGCTCTCGGCGACCTTCGAGGCAAAAGGCGAGCGTGACGAGGCGCGCGTGCTCGCCGAGGTGAAGAGGCGGCTCAGCGGGATGAAGTTAATTTTTTAGGGTATTGAAAGGACACAATGCGCAATGACGGACGTAAGCCGGGCGAGTTAAGGCCGGTAAAGATAACGAGGAACTTCATAAAGCACGCCGAGGGCTCGGTGCTCATCGAGGTCGGAGATACTAAGGTCATCTGCACGGCGACGCTGGAGGAGTCAGTCCCGCCGTTCCTCAGGAACAAGGGCATAGGCTGGCTGACTGCCGAGTACGCGATGATACCGCGCTCCTCCGGCCAGAGGATACGCCGCGAGTCCTCTACGGGCAAGGTCGGAGGCCGCACGCACGAGATACAAAGGCTGATAGGCCGCTCCCTTCGCGCGGTGGTGGATATGGCCTACCTGGGCGAACGCACCTTCTGGATAGACTGCGACGTGATACAGGCGGATGGCGGGACGCGCACCGCCTCCATCACCGGCGCGTTCATCGCACTTGCGGACGCGATAAAAGACGCGAGGGAGAGGCGCCTCATCACGGTGAACCCGATAAAGGACTACTTAGCGGCCATCAGCGTGGGCATCATTGACGGCACTCCCATGTTAGACCTCTGCTACTCCGAGGACAGCACTGCGGAGGTGGACATGAACGTGGTGAAGACGGGCGCGGGCGGCTTCGTAGAGGTGCAGGGCACTGCAGAGGGCGAACCCTTCAGCGTGTCTCAGATGGACGAGCTCATGGCCCTTGCCGCACAAGGCGTCGAGGGGCTGGTCGGGGTGCAGAAGGAACTGCTGGGGGATGTTGTAGCGGCGTGGTAAGAAAATATGGAACTCGTAATAGCGACGACGAATAAAGGCAAGTTAAGAGAGATTAACGAGCTGCTTAAGGACCTCGACATAAAAGTGAAGGGCCTCGCGGAGTTCCCCGGATGCCCGGACGTGGTGGAGGACGGTACGACCTTCAGGGAAAACGCGCTCAAGAAGGCCAGGGCGCTCGCTATGTTCACCGGCACTCTCACGCTCGCGGACGACTCAGGGTTGGAGGTGGACGCGCTCGACGGTGAGCCGGGCATACACTCTGCAAGGTTCTCCGGGCCGGATGCGGACGACACAAAGAACAACAAGAAGCTCCTCCGGCTCCTGAACGACACGCCGGACGAGGGCCGGGGCTGCCGCTTCGTATGCGTACTTGCTCTTGTCGGGCCGGAGGGTTCAGGCGTGCGCGAGAAGGTCATCACGGGCGTGGTGCGGGGCAGGGTGGCGCGCGAGCCTGCCGGTCCGCACGGCTTCGGGTACGACCCGCTGTTTTTTTACACGAGGGCGGGCATGACGTTTGCCGAGATGGGCCCTGATGCCAAGAACAAGGTCAGCCACCGGGGCCGCGCATTGATGAAGTTGAGGGAGTACCTGAAGGGGCGATGAAAATCCCCCTTTAATCCCCCTTTGTCAAAGGGGGAAAGTTGTAGGGTGGGCTATGCCCACCATTTTGTAGGGGCCGACCCATGTGTCGGCCCTCTGAAAAAGTCTACGCTGGAGGTAGCAAGATGCCGATGTACGAGTACAAATGCAACAAGTGTTCCACCGTGTTCACGGTCATGCAGAGGATGGGCGCGGGAAGCGCTGGGCTGTCCTGCCCGGACTGTCGGGGCACCGCGCTGAGCAAGCTCATATCGTCCACGTTCTCGCCCGAATCCGTCAAGGCGATGCCTTCGAGCATGGCGGCGGCGGGCGCCTCGATGCCCAAGTTCGGCGGAAGCGGTGGCGGCTGCGGCTCAGGTATGTGCGGGATGTAGGAGGCACGTAGCGGGTCTGGCGGGATTGATTAAGGGCCGTGGATATCATTTTTTCAATCCTTCATTATTCGCAAGAATGTTTTGTCCGAAAATGGAAGCGTCCGCGCTCAAGATGAAGGATTTCAAAAACAATATCTACGACCCGATGGGGTTGGATAGTGTTGGTTAAGAGTCGTCATCTTGAGCGTAAAAAGGGAAATGGCCATTAAAGCGAGGTTGCGAATAATGACGGCTCGCAAGCAATACTACCCCACCGTAGGCCCGACATGCGCGTAACATCCGCCGAGTTCGTAAAGGCAGCCGTGGACGAGCGCGGATGGCCGAAGGACGGCATGCCGCAGGTGGCCTTTGTGGGCCGCTCCAATGTCGGCAAGTCCTCGCTCATCAATAACCTCGTCAACCGCAAAGGGCTGGTGAAGACGAGCGGCACGCCCGGCAAGACAAGGGAGATAAACTTCTTCCTGATAAACGGCGGGCTGTACTTCGTGGACCTTCCGGGCTTCGGGTTCGCGCGCGCGCCGGGCAGGGTGCAGCAGGCCTGGGGTCCTATGATAGAGGCGTACCTGAGGGACTGCGGCGGCCTGACGCTGGTGGTGTTCCTCCTCGACATCCGGCACGTACCCGGCGAGAAGGACGGCATAATGCAGGACTGGCTCAGCCACTACAAGATACCTACGGTACATGTAGCGACCAAGGCGGACAAGGTGGGCAAGAACGCACGCAAGGCGCACGTGAAGGCCATCGCGGGCGCGCTTGGTATAAAGGACGACGAGGTGATAGAGTTCTCGGCGATGACGGGCGAGGGCAAGGGCAGGCTGTGGGAGTCCATAGCCTCGGCCATCGGTTAGCGGTGTTTATCGGCAAGGAGGGTTACATGGGATTTGTCAGAGGGTTTATCGGGAAATTGCTTTTGGTAGGGTTGGTGGTGATATTTGCGTCTGGCGCAGCTTATGCAAAGGAGAAGGAAAAAGTGGCCGTAATAAAGACAGCGAAGGGCGAGATAGTTATAAAGTTCCTGCCGGAAGATGCACCCAAGCATGTGGAGAACTTCGTCAAGCTTTCTAACAAGGGCTTTTACAACGGGCTTACGTTCCACAGGGTGGAGCCCGGCTTCGTGGTACAGGGCGGCGACCCGGCGGGCAACGGCACGGGCGGCCCCGGCTACACCATACCGGCGGAGATAAAGGCGAAGCACGTTGACGGCGCGGTCGCTATGGCGAGGTTAGGCGACGCGGCCAACCCGAAGCGCGAGTCGTCCGGCAGCCAGTTCTACATATGCATGGGGCCGCAGTCCTTCCTGGACGGCGGATACACGGTCTTCGGGAAGGTGGTCGAGGGTATGGACGTGGTGCGGAAGATCGCAAAGGGCGACAAGATGATTAGCGTCACAATCAAGGACAGGTAACCATATGAACAAGAGGCTTATTTGCACTACGGCGGCGGTGTTCGTCCTGTCGCTTGCGCTTTCGGGTTGCACGCTATTCAGGTGGGGCGGGCCCTCCAAGTCCTCAGAGCCTGCTCCGGCCCCGGCCGAGCCCAAGTCGGGCGACACCTTCAAAGAGGGCGAGGAGTTGATGGAGAAGGGCAAGTACGAGCAGGCCAGGAAGGTCTACGCAAAGGTGCAGGAGACCGACCCGGAGAAGTCCTACGAGCCGCTCATCCAGATACGCCTGGGCGACAGCTACTACGAGGAGGCGAGCTACGCGGAGGCAGAGGTCGAGTACCAGCGCTTCCTGGACATGCGCCCGCACAACAAGGCCGCGCCGTACGTCAAGTACCAGATTGGGATGTGCAACTACAAACAGATCGGGACCTCGGACAGGGACCCCCAGTACGCGCAGAAGACGGTCAAGGCATTTATCGAGCTCCTGAAGGACTACCCCGACAACCCGTACGCAGACGAGGCAAAGGAAAGGCTCCGCCTGGCATATACGAAGCTGGCCGAGAACGACTTCGTGATTGGCAAGTACTACCTGGACCAGAAGCAGTACAAGGCCGCGGCAGACAGGTTCAAGGAGATACTGGACAGCTACCCCGGCAGCCAGATAGAGCCGGAAGTCATGTACGCCCTTGCGGACACGTATATTACGATGGGCCAATTCGATGACGCGAAGAACACGCTGGCGAAGCTCTACCAGGCGTACCCGAACCACACGATGGCCTTAAAGGCGAAGGACAAGCTCTCGGGCAAGATACCGGCCAACTGATGGGCGGGTTCTATCCCATATTTCTGTCGGTAGAGGGCGCCCGGGCCGTGGTGGTGGGCGGCGGGCCGGTTGCCGCGCGCAAGGCGGCCTCGCTCGTGGAGGCCGGTGCGGAAGTCACGGTCATAAGCCCGGTTATCGACCCGCGCATCGCCGCGCTCGCCAATGAAAGCCGTGTTACCCACCTTGCGAGACGCTACGAGAAGGGCGACTTATCCGGCGCGACACTTGTCATAGCCGCTACGGACGAGCCGGAGACTAATATCGCAGTTGCCGATGATGCGAAGGCGGCAGGCGTGCCGGTAAACTGTGTGCGTCCGCCCGGCGCAGGTAACTTCATAGTGCCGTCGTCCATCCATAGAGGCGGGTTGACCGTCGCCATATCCACCGGCGGCGGATGCCCCGCGCTCTCTAAAAGGCTCAGGAAGGACCTCGAAGCCTTCCTGGGCCGCGAGTACGCCCCGTTTCTGGAATTCCTCGAATATGCACGAGACACACTGAAGAAAAGACTGCCCGACGAAGATGCCCGCATGGAGGTCATCACAAGGCTGGTCGAGTCGAACCTCCTGTTCGAGTTCGGCGCGGGCAGGCACAAAGAGGCCACGGAGCGTGGGCGGAGGATGCTGGAGGAGATACTGGCGGAGTTGTAAGTGTCAGTTCCGCGACACGGCGCACCTCCGGGTGTTGCATCCACGACACACCCCGCGCTTGCAGAATACTCCGTAGCTCTAAACCCCATTGATTTTACTGCATTTTCAGGCACACCTCATTCTGGCATCCTTATTGCATATATTATAATGTACTAAGGACTTCGAGCAAGTGGATAAACCGGTTACAAGAGACGACGAGGCAGGCAGAAAACCCGTGCTATTCCAGAAGACCATCAAAAATGAAGTAACCATCGAGGGCATCGGCCTGCACACCGGCCGGGACGCGAAGGTAGTCATATCGCCCGCGCCCGCCGACACCGGCGTGGTGTTTATCGCGGACGGTATCAGGATAAAGGCATCCTGCGAGAACGTATCCGACACCGCATACGCCACCAGCATCGAGGACGACGGCGTAAGCATCCGCACCATCGAGCACCTGCTCGCGGCGCTTGCCGGGCTGTCGGTGGACAACGCATACATCGAGGTCACGGGCGGCGAGATACCCATAATGGACGGGAGCGCGGCGCCGTTCGTAAGCGCATTGAAGGAGACCGGGCTGGCCACTCTGGGAGTGGGCCGCCGGTTCCTTAAAATAGTAAAGCCGGTTACGGTGCAGGACGGCGACAAGTCGGCTACTCTGTTGCCCGCCTCCGAGTCCCGCATCACGTACCGCATAGACTTCAACCACCCGCTGATAAGCGACCAGAGCCTCTCGATGGCGCTTGATGCGCAGGGCTTCGAGGCTGAGCTTTCCTCCGCACGCACCTTCGGCTTCTTAAGGGACGTCGAGATGCTCCAGAAGGCCGGTCTTGCAAAGGGCGGCTCGCTGAATAACGCGGTGGTCGTGGACGACACGCGCATATTAAACGAAGAGGGGCTTAGGTTCAAAGACGAGTTCGTGCGCCACAAGATGATGGACGCGGTGGGCGACCTCTCTCTGCTCGGTATGCCGTTCATAGGGCACTTAGTGGCAGACAAGTCCGGCCACAGGTTGAACCACCGCCTGGTCTGCGAGGTGCTGTCCCAGAGGGACGCATGGATAGTGGTCGAGGGGGGCACCGCCCAGGAGGCCGCATCGGCGGGGCTTGTGCTCACCGAGGCCGTGTAGCGAGTAGTCTGACAAACGTAAGGAGGGGCCAGGAGCCGAGCAGTACGGGTTCCTGGCCTTTTTTATTTGGGGATTGACAACGAAGTTTTCAGGGTAATATAATGGTGTACGGGTGGAGGCCGGGCCAGGGATGTCGGATATATTCTACTTCTTTTTGATGCTGGTCTCCGGCGTATTCGTGGCGCTACAGCCGCTCATAAACTCGAACCTCGCAATCAGGGTCGGGCTGGTGCAGAGTGCGCTGGTCTCGTTTGCGGTCGGTACGCTTGCGCTTTCGGTGGTCTCGCTGACTTACGGGCACGGGGACATCAAGTCGCTTGCGGGCGCGCCCTGGTGGCAGTTCACCGGTGGCATATTAGGCGCGTTCTTCGTCACATCCATCATCATGGCCGTGCCGAGGATAGGTACCGCAGCCGCGCTCGCGGCAACGATAGCGTCCCAGCTTGCGGCCGGGGCGCTGTTCGACCACTTCGGGCTGTTGGGCGGCAGGCACATACCGATGGACATATGGCGCGGCGCTGGCATGGTCATGCTGGTCGCGGGCGCTGCGCTTGTACTGAAGGGCTGATTTCTCAGGAGGTTTTGATGGGCTGGGAATGGCACATGATTGAAGAGGAACGCGCGATGCGCGCCTTGAGGAAGGTTGTGGACAGGACGTCGAGGCAGCTCCGGGAAGGGGAGATGGACGAGGTGGAGGCCCTGAGGCTGATGGACCAGACGCGCGGCTGGGTGCTGAAGGTGTTCCCGGACAAGCTCCAGGCGTACGACACCATATACAAGCCCCGCTTCGAAAACATATACTACACCGGCAGGAAAAGGGTATGAAGGACGACAAATTAAAAGAGTCCCTCGAAGAAGTGGCGGCCATGCTCGGCATGAAGGTGCGTTACGAGACCATAAAGAAAAACACGGCGCGCCAGCCGAAGGGCGGGCTATGCTACGTACACGGCGAGCCGCGCATCATAGTGCACAGGCCGCTGCCCGACTCCGAGAAGGTGCAGGTGCTGATAGAGGCATTAAACGAGTTCGACCTGGAAAACCTCTACATCGCCCCGGAGGTCAGGCAGGCCCTCGAAGGCGCTGCGGCGCTCAGGGTGGCCATGCAATCGCCCCGCCTGGAGAACCAATGGACAAGATAAACCTAACCCCAGAAAGCTTCATAGGCAAAGTCATGGACGTAGCCGGGTCGGTAGCCTACCAGGAAGGCTCGGTCGTCAGCAAGACCCTCGTCAACAAGAAGACCGGTACGGTTACGCTGTTCGCATTCGACAAGGGACAGGGCTTAAGCGAACACACAGCGCCCTTCGACGCAATGGTACATGTGGTGGACGGCACTGCGGAGATAGTGGTGTCGGGCAAGCCGCACAGGGTGTCCAAAGGCGAGATGATTATAATGCCCGGCGGCGAGCCGCACTCGCTCAATGCCGTCGAACCCTTCAAAATGCTCCTCATAATGATACGGGCAGCACAAGTGTGAAGGCGCTGCCCTTGCCGGGCTCGCTTTTCAGCTCCACCTTCCCGCCGTGGGACTCGGCGACGGCCTTGACTATGGCGAGTCCGAGGCCTGTGTCCTTTGTGCCCGAAGTGCCGGCGGAACGGTAATACTTGTCGAATATGCGCCCGCGCTCGTCCTCCGGGATGCCCGGCCCGTCATCGGTTACGGAGATGCATACGCAGTCCCCGCACCCGCACACGGACAAGTCCGCCGTCAGCTTCACGCTGCCCCCGGCGGGGGTGTAGTTCACTGCGTTCTGGGCCAGGTTGGACACGGCGCGCAGCAGGTGCGACCTGTCAGCCACGATTTGTGGCAGGCCTTCCGGGATGCTGTGCTTAAAGGACAGCCCCTTTTTCCGGGCCAGCTCGATGATGCTCAACGAGGCCTCCATCAGCATCTCACACAAGTCAACCTTTTCCCTGCGGCCCCTGATGCCGGTAGCGCCGATACTAAACATGACCACCTGGTCTTCAAGCATCCTGCCCAGGTGCGTCGCGCTCGCGTGTATGGATTCGAGCGTGCCGAACATTTCCTTACCTAATGCGCCTTCGCCTTCGGACAGGGCCATCTCTGCGCTGCCCCTTATAACCGTGATGGGCGTCTTCATGTCGTGCCGGAGGACTTCTAACAGGGCCTCCCTGTCCGTCTCGATGGCCTTTCGCTCGGTAATGTCGCGCAACACGGCCACCATGTAGTCGCTGTCCCCAAGCGTCATGTACGATACGCTTACCTCCACAGGGAACGAAGAGCCGTCTCTTCGCAGGTTTACCCCTTCCAGGAGCATGGCCTTTCTGCTTTTCACCTCGTTTACATGTGTGTCCCATGCGGCCTGGTCCGAGAAGTTCGCCTCTATGTCAAGCGTCCTCAGCTTAAGCAGCTCGTCCCTGGTGTATCCGAGGCTGTTGCACGCCTTGTCGTTGACAAACAGGAACCTGCCAGTCGCAGGGTCGTTGACGAATATCGCGTCGTTCGACCGGTCGAGCAGGTTCCTGAAAAGCATCGAAGAGTCGTACATCCGCTTCTGCTCGGTGATGTCACGCCAGTATTTTATGACGCCCTGCGGCCTGTTATGGGCATGGTCAAAAAACGGGAAGTTGTGGACCTCCAACCAGCCGGTTGTCTCGCCGCCAGGGCCAAGCTTGGGTAACTCGATGGGTTTAAGCCCTGACCCGGTGTGTTCGTCAAAACTATAGCACGTCTCGCACCTGTCTTTTTGGTTCCTGAACACCTCGTAGCATTTCTTGCCTACTATTGGCATGGCGTATCCAAACCAGCGCTCTATAGTCGGGTTGACGCGTATAATATTGAGGTCTTCGTCAATTACGCTTATGCCGTCCTGAATGCTTGTAAACATATCCGAAAGAAAGCGCTCGTTGTTTAACAGCGTCTCTTCCATGCGCTTCCGTTCGGTGATGTCCTGCAGGGTGCCTGCTTCCTTGAGTGGCTTTCCTGTATCGTCTAACGTAACCGCGCCCAGGGTGTGCACCGTCCTGACCGTACCGTCCGGGCGGATGAGCCGGTAGTCCATGTCGAGGGGTACCCGCTCCTCGTTTGCCGCCTTTATGGCCCGCAGGAACGGCTCCAGGTCGTCGAGATGCATGGCCTCTTTTACGGCCTCGAAGGTGGGGACAAAGCTCTCAGGCTCCCTGCCGTATATGCGGTACATCTCGTCCGACCAGTAAAGTTGGCCCGAGGCGATGTCCAGCTCCCAGTTGCCGACGTGGGCCATCTCCTGCGCCTTGAACATGCGCTCTTCGCTTTTTTTGAGGGCCTCGACGGTATTGAGCCTGGACTTCTCGATGCGGTGGCGGCGTACCGCCTGGAAGATTGAGTTGGTTATCCTTGCGAACTGCGCAAAACCGCCATCCTTGGTGAAGTAGTCGTATGCGCCGCTTTTGAACGCCTGCCTCGCAACGTCTTCGTTGCCCTGGGCGGTGATGAATATGAATGGGGTAGTGTTTCCCTGCGACCGGAGGGTTTCGAGGAGCTTCATTCCGTCCATGCCGGGCATCTGGTAGTCCGACAGGATGCAGTCTACCTGGTTCGACTCGAGGTGTTCCATACACTTCAGGCCATTTTCCACTATTGTTATGGAAATGCCGGAGGCCTCCTTTTTGATGCGGCGGGCTATCAGCTCGCTTACTTCCGGCTCGTCGTCAACTATAAGCACGCTCAGGTCCATCGTAAGCCTCCGGTACAACAGGTTGCTCGGCCCTCGCCGTCAAGGATTTACGGCACCTATTATACAGTTATTTTTTTTGATTATCAAGGCCCCGCATAGAAGACCAGAATGTCGCAACGGACCACCACTACAAGCCGGGAGGAGCGAATCAAAAATTATAACCCGGGAAATCCCTTTCGAACTCGCGGTCGGATAACCCGGGGTTTATCTTTAAATCCCGGTACCCATAGCTCTCAAGCAGTTCCATGTTCCAGCCGTATACCTTTATCTGGAGCGGCAGGCCGCTGACGGGGTCTATCCATATCTCGGACTTCCTGGCATAATATCCCCTGGTGTTGACGGGCGGCGCCGCGACGACCACCTTCTGGGCGGGTTTCCCGAAGACCTTGTCGCTTGAAAGCGTGATACTCCCTTCTCCCGCCTTTCTGGACTTCTGCACCTCTCCCATCACAATATCTATCAGACGCCCGATGCCTACGTCGGTGATGGGATGCCTGTTGCCCTTCATGGCGAGGCTGCCGTTGGGGTCGAGGTTCAGGGTTACGAAGCCCGTAAACCCGCCTTCATGCCCGACTAAGTTGTTGCCGTTGGCGCCCGCGACATACAGCGCCTCTCTGCCCTCGTCTGGGCCCTTCAGCCATTTCATGTATATACTGGCAGGCTTCTTGTATTTCAAATATACGTTCTCCTGCGGAAGAAGCTCGCCGTTTACGCGCTCCTGCTTGAGGAAGTTCGCGGTATAGTCCTTCACGCCGCCGTATGCCCGCTGCATGCGGTTAAGCGACGACAGCGCGTCGGTATCCACGCCCGACGCGCAGGCGCTAGAGCTGCCCATAAACAAGACGGCCGCGGTTATTGCAGCGCAGAAAAATACCCTCATCGTTCACCCCCGGCCCAGCACTACGTCGAGCACCTTCTTTATGCATAATACGCGCAGCGCAGATTTACCGGACCTTTGCATGAGATGCCTCCATCATATTGAGGAGTTGTTTTAGTAGTAACCTGATGGCCATTCTGCCAAGGTTGCTGCCCAGATTGTTAAATCTAACCTTACACCCCTCAAGATGCAAGTAGAAATTTGTTTCGACTTGTATTGTGCACAGGGGTGTGATATAAACAAGCGTTATATATAGCAATAAGTAGCGGTCGCCACCTCGGACAAACGGGTATTTGAACAGACGGACATGGCGTAAAACATCATACGTCTCGAACGAGGATATGGAATACCAGCCCCTTTACACACCCGGCAGCCTCAGCGAATCGGCTTTCATAGAAAGTCTTCTCGGGGCCAGTGGCATCAGATATTTTATCAAGAACGACAACTTCGCTCGCATGTATCCGGGTACACAGCGTACCTTCTATGTACACCCCGATGACTATATCGCGGCAAGGGAGGTGCTCAAGGAGCTACAGAGGGAGCCTATACCTCCGGAGGTGTTGGAGCAACTCTCTGTTATAGAGCCGCCGCTTGAAAGATCCACCCCTGAACAGGATGCCGAAAGCAGGTCCCGCATCTTCGGAATAACTGTGCTTGTGATACTGGCATGTTACACAGTGTATAAAATAATCTCCAGCGGGTGACTTTTCCAAACCTTCAACCATTTCTTCCGCCCGGCCTGTCCGCGCACTCATGGAATATCCTGACGGTGCAGACCCTGCACCGCTCCGGGTCGAGGCGCTGTACTATTTCCTTCACGGCCTCAGTTTTGCTGTGAAAAATGTTCTCAGGGCCTATCTTATCTATGTAGCCGCCCAGCTCAAGCACCTCCCGCACGTCGTACTTAAGGTTGCACAGGTATAGCTTGCCGCCCGAGATGTGCAGCCGGTGCGCCTCTGCCGCGAGCATCTCGCAGCCTGCTACGTCTATGAAGTTTATGCCGGTCGCGACTATCAGCAGGTGGCACTGCTCCGGTGACTCGCGCCTGATGCGTGCTATCTCCTCCGCCATGTGGTTCACCGCGCCGAAGAAAAGTGAGCCGTCAACGCGCAGTACCTTAAGCTGCGGGCATTCCGGCGTGGGGTGGTGTTCGACGTTGACGAAGCTGTGCCGGTCCGTCCCCGTGTCCGGCACGAGCGTGACGAAGTGCGGGTGCGAGGTGCGGTTTAAGTAGAGCATCAGGGACAAAAGCACGCCTATGTATATCGCGAACTCCAGCTCGACGAAGAGCGTGGACAAAAAAGTCACGGCCATCACCACCGCCTCCTGCCTGCTGGTGCGCATGATGGTCTTTATGTGGTGCATGTCGATGAGGCTGTACGCGACCAGTACCAGTATGCCCGCCATCGCGCCTATCGGCAGGTAGGCCGTCAGCGGCGCTATGAGGAGCAGTATCGCCATCAGCGACAGCGCTGCGAAGACCGCCGACATCGGCGTCTTTGCGCCTGCGGAGTAGTTCACGCCGGTGCGTGTGAACGAACCGGACGCGGCATAGCTTGAGAAGAAGCTGCCTACGATGTTAGAGAGCCCCTGCCCGATGAACTCCTGGTTGTTATCTATAAGCTGCTCGGAGCGGGTCGCGACCGACCGGGCTATGGACACCGCCTCGACAAGGCCCAGCATGGCTACTGCGATCGCGCCGGGGAACAGCATGCGTACGGAGCTGAGCGACAGGTCCGGCGAGGACAGTGGCGGCAGGCTGGACGGCAGAGAGCCGACGAGCTTTACGCCGTGGGCGGCCCCGTCCATGTACAGCGAGGCCACGCTGCCGAGCACCATCGCTACAAGCATGCCGGGGAGCTTCGGCGCGTACAGCCTCAGGAGCAGCGTGGTGACGAGCGTAGTGGCGGCTATAGCTACGACGTAAGGGTTCGCATCGGCAATGAGCGTGAACAGCGCCTGCCATGTGCGGATGAAGGAGTGTCCCTTGGGCGCGGGCACCCCGAGCATACCGCTTATCTGGCTTGTGCCGATGAGTATGGCGGCCCCGGCCGTGAACCCTACCACGACCGAGTGGGAGATGAAGTTGACCAGCGCCCCGAGCCTCACGGAGCCGAGCGTCAACTGCACCACCCCGGCGAGAAATGTGAGCGTCAGCACCATCTGGATGTAGTCCACGCTGCCGGGCTCTGCGAACCGGCTTATGGTGGAGAAGAGCACAAGCGATATGGCGGTGGTCGGCCCGGAGATAAGGTGCCGGGACGAGCCGAAGAGGGCGGCTACGATTGCCGGTACAATTGCGGAGTACAGGCCGTACTGAGGAGGGAGCCCCGCGATGATAGCGAAGGCCACGCCCTGGGGCAGTACGATAACAGCGCCGGTAATCCCCGCGAGGAGGTCTGCCTTCAGCGTCCTCCTGCCCAACTCCGGCCACCATAAGAGAAACGGGAAGAACCTGGATATGCGTCTGCCGTCGGGCATGAAATTGCGCACTTTATTTTTCGATTGGCGCCGCGTCGGTTATGATCCCGAGCGCATATACCCAGCCGGTCAGCGATGACCTTTTGAAGTAAACTGTTTTCTTGCCCTGGAACTCATAGCTGACCACGCCCTCATTTTCAGACAGCATCTTTTTGACTGCCTCGTTCAGGGTATCGCTGCCAAGGCCGAAGGGGTCCTTAAATAAAAGCTCCAGCTTCCCATGCAGGGAGACGCGTCCCTTCGAATCCAGCGCATAAAAGACGATGTTGGGCGGCAGCCCCATTTTTTCTTTCAGTATCCGGCTTAACTCATCGACCGAAACCGACACTCCAAGCGCGCCTGTCGTTTTACCTCCCCTTGTTACCGGGACCGCAAAGACCGCAGAACGCTTCCCGGTGGAGCGGCTTATCACGAGTTCGCCCGCTACTTCACTACCTGCAATCAGCCCGGGAAAGTATGGACGGTCGGCAAGGCTTTTTCCTGTTGAGCCATCTTTTGCCGTATAATATCCACCGTCCGGACGGGCATACCATACGGCAGCAGCCGCGATATTGTCCTTGTCGAACTTAGTCAGCAGGCCGTGCATATCCTCCCATTTGCCGCTTCCGACCTCGCTGGTGGATGCCAGCAACCTCAGGTCACGGATTATGCAGTTTAAATGCTCGTCGGCAAGGGCCGAATACACATTGAGCAGGCTCTGGATATCGGCCTGGCTCGGCGTGTCGGCACTGCCTTCTGAACTGCCGGACATATCGCAATAACCCGCAGCCGGCAGGCAGCAAGCCATAATCAGGATGACTATTGTGCTCTTGATAGTGTTCATCGGGCCTCCTTTTTTGTACATTATATCATACATCTGCGGAGGACGCGTCTTCAGACCTTGCGCACCTTGACCAGCGGGATCAGCTTATTGAAATCCTCTTTCCGGCAAAGGGCCGTACCGGGCATCAGAGTCGTGGCGGTGCCCGCCGCCACGGCATACCTCAGGGCATCTTTTATAGACTTGCCCTCGGCAAGGCCGTGAACAAAACCGGCTATGGCGGAGTCTCCGGCCCCGATAGTATTTTTCACTTCCACCTCGGGAGGGGAGGCGACGTACTGACCTTTTTCACCAACAAGCAAGACCCCCTTTGCCCCCATCGAGACGAGCACCACCTCTACCCCTTTATTATGGACGCCCCTGGCCGCGCGGATGATCTCGTCCAACCCGCTTAGCTCCGCGCCCACCAGCCGGCCCAGTTCGTGTGTGTTGGGCTTGATCGCATACGGCAGTCCGAGTATGCCCTCCCTGAGTGCGTCCCCGTCGGTGTCCAGGATGACCTTTGCCCCCTTCTGCCTGGCTATTTCTATTACCTTGCGATAAATCACCGGGTGGACGCCGGGCGGCAGGCTCCCGCTGATTATCACCATATCCGGTCTTTCAAGCCGCTCGACATGATGCACCATCTGCATCAGCTCATTCGGCCCGATATCAGGCCCGTCGGCGCCGAAGACGGTCTGGGTACCGGCAGCGATGTCGCTGACGATGACGTTGGTACGGGTCTCGCCTGAAATCCTGACAAAGTCGCAGTCGACCCCCTCGTTCAACAGACGCCCTTCAAGCTCTTCCCCCGTATAACCTCCGATAAAACCGAGCGCCTTGTTGCTGACTCCCAGGGTGGTCAACACCCTCGACACGTCTATACCCTTGCCCCCGGCGAACCGCTCCTCCCTCTCGATACGGTTCTTGTCGTCAGGCCGTATCTTCTCGACCCATATTGTACGGTCCAGTGCAGGGTTGAATGTTATCGTGTATATCACTTAAGCCTCCTCAGTGTAAAGCTCATGCGCGATTATAACGGGTTGTGCCGGGCAAGGCAATTAGAAAAGAAAAGGGACGCTATCAGGACTTTTTCATGAACCCGTCCGGGGAGTTACTGAGCGCCTTGGCCATAACAAGAGAATTGACTTCTCGTTGGCGGGTTGCAATTTTTCTTGACACCGTCAAATTGTTGTGATAAATTTAGTTTATAAACTTAACACTGTTCAGTAAATATTATGGGCATTATCGAAAGAAAAGAAAAAGAAAAAAAAGAGATGCGCACCTTCATCCTCAGGACGGCGATGGGGCTGTTCCTTGAAGAGGGGTTCGACAAGGTGACAATCCGCCGGATAGCGGGGAAAATTGAGTACAGCCCCGCGACGATATACCTCTATTTCAAGGACAAGGGCGAGATACTGTTAGCGCTTCATAACGAAGGCTTCGACAAGTTCTACAAAAAACAGAGGACCACGCTTTCCGAAAAAGACCCGTGGAAAAGACTTAGAAAGCATGCAGGCGCCTACCTTTCTTTTGCCTTGGCAAACCCGGAATATTACCAGCTCATGTTTATCATGAGGGTGACTCCAGAGGAGATGGAAAAGAAGGAAAACTACGCGATATGCCTCCGTTCGTTCGAATTCCTGAAGGACAACATACAGGAGTGCATTGAGGCGGGCTACCTGCCAAGGGCCGACGTAGACACGGCCTCATTCGCTTTCTGGTCCCTTATCCACGGCATGGCGTCTCTCATTATACGGAAGAGGGTCGTAATGGTCCCCGATGACTATATACGCCCCGTCGTCGAGCAGGCCATAGATTTCATGATGGACAGCATGAACAGGACTGCCTGATTTTTTTTGGCCTGACGCTGAACGTTGTACATTTAATAGACGCAGTTCATACAAAAACACAAGGATACCTATGTTCTGGTTAGCATGGAAGACGCTTTATCACGAGAAGACACGGTTTCTAATAACCGTAACAGGTATCGCATTTTCCACCATACTCGTCCAGACCCAGGTCGGGATATACTTCGGGATGATGGGAAATGCGACGGCGCTTATAAGGCACACGGACTCGGATATCTGGATAGCCCCAAAAAACATCCAAAATTTTGATTTTGCGAACCCTGTCCCGGAGGAGAGGGTAAATAAAATCAAGGCGCTTCCGGATGTTTTGTGGACGGAAAAGTTAATCGTTACGTGGGGCTTCCTGAAGCTGGCCAACGGTGGGCTGGAGCAGGTCGAGATAATAGGCTTCAACCCGGATTCAGGGAGAGGCGCGCCGTGGAACATGTTAAAAGGGGACGCAAAAGATGTTAAAGGCGGGAGATACATGATACTCGATAAAAGCGCAGAGGAAAGGCTTGGCGCCCTGCGCGTCGGTTCTGTGTGGGAGCTTGGCGGAAGACGGTTCAAGCTTGTAGGCCTCTCCAACGACATCAAGAGCTTCACCACGTCCCCGATAGTATTCATGTCCTACAAACAAGCTCAAGAGATGCCCGGCGGATTTGTAAGCCCGTATGAAACCTCGTACATCCTGGCAAAGCTTAAAGACGGCGCAAAAGCCGAGGAGACGGTGTCCAGGTTAGAATACGAGATGAAGGACAACGACGTAATGACAAAAGAAGGTTTCATTTCAAAGACCATAAAATACTGGACTATCCAGACAGGTATCGGGATGAGCTTCTTTCTCTCCGCAATACTCGGGCTGATAATAGCAGGCGCAATCGCCGGCCAGACAATATATGCGAATACGGTGCAGCACCTTAAGGAATACGGGACGCTCAAGGCCATGGGCGCCAGGAACGAAGATATTTACAAGGCGATATTCAGCCAGGCGGCTATAAGCGCCTTGTCGGGCTACGTGATAGGGACGGGGTTTATACTTGCCGCTGAAAGCGGCATAGAAAAGGCGGGGGTCCCGATGTATCTGGACTTCTGGCTATTGGCCTCGCTCTTTATAGTAATTGTGATGACCTGCATAGGCGCAGCGTGGTTCTCGGTAAAAAAAGTACGCACGATAGACCCGGTAATGGTATTCAGGGGGTGATATGGACGCCGTCCTCGAACTGAAAAAAGTAAGCAAGATATACCGCGAAGGCAATTCTGACGTCGTAGCCGTGAACTCCGTCTCGCTTAAGCTTAGGGCCGGTGAGGTACTGCTCCTGATGGGGCCGTCCGGGTCGGGAAAGACGACGCTTCTTTCCATGATGGGCTGCATCCTCCGTCCGACGGAGGGTAATATCATGATAGACGGCAAGGACGCGGGAAACCTCGCAGAAGGCGACCTGCCGGACATTCGGAAAAAATTCTTCGGCTTTGTGTTCCAGGCCTATAACCTTTTTCCTTCGCTCACGGTATACGAGAACATCGAGCTGGTCATGAGGATGAAAATGGGGAAACGTACTCAATCAAAAGACGAGGTCATGGGGCTGCTTGAGAAAGTGGGGCTCACGGACAGGAGCAATTTCTACCCAGGGAACCTGAGCGGCGGACAGAAGCAGAGGGTCGCCTTTGCGAGGGCGCTTGCCGGAGACCCTCCGATAATCCTTGCAGATGAGCCGACGGCAAACCTCGACTCAAAAAAAGGGAGAGAGGTGCTGGAATTGCTGAAGACATATGCTGCCGGGTACGGGAAAGCCGTCGCGGTCGTAAGCCACGACCCGAAGTCGGAGGCTGTGGCGGACAGGACAATATTTCTTGAAGACGGGAGGGTAAAATGAAAAAGATTATCGCGGGAGCCGCTGTAGTCATAGCCCTTGCGGCCTTAATCATATTGTCCACAAAATCCAAGGCGGAAAAAATCGAGTCCCCGGCGCACAAGGACAACGCCGTCGCCGCGGAGGGGAAGGTGGAGCTGATGCCGGGTTTTGAGGTGGAAATAGGCAGCGAGCTTGAGGGGAAAATAGCCGAGTTTCCAGTAAGGGAGGGCGATACGGTAAGAAAAGGGGATACCATCGCGCGGATGGAGAGCGGGGATATACAGGCAAGGCTTGGGGAAGCGCAGGCCGCGCTTGCCGTGGCCGGGTCGAGGCTGAGGGAGGTCGCGTCCGGTGCGCGCGAGGAAGAGGTCAATAGCGCGACAGCGGTATTGGAGAGCGCCCGTGCGGACATCGAATACGAGCGTACGAGCTTTATGCGGTTTAGAGAGCTCTACCAAAAGGGCATAATATCTAAAGACGCCCTCGACGAGAAGGATAAGGTCGTGAAAAACTCCGAGGCTAAAGTAAAAAAGGCCGAGGAGGAAAAAAGGCTTCTTGAAAAAGGGCCCAGGCGCGAGACGATAAAGTTCAACGAAGACGCAGTAAAAAGGGCCGGGGCCGAGGTGGAATACTGCCAAAAGCTTCTGGACAAGACCCTGATAACCGCGCCAATTTCCGGCAAGGTTATCCGCAAATATATGGAGGCCGGAGAATGCGCCACAAAAAACAGGGCGCTCGCGACGATAGCGGACATTGGGAAAACATGGGTGAACGCGGAAGTAGACGAGACCGATATAGGCAAAATCCGTCTCGGAGACCCGGCGGAGGTAAGGTGCGACGCCTTCCCCGGCAGCGCCTTTCCGGGCGAGGTGAAAGTGATTTCCGACTATGCGGGCATCAGGAAGGTGAAGCCGAACGACCAGGCAAAAAATATGGATATGAAGGTGGTAGAGGTCAAGATAAGGCTGAAATCAGCATGCCCGATAAAGTCGAGCATGACGGTAGACGTGAAGATCAAGCCTTGAATGTCCTTGACTTTTACCAATCACAATTATAGGATTAATATGCTCCTAAATTATTGAAGGCCCGACTCCAGAAGCTTCCGCAACAATTGAAAGCCGCATGCAAAATGGGAGAAATGAATGGCCGGTTTAACCACAAACTGCCCGAAATGCAAAAAACCCGGCGTACGCAATGATACATGTCCTTCCTGCGGGGTGATGGTCTCTCGCTACCTGGCCTACCTCGCAAAAAAGGAACAGGCCGCAAATAACGCACAGACTCCGGCTAACGCTCCATCCGCGCCGCTACGTCCTACGGGCCCGCTCATCCCCATTTTAGTTGTAGTGGTGCTGTTGTCTTTGGGCTATTTCGGATATCAGAGATATTATGGCGGCACGGAAGAGACCACCGCCCCCTCGGATACCTCGGCAGCCTCATCCGGCGACACACAGGCCGCCCCCAGCCCCGATGAGAAACAGCCAAGCGTAAAAGCTCCCGGCTTAGCGGACCGGATACTCGCCTGGTTTTCCGGGGAGCAGAAGCCTGTACCGGCCCCTGCGGCTGCAAAGGCGCCCCCAAAGGCCACCGTCCCGTCGAATATAATGACCGCCACCGACGCGAATTTCGAAGACGTCGTACTCCGCTCGGCTACCCCTGTTGTCGTCATGTTCTGGGCCAACAACAACGGGCCGTGCCAGATGACCGACCCGCACTTCGCCAAACTAGCGGACGAGTTTGCAGGCAGGATAAAGTTCGTTAAAATGAACGTCGAGACAAGCGACAAAACAACAGACCAGTACAAAGTAGTCGGGTACCCGACCCTGATCTATTTTGAAAACGGCGAGGTAAAAAATACGGAGGTAGACGGGGGCTCATACTGGCGTATATGGATAGACCTCGGCCTCCCGGGAGAACCGCCCAAGACCGACGCTTCGAAGAGGACGCTGGCGGTCAACCTTATATATACTACCACGCAGGATTTCGAGGACGACGTCCTAAAGTCCAGCACGCCTGTCATAGTGGAGTTCAACTCGTCTATCCATCTACCCGGGCTTTACAACCTGGTTACCCCCGGACTGACCAAGCTCGCCGCGGAGCTTAACGGCAGGGTGAAGGTAGTAAGGCTCGATGTGGCCGAATGCCACAACCTAACGGAGCAGTACAATATTGGGGGATTTCCCGCCTTCGTGCTCTTCGAAAACGGCAGCGTCACCAAAAAGGCGTTCGCCGACGCGTGGCCCGCAGACAATATCGCAGACAAGATAAAGGAGGAGTTGGGGCTCCAGAATTACTGAGGAGCGGCTACTTTCATCTTATAGAGGTTATCTGAAATGAAAAGGGGTTACGCTTTATTTGCGTAACCCCTTGATTTTCTGGCTCCCCAGCGTGGACGCTAATAGAACTACCTTGCTGGAGCCGGCGGGTGATGTGCTGGCCACTTTTGCCGCCGCAAAGGGCTTTGAGGAGGCCCATTTTACACCCTCGTGCCCTCGGCAAGGATGTTGATGTAGTCCGCATAGAGGTATCTACGGCCCCGCTTTTTGCCGGTGGTTTCCTTCAGGATACCCGCGCCTTCGAGTTGGGACACCAGCTTTGAAGCCGACTGATAGGATATGCCGAACTCCTTTGCAATCTCGGTCACGGAGACGTAGGGCTTGGAATAAAGGCTTTCCAGTATCCCCACCGCATACGGTGAAGAAATCTTCTTTTGCCAGAGTAGCTGCCGGTGGCTCGTCTGAAGCTCCAGTATTCTCCTCGAAGTCTCTATGGCGGAGTCCGCAGCCTCTATGACGCCTTCGAGGAAGAAGGTCAGCCACTGCTCGTAGTCCCCTTTCACCCGCACCAGACTCAGACGGTCATAATATTCCTGCCTGTGTTTCTTGAAGTAGAAGCTGAGGTACAGGAGCGGCCTGTGGAGCACCCCTTTCCAGTACAGGTAGAACGTTATCAGGAGCCGTCCAAGCCTGCCGTTGCCATCGAGAAATGGATGTATCGTCTCGAACTGATAATGTACCAGAGCGCAGTCAATGAGTATGGGCAGACCTTTTCTGGTGTGCAGGTATTTTTCGAGTTCTCCCAAAGTCTCCACTGCTTCATGCGGCGGCGGGGGAACAAAAGACGCATCCTGAAGCGTACATCCGGCAGGGCCTATCCAGTTCTGTGACTTTCTAAACTTCCCTGGTTGCTTGTTCCCTCCGCGCACACCCTCCATTAGTATCCCATGTATCTCTTTTATGAGTCTGAGGCTCATGGGGAGGCTGTCAAGTCTTTCCATCCCGTAGTTCAGGGCCTTCACATAATTAACGACCTCTTCCACGTCGTTTATGTTTTCAGGCGTCTCCCCGCTTTCAAACTCGAACAGGTCTTCAAGAGAAGCCTGTGTACCCTCAATCTGGGAACTCAGCAGGGCCTCTTTCCTGACGTACATGGCAATGAAGAGGTCTACATTAGGCAGTATGCGGCCCATGCCGTCCAGACGCGCCAGAGACATGTCCGCTTTTGAAAGCAGGTTCTGGAGGTCGCCTTCAAGTTTTATGACAGGGTTCGGGGGAAGTGGCGCAGGGATGAACGCCTTGTACCCGGTTGGCTGATTTACGTATGTGCCGCTTCTGTTCATTAGGCTACCCCTTACTCAAGTTTGATTAAATAAGGTAGCACAAACAGAGGCGTTATTCAACTATAATTAAATAAGAGGGCTTTGGATGGCGTGCTATTCAATACCAGACCAGAGGTCACTGGAACAAAAAGGGCTTACGGTGATTTCCGTAAGCCCTCTATTTCTTGGCTCCCCGGGCCGGATTCGAACCAGCGACACGGTGGTTAACAGCCACCTGCTCTACCGACTGAGCTACCGGGGAATGTCGGCTAAACCGTGGTAAGCTATCACAACAAAGTTGGCTTGTCAAGCCACTTTTACGCACTTTAAATAATGGCGCCGCACCCACCGCCTCAGAAAAGCAGCCCCGTCCCGGTGAAAAAAGGCCGTTGTCGGCCCTTGAAATTATCCACTAAAAACAGCCAGTTATGAATTTTTTTTTGCCTGCTTTCATTTTTTTCTTGCATTTTGAAAAAATGCGTATATATTTTTACCACTTTTAGTGATTACCAACCCCAATAAGAGGCCGTTCATGTGTAGATATTTAAAGAGGTTTGTGAGCCGCCGGCCGGAGGTGTTGGACTGACCAGGGTACATTGTGATACTGGTTTCATCCAGGGCGCGGCGGCTTCCATTTAAGGGTTTGGTTGCTGGCGCGCCGTTTGTTTGTTTGGATCTGCGTCGGGCAACGGCGCGGGGATGACAAGAGTCATCCGAATAGAAAGGGGGTAGACGGTTGAATGCTTTAGGGACTCATCTGCTTTTGGAGTTGAGGGAGTGCAACCCCGAGGTCCTCAAGGACCTTGGCAAGGTAAAAGACGCGATGGTCACTGCCGCCATAGAGGCGAAGGCGACGGTCGTCGAAGTCGCATTCCATGAGTTCAACCCGTTCGGCATCAGCGGCATGGTCATCATCGCCGAATCGCACTTATCCATACATACCTGGCCGGAATACGGGTACGCGGCGGTGGACATATTCACCTGCGGCGACCTCATAAACCCGGAGGCCGCAGCCGCCCATCTCGTCGACGAGTTCGAGTGCAAGAGCACATCGATGGTCGAGATGAAGCGGGGCATCCTGTCCAATGACAATAAAAAACTCCCCCACAAGATAGGGGCCGAGGAGGCGGAGGAATATGCCCGCACCAAAGAACTCCAAATGGTTCCTTGATTACCTGACCCCCGACGAGGGTCACATGCACGGCCTGAAGAACGTGCTCTACTCGGCGAAGACCGAGTACCAGCAGATGGAGATAATGGACACCGGCTCTTGCGGCCGGTGTCTCGTTCTTGACGGCAAGATGCAGTCCTCCGAGCGCGACGAGTTCATCTACCACGAGATACTCGTACACCCCGCGATGCTCATGCACCCGGAGCCGAAGAAGGTCTTTGTGGTGGGCGGCGGCGAAGGGGCTACGCTCAGAGAGATACTGCGCCACAAGACCGTCGAAAAGGCGCTGATGGTGGACATCGACAAAGAGGTCGTCATGTCCTGCAAGGAGCGGCTCCCTGAGTGGCACGCGGGCGCGTTCGACGACCCCCGCACCGAGCTTGCATTCCTCGATGCGCGGCGCTACCTTGAGGAGACGGACGAGCGCTACGACGTAATCATAATAGACATATCAGAGCCGGTGGAGGAAGGCCCCGCGTACCTGCTTTACACCCGCGAGTTCTACGAGATGGTCAACACGCGGCTGACCGACGAGGGCGCCATCGCTCTTCAGGCGGGTACTACCGCGGTCGGCGGACTGCTGAACCTCACCGCTGTCCACAATACGCTCTCGCAGGTATTTCCGCACGTGGTGTCCATGCAGGCGGCGATACCGTCCTTCGGGCTACCTTGGGGCTTCTCCCTCGCTTCCAAGAAGACCGACCCCACGAAGCTGACGGCGGAGCAGGTGGACTCGATGATAGCCAAGCGTATAAAGGGCGAGCTTCGCTACTACGACGGGCAGACGCACCTGGGCAGCATGCACCTGCCGAAGCACGTCAGGAAGGCGATAGCGGAGCAGACCCGGATAATAGAGGACAACGCCCCGCTGTTCACGTATAATTAAGGCCCGCGCGGTTTATTTAATGCACAATGCGGCCCCGCAGAGATGCGGGGCCGTTTTTTGTACTCACATATCCCTTCCCCTTGACAAATCGGCCTTTATAACGAATTATATAATCAGGAAATGTTTTTATCAAGACAGTCCGTCCTGTGGGGGTGCGCATGGAAGGCTACAAGAGCAGGGTGCTGTTAACCTATTCGACGTGCGAGGAGATGGGCATCTTAGAGAAATTCCTCGACAAGGTCGGTTATGCGGTGGACCGGGCGCATGGCGGGCCGGAGGCCGTCAGGATGGCCCTCGATGTCCCTTACGAGATAATAGTCATGACTTACTGCTCAAACGTGGACGAGATGTTGGCCTCCTTCAAGGAGATAAAGGACAACCCGCTTTCAATGTATATACCGCTCCTCCTTGTGGCAGACGAGTTGTCCCACGGGGACAGGATAGCTGCCCTCGACGCGGGCGTCGACGACATATTAAGCTCGCCGGTGGACCCCTACGAGGTCGTAGCGAGGCTACGCTCCTTCCGCCGTATAAGCATCAGGGCGCGGGAGATATTGAAAAAAGAGGAGACGATAGACAAGCACAACAAGCTCCTGAGGAATATCATCGGGAACTACGTATCGCCCGACATAGCGAACGAACTGATAAAGAACCCTGAAAAGCTGAGCGTGTTAGGCGGCGAGATAAAGACCATAACCACGATGTTCGCGGACATCAGGAACTTCACCTCGTTCTCCGCAACGCACAAGCCGGCAGAGGTCGTGTCGCTCATCAACGAGATATTCGAGGAGATGACCGAGATAATATTTAAGTACAAGGGCACGCTCGACAACTTCATGGGCGACTGCATCATGGCCTTCTGGGGCGCACCCCAACCGACAAAGGACCACGCCATGCTGGCCGTCTGCTGCGCAAACGAGATGCAGGCGCACATGGCGCTCATCAGGGACCGCTGGGAAAAGGACGAGTACTACCGCCTGGGCCTTGGCATAGGCATTAACTCCGGCCAGGCCATCGTGGGGAACATCGGGCACAACAAGCTGAAGCATTACACCGCCATAGGCGCGGACGTGAACATGGCGGCGCGGCTTGAGAAGCTTGCCAGACGCGGCTCGGTGCTGATGAGCGGCAACACCTATGAGCTTATAAAGGAACATATTATAACGGAGGAGTTTCAGGTGGACCTGAAGGGCTTCGACGGCAAGAACATCGCCCACAACCTCCTGAAGATAAAACACCCCATCGCGGTCGCGAAGACAGTGAAGGTGGCGTAGAGGACACCCTCACCCCCGGCCCCTCTCCCGCAGGTGGAGAGGGGTATAGGAAACGCTGTTGTAGCTGCCTGATTTATCAGGCGCAGTTGACTGCGTCTTTCCAGTAAAAACGCCCAATGAATGGGGCAGCTACGAAACGAGAACATGATGAACGAAACCCCAGCCCAAAAAAAGAAGCGCGCCGCCGAGATAGTGAAGCTCCTGTGGGAAAAATACCCGGACGACCCGAAAACCGCGCTCGACTACAAGACCCCGCTCGACCTGCTGGTGGCTACGATTCTCTCCGCCCAGTGCACGGACGCGCGCGTGAACATAGTAACCAAGCCGCTTTTCAAAAAATACAGGAAGCCCGAAGACTATGCATCGGCAAACCTGGCGGAGCTTGAGCAGGTAATACACAGCACCGGCTTCTACCGCAATAAGGCGAAAAATATAGTGACCATGTGCCAGGCGCTCCTCCGTGAGCACGGGGGCAAAATACCCAACACGATGGAGGCCCTCGTAGGGCTCCCCGGCGTGGGCAGGAAGACGGCTAACCTTATAATGGGCGTGGTATATGGGGTGCCGGGCATCGTATGCGACACGCACGTGATAAGGGTGTCCGGCAGGCTCGGACTCACTGCGAACAAGGACCCGGAGAAGATCGAGTACGACCTCTACGAGGTCATACCCAAGGACAGATGGATTGGTTTTTCCAACCGCCTCATCCTCCACGGGCGCGAGACCTGTACCGCAAGAAAACCTGACTGCGCCGCCTGCCTGCTTAACCACGTATGCCCGTCCGCGTTCAAGGTATAGCCCCCTAATCCACATTTTGCACCAAAATGCGCTAAAAATACATAGTAGTCGCTTTTACTGCTTGACAAATCCCCCTGAGGTGTGTAATATTGCCAACATTCCGGTCACGATTGGCGTGGCAGGGGCTACTACATAAGAGGAGAAAGACAAGATGGCGACGACACAGAAAATACCCGGCTCTCCGTGGAGGGCTATCATGGAGACGGCGCTTTATGCGAACTCGGTCAGGAAGACGAACATGTCCGAGCTCTACGGGCTTGCCCTCAAGCAGCCTGAGGTCATATGCACCGACCAGCCGATGTACAACCCGGGCCAGTACGGCCTGCCCGCCGACGCAAAGGTGCTCATATCCCAGGATGGCGGCGTGATAGGCCGCACCGCGCGGGCCAGGCTCCTCACCCGCACCTTTAACAGGGAACAGTCCGACAAGATGAAGGCCATCTTGATGGAGGCGGTCTATCAGTTCAACAAGAAGCCGGGCCTGCACCTGGAGGGCATCGTCGGCCTGCACCCGGACTTCATGGTGAAGGCGCACCTCATAAGCCCTGAGTCGGACGCGAAAAACATGATGGACTGGGGCATAAACTTCCTGCCGTTCATGAAGCCGTGGAGCGACGCGTACCCGAAGTCCAGGGTGATAAACGAGCCGGACATCATAGCCTTCGCCGACCCGGACTGGTATAACCCGGAGTACCCGAACGGCTGCGTCATCATAGACGAGTTGAACAACTGCATCGCGATACTGGGCCTCAGGTACTTCGGGGAGCGCAAAAAGGGCACCCTGACTCTCGCATGGACGATGGGCGTAAGGCACAACATGGTCGCCTGCCACGGCGGCATAAAGAAGATAGGCAACACCAAGCCCATAGCCGTGTTTGGCTTGTCCGGCTCCGGGAAGTCCTCCATCACCAACAGCCTCGACCACGACGGCACGCTCAAGAAGACGGAGAAGGTCACGGTCATCCACGACGACGCGTTCCTTATAGACCTCGAGAGCGACATCACGGTCGCGCTGGAGCCGTCCCTGTTCGACAAGACCGACTCGGTGACGCTCGACGACCCGACGCTGAAGTACTTCTACTCGGCGCAGAACGTGGCCGTCACCACCGTGCCGGACGGCAAGAAGACCATGAAGGTGATGGTGCACGAGGACATCCGTAACGACAACGGACGCTGCCTCAAGAGCCGCGACATGTTCACCAACGCGCCTTCCTGCGAGAGGCCGAGCATGGTTATCTGGCTACAGAAGGACACCAGCCTCCCGCCCATCAGCAAGGTGAAGACAAGCTCGCTCGCGGTTGCGATGGGCGCGTCTCTGTCCACCCTCCGCGCGAAGGGCGTCGAGAACGTGGAGGCCAAGGAGCTCGACAAGCTGGTGATAGAGCCGTTTGCAAACCCGTTCAGGGTGCACTCGCTCATGGAGGACTGCGAGCAGTTCAGGAAGCTCTTCAAGATGAACTGCGACTGCTACATAATGAACACACACGCATTCGGCCTGCCGGATGGCCTTACGAACATCCCGAAGGAGCTGTCGCTTAACATCGTGACGCAGCTTATGCGCGGCAACATCTTATGGCGCGAGTGGAGGACCTTCCACGGCCTGCTTATCCCGCAGAACGGTAGCGAGCTGTTCGGAGCTGACTACGATAAGAAGTACAGGCCCAACAGGAGCATAGGCTACCTGAACTTCCTTCGTGACAGGATGCAGGACAGGATTACCTTCCTGTCGAACAAGCGAGACCTGGAAAACGACATGTCCAACACCTTCATAGCGCCACTGGTGCTTGCGAGGACGACTATAGACAAGATATTGAACCCGGATTTGTACGGTTAGAGGAAACGGGGGAAGCCCTCACCCCCAGCCCGCTCAGGCGCGGCGCATTTTGCCATCTTCGGAACCTTCGGTTCCGGTATGTGGCCTCTCCCGCAGGTGGAGAGGGGAGTATCGAAAGGTGAAGCGCAATCAAGTAGGGGAGGCCAATCGCGGCCTCCCCTTTTCTTGTACTTCTCGCGGAGGCAACGCCAGCCCCTGCGCATCCCCGCGCACCTAATCCCCCGAAAAAACCTTGACTATTAACCCGCAAGATGCTAAATTCTTAAACTTGGTTGATTGGTAACTGGAGCCGCCCCTTACATATGCTGGACGCCAAGTTCATCAGGGATAACCCCGAAGTAGTAAAGAAGGCGCTGAAAGACCGCCGTTCCGACGTTGACATAGCCCCGATAGTAGAGTCCGAGACCGAGAGAAGGAACCTCCTCGCCGAAGTCGAAGACTTAAAGCGCAGGCGGAACGAGGCCTCCAAGCACATCGGGCTGAAGAAGCGGAACAAGGAAGACGCCTCGGACGTGATGGCCGAGATGAAGGCCGTCTCCGACTCTATAGCAGAGTTAGACAACAAGGTACGCGAGAACGACGAGAGGCTGAAGAACCTCCTGCTCGTCATACCGAACCTCCCGCATAGCTCCGTCCCCGTGGGCGTGAGCGAGGAGGACAACCCGGTAGTAAAGACCTGGGGCGAGCCGAGAAAGTTCGCCTTCGAGCCCAAGAACCACTGGGACATAGGCGAGTCGTTAGGCATAATAGACTTCGAGCGGGCTGGCAAGATAACAGGCGCCCGTTTTGCACTGATGAAGGGCGCGGGCGCGAGGTTAGAGCGTGCGCTTATAAACTTCATGCTCGACCTGCACACGACCGGACACGGCTACACAGAGGTGCTGCCGCCGTTCATGGTTAACCGGGAAAGCATGACGGCTACCGGCCAGCTCCCGAAGTTCGAAGAAGAGTTGTTCCACGTGGACGACGGCTACCTGCTGATACCCACGGCGGAGGTCCCCGTGACGAACATCCACAGGGACGAGATATTGAAGGAGGAAGACTTACCCGTGAAGTACACGGCATACACGCCGTGCTTCAGGAGGGAGGCTGGCTCCTACGGCAAGGACACACGCGGCCTTATACGACAGCACCAGTTCGACAAGGTAGAGCTTGTGAAGTTCGCGCACCCGGAGCGCTCGTATGAAGAGCTCGAAGGGCTGCTCGCGGACGCGGAAGAGGTGTTAGTCAAGCTCGGCCTGCCGTACAGGGTGATAACGCTCTGCACCGGCGACATCGGTTTCTCGGCGGCGAAGACCTACGATATAGAGGTATGGCTGCCGGGGCAAGGGAAGTACAGGGAGATCTCCTCGTGCAGCAACTTCGAGGACTTCCAGGCGAGGCGGGCCAGCATAAGGTACAAGCAGAAGGACGGCAAGGGCACTAACCTGGTGCACACGCTGAACGGCTCCGGGCTTGCTGTTGGACGTACGCTTGTAGCAGTGCTTGAGAACTATCAGGAAGAGGACGGGAGCGTTACGGTCCCGGAGGCGCTTGTGCCATATATGGGAGGGATGAGAAGGATAACGGGTTAGCGGATGCCCGTTAAACGGCGTCCCCGACGAGGGCTCACGCATTATACTATCTTCGGAGGGATGGCCGAGTGGTTTAAGGCGGCGGTCTTGAAAACCGTTGAGCGAAAGCTCCGTGGGTTCGAATCCTACTCCCTCCGCCAGGAATACAGGAACAAGGTTTACGGAGAGGTGGCCGAGAGGCCGAAGGCAACGGTTTGCTAAACCGTCGTAGGGGTTACACTCTACCCAGGGTTCGAATCCCTGCCTCTCCGCCATACTTTCCGGCAGCTTTTGGCCGGTGGTTATTATAGAGGGGTCGTCAAATCCTAAAAAGGGAGGTACGGAAGATGCTTAAGAAGTTGGGGGTATTGTTTACAGTGGCGGTGTTTGCGGTAACGGTTTCTGCATGCGGCAAGCAGGAGCAGGGCAAGGAAGGCGCGCCTGGTACGGAGGCCAAGCCGGGCGGCGAGTTGGTCCTTCCGCAGAAGGGTCAGGAAGCGGTTGTCAACATCCCGCCCGAGATCAAGGGCAAGTGGAAGGGCATAAAGATAAAGGTAGAGGACAAGAAGAACAAGTCTACCAAGGAGTACACGGTAAAGCTGGGCGAGTCCTTGCAGGTACCCGGCACCAAGCTTACCGTCCAGGCGGTGGAGTTCCTGCCCGCGTTCGTAATGCAGGGGCTTAACATCACTACGGCGTCCAACGAGGCCAACAACCCGGCGGCTAAGGTGGTCGTGACCGAGGGCGGCTCCGAGATATTCAAGGGCTGGCTGTTCCAGAAGTTCCCCACGACGCACGCGTTCAGCCACCCGGACTTCAGCATCACCCTCGTGGAAGGCGTACCCGCCTAAGCGAGACAGATTAGTGCACGTCAAGAAGGGGGGGCCAATGTCCCCCTTTTTGCGCCCTTAGCTCAGCTGGATAGAGCGTCGGTCTACGAAGCCGTAGGTCGCAAGTTCGAATCTTGCAGGGCGCACCATATATCAAGGGGTTAGCGAGATACGCTAACCCCTTTTTTCCAATCTGGCTATCTTGTGTGCAGGATAGTAATTGCGGGTTATTAGCCGTCCGTGCCGGTCTTCTCGGGCTGGACGGGATAATCGGCCGGCGGAAACGCCTCGGGCCCGCCGTCGTGCGAGTGGTTGGGGAAGAGCAGCACTCGCTCCATCGCCTCGCGCACCGCGAGTTCGATAAGTATCCAGGGCGAGCCCATGTCCTTGTCGTTCATGTGGCTGGGGGTGACATAATAATGGGGCGGGAGGGTATTGAGCGCAACGGATGCTGCGTCCATGCGACAGCGGTTGCAACGGCAATAGGCGTCGTTCTCCGAAAGCATCTTGTCAATGTAGTACAAGACCTTTTCGCAGTTTGCGTTCTCGACCCTATAACCGGAATATGCGTTCATTACACCTCTTGATAAAGTTGACTGATATTAACAAGATGCAAGTTTCGTACCAGAAACGACGAATAGTTCCAATAAGATTGCAACACATTGATAAGATAGCTAATTTATTGCCTGAGTATTTTGGACGAAAAAGGAAAAGCGCAAAAGCACTCATCCAGGATACGGAAATATGAGGCAACTTATGGACAACATGCCCCGCGTGCGAAGCGTACTGCTCATTACCCTCGGGCTTAATATACTGGTTTCGTTGCTTAAACTGGCCGCGGGGTACTACTTTAAGTCTATAAGCATGGTGGCTGATGGTTTTCACTCATTCTTCGACGCGACTTCCAACATAATAGGGCTGATAGGCATAAGGGTCGCAGCCATACCGCCGGACGAGTCGCACCCGTACGGCCACAAAAAATACGAGACCTTCGCCACTGTAGGCATAGCCGTCTTGTTGTTCCTTACATGCTTCGAGGTACTGGAGAGGGCGTACCGCCAGTTATCCGACGGGCAGCATCCGGTGGTAGTCACTGCGGTGGGTTTCGGCGTAATGATATTCACGATGTGCGTCAACTCCTTCGTGGCATATTACGAGCGGAAGAAGGGGCGGGAGTACAAAAGCGATTTCCTGGTCGCAGACGCGGGTCACACCACCTCGGACATATTCGCGTCGATGTCGGTGCTCATAAGCCTCGCCGCGGTAAAGCTCGGCTTCCCCCTCGCGGACCCAATCGCGGCGGTGGTGATAGCGGTTATGATAGGACGCGTGGGATACCGCATAATGAGGGCGTCTTCGGACATACTGTGCGATACATCGCGTATACGTTCGGAGGAGATTACTGCGCTCTGCATGCAGGTGCCCGGCGTGATACGCTGCCACCATGCAAGGAGCAGGGGCAGGGAGGACGCGGTCTGCGTGGACCTGAGGGTGCACGTATCCCCGAAGCTGACGACCGCCGAGGCGCACGAGATAGCGGACCAGGTGGAGGAACGCATAGTGAACGGGCTGCCGGGCGTGGTTGACGTGGTAGTGCATATAGAACCGGAGGAATAAATGGCAAAGCCAGTTACGGACGCAAAGAAGGAACAGACGGTCAAAGAATATTCCGAGATGATGAAGGGCCTGTACGGCGCGGAGCTGTTGTCCCTGTACCTCTTCGGCGAAGATGCGGTAGAAGCGGTCGGCCAGGGCGTGCGGCCCCCCAAGATACTGGCTATTATGGAGACGGTCGGGCCTGCCGAGCTGAAGAAATACGCGGGCGTGCACAAGAAATGGGCGGGCAGGGGCATAGCCGCGCCTCTGATGCTGACGCTCGACATGCTGGACTCGTCTACCGACATATTCCCTATAGAGTTCCTTGAGATGAAGGAGTCGCACAGGCTGCTCCACGGCAGGGACGTCCTCCCCGGCCTTGAGATAGGGCTTGAGAACCTGCGCCGCCAGTGCGAGGAGCAGGTGAAGGGCAAGCTGATACACCTCTGCCAGGGCTACATGGAGGCGGGCGGCGACAAAGACGGACTTGCCCGGCTGGTCGCCCTGTCCATAGAGCCGTTTACGGAGGCCATGCGAAACGTGCTACGGCTGATGGGCAAGGAGCCCCCGGTGAATAAAGAGAAGGTAATCAGCGAGTTCTGCCGGGAGACCGGGCTTGCCGAGGCGCCGTTCATGGACGCGCTCAGGCTCAGGAGAGAGGGTGGGAAGCCCTCTATCGACGAGCTTGATTCGCTGTTCGCGCGCTACCTGGAGCAGGTGCGCCTCCTGGCGGAAAAGGTTGACAAGATGGGGAGTTGAGTATAATGTAAGGTGGGCGCTGTAAAGGGGCCGCTTTGGCGTTTTTTTGTCTGTCATTCTGAGCGAAGCGAAGAATCCACAGTAACGCCCCCTTAAGTCCCCCTCTTAAGATAAGAGGGGGATGGGGGAGTTATGAAAGGTGGGTCCCTCCGCTTCGGTCGGGACGACAGCGTGGAGGGTTTTCTTGCGCTGTAATATTAAATATATTGTATTAGTAGTGTTAGCTCTGCTGGCCATCGCAGCCCCGGCGTCTGCGGCGGGCAAGCTCCCCGCGCCCAAAGGCTACGTCAACGACTTCGCGGGCGTGCTGGACCCGGCGTCCGCCTCGGAGTTGGACGGCTACTTGAAAGACCTAGAGGCCCGCACCACGGCTGAGGTCTCGGTCGTCACGGTGCCCGACATCGAGGGCTACGGGGACATAAACGAGTACAAAAACCTGCTCTTCGCCGACTGGAAGATAGGCAAGAAGGGCCAGGACAATGGCGTGCTCATAGTGCTCGCCATGAAGGAGAAGAAGGTAGGCATAGAGGTCGGCTACGGACTCGAAGGCGCCATAACCGACGGCACCTCGGGCGAGATAATAAGGCAGGTGATGGTCCCTTCGTTCAAGGAGGGCAGGTTCGGAGAGGGGCTTATCGCAGGGGCTAGGGCGGTCGCGGAGAAGATACCGCCGGGCGGCGTTCAGAAGCCGAAAAAATCCGCATTCAAGGGCGGGACAGTCAAGTCTGTTGCGATGTTTATCTTTATACTCATCGCGATCATACTGCAACTTTTACCCGGCAGCCGGATTAGGGGCGGACGCGGTGGACGTTACTACGGCGGCGGGCCGTTTATAGGCGGCTTCGGAGGCGGGTTCGGCGGCGGCGGTGGCGGCGGCTTCGGGGGCGGCTTCGGCGGCTTTGGCGGCGGCGGCTCCGGCGGCGGCGGCGGGTCAGGCGGGTGGTAGGTAGCGGGCTTTCGCCCGTTTCTATATAAATCAGCGGCACAAAAATAACGTCGAAAGGAAGGTATACCAATAGTGGACGAGAAGAAGGTGGAAGACTCAAAGAGGAAGTGCGTAGAGGGCTATGACCTGCTGGTCAAGAAGGACTACAGGAGGGCCAAGCAGGCCTTCGAGGACGCAATCAGGCTGAACCCGGAAAGCGCTCCCGCGCACAGCGGCAAGGGCAACGCGCTCTTCGGGATGCAGGAGATAGAAAAGGCGTTCAAGGAGATGGAGAAGGCGGTCGAGCTGGGACCGGAGAGCGAGGAAATATTAGACAACTACGGCGCGTACCTCTATAACCTCGCGCGCTATCAGACCGCGCTCGACGTCATAGACAAGCTCCTGACGATTAACCCGGAGAACCCGGACTACTGGCACAAGAAGGCACTGACGCACGAGTCGATGGAGCACCCGGACAAGGCGCTCGAAGCATACGACAAGGCGATCACGTTCGACCCGACGGACGCTATGATTTTCAAGGACAAGGCGGTGCTCCTGGAGCAGTTGCAGCGGTACGAGGAAGCGGTGGAGACGTTCAGGATGGCCGCCCGGCAGGCCCCGGACGAGACATACTTCCTCGACTGCCAGGGCCAGATATTGGGAAGGCTGAACAGGTACGAGGAGGCGCTGGCCGCGTTTGAGACGGCTCTCAAGATAGACCCGGAGGACGAGTACGCGTTGAACGGCCTGGCGGCAGCATTGGCAAAGCTCGCCAGATACGAAGAGGCCATCGCTGTGTTCGACAGGATGATAGCCAAGAATCCCAACAACGCATTTTCGTGGGACGGGAAGGCCTTTGCGCTGAAGCAGATGGGCCGCACCGAGGAGGCCCAGAGGGCGGAGGCGGAGGCCAAGCGCATCTGGCGCGAAGAGGAGAAAAACGCGCCCGGGACGTTCGGGACGGCGTAACCGATACAAGGAGGCTGTATGAAAAAAGGCTGGATAATAGCGCTGTCCATAATAGGCGCGCTGGTGCTGGTAGGCGGGATTACCTTCATGTGGTTCTTAAACTCGTACAACGGGTTCGTCAACATGGACGAGGGAGTAAAGGCCCAGTGGAAGCAGGTAGACAACCAGCTGCAAAGGCGTAACGACCTGATACCCAACCTCGTGTCCACCGTCAAGGGCTATGCGGCGCACGAGAAGGGCGTTATAGACGACATAGCCGCAGCAAGGGCGAAGATGGCAGGCGCGAAGTCCACCGCCGAGACCATCGAGGGCTCGAACATGATGTCCTCCGCGCTCTCAAGGCTTTTGGTCGTGGTCGAGAACTACCCGAACCTGAAGGCCGACGCCTCGTTCAACCGCCTGATGGACGAACTCGCGGGCACGGAGAACCGGCTCGCGGTCGAGCGCATGCGCTACAACGAACTCGTGCAGCAGTATAACGCGACGAGGCGCAGGTTCCCGACGAACATGGTCGCGGGACTTTTCAACTTCGGCGAGGCCCAGTACTTCGAGGTGCCCAAGGAGGCGAAGGCTGTACCAAAGGTGGATTTTAACAAATGAAGAAGACGGCTATATATCCCGGCACGTTCGACCCAATCACGAACGGGCACGTGGATTTGATCAAACGGTGCCTGGCGATATTCGACCGGGTGGTCGTGTCGGTCGCGCCGTCCGCACGCAAGTCCCCGCTCTTTTCAGTCTCGGAGCGTGTGGATATGGTGAAGGAGGCCACGGCCAGCCTGGACGGAGTCGAGGTGGAGGTATTCGAGGGCCTGCTGGTAGACCACGTGGTAAAGAAGGGCGCGAACGTGGTCATCAGGGGACTACGCGCGGTATCCGACTTCGAGTACGAACTCCAGATGGCGCTGATGAACAGGCGTCTGTCGAGCAAGGTGGAGACCGTATTCATGATGCCCTCCGAGGAGTATTCATACCTTACCTCCACCGTCATCAAGGAGGTAGCAGGGTACGGAGGAAACGTAGAGGGCCTGGTCCCCGACTCTGTGCTGAAGCGGCTCAGGGAGCGGTTTCCCGGATAGAAAATCCAGTAACGCCCCCTCAAGTCCCCCTCTTAAGCTAAGAGGGGGATGGGGGAGTTATGATACGAAAGCCATACGCAACATGTTATTAAGAGCCATCTTCCTTATCCTCCCCCTGCTGATATTCGCCTCCTCCGCGCTCGCGGAGCAGCACCCGCCTGCCGGGTGGCGCTACCCGAACAAAAAGGACATGACCGGCGACTGGCTCGCCCACAAAAAAAAGCTGAAGGAGCCCTACCACATCAAGGCGGACTTCGACGGAGACGGCCTGACGGACGACGCATGGATATTGCTGAAGAGGGACGGGAGCGGCTGGGGCCTTTATGCGTTCATAAAAAGGAAGAAGGCCCCCATAGAGGTCTTCCCGCTGGCCGACTCGCCCATAGAGCAGGACGTGTCCGACCCGCAGGCGTACAGCATCAGCATAGCCAAACCTGGCAGGTATCAGACGGCGGACGGGCCGGTGGACTTGGTCAGGCCGGGTATCGATTTCTTCAGGTACGGCGGTGTCGAGTGGGTGTATTACTGGAGCAGCCCGGCAGGGTCGTTCAAGGCGGCGGCTATTAGCGAGTGATTATACCGCGTGTTCGGGCTTCGGCTCGCCACGGTAGCCGTACCGCCCGTTCTCTATCAGACATTTCATCCGGCCCTTGAAGTTCCTGTACGATATGCGGGCCGAGATGTGCAGCAGCGTGGATGCCTTGAACGGCTGGGTGACGACCTCTACCCGGCAGTCCTTTATCGCCTCTATTATTGCCTCCGGTTCCTTCACGGACTCCACCAGCGAGTACGTGCTCCCTATGTGCCGCACCGTGTGCGCGTCCGAGTTACCTACCAGCGGCTTGTCCAGGCTGTAAGAGCGGAAGACAGCCTTCTTGTTGAAGTTCAAATACCGCACGTAGTAGTGGCAGTACTCAAGCGCGTCGAACATCTCCGGGTGCGCGTCAAGCAGCTTTCCGGACGCGGTGGGCATCGGGAAGTACGGGTGCGCCGCTATTACCAGGTTGTCCGGCCTCTTCGCACGCTTTATGTCGTGCAGGCTACGGTAGTCGCTCAACTGCCCCTTGAAGTTTATAAGAAGCGCATGCCTGCCCCGCACTGTGCGCTCCACCCCCCGGAAGACGATGAGACCGCGTTCCTTCGCGTAGTCCCTCAGCCTGTCCGAATATGTGATGCGGTCGTGGTTTGTGATGGCTATGGCGTCGTAACCGCGTGCGACCATCATGTCCACCAGGCGGAACGAGTCGTAGCTTATGAAATCGTGCGGGTCTTCCTTCGTGTGGATGTGGAAGTCAACCTTCAGGCGTCTTTTTGTCATGCGGTATAGCCGTAGTGCGGTTACTGATAAAAACTCCTGCTATATTACACCATCTCAGGGGTTTTCTCAAGGTAAAACGTAAGGGGAGGAGTGGTGTAGGGGGTGAATAGGTCTGGTAGTCACACCTCACCGATAAGACCTTAACCGAAGGGCTTGAACCCTTACGCCAGTTATAACTATGATATGTTTGTCGCTTTTGGTCCGGTAGCTTTTTCAGTCAAAAAAGAATATGTGTCTAAAATTTTCTCCCGTAGTCGTGTTTCGATGGTTATTGTACCCGGTGATGGCACAGCTAAGCCATTTATTTTAATAATTACTCTGGTGCTATAGCTATTTTTAAAATCAACACCTGCCTTTGTTTCAATTAGGACATTCTCATTATGCCTAATTGTCAAATTGGTCTCAAATTTACTTTCATCATCTTTTCCCCTTTGAAGAATGAACACAATGTCAAAGGTTGGGAACAAAAGTGGAAAACCTTCGGTCTTCAAATTGTCTATTATTTCAAAGATAGATATTTTATTCGTGTTCTTATCTAGAAGAACACCGCTTGCACAAATCAGCAAAGATGAATTGATCATAAATTCCTCCCGAGGTGGCTACGCTCTATTGTTCTATCCTCTATACACACTTACAGAGGGCTCGATAGATTTCTCAGTAAAATTGGTCGAACTAACCGCAGAGATGTTTTTTCTATAATCATTTAAATAAACGATATTGTCGGTAGTAAGGGTCTCACGTGTTTCCCCGTCCTTTTCCGTCGCCCAATTTTCAAGAATCAGAACTTCCTGTTCAAAATTATCTACCCTCAAGTTTTTAGGAGAAACATCTTCAAATTCATTCAATATCTTGCTAAAGGGAACAAATTTTACAATTAAGGCAATATCAAAGGCTGATGCCATTTTTAATAGACTGCTTAGGTTTAGTTTTCCATAATTAGGGTCTTCTACCCTAGAAATCACTGTTTGTGTTGTTTTCGCCAATTGAGCTAAATGTTCTTGACTCCATCCACGCTGTTCACGCAAAATTTTTATCTGAATTGGCAGGCTGGTTTTGATATGCTCTGACACATATGCGTCTCTATATTCCTTCTTTCTCAATTTCAGCATCAATTTTATTTTAGAAACAACACTCATGACTTGTAGCCTCGTTAGTTAGGATTTTTTTCATTCGTTCTACGGCTATTTCTGGCGCATTCCTCGGGATAAATTCATCTCCTTGCTCTCTGGCAGGATTTACAAAGATAAATTCGTGGTGGCCTTTACCAAAAAAGCCAAGAGGTCTGTATAACACGTTCCTGACTTGAAAACGTATCTCAAATATCCCTTTGTAGCCTGTAACGGGTTTGCAAATATTGTTGCCCCATTCGTTATGTGGCGTATCCCGCAGATATTCGAGGATCGTATCAAATTTTGCTTGAGCTTTTACAGGCAAGTCATTATACCAATGACCCATTACGTCTTTTTCTTGCTCAGAAATATAACATTTAAATACCCACTGGTTCATTTATACCACATTTTTGCTATAATGTAAATAAAAAAACGCTCCTTCATTCTAATATGCATCTCAGAAAAACAAGATAGAGTTATTTCAGCCCTCTGGCCCACTTATCTTGTAGAGTGGGTCGTAAACAGGGCCGCCCAGTCCTTGCCCTTGCCCTCAAGGTCGTCTGCGCGGGCCTTTCTCATGCGCTTTATGAACTCGGCGTCGTGCGCCAGAAGCCAGTCCTCAAGCTCTTCCTTGGTCTGGGCGGACTCGAATATGGTGTAGGGTATCTCTATCTTCTTTTCCTTTACGATACTCATGGTGACTCCCTATAATAGGCAACAACGGTATTCAAGCGCTTCCATAGAATAATAATACGGAAGGGGAAAACAAAAGTCAAACACTAACTCCGCTCCGGCCCGCTTATCTCGTAGAGCGGGTCCTCGATATGTTCGCCCTTGCAGACGGGGCACCTGCCGGGGCTCGACAGCCTGCGCCTCTTGGCGAATACGTACCCGCAGGTCATACACCGCGCCGGGATGAGGTGCAGCCTCGTATCCCCGACACGCGCCTTGTCTATGTGCGTGAGGTGGTCTAAGGCGTCGTCTTCCGATATGCGCATCTCCTGCGAAATCTCACGCAGGCTCTTTGGCCCATCGCTCAGGTACTCCCTTATGCGCCGCCTCATGGTTTCCATACCTTGTTACCCTCTCCCTCGGGGAGAGGGGCTTAGGGGTGAGGGCTATTAACCCTCCCCACCTGCGGCCACATCACGGAACCGAAGGTTCCGAAGATGGTCAAATGCGGTGCGCTATAGCACGGAGGGCAGGGTGGGGGTTATAAAAGCGCCCGATGAATCGGGCAGCTACGATTACCCCATTGCCACGGGTGAGGGCTATTTGTGCTTCTTCTCCCCGAACTCCTTCAGGCCCTTGGCAAGGCCCTTGAGCCGCTCGTCCACGAGGCAGTTGACGGTATCCTTCGGATAAGTGCCGTCGGGCTGCCGCTCCCCTGCGGGCACCCCAGTAAGCACCTCTATCCCGCCGTCTATGTCCTTCACGGCCCAGAGGTGGAACCGCCCGCTTTTTACGGCCTCCACGACCTCGTCTTTTAACATCAGGTGCCGCACGTTGCTCTCCGGGACCATCACCCCCTGCTCCCCTGTTAGCCCAAGCTCCTTGCAGACTGCGAAGTAGCCCTCTACCTTTTCGTTCACACCGCCAATCGCCTGAACCTCGCCCCTCTGGTTCACCGAGCCTGTTACCGCAATGCCCTGGGTGATGGGCGCGCCGGAGATTGCGGACAGGAGCGCATAGAGTTCGGTGGACGACGCAGAATCTCCCTCTATGCCGTCGTATGACTGCTCGAAGGCGATGGACGCGGACAAGGACAGCGGCTTGTCCTGCGCGTACCTGTCGCCCAGGTATCCGGTGAGTATCAGCACGCCCTTGTCGTGTATCGGGCCTGACATCTTGACTTCTCTCTCTATGTTCACCATCCCGGTGCGGCCCATGTAGGCACGCGCGGTGATGCGGGACGGCCTGCCGAACATGTGTCCGCCGAGTCCCATCACGGAAAGCCCGTTGACCTGGCCGGCTACCTTGCCCTCCACGTCCACCATGATAGTGCCCTCGGCAATCGCCTCGCGTATCTTCTCCTCGTACATGCTGGAGCGGTATATCTTCTCCTCGATGGCCTTCTCTACGTGCTCGCGGGACACCGTGGTTGCGCCAGCCTGCTCCGCCCAGTAGGACGACTCGCGTAGCATGTCTGCTACGTCTATGAAGCGCGCGGAGAGCTTACCCTTGTCGGAGACCAGCCTTGCCGAGTACTCAACCACCCGCGACACGCCGGACTTGGAGAACGGCAGAAGCCCCTCTTCCTTTGCGCGCGTTGCGATGAAACGCGAGTATGCCTCGACCGTCTCCTCGGTACGCTCCATGCGGCTGTCGAAGTCCACGTGTACCTTGAAGAGCTTTCTGTACTCTTCGTCCATCTGATATAGCATGTAATATATGTAAGGCGAGCCTATGAGCAACACCTTCACGTCTAACGGGACGGGTTCTGGCTTGAGTGTGGACATGGGGACCATGCGGTACTGCTCTAACGCGTCCTCTATCACTATGGTCTTGTTCTTTACTGCCCGCTTCAGGCCCTCGTACGTGAACGGGCTTCTGAGCAGGTCGAGCGCGTTTAAAATCAGGTAGCCGCCGTTTGCCCTGTGCAGCGCGCCCGGCTTAATCATGGTGAAGTCCGTCAGAGCCATGCCGTACTGTATCTTCTGCTCCAGCCTGCCGAAGAGGTTGGGGTAGGTCGGGTTCGGCTCGTATATCACGGGCGCACCGCCGACGTTGCAGTTGTTGACAAGCAGGTTCACCTTGTAGCGGTCGAAGGAAGGCTCCTGGTGCGGCATGAACGGCAACTGCGGCGTCTGCGGGGCCTGCTGCGGCCTGAAGTCGTCGAGCTTCAGCAGTATATCCTCTCTCACCTCGTCCAGGTATTCCCTGAGCCTGGGGTAGTCCCGGTACTTTTCTATCAGGTCGTCTATCGGGTGGCCGACCGCAAAGTTGCCGAACTCACGGTTCAGGTCCTTCAGGCGTTCCTGAAAGTCCTTCTCCATATCGCGCGCTGTGTGCATAAGGTTGTTCAGCTTCTCCTGCAGGCCGTTGCCGACTTCCTGTATGCGCTCCTTGGCTGGCTGGTCCTGAAGCTCGAACTCTTCCTGCGACATCAGCTTGCCGTCTTCCTTCAACGGCACGAGCGTCACGCCCATCGGCAGGCGTTCCAGAGAGAACCGCTTTTCGTGCGCCTCCTTGTTCAGGTCTTCGAAGAGCAGGTTCATCTCGTGGTTGTGGCCCTCGTATACCTCCTGACGCTTTTTGCCGAACTCCTCGCCCTCGAAGACCTTAGGCACGGCCTTCTTCAACTGCTCGATGAGTGTGTCCATGTCCTTTTCCAGCTCGCAGCCCATGCCGCGCGGCAGCTCGATGCACATGGGCCTGTCCGGCTTCTTGAAGTCCATCACGTACACCCAGTCGGACGGCCCCGCGCCTTTTTCGGCCTTCTTGTTGACCACGCCCATTACGGTGGTCATCTTGCCGGTGCCCGGCTGGCCCATGACGTATATGTTGTACCCGAAGTTCTTTATGCCGAGCCCGAAGTCGAGCGCGCGCAGCGCCCTCTCCTGCCCGACCGTGCCCTCCAGCCCCGATACGGCGTCCGTGGTCTCAAACGCAAGCTTCCCTTCGTCCAGCCTCCATGTCAGCTCTTCGGGCTTCAGCTTCCTGTAACCGGGCATGTTGACCTCCGTATGACTTTATAGTGAGCGGGTTTGCGTGTTATCTGATATGACTGCTGTGATGTCTGATAGTATAGCAGAACGGCGGTACATATTTATGAACGAGAGTACTACGTTGTTGTTATTACGAAGCACGGGTATTGTATTGCGTCATCGTGCGACGACAACTAACCTGTTTATATGCACTGCAGTCCATAAAGCATTTGTGAAGGGATGTATCAGTATAATATTTTTGCACCATTGCCCAGTATTATAGGAGCTGCAAAAAGAGGTATATAGGCCGGAGAATGGAAAAGTATGAGATAATGATAGGCGGCTTGGCAGATATAACATCAGATTCAGGGTTATCTACACTTGTAGATGGTATTGATTATCCTAGTTAATGAACTGTAAGGTGCATCGTCGGGGATTGGTTCTATTATTTTTTTCTCTTCAGGAAAACCAGTCACGTCGTCAATTACATATATATTTGGATATCTTAAAAATATCACGCCCGGGCAATGTATGGCCAAATAATTCTCTGGATTATTAGGCCCCCCTGTTGAGTCAATAATTATTTCACCGTATATGAGTCTCTCTTCCTTTCTACTTCTTTCTAAGAATTGAGGTGAAGATATTTCGGTTATCCATATATACTTAGGAAGCCCCATGTTTTTATAAAAATGAACCAACTTTGAGGGCATGCCGGAATTAATAATATTTTCTTTAAACTTGTTACTTGTTGTATAATAAGTTCTGAATACGAGTTGCCTGCTTTGATAAGCGTCAATGAACGCTTTATTGGTTATTTTTTCGCATAGTGTCGAGTTTACTAATAATTGTTCGTATAATAACACTCTGGCGTGTTCTTCCGCATCCTCGCCTTTTAAGAACAGCTTCTTATGTGCTGGAACTATTATACCTATAACATTCTTTAGCGAATATTCTGTATCTCCTTGTATGCATTCATTAAAAGGCATATTAATGTATGGCCCTCGTGCGTCATCATGCACAATAAATGTGTCGATATAATTTACATTTTTTAAATGACTGATCGAGCACACATAATTCTTGGGCAGGAAATTATGCCCCACAACAAGAATCGCATGTCCTCCTATGCCTGGTATATCTAGAGCAAGGATGACAGGCAATTCTGACTCTAAATATTTATAAATAATGCTTTCCGTTGACATTTTTTGATATCTTGTGGAATATACAATGGGAGCAAAACCCATATCTACCAAGGCTGATACGATTTGATCGATTGTCAATCCATCGGTTGCCGGGAATGGTCTAGAATGGCTTGTTTTATTAGCAGCGTTGGTTATTTCGGGTATTGTGTATTTCTTGTAACCAAACCTATGATGCATATATCTAGCGGCCATCCATAGTGCGGAAGAAGCGCAAACTCCTGTTTGCGTATCTTGCTGTAAATATGGCATTCCCGTTGCGTTTAAGTCTACCCCATTTATATTAACCGGTGTCCTACATTGTGATAATACAAACTCATAGTTATCATTTGGTATGTATGGTCTTATAACGGTTCTTCCTACTGTGCAAATGTCTAACGGTCTTATTACAGAAAAACCCACATAGTTATCTTGGAGTAACGAAAGTTCATCATTAGTGAAAACTCCCCATTTATTGGGGCAATCTATTAAATCTAGTTTCTTGAGCACGTTGTTATTGAAAAAGTGCAGACGTGTGCACAATCGATAATAGTCCTTGAAACATGTGGAATAAAAAAGTGAATATTCGTCCAAATAGTCTTTATCTACATATTCATGTTCAATTATAATTCCATCACAACCTGCTTCCAAGGTTGTATCCAACATTACCATGAAAGGATTATTATACTTTTCTCTAGGCGCAAACCTGGTTATCAACTCACTGACAGTCTCCGACGTCATTTGCCTAATTTCAAGATTGGCCATTGTATCCCTTTTGATGTAAAAAGGGCGGTTAGTTTCTAACCGCCCTTCTTTTATTGTTCCAGTATTTGTATTAGCCTATTTGACAACGACATCTCTAAGCACATGCAACGACCTAGAACGCCAGTCGTTCAACTCTCTCATCCTATCCCTGGTTTTTTCTATCTGTGTATTGCAAAACTCATCTATTTCTGCAGACGTCAGGTAGCGCACACCATCCTCTTTCTTTTCTATCATAGACCCAATGCCAAGATAGATCATAAAGTTCCTCCTTTATAGAATTTGGGTGGTCTTGTGTACGTCGCCACTCACTGAAAAAAGACACAGAAACCCATTGCCTCCCCAAGTTGTCGGCAGTATACAAGAATGGAACGTTTTGTCAAGCATAAAATAACTTAATAACTCACTCATAGTAATAAAGCTTACATTTATATTCGTATTATGTCAACATGGTTGGCCTCAATAATGAGGTGCTTACTGTTATACTATCTACCATTTCCAAGTCAACGGTAGATTGTTGTGTCTCAATCTATCAGCCCCGCCCCCGCCTTGAGCGCCTTGCCGAGCGCCTTTTCGTCGGCCTTCGCCGCGCCCTTTTTCTCTAAGCCTGCGAACACGACTACGGCGGGTTTCATGCCGTAGCTTGCAAGTATGTGTTCGACCCGCCTGGTTGCCCCGGTGTAGCGCTCAGCGCCCTCGGCCCCTTGGGTGAGTATGAACAGCGCTTTCTTGCCCTCGGCAATGCGCGGGTTTCTGTCATGGTCCCGAAGCGCGTACCAGCGGTCCATGAAGGACTTCATCTGGCCGGTGACCTCGCCATAGTAAATCGGCGAGCCGAGTATGACCGCGTCCGCGTCCTTTATGGCCTTGTACAACACCTGCATGTCGTCCATCAGGATGCAGCCGTCCGAGCCGTCCACCCGGCAGCCCAGGCAGCCCTGACAGCCGTGTATGCTCATCTCGGACAGGGTGTATACCTTCGTGCCACGAGATGCGCCCGCGCCCTTGAGCGCCTCCTTGATGAGGGTATGCGTGTTCCCGCCCTTCCTCGCGCTTCCAAGTACCGCCAATATCTTCATTTAGTACCTCCGTTTAGACTATGTCATTATACAGGAGCAGGGGACGAAAGTCAAAAAATCAGAAGCCCCAACTTTGTCATTGCGAGGAGTCACCGGCCTCTGGCCGGGGACGACGTGGCAATCTCAATATGATCGTAGCCGAGATTGCTTCGCTTCACTCGCAATGACAGCCGGAGAGGGCGGCCCCGTGCAGTGTAACCTATACACTGTCTTGTATTGACTTTTAACCTTCATGGTATTAGACTTGTCACCTGATGAAGAAGATACTCTACATAGACGACGACACCGCGTTTCTCAAAACATTCGAGCGGCACGTCCGGGAGCGCTTCCCGAACATAGAGCCGCTTACCTGCCAGGACCCCGTGAAGGCCCT